>Ga0209373_10004389_pt1 | contig 12186 bp, 6 predicted proteins | sample Higcelweek5metaG_FD_187173 | JGI IMG/M metagenome (GOLD analysis project Ga0209373, IMG submission 187173) | Freshwater pond sediment microbial communities from the University of Edinburgh, under environmental carbon perturbations - High... | ecosystem: Environmental > Aquatic > Freshwater >... | reverse complement strand
CGTCAGTGTGGAGGCCGTGAAGGCCAAGCTGGGCGATGATGTCGCCTGCATCATGCTGACCAACCCGAATACCTGCGGCCTGTTCGAACCGCAGATCCGGGAAATCGCCGATGCCGTTCACGCGGCGGGCGGCTATTTCTATTGCGACGGTGCCAATTACAACGCCATCGTCGGCCGGGTGCGCCCCGCCGATCTGGGCGTGGACGCCATGCATATCAACCTGCACAAGACCTTCTCCACCCCGCATGGTGGTGGCGGTCCGGGTTCCGGCCCGGTGGTCCTGTCTGACGCGCTGGCCCCCTTTGCCCCGCTGCCCTTCGTGGTGCATGGCAAGAACGGCTTCGATCTGGTGGAACATGCAGCCGACGCCAAAGGCGCCAAGCCCTTTGGCCGGCTGAAGGGCTTCCATGGCCAGATGGGCATGTTCGTGCGCGCGCTCGCCTATATCCTGTCCCACGGGGCGGATGGGCTGCGGCAGGTGGCGTCCGACGCGGTGCTGAACGCCAATTACGTGCTGGCCAACCTGAAGGATGTCATGTCGGCATCGTTCGATGGGCCGTGCATGCATGAGGCCCTGTTTGATGATCGCTTCCTGAAGGGCACCGGCGTGACGCCGCTGGACTTTGCCAAGGCGATGATCGACGAGGGCTATCACCCCATGACCATGTATTTCCCGCTGGTCGTGCATGGGGCGTTGCTGATCGAGCCGACGGAAACGGAAAGCAAGCAGACGCTGGACCGTTTCATCGCCACCATGCGCCATCTGGCGGAAAAGGCGAAGGCGGGCGATCTGGCCCATTTCCAGGCCAGTCCGCGCCTGACCCCGCGCAAGCGCCTGGACGAAACCCAGGCCGCCCGCAAGCCGGTGCTGCGCTGGGTGAAACCGGCGGTTCCGGCGGCTGCACCGGCGGGCGTGGCGGAGGCGGCAGAGTAAATCACCGACTGTTCCCAACAGTTGCGGGTGATTTCGGGGGCGTCCTTGATGGATGCCCCCTTTGTTTTGTGCTTCCGTGGTGCGGGTCCGGTCTTGGATGGCTTTGACGCCCCCCCTTTTTGGGGCCTATGCTGAACGTCAATGTGCAGCAATTGCAGTTGGGTGGCTTTACTCCCAGTGCCTTGTTGCGCAGCATGCCCATCGGCTGGATGGTGCCCCATCGCCTCCATGAAGCAACGATCTGCCCGCCATATGGCTGCTCCACTCGCTGCGATTTTGTTGGTATTTCTCTTGCTTGCTCCGCCACCGGTGGCAGCGCAGCCCGCAGCGCATCTGTCGCGTCCCATCATCATCGCATCCGACCCCTGGTGCCCTTATGCCTGCGATCCGGCAACGGATGGGCGGGACGGCTATATGGTTGATCTGGCGCGCGAAATTTTTCAGGCAGCCGGCTACAGGGTGGAATATCGTGTCGTCAATTTCGCCATGCTGAAACGCATGCTGCGCGATGGCAGCGCCACCGCCGTACCTGGGGCGGTCACGGATATGGGGGGTGTGTTGCTGCTGCCCTCCGTGGCGCAGGGTAACTCCGCCAATGCCGTGGCGGTGCGTCGCGGGGTGGGCTTTACCTATACAAAACCGGACGATTTCGCGCCTTTTCGTATGGGCGTGATGAAGGATTATGATTATGGCGGCGCGGTGCAGACCTATGTCGACCGGCATGTCGGGGAACCGGGCCGGGTCCGGGTGCTGAGTGGATTTGGCTATTCCCAGTTGGTGCAGGGTTTGCGTCAGGTCCAGACGGGTGGGCTGGACCTGCTGCTGGACGACCAGAATGTCCTGCGCTGGCAAATCCGGCGCCTCTCGCTGGATGGCCAGATGGAGGCTGTTTCACTGGGTGATGCCGCCGACCTGTTCATCGGCTTTTCCCACAGCGATCCGCGGGCAGCAGTTCTCGCCCGGCTGCTGGATGAAGGTACGGCGCGGATGCGGGAGGATGGTCGCCTCCGTACCATCCTTGCCCACTATGGCTTGGACGACGCTGCGTTGCCCCAGCCCTGATCTGTATGGTGCGCATCCGTGGCCTTTCGCTGCTTCCATCTTTCGTGATACCTCCTGAGATTGAGCCTTCCTTGGGATGGCCAGATTTTAGGGGGAGAAGGTCATGTCAGAATTGAAGACGGTGCTGCATGTCGGCTGCGGTGCCCCGAACCCGGATAAGCTGCCAGGTTTCCTCTTCGCTGCCGGTGAATGGCGGGAAATCCGGTTCGATATCGACCCCTCCGTACAGCCCGATATCATCGGCACGATGACGGACATGTCCGGCATTGAAAGCGGTTCGGTCGATGCGATCTGGTCATCCCACAATCTGGAGCATCTGTATCCGCATGAGGTGCCGGTGGCGCTGGCAGAGTTCTATCGTGTGGTGAAGCCGGGTGGATTCGCAGCCATGACCATGCCTGATGTGGAACAGATCGCCCGCCAGATCCTGGCAGTGGGTCTGGATGACCCGGCTTATGTTTCCCCCGCCGGCCCCATCACGCCGCTGGACATGCTGTATGGGCTGCGCACCGCGATGGCCAATGGCAACCTGTATATGGCGCACCGGACCGGCTTCACCGAAAAGACCTTGCGCACCGCGCTGGCGATGGCCGGCTTCCCCTTTGTAGTTGTGCAAAAGGACGCCAGCTACGCCCTCTGGGCCACCGCCCGCAAAAATGCCGGATGAGGAAGCAGGGGACTGATCTGGCATGAAAAGCGGCAATGCGGTGCTGTGCAGCTACGGCACCACAATTTTCGAGGTGATGTCCCGGCTGGCTGACCAGCACCGCGCCGTTAACCTGGGCCAGGGCTTCCCCGATGGCAATGGCCCGCCCGATCTGGTGGCGGCTGCCGCCACATATCTGGCGGAAGGCTGGAACCAGTATCCGCCCATGCCGGGCCTGCCGGTGCTGCGCCAGGCGGTGGCGGCGCATACCCGGCGGTTCTATGGGCTGGAGATCGACTGGGCCAGCCAGACCCTGGTGACCAGTGGCGCGACGGAGGCGTTGGCTGCCTGCCTGTTCGGCTTGCTGGAGCCGGGGGACGAGGTGGTTTTGTTCCAGCCACTCTATGACAGCTATGTCCCGATCATCCGCCGGGCCGGGGCCGTGCCGCGCTTTGTCAGCCTGCGGGCCCCCGGCTGGGAGGTCGATCCGGCGGAACTGCGCGCCGCCTTCGGGCCGCGCACCAAGCTGGTGCTGCTGAACAACCCGCAGAACCCCATCGGCAAGGTCTGGCAGGCAGGCGAATTGGCGCTGCTGGCCGAACTGGTGCAGGCGCATGATGCGATTGCGCTATGTGATGAGGTCTACGAGCATCTGGTGTTCGATGGTGCCCGGCATCTGCCCCTGATGGCACTGCCCGGCATGGCGGAACGCACCCTGCGCATTGGCTCGGCGGGGAAGAGCTTTTCGCTCACCGGCTGGAAGGTGGGTTATATCACCGGGCCGGCGGCTTTGCTGCCGCCGGTGGTGAAGGCGCACCAGTTCCTGACCTTCACCACCCCGCCCAACCTGCAGCATGCAGTCGCGCTGGGGCTGGGTAAGGATGATGCCTATTTCCAGACGCTGGCCGGTGACATGCAGGCAGGCCGCGACCGGTTGACGGCAGGACTGCGGGAGGCGGGGTTTGCTGTGCTGTCCGCCGCCGGCACATACTTCCTGACGGTCGATCTGCGGGCCAGCGGCTTTGATGATCTGGATGCGGATTTCTGTCAGCGACTGACCAAGGATGCAGGCGTTGCCGCGATCCCGATCAGCGCCTTTTACGAGGAGGATGCCCCGCGCCACCTGATCCGGTTCTGCTTCTGCAAGAAGCCGGAAACGCTGGATGAGGCGGTGCGGCGGCTGAAGGCATGGCGCGCGGGGGCTTATACCAGTCTGCCTATAAAGCTTGACCTTTAGGCAGACTGGAGGCTGGCGACCGCCAGCCCGCGCCCCGATGGGCGCGTAAGCCAAGCTGCATGATGGCAGCGCCCGGCACCTGAGGGAACACGAAATCTCCCTTGATCGGTCACGATCAAGGGAGATTGGTATTAATCCTTACTTGGGCTCCCCCTTCGCCCCCTCCCGCCATGTCACAGCCGCCATGGCCACCACCATGGTGGCCAGCCAGATCATCCGGCTTTGATAGCGGTCATGCGGGTTGGACAGTGCCCCATTGATGAAGGCATTGCCAAGCAAGGCCAACGCCACGAACAGGGCGAATGCGGCCAGATCATGCCTGTCCCGCCGCAGGCCCCAGCCGATCACCCCCAGCAACCCGATCATCGACAGATAGCCCACCGGCACATGCGCCAGGTTGAATGCTGCGAACAGGGCGGGGCTGATTTCCTTTTTCTGCTGCCGGGCGGCGTTGAATTCCAGATCCTGCTGGATGGGCAGCATCTGGTCGAACACCCGCCGCGTCATGTCATGCCATTCCGTCAGCCCGTCGCCGCTGCGAATGGTCAGAAACTGTTCGCCTGTTGCCGTCAGTGCCGTGGTGAGGAAGGCGCCGGGATAGGCCAGGATGGTGGCCTTCACCAGGGCTGCCAGTTCCGGTTCCGCCCCCTTCCAGCCGCCGATATCGTTCAACGGGCTGTTCTCGTGCCAGAGGAAATCATTGGCATTGTCCGTCAGCCGGCTTTGCAGGGCGCAGAGCTTGTAAGGGGCGGGGCTGCCGTCGGTCGGGCAATGTTCCGCCAGATAGCGCTGGGCCAAACCATCCTGCACCAAGCGGCCATAGAGGAAGAAGGGGCCGCCCGGCGTATAGCTGGCCTGCCCCACCAGGGCCAGGTGCGCCAGCGGCATCAGGATCAGGGAGGCGGCGACGATGGCAAAGGGTGGCAGCACGCGCGGCTGGATTTTCCAGCCCAACCGGAGGGCCAGCAGCCGTGCCATGCCGGTAACGGCCACCAGCCCGATGGCCAGCGCCATCCCGCTCATATGCGACAGCAGGGAGAACAGCGCGATCAGCGCCACGCCGGCCCGCTCACGGGTCGACATTGTGTATCCCTTGAAGCCCAGCAGCCAGAGGCACAGCACCAGCAGCGGCATCCAGATATCCGGCATCAACTGGCTGCTGTACCAGGAAATGCCGGTGAAGGCCGACAGCAGCAGCGCCATGGCCCCGGCCCGCGCCTTTGGCGGCCAGCTGGCGGGGCCGATGGCGTGTGCCCGCAGGCAGAGATGGATCAGCCATAAGGTGGCGGCGCATTGCACCAGCACCGGTCCCCAGAAACTGAGCCAGCCGGCAGAACTGACATAGAGGAACAGGCCGTAAAAGACGGAACGCCCGGCTTCCAGGCTGCCATCCAGCACCCGGCGGATATAGCCGCCAGTATCGAAGAAGACGATGGCAAAACCATTCCACACTGCCGGTCCGGCAAGAGCGATGACGCCCAGCCAGAGCGTCAGGCGCGGCCAGTCGATGCCAACCCGCCGCACCGGGGGGCTGTCATCATCATCCAGCGTAGAGGCGGGGGGCGTTGTCATGGTCATCCGATATTTTTGGTTAATTTTGGCCCAAGGATGGGATTAGGAACGCCAAAGGCGGTAAGTTCAAGGCCGCATCGCAACGGTGTTGTTGCAAAGCGATGGAAAACAGCGTCCTGTTGGCCCCGACCGTGCCATATTGCCGGCCCATATGTTGCAGCCCTGTCTGTTTGCTTCCCCATTTCCACCCGCCGCCATAACAGCCCCCGCCCGATGATGCCGCGACTTTCCGCCGCCCTGCTGCTTGTCTCTGGTCTGGCCCTGGCCACCGCCGTCTCCGCACAGGAGGTCCGTCCCCCGGCGGATGCACCGCCCCCGCCGCCGGCAGCACCCCCGCCCAAACCTTCCGCCGTATCGGCGGCAGAGCGGCCTTTTGAGCTGTCAGGCGTGGATGTGGCGTCTGAACGTGACAAGCCGCAGGTTTGTTTCAACTTCACCCGTTCGCTGCCAAGGCCGCGCAAGGGGCTGGATCTGGCCCGCTTCGTCACCGTGGCCCCGGCTGAACAGGTGACGGTGACGGCGCGTGACCGTGACCTGTGCCTGGAAGGGCTGAACCACGGTCAGCGCTATACCATCACCATCAAGGCCGGCCTGCCGACCGCTGGCGGTAAGGAAAAACTGGCCGAGCCGATCACGCGTGAGGTGCAGGTGGCCGACCGCAAGGCGGTGCTGGCCTTCCGGGGCCAGGGCTATCTGCTGCCGCGTGTCGGGGCCGAAGGGCTGCCGCTGCGCGCCGTCAATATCGACCGTGCCCGTGTGTCCGTGCTGCGCGTCAATGACCGCGCGCTGGTGGAGCAGATTTATTACGGTCGCATCAACCAGACCATGACCGATTTTGAGGTCGGTGACATTCTGGACCAGAAGGGCGAGGTGGTGTGGAAGGGCGAAATGGCCATGGGTGCTCAGCGCAACCGCGCCGTGCAGACGCCATTCCCCATTGATGCCGTGCTGGGCAAGCTGGCACCGGGCGTCTATGTGGCTGTCGCGGAAAATGCTGCCTTGCCCATGGTGGCCTGGGACCAGCGGGCGACCCAATGGTTCGTCGTTTCCGACGTGGGGCTGACCAGTTTCAAGGCGGCCAACGGGCTGTATGTCTTCGCCCGTTCCCTGGCCGGTGCCAAGCCGCTGGCAGGGGTGGAGTTGCGGCTGGTGGCCCGCAACAAACAGGAACTGGGGCGCGTCACCACCGGTCCCGATGGACTGGCCCATTTCAGCGAACAGCAGGTGGGGGGCAAGGATGACACCGCCCCGCAGGCCCTGTTCGCCGCCAGCCCGGATGGCGGCTTCTCCCTGCTGGATTTTGGGACTCCCGCTGTGGAACTGGCCGGGCGGGGCGATGGTGGGCGGATCAATCCCGGCACGCTGGACGCCTATCTGGCCAGCGATCGCGGCACCTATCGCCCTGGCGATGCGCTGTATCTGATCGGGCTGGTGCGCGATGCTGACAGCCGCGCCGTGGCCGGGCAGAAGCTGACCGTGAAACTGTTCCGCCCCGATGGGCTGGAGGTGGAGCGCCGTATCGCCGATGATCAGGGTGCCGGTGGGCATCTGCTGCGAATCGAACTGCCGGCCAATGCCCCGGCGGGCCGTTGGACGGCCACCGCCCATGCCGACCCCAATGGCCCGGCCATTGGCCGTACCCAGTTCAATGTGGGGGAGGTGGCACCGGTCCGGCTGGAATTTGATCTGGTCGCCGACCGGCCCCGTATCGGTGCCGATGGCAAGCTGACCCTGTCGGTGGATGGCCGCTATCTGGCGGGCGGCCCCGCCGCCCGGTTGCAGGGCGAACTGACGGTACTGCTGCGTCCCGCCGACCGGCCCTATCCAGGGCTGGAGGGCTATCGCTTCGGGCTGGCGCAGAAGCCGCTGGCCCCGGAAAAGCGTACCCTGCCGGGCTTCACCACCGGCCCGGACGGACAGGCCCGTGTGGCGGTGGATCTGGGCAAGCTGCCGGAAACCACCCGCCCGCTGGAAGCGGTGCTGCGCGCCACGCTGCACGATGTCGGCGGCCGCCCGGTGGACCGGGACATGGTGCTGCCCGTCGACCACCAGGCCTTTGCCCTGGGGTTGAAGCCCAATTTCGGCGGCGATGCCGTGCCGGAGGGGGCCACGGTTGCCGTCAATGTCGTCGCCATTTCCCCCGACGGGCAGGCGCAGACCCGCAAGGGCCTGTCCTGGGAACTGTTCGAGGAGGAGTATGATTACGACTGGTACGCCGCCGATGGCCGCTGGGAATATCGCACCACGGTGCGCGACAAGCGGCTGACCGGCGGCACCGTCGATGTCGCCGCCGAGAAGCCCGGTGTGATTGAGGAACAGGTGCGTGCCGGGCGTTACCGGTTGGAAGTGTTCGACCCGGCCACCAATATCGCCAGCTCCCTCCGTTTTTCTGCCGGCTGGTGGGTCAGCGCCAAGGTGGGCGAGACGCCGGATGCGGTGGATGTGGCGGTGATGCAGCCGGCGCACAAGCCGGGTGATATGGCCCGCGTCTTCGTGAAGCCGCCCTATGCCGGCACCGTCACTGTTGCTTTGGCTGATCGCGCCGTGCGGCAGGTGATGGTGAAGGAAATCGGCACCGAGGGTGCCTTTCTGGATATTCCGCTGCCGGCGGATGTGACGGCGGGCGCCTATGTGCTGGCCACTGCCTTTGCCCCCGCCGACCCGGCCAGCCGCACGCCCCCGCGCCGGGCGCTTGGCATGGGTTGGGTCGCCGTCGATCCGGCGGAACGTACGCTGACGGTGGAAATGGCCCCGCCGGCCAATGTGCATCCGCGTGGCCCCGTCACCATCCCCGTCACCATCACGGGGGCTGAACCCGGTGCCACGGTGCGGCTGGCGGTGTCGGCGGTGGATGAGGGGATCGCCCGCCTGGGCGACCGTCCGCCGCTGGACCCGGTGGGCTGGTTCTTCGGCAAGCGCCGCCTGTCGGTGGAACTGCGCGACGTTTACGGGCGACTGGTCGGCCCGGCGGAAACGCCGGTGGCAGCGGCCCCGCCGGCCGCCCCTGCGGTTCCCACAGACGCCGGTCGCAATCCGCGCCCGGCGGCACCCGTGTTGCGCAACGGCCCGGTGACGGCGCTGCATTCCGGCATCGTGCAGGTGGGGGCGGATGGCAAGGCCAACGTCACCCTGAACCTGCCCGATACGCAGACAAGGCTGTCCCTGACGGCGCTGGCCTGGAGCGATGGCAAGGTCGGCACCGGCAGTGCCGCCATGGATGTGCGCGACCCGGTGGTGGCCGATGCCGTGCTGCCGGCCTTCGTGGCGCCGGGCGACAAGGCGCAGGTTACGTTCAGCCTGGATAATCTGGCTGGTGCCAATGGCACCTACACGCTGGTGCTGGGCACCGAAGGGCCGGTAAAGCTGGAAGGCAAGACTGAACAGGTCTTCAAGGGGCTGCGCAAAGGGGCCAAGGTCAACACCACCCGCACCCTGTTGGCCGGCGATCCGGGTTATGGCGTGCTGGTGCTGACGGTGAAGGGGCCGGAAGGCTATAGCCTGACCCGCCGCCTGCCGGTGAATATCCGCCCGGCCCATCCGCTGACCGTGGTGGAAGCGCGCGGCCGTATCGCCCCCGGTACCCAGGTGGCGCTGGTGGCTCCCAAGACCGATGGCCCGGTGGCCGGCAATGCCACCCGCATCGCCATGCTGGGCAGCCGTCCGCTGCTGGATGCGGCAGCAAGTCTGCTGGCGCTGGACAGCCAGCCCTTCGGTTCCGCCGACCAGCTGGCCGCCCGCCTGCTGCCGCTGGCCGGTTCCAATGAATGGGCCAAGGCCGCCGGCTTGCCGGCGGATGAGAAGTTGAAGGCCAAGGCCGATGATCTGGTGGAACGGCTGGTCGGCCACCAGCGGGCCGATGGTGCCTTCTCGCTCTGGTCGCATGACGGGGTGGGGGATGTCTGGCTGACCGCCTTTGCCCTGGATGTGCTGACCCGCGCGCGGGAGGCTGGCTATGCTGTGCCCGAGGATGCCTATCGCCGGGGCCTGGATTATCTGGTCCGTTCCATCGGCAATAGCTGGATCGAGGATGCGGAACTGCCGGCGCGGGCCTATGCGCTCTATACGGCGGCCCGGGCCAAGGCGATCGATACCAAGCCGCTGCGCTTTTTCCAGGAAACCTTCTATACCCGCACACCCACCCGGCTGGCGCGGGCCCAGTTGGCTGCCGCCTATGCGGCGTTGGGCGACGGGGAGCGCGCAGCCGGCATCTTCGCCCGGTTGGATGAGCCGTTGCCGGTGGCCGTCGGCATCCATGATTACGGCAGTACCCTGCGCGACCGCGCCGCCGTGCTGGCCCTGCTGATCGGTGCCAATGCCGATGGCGGGCTGATCGATGCCGAACTGGCGGCATTGGAACCGCTGCTGCGCGATGCCGCCCATACCTCCACCCAGGAACATGCCTGGCTGCTGCTGGCAGCCGAGGCGGTGGCCGGGCGGGGCGGGGCGCTCAATCTGGCCATCAATGGACAGGCCGTGACGGGCGACCGCCCGGTAATCCGTCCCCTGGCGGGTGCGGATGCGAGGCTGACTGTGCGCAATAATGGCGACCGCCCGGTCAACAGCCTGACCGCCACCGCCGCCATCCTGGCCAAGGCCGACAAGGCGGTGGCCGACGGGTTGTCGCTGACCCGGCAGATCATGGATACCAAGGGCAAGCCGGCCAACCTTTCCCGCATCCGCAATGGCGATCTGCTGGTGGTTGTGCTGGAGGGCAAGGCCGACCGGCCCATCACCACGCCGCTGCTGCTGACCGACCCGCTGCCCGGTGGGTTGGTGGTGGAGAATGTGCGGCTGGCCGGCAGCGCGCAGTTGGGCGATCTCTCCTGGCTGGGTGAATTGTCGGATGCGGCGCGGGTGGAATTCCGCGATGACCGTTTCATCGCCGCCCTGGACGGGATGCCGGAAAGCGGCGGCTTCCGGCTGGTCTATCTGGCACGTGCCATGACGCCGGGCAGCTTCACCCTGCCGGCGGCCCGCCTGGATGATCTGGTGGATGGCAGCCGCTTTGCCCGTACCGCGTCGGGCAGTTTGACGGTGCTGGCCAAGTAGCGTTGCCGACTTGGGTAAAAGCAAGAAAGGGGCGGCCCAGCGGACCGCCCCTTTTTCTTTATGCCGTCAGCAGGTTGCCGGATGTGACCAGTACCTCTCGCCCGGCGATGGACAGCAGAATATCCCCCGGCCCGGCATAACGGCACTGGCGGTGTGACCAGACGGGGCCGTCGGTATCGGCATGGCAGGGATGGCGTTCCCCTGTCGCCGGGTCCATCACGGTCGCCACTTGCTGGCCAGCCCTGACATGATCCCCCAGCGCCACATGATAGAGCGCGACACCGCCCACCGGCGCGCGTACCCGGCCCACGGCAGCCAGCGGGGTGGCAAGGCTGGTATCGGTATCGATGACGGGGGCATTCAGGGCCAGCGCGCCGCGCCAGGCCAGATGGCTGATGATCGCGGTGCTATCCTGTTCGGCCAGCCCGTCCGCCACGTCGCTTTCGCCGCGCAGTTCCACCGTGGTGGCGTGGCAGCCGACGGGGATGGGCGTGTCCGGCGTATCGAAGATGGCGCGCAGCCGGTCCCATGGGGTGGAGCAGGCTTCATCGAACGGCTCCCCGCCGGAACTTTCGGCCAGAAACGCCGCTTGGCAGCCCAGCCGGGTGGCCAGATCGGCGAAACCGGGCCAGCAGGCAGGGGTGGTGTAGAGATGCATCACCGCCTCGCTGTCGCAATGCAGATCCAGCATCAGGTCGGCATCCACCGCATGCAGCAACAGCAGCCGGCGCAGGGCATCCGCCTCGCTGCGCGGTGTCAGGGCCTGGGCGGCATCGGCCAGCGCCTGCTGGATCAGCCGCCGGTTGGCATCGGCATCCGGCCCCAGCCGGGCGGACAGGCCACCGTGCAGCGCCTGGGCCACCGGCTGCCACAGGTCGGCGAAGCTGCGGTTGAAATTCACGCCCGCCGCCAGATCGAACCGACCCAGATGCGTGCCAAGCACCATCTGATCCAGCCCGATCGGGTTGGCCATCGGCACCAGCACGATCTCCCCCCGGATGGCCCCGGCGGCATCCAGATCGGCCAGTTGCCGCACCAGATGCTGGGCCACCAGCATGCCGGGCAATTCGCCGGCATGCAGACCGGCCTGGATATAGGTTTTCGGCCGCGCGCCGGGCTGGCCGAAACGGTGGATGCGGACCGTGCGGCGGGTGCCGGGGCGACCATGCGGCAGGGCGATATCGTCGATCAGATGCGTCATAGCGCCTGGATTTGGCCTCAAAGTGGCGCGCTTGTCCATTCGCCTTTGCGTCAGGGCGGGGGCATGGCATGGTAAAATCGGTTGTGGGGAAGGGGGCTTCATCATCTTGGGCGCGCCGGCAACATGGCGGGTGGCAGCATTGGCGCTGGCCATGCTGATCTATGGTGCGCTGGGCTCGCCCGCACCGCCTGGCCTGCGGTTGCAGGAAATCCTGGTTTTTGGCGGCTTGATTCTGTTCATCGGCTGGCGTGCACCGTTGTTGCTGGCCAGCGGGCTGGCCCTTTTTTCCCCTGCGCGGGGGGTGGGTTCAGGGGATGGGCGGCTGGCGTTCCGCACAGCCTCCCTGGTGCTGGTGGGGCTGTTGTGGCTGGGTTGTCTGCGCGGGCTTTGGAATGGCTGGGGTGTTACCGACATGGCGCGGGATATCCTGCCTTTCCTGTTTCTGTCCCTGCCGGTGCTGCTGGCCCCGGCCTGTCCCGTCTGTC
>Ga0209373_10004388_pt1 | contig 12188 bp, 7 predicted proteins | sample Higcelweek5metaG_FD_187173 | JGI IMG/M metagenome (GOLD analysis project Ga0209373, IMG submission 187173) | Freshwater pond sediment microbial communities from the University of Edinburgh, under environmental carbon perturbations - High... | ecosystem: Environmental > Aquatic > Freshwater >... | reverse complement strand
AATGTTGTTTTAGGGCTCATTGCATCACCGCTGCACCCAGACGCCCCAGTCTCTGGAACCTGCCTCGCAGGTAGCGGATCCCCGGCTTTGTTCGGGACTTAACAGTGAGGCGCCGCCGCCAGGGCGGCCTGCAGGCTGGTAATCAGCCTGGGCAGGCACTCGGCCAGGGGGGCCAGGGCCGCCTCTGCGGCCGGACCGTCTTCCTGCTTGAGGGCGGCATCCAGAGCGACAGCCAGTCTGTAGACCGACATCGCGCCGATAGTGCCGGCTGCGCCTTTGAGGGCGTGCGCCACCTGCTGCGCCCCGGCCAGATCGTGCTGCCCGATCAGGTCGGTGAGCTGCCGCAGATCCTCGCTGTGGCCATCAACAAAAAGCTTAAGAATGTGCCGGTAGTTTTTCAGTTTGCCGCGCAGCAGTTTGAGGCCTGCCTCCAGGTCGAGGCCCTCAATGGTCTCCAGGCGAAGACGCAGTGCGGCATCGGCCGCGTTCTCCACCGGCGGCCCGGCGGCTGACACCCCTGTGTCTGCAACGATCTCTGGCCGGGAAGTCGATAACCACTTGAGCAGGCAGGCATAGAGCTGGTTTGAGGCGACCGGTTTGGCGATATGATCGTTCATGCCGGCATCGAGGCAGCGTGACCGGTCTTCGTTGAAGGCGTTGGCGGTCATGGCCAGGATCGGGATATCCTGCCAGCCCGGCAGGGCCCGGATGGCACGGGTAGCCCCCAGGCCATCGAGGTTGGGCATCTGCATGTCCATCAGGATCAGGGCGTAACGGTGCTGTTGGGCCAGTTCCAGTGCCTGTCGGCCGTCATCTGCCAGATCGACGACCAAACCGACATCCTCCAGCAGCCCACGCGAGACTTCCTGATTGACCGGTTCGTCTTCGGCAAGCAGGATGCGGGTTCCGGCGTATTGGCTCTTCAGGCGCGCTTCGGCGCTGTCCTGGGGCTCCGTCGTCGGTGTTGACGCGACCACTTCACTGGCCAGACCCAGCCGCATGGTAAACCAGAAGGTGCTGCCCTGGCCGGGGCTGCTTTCAACGCCGATCTCGCCGCCCATCAACTGCACCAGACGCTGGCTGATCGCCAGCCCCAGCCCGGTGCCGCCGTATTTGCGGCTCATGCTGTTGTCGGCCTGCTCAAAGGCGGTGAACAGACGTTTTTGCACGTCGGCGTCGATACCGATGCCGGTGTCGGCCACTTCCCAGCGCAGCAGCACGCCGTCCGGGGTCTCCTCGATCAGGCGGGCGCGCAGGGTGATGGCGCCCTGCTCGGTGAACTTGTGGGCGTTGCCGGCCAGGTTGAGCAGGATCTGCCCCAGGCGCATCGGGTCGCCGTTGAAACGGCGTGTACCGAGCCCTTCCTGCAACTGAACCAGAAGTCTGAGCCCCTTTTCCGTGGCCCTGGGGCCCAGCAGACTGACGAGGTTTTCCAGAACCTGGCCCAGCCGGAAATCAATCTGTTCGAGCTGCAGCCGTTCTGCTTCGATTCTGGAAATATCCAGGATGTCATTGATGATGTGCAGCAGATGCGCCGAGGCGATCTTGACCTTGCCCAACTGGTCGATCTGCTTCGGGTCGCTGCTCTGGCGCAAGACGAGATCGGTCATACCCATGATGGCGTTCATCGGGGTGCGCAGCTCGTGGCTCATGTTGGCCAGAAAGGTGCTCTTGGCGCGGCTGGCGGCTTCCGCCGCCTCCTTCATCTCCTTCAGCGTCTTGTTGGCCGCCTCAAGTTTTCTGGTAATCTGCATCCGGTCGGTGATATTGCGGGATATCTCGATGCAGCCGATGATCTCGCCACTCTCATCGAACTGTGGCACCCCGATATTCTCCCAATACTGTTCATCCGGGGCGGTATCCGAAACCGGCTGATACATCACACCCCGCTCGAGACGTTTTGTCTCGATGGCCTTGACCACCGGGCATCCCTCACAGATCTTGTCCCGTCCGGGAAAGGCCTGGTAGCAGGGAAGGCCGACGCAATCACGATTCATCTCCATGGCAGTCCGGTTGGCCCAGACCACCCTCAGGTGCTGGTCCGTTTTCAGGATCATGTCCGGTGAATTATCGAGAAGCGAGCGCAACTCCTCCTCCCGCTGTCTCAGGCTCTCGTTGATGGCCTGACGCTCGGCGATCTCCCTCTGCAAACGCGCATTGGTCTCGGAAAGCTCCCTCGTCCGCTCCTGCACCCTGCATTCCAGCGCAGCATGGCTTTTCCGGAGTTGTTCCTCCATCCGTTTGCGCTCGCTGATGTCAATCAGGGAAACGATGACCCGGTCGTAGGTTCTTTCGCTATCGGGCGTTACGGACCAAGTGACCGTCACATCGATGGAATCTCCGTCAAGGGTCTTGACGGCGGCATCTACCTGCAGATGGGTTTCCCCGTTCCAGATGGCTAGCAACTCTCGCCGAAAGGCGGTGAGTGACTGCTCGGTAAAGGTGCGGTCCAATGATTCCAGCAGGGCGGATTTGTCGCGGGCCCGGTGGAGGGCCAGGGTGGTATCGTTGACGTCCACGACCCGGACCAGCTTGGCGCATCGCAGCACCACCTCAGGATGATGGATGAGATAGTCCTCAAGATTAACAACCCCAGATGCGGACAATTGATCGAGACAGGCCTTCACCTGTGAAAAATCCTCTTCCCAAAGAGAGATGGGACTGTTTTCAAAGAGGTCTCTGTAGCGTGTCTCACTGATCATCGTCGCTTTTCCTTCGGATTTGGTTGGCCAGGGCATCGTAGCCCGACCCCGGTGGGGTGAATTCCGCCCCGATTGCGCCTCATGCTGGTGGCGGCATAACAGTCTTTTTCAGCAGTTGAACCAGCAGCGGAAAGCCAATTGGCTTGCTGATATAGCCGTCAAACCCTTCAGCCAGCAACCGCTCCCGATCCCCTGGCATGGCATGGGCAGTAACGGCAATGATCGGGGTATGTCGCCCCAGTACCCGTTCCTGCTGGCGGATTGCTGCCATTGCCAGCCGCCCGTCCAGCACCGGCATCTGGATATCCATCAGGATGCAATCCCAGGTTCTTTCGTGCCATTTGTCCAGTGCCTGCTCGCCATTTTCAACCAACTGGGGCTGTTGTCCCAGCTTGGTCAGCATGACCATCAGGGCTTTCGCATTCAAGCCGTTATCCTCTGCAACCAGAATCTGCAGCGGTCTGGTAAACAGAGCCTCTTCCGATGCCACGCTATCCGAAGGTTCCTCCAGAATCTCCTGCTCCGCTTTGGTAAACGGCAATTCGACAAAAAAACTGCTTCCCTTTTCCATTTCACTGGTAAAGCTGATTCTGCCTCCCATCAACTCGGTCAGACGTTGGCAGATGGCCAGCCCCAGTCCTGAACCGCCAAAGAGACGGGTGGTTGAACTGTCGGCCTGCACAAAGGGAGTAAAGAGCCGTTCCTGAACCGATTGGGGGATGCCGATACCGGTATCCCTGATCTCCAGCCGGATGATAACAGCACTGTCCTGCTCTGAAACGAATCTGGCGGCAATGACGATACTGCCCTGCTGCGTAAACTTGATCGCATTGCCCAGAAGATTCAGCAGGATCTGTTTCAGTCGCAGGGAGTCACCGGACAGCATATCCGGCAGCTCTTCCGGCAGTTCCAGAACCAGCTCCAGGTTTTTCTGGATGATCCGTGCCTTCTGGTTTGCCACAACCTCATTGATAACACGACGCAGTGAAAAGACGCCGTACTCCACCTCCATCCTGCCGGCCTCGATCTTGGAGAGATCCAGAATATCGCTTAACAGGGCGATCAGATTCTTTCCTGATTGTTCCAGGGTATCCAGATACTCCTGCTGTTCCGGGGTAAGCTCGGTAAACCGCAGCAGTTGGGCCATGCCGATCACCCCGTTCATAGGGGTGCGGATTTCATGGCTCATATTTGCCAGAAACTCGCTCTTGGCCCGGTTGGCAGCCTCTGCTGCCACGCGGGCCTGCTCAAGTTCGGCTTCATAGCGCTTGCGTTCGGTAATGGTACGGACAAAACCACAGTTGTAGTCCTGACCATCAAACTGCACATGGTTGGCAGCCACCTCAACCGGAATCAGCCTGCCGTCTTTGGTGCGATGCACTGACTCAAACGTGATCGCCCCGGCCTGCTTTACCGCTGCAAACTGCTCTGTAAACCGTTCAGCCCTGAAATTGATATCAATGTCGGCAATGGTCATCCCCAGCAGTTCGTCCCGTGTATAGCCAAGGGTTGTGCAGGCCGCCTGATTGAGATCAACAATGCTCCCGTCCGGCCTGGTCCAGAAAATTGCGTCTGAGGCACACTCCACGGAAAAGCGGGTAAACTGCAGTTCATGGGTACGTTCGGCCACCATCTCTTCCAGGCGTTGGTGGTAGTTGCGGCTTTCAATGCTTAGCTGTGCCCGTTGCAGATTACGTTGTATGATATGCACAAACTCATCGGGATGCTGTACCGGTTTGGTCAGGTAATCCCAGGCCCCCCTGCGGATCGCCTCTACCGCATCATGCACGGTACCGGCCCCTGAAATAACGATCAGTGGTATATCGGCATTAATCAGCCTGGCCTGCTCAATAAAGGCGACCCCGTCCATCTTTGGCATCCTCAGGTCGGTCAGTACGATATCCGGCTGTTCAGAGCAGAACAGGGCCAGCCCCTCAACGCCGTCTGCTGCGGTGATTACCTGATAATCGGCATCTTCAAGACAGCAGCTGAAGTTAAGCCTGATCAGCTCTTCATCATCAATGACCAGCACCTTCACCTTTATTTGTTCTTGCATGATGAGCATACCTCGTTTTTGTACCGGCTCTACTTCTACTTTGTCATATTCAAAATCAAATCCCCCTCAATCCCCCTTTGCAAAGGGGGAAGCTTTAAAATCTCCCCTTTTGAAAGGGGGTAGGGGGGATTTAGCTGTTTGGCACTGGAATCTGATTAAGTAGAGCTACAGGCTACAAGGATTTAAAATAGCTGTCAGCAGTCTCGCCGGCAAGGGCCATCTCAATGGCAAAGACCAGGTGCCGGGGGTCTTCCAACGGCTTGTACAGACAGCACCAGGCTCCCTGCTGGTGCAATTGGTCGGTGCCGTAGTGGCCGCTGGTGCCGGTAAAGACGATCAGCGGTGTTTGCGGGCTCTGCTCCCTGATGTTCTGCAGCACCCCGACACCATCCAGACGGGGCATCCGCAGGTCAGTCACCACAATATCAGGGTGATGAAGGGCAAACAGCTCCACCCCTTCCTGTCCATCGTTGGCCTGTATGACCATGTACCCGCTGTCTTCAAGATAGGCACCCAGGGTGAGTAGAAACTGTGGGTCGTCATCAATAATCAGCACGGTGCGTAGCTGTTCAGGCATGCTGTTCCTCCCTGGGGAGGGGCAGCTTGACACTGAAGCATGCCCCCCTGTCTGGCCTGGAGACCGCCTCCAGTAAGCCTTTGTGGTTTTGGGTCACAATCATGTAGGAGACCGATAGCCCCAGACCGGTACCGATCCCCGGTTCCTTGGTGGTAAAAAACGGCTCAAAGACCCGCCGCCTGATCTCTTCCGCCATACCGGGCCCATTGTCTTCGACCTCTGCCACCGCATACTCCCCCTGTCGGTACAAACGCAGTACTATCTGCGGAGGTTGTCCAGCCGGATTTGCTATCATGGCCTGGGCGGCATTCTTGAGCAGATTCAGGAAGACCTGCTCAAGCTCCACCAGGATGCCTTTGACCGGCGGCAGAGACGGATCATACTCACGCACGATCTTGATGGAGCGGAAGTCGTACCGTTTTTTCAGGTCATAATCACTGCCGGCCAGCTCAATGGTCTGCTCCAGCACCTCACTCAGGGAGACTACCACCATGGTCGCTTCTGCGCTTCTGCTGAAATCAAGGATGTTTCTGATGATCCTGGCTGCCCGGGCAGATGACTCACAGATGCTGGCAATAAACTGGGGGATCTGGCGTTGCACAAAATAGGCCTGCATCACCTCAAGGCTGCATCCGACCTGCTGTGCCGCTACCTGGTTCGGCGGAAACGACGGATCAAGCCGACGCTCGATATTATGGGCCGCCTGGATAATGATCCCCAGCGGATTGTTGATCTCGTGGGCCATACCGGCCGCCAGGCCACCCACCGACATCATTTTCTCGGTCTGGACCATCAACGTCTGTACCTTGGTCCGCTCGGTAACATCTTCAATCCTGATCACCGCCCCCTCAACTCCGTTTGCCACCAGCGGATAGAGCATCAGGTCGTAGAAATTGCGCTCTCCATTATGCTCCAGCAGCAGTTTCTCCATACCGGAAGGCTGTCGCTCCTGCATGCTGTGGTGCAGCGCCTCAATCCAGTGAGAAAAGTCCGGCAACATCTCATGAATGCTCCTGCCAACCGCATCCGCAGCCGGAATTCCGGTCATTGACTCGGACTGACGATTCCAGAGCACAACCTGCTCACCCCTATCAATCCCAACCAGCAGTGATGGCATGGAATCAATGATGTTGGCCAGGTAGTTCTTGAGGTGCTGAATCTCATCCTCAGCATGTTTTCGTTCTGTCAGTTCCTGTTCCAGACGGGTGTTGAGCTGTGAAAGGGCTCCCTCCCGTTCTGCCAACCTGTCCAGCATGGCATTGAATTCAGCTGCTATGTCCGCAGCTTCGTCCTGTCCCTTCAGGGTTGAACGGGCCTTTGTATTGCCTGCACCGATCTGATCCATGGTCTGCTGGATGGCATACAGTCGCCGGGTAATCCGCTTGCCCATCAGCCATGCGATCAACGAGCCGAACAGGATTGCCAGTATGGCGTACAACACGCCATTGCTGATGATCCGGGTCAGTTTCCCGGCAGCCATTTTCTGTCCTACACCAACTCTGGCCCATCCCACCCGGTGTGTTCCAAGCATCGCCGGACTGATCACGTCCACCAGCCCTTCCGATTTCATAATCACAGCAGCGGCATCCCCTGACGGCAGGTTCAGCAGATATTTGCCGCGATAGGCAGGGTCAGAGTGAGCCAGTACCTTGCCTTCATCATTGGTAAGTATGGCAAAGACCAGTTCCTGATGTTCCCGTTGGGCTGTTACCAACTCCTGCAGGCCGGCCAGGTCATCCGAGGCGATCCAGCCCGCTGCAGAAACCGCCAATGTCCTGGAAAGCGCAACGGCCTGCTCTGTCTGCCGTTCAAGCAGCATACTCCGTTGGCGTACGGTCAGATCAACAATAAAAAGCGCCATCATCACGGCATGCACGGCGGCAACACCGACAATCAGACGCCCTCGCAGGGTCGTGAAAAAAAACAGATACAGACGTCTGAGCATGGCTACCTCTGTTCCACAGGACGGACTTCCTGCTCAAACCTGGCAACGTAGCTGCGCACCAGATCGTAGTCGGCATTGGTCGCCGTAATGAAGCGGGCTGTTTCCATCCCTTGCAGGATGGCTCTGCCTTCCTCGCTTTTCGGCAGTTCAAGCAGCAGATCCAGGACACGCTTCCGCAGTTCCGATGGCAGATCATCACGAACCATGAACGAGTTATTGATCAGCGATTCCGTCTCCCAGATTACCTTGAGCTTTGCCGCCTCTTCTGGATGGGCTTTCTGAAAGGCCCGCCAGGGGGGCGGCCAGGTAGCCCCTGCTGCGCTCTGCCCCAGGTAGACGTTCATAATCGATGATTCCTGGGAACCGACATACCGGTTTTCAATATCCCTGCTGATGTTGATGCCCTGCCGGTGCAGATACCACTGGGGCATTATGCAGGCTGCAAGCGCAGTGGGCGAGGGGTAGCTGACGGTTTTGCCTTTCAGGTCATTTGCGCGTTTGATACCGCTGTCTTTTCGTACAACAAATATCCCCTTGAAATCCTGCGGCTCTCCGGCAATGGCAATCACCCGGTAGCCGGATTTGATCGCCTGCAGGGTCTGCCAGGGATTGGGTAGAATGAACTCGGGGGTGCGTGACCGGTATTTCTGCTCAAAGCTGGCATAATCCCTTGATGACTCCAGATTCAGTCGGATGTCCGGTAGCCGTTTGTTCAGATAGTCTATCAGTGGCTGGTACGCCTCGGTCAGCCGGGCAGGATTGTGCAGCGGATGTACCGCGACATGATAGGTCTGTAATGGCGCTTTTTCCTGGGGAACGTCACCGTACTGCGGACCGGCGGCCTCCTGGCGCTGGTTGCAGGCAGACAGGATGACGGACAGCAGCATCAGGGCAGTTAGTAGAAGTATCCGTTGTATAGGGCTGTTTAAGGCAGTGGATACGCTGTCTGTGCTACCAGAAGGAACGATCATCTAAAACCCTCCGCCAGGCCATCCGGGTCAGTATCAAAAAAAGAACCGTACAATCTATAAGGATACTAATATGTTGTCAGATTGCTGACTAACCCCGTCCCCACCCTGACCCTCCACTTGAACGGGAGGGGATTCTCGTCTTGCTGCCTCCGCTTCAACGAGGAGGCAGGGAGAGGGATGGGGTAGTGTAAGGTGGTGCCAGTTGAATGTAACAAAGTAGCAATAACAATACTGCATAAAAGAGATATGTCCAGTATCGGCAGGACAAAACATGGTTGCTCTGTCCTGCCGGATTGTTCAGGTAAAGATGTTGCGACTGATCTGTTGCATTGATGCTGAATATTTTACTTGATTTTTATGGTGGATTCGCGTAGATATCAAAAGTTAATTTTCGCCTCGTTTTATCGCTGCCTGACCCCCTTCTGCATCCGGTTTATTTCCCGATTCTGCAGCACCGCGTTTGGTTTGCGACGATTGATTCCGGTAGCATGTTCAAGGCTGTTTTATGCGTCTTGACGGGGAATCTGAATGAGTACTGCCGGCCACACGTGGTGGTTTCGCTGACCTTACTGGGACAACGGTTGTTCCGACGCGCCATCCACACTTATTTTCTTTTGTAAACACGATTCGACAGACCGAAAGGGCGATGCCGGCAGGTTTTTGCTCATGTTGAATCAGGAGAATGTATGTCGTTTGTTGAACTGAATCTGCACGCTTCAATCCAGAAGGCGATCGCCGCTTGTGGCTACGCCACCCCCACTCCGATCCAGGCACAGGCTATTCCCCAGGCGCTGGCAGGCCGCGACCTGATCGCCTCTGCCCAAACCGGCACCGGCAAGACCGCTGCCTTTATCATCCCGGCCCTTGAGCGTCTGGCCAAGCCGGGCCCGGCAGGAATCGGACCTCGGGTGCTGGTTCTTACCCCGACCCGTGAACTGGCAGCCCAGGTTGCTGATTCGGTAGCCCGTTATGGCCGTTTTTTACGGATGCGTTATGGCTCCATCGTGGGTGGTATGCCGTATCCTGAGCAGGTTCGTCTGCTGCGTCAGCCGGTTGATCTGATTGTTGCTACTCCAGGTCGCTTGATTGACCACCTTGAAAGCGGTCGGATTGATCTGTCGCGGGTTGAGCTGCTGGTGCTGGATGAGGCTGACCGGATGCTGGATATGGGCTTTACCGACGCCGTTGACCAGATTGCTGCTGCTACGCCCAAGCATAGGCAGACCCTGCTGTTTACCGCCACCATGGATGATCCGATGGCCCGTCTGGCCGGTCGTTTGCTGAAAGAACCGTCGCGGATAGCCATATCAAGCCCTAAGGCCAACCATGATTCCATTGAGCAGCGTATGCACCTGACCGATAATCTGGGGCATAAACATAAAATGCTGCAACGGTTGCTTGAAGATCCTGAAATCACTCAGGCGATCATCTTCTCCGCCACCAAGCGGGATGCCGATACCCTGGCCCGTGATCTGTATGACCGTGGTTTCTCTGCAGCAGCATTGCATGGCGATATGACCCAGGGTGCCCGTACCCGTACTCTGAATAACCTGCGTCGTGGCAAGGTCCGTTTTCTGGTGGCCACCGATGTAGCAGCCCGCGGACTTGATATCAATGGCATCAGTCATGTCATTAACTTTGATCTTCCCCGTGCCGCTGAGGATTACGTCCACCGGATTGGCCGTACCGGCAGAGCCGGAGCCACCGGTATCGCCATCTCGTTTGTTTCTCCTGCCGATGCGGTCTATCTCCAAAGGATTCAGCGCTATACCGGTCAAACCGTACAGATGCACACCATCCCCGGTCTGGAGCCGGTCAGCACCCTGCCGGTACCTGGGCGTGGTGGCAATGGTGCTGGTAAAGGCCGTCGTCCCTTTGTACCAGGTGGGCAACGTCGGCAAGGTGGTGCAGCAGGTGCAGCACCCAAATCAAAAACCGGCTATCAACAGCGAGGCCGTAGTCAGCGATAACCTGCCTTTAGTAAATACGATGAACCAGAACGCCCCGCTTCGGAGATCCGAAGCGGGGCGTTCTGGTTTTTATTCTGCAGAGATTTTTGATGGTACTGTCTGTTTTGCCGTTCGACGGCTCAAAATCCATCGTCGAATGAGCCATATTCCTGTAAAACAGACGGTAAGCACGCCGAGCAAGGCCACGCCGTAGCCTTTCCCCATGATCCGCTCATGCGCATCACCAAGCAGGTAGCCGCAAAGCGCAAAACTGATTGCCCAAATGGCTGCACCGGTCAGGTTGAGGAGTATAAAACGTGGTGTGGAAACCTTCGTGATGCCGAGGACGAAAGGGGTAGCGTTACGGAGTCCGTAAAAGAATCTGAAGGTGAGCATGATCAGGTTTTGGTGCTTTTCTATATGATACATAACCCGGTCGGCAGAAGGTTGCCAACGGGGGAAGGCATCAAGGAGGGCTCTTCCCTTCCAGCGCCCGATGAAGTAATAGAGCTGGTCACCGGCAGAACTGCCCACAAAAGCAGAAAGCATGACCATGCTCAGGTCAAGCGATCCGAATTGCGCTGCAACACCTCCCAGAATGAGAATAGTTTCTCCCTCAAGAAATGTTCCGATGAGAATACCGTAGTAGCCGTAGTCCTGAAGTAAAGCTTCAAAATTCATGTCCAGTGTTATAACGAAAAATGCCGGATTATGGAAGCGTAAACGCCCCGCCTCGGATGATCCGAAGCGGGGCGTCTCTGCCAGGAACAAAAGTGCAGGGTTAGCCCATCACAAAGACCAGGTCTTCCTTCTCTACGGTATCACCTTCTTTAAACTTCACCTCAGCCACTTTGCCATCGGCCTTGGCCTTGATGTTGGTCTCCATCTTCATCGCCTCGGTTACCATCAGGACATCACCGGCTTTGACTTCGTCACCGGCCTTGACATTAACCTTCAGCACCTTGCCCGGCATCGGTGCGCCAACATGGTTGGCATTGCCTTTGTCCGCTTTTTCACGCATGGCGTCGCTGTTCTTGATTGACTGATCCCGTACCATAACCGAGCGGTTATTGCCGTTCAGTTCAAAGTAGACCGCACGGGTACCGTCGTCATGCAGCTTGCCGATGGCGTTCAGTTTGATGATCAGGGTCTTGCCCGGTTCGATCTCGATTGAGGTTTCCTGGCCCGGCTCCAGCCCGTAGAAGAAGATCGGGGTGGGGATGACCGAGATGTCGGAATATTCCTGACGGAAACGGTCAAAGTCGGGGTAGACATTGGGGTAGAGGATGGCTGAGATCAGGGCCTTGTCATCCACACGATGTCCCAATTTTTCCTCTAAAACCAGACGTTCTTCGTCAAAATCAGCCGGTTCAAGCAGTTCACCGGGACGGCAGGTGATCGGCTGCTGGCCTTTCAGGATGATCTTCTGCAGTTCTTCCGGCCAGCCCTGGTACGGTTGGCCCAGCATCCCTTTGAACATGCCCACGACCGATTCCGGGAAGGCCAGGTCTTCAGTGGTGGTGTAGACATCTTCCGGCTGCAGGTTGTTTTTAACCAGGAACATGGCCATGTCGCCAACCACCTTGGATGAAGGGGTTACCTTGACGATGTCGCCGAACATCATGTTGACCTTGTGGTACATCTCCTTGCACTCGTCCCAACGCTCAATCAGGCCCAGTCCTGCCACCTGCGGCTTGTAGTTGGAATACTGACCACCGGGAATTTCATGGTGGTAGACTTCGGCAGTACCTGACTTGAGGCCGGATTCAAACGGTGCATAGTAATCCCGTACCGTCTCCCAGTAGTTGGCCAGCTTCTGCAGACCAGCTGCGTTGACCAGCGGGTCGCGCTCGCTGCCTTCAAGGGTGGAGACCAGCGCATTCAGGTTGGGCTGGGCGGTCAGACCGGACAAGGAGGAGAGGGCGGCATCCACAATATCCACCCCTGCCTCGCTGGCCTTCAGCAGCATGGCGGAGCCGTTGGAGGAG
>Ga0209373_10004387_pt1 | contig 12188 bp, 13 predicted proteins | sample Higcelweek5metaG_FD_187173 | JGI IMG/M metagenome (GOLD analysis project Ga0209373, IMG submission 187173) | Freshwater pond sediment microbial communities from the University of Edinburgh, under environmental carbon perturbations - High... | ecosystem: Environmental > Aquatic > Freshwater >... | reverse complement strand
TGCCGTCGAGAAGGCCGCTGCGGAGAAGGTTGCGACTGAGAAGGCTGCCGCCCAGAAGGCCGCTGCGGAAAAGGCTGCGGCTGAGAAAGCTGCCGCCGAGAAGGCCGCTGCGGAAAAGGCTGCGGCTGAGAAGGCTGCCGCCGAGAAGGCCGCTGCGGAAAAGGCTGCGGCTGAGAAAGCTGCCGTCGAGAAGGCCGCTACGGAAAAGGCTGCGACTGAGAAGGCTGCCGCCGACAAGGCCGCTGCCGACAAGGCTGCAGCTGAGAAACTCGTCGCCGAGAAAACCCCGACTCCATCGGGCAAGGCTCCGACCGTCAAGGCGATTGAGGTTGCCCCGCAGGCGGTGGATGGCTTTATGGCCCACCTCGGCCAGTTCCGCTCAAAAACAGACGCCGAGCGCGCCTGGATGGCCCTGCAGGGCAAGGTTCCCGTGCTGGCGCAGGCTCAGGCGATCGTGATCAAGGGCTTTACGCCGGATCAGGGCTATTCCTACATGCTGTATGCGCAGACCGCAGACAATGCTGCGCTGGTGTCACTGTGCAATGCCGTGACCGCCCAGAAGGGTGCCTGTGAAATTCACCGCTTTTACCGTTAGGCTCTGGACATGACCGACCCAACCGACCGCAGCATTTATCCCCATTGGGCACAGGATCATGTCCGCTTTCAGGACCTCGACCGGCTGGGGCATGTCAACAACATCGCCTTTTGCGTCTATTCCGAAACCGGGCGGGTGAAATTTGCCGAAGACCTGTGTCCTGGCTCGACCGATGGCAGCGGGATCGGCTGGACCATCGTCCGGCTGGAGGTTGATTTCCGCCAGCAAGGCCATTATCCGGCCACCGTCGACATCGGCACGGCGATTACCCGGCTGGGAACCAGCTCGGTGACGCTGGTGCAGGGGATTTTTCTGGGGGATCGTTGCATCGGCACCACCTCGAGCGTGGTGGTGTGGACCGATGTACAGGCGGGCAAGGCATTACCGCTGCCCGACGACATCCGGGCAGCGGCGCAAGGCTTTATGGCGCGTCCGTAGGGGCCGTCGGGCGATGGCACAGCGCCCGCCACAGCCCCCAGGTGACAGCAACCACCAGCAGACCGGCATAGACCACGTCTGACAGGAAATGGCCGCCCTGCAGGATGCGGACCCAGCCGACCGTCGCGCCGAACAGCAGGGCGACGGCAATGGCTTTGCCGCGCCACGGCGGCGGGACCAGAAAGGCGAAGGCGATCACCCAGAACCCCATCGCCGCGTGGCCCGAGACAAAGGAGCAGTTGCTGGCGCATTGATCGGTGATCATGAACGGTGGGGTGAAATGGGCTTCGCCGCCAAACTGGCTGATCTGGCTGGGGCGGGCGCGGTGCCAATGGGCCTTGAACAGCTCGTTGGTCAGGATACCCGGCCCGATCACCAGACTGGACAGGATGTAAAAGGCAATCCGCCCGTCAATGCCCCAAAACGTCTGCTTCAGCAGCTTTCCAGCCAGATACAGCACCTGCACGAACAGGGCGGCACCGATCACGATCGCGGGCAGACCCTTGCGGACGAACTCGGCCAGCGGATGGCTGCCCCAGCGCCAGCCGGCGGCACTGTCCCAGTACCAGCCGGAGACGGTCAGGTCGATGCCGGGAAAGGTGACGAATATCAGCATCGACCCCAGCAGCCACGCCATCCAGTGACGGCGGAGAGATGCGCCCCAGGCGGCGAGCAGGCTATCAATCATGGTGCTGGTATCCCTTGAACCCCTTGGCCCGGTACACGTGCAGGGTCAGGGTATAGGTCGGGTGAATGGGCTTGCGGAACACCGCCAACGGCTCGACGGATTCAAAGAACGTGCTGAAGACCGGCGGCGGCGGGTCGCGCACCACCAGCAGGAAGTCCTTGCCTTCCCGTCCGTTCATGGTGGTGGTCAGCTCGTAATGGTTCATCACATGGCCGTCGGGATTGAAAATCACCGCATCCCAGCCCTGTGGCCGGGCATAGTACAGCATTGATGCCAGAACCTTGCGGTCCAGATACAGCAAGGTGGCGTCGGGGTTGGCGGCTTTGACCTCGCGCAGCCATTCCCCGGCATCGTCCCAGCCACGCACCCGCTTTTGCAGGTCATAGCGGGCGGGGTTGGTGACGCCGACCGTGCGGGCAATGCTTTCCAGATCATACAGGATGACGCTGGCCACCACGTGCAGGATTACCGAGGCTTTCAGCAGGTGCTGCCACGGCTTGCCGCTCTGAAGCAGCCAGCACACCACCAGCGGAGTGGCGGCGACATAGGCGGTGGCCGCCCAGTTGGCATTCGCACGCGACAGGAATGCCTGCACGGTGATCAGCGCCAGCGGCGGCAGGGTCAGCGCCAGCAGCAGTTTCCGCCCCGATGCCACCCGGCGGGCATCATCGACCGCCAGAGCCGGGTGCAGACGCAGGGCAGAGCGCAAGCGCCACAGCAGCAGAACCAGCAGGGTGGCGAACAGGAACGGCCCGAACACACCGAACTGGCTGCCGATGAATTCGGCCAGATGGCCGAAGCTGTATTGCGGCCCCTGATCGAGATTGGCGTTTTCGCTGGTGTGGTGATAGCTGGCAAAGCCGTGGGCGCGATTCCACAGCCAGTTGGGGAAATAGATCGCTCCGGCCAGCACCGCCATGATTGCCGGACCGCTCCAGGCGCGCAGATGGCGCATCTTCTGGCGCAGGTCGGCATCCCACAGGTGATGAATGGCGCCACCGATCAAAAAGAACAGCATGGCGTATTTCGACATCAAGCCCAGACCGACCCACAGCCCGAGCACCGCCCACCAGCCGGGGCGGTTCGACCCGACGGCTTGCCCATAGGCGGCCAGCGCCAGCGCCCAGAACATCAGCAGATAGGCATCGGTTGACACGATCATCGCCGACACTGCTACGCCGGGTATGGTGATCCAGATGATCGCCGACCACAGGGCCACCTGCGGCGCCAGTGCGCGCGGGGCGACCTGCCGACCGACCATGAACAGGCTGAGGGCGGTGATCACATGGGACAGTGGGGCGCTGAGCCGGACCCATGGCTCGGCATCGCTGCCACCCAGCGCGGTGGTCAGCCAGATCATCCAGGCGACCATCGGCGGCTTGGAGAAATAGCCCCAGTCGGGTTGCTGTGCCCACCCCCAGTACTGGGCTTCGTCGAACGACAGGTTGATCGGCGCGCCGAACAGCTCCATCAGCCGCCAGACGGTGATGACGACACAGGCCAGCACCGCAAGGCGCCACGCAGCCGAAAGGGTCAGGGGAGGGGGAGACTGTTCAGCCATCTTCCATATGCAACAAGGTTGCGGTGCCCAGCAGCACCGTGATCAGGGTCGGACTCCACACCGCCAGCCACAGGGGCAGGGTGGCGCTAAGGCCGAGGGCGAAGGTCAGGCGGGTAAAGAAGTACAGCAGGAAACCTGCGCTGACACCCCCGACCACCCGGCGGAATCCACCGCCGCCGCGCTGGTTGGGGCTGACCGAAAAGACGGCCGCCATCAGCACCATCGCACACAGCTGGAAGGGGGTGGTGATCAGGCTGTGCCAGTACATGCGGTGTTGTTGGGTGGAAAAGCCGGCAGCATCAAAAAAGGCGATGAATTGCGGCAGTTCCCAGAAACTGAGGGTTTCCGGGCTGGCAAAGTTTTCCTGCACCCGGCCCAGCGTCAGGCTGGTGGACAGCGTCAGGGTGTCTTCGTGCCGTCCGGCCTTGCCTGCTTCCATCACCCAGGCGTCATGCAGGACGAACTGGCCGTTTTCCAGCCGTCCGATGGCGGCATCAATCCGGCGGACAAAGCGTTCCGAGGGGCCGAGGTAGATGAACGACAGCAGCCGCATGTTCAGGATCATCTCTTCCTGCCGGACGTTGGCGGCATGGACCACCACCTGTCCTCCGGCCAGTTCGTGGCCGGCCGGGATCGACTCGCGCAGCCACAGGCCTTCCTTTGACAGGTCGAACGAACCCTGATGGTTCAGGATCAACTTGTCTTCCATCCGCTCGTAACTTTTATAGAGCGTGGCCGAGATCGGATTGACCACCCCGACATCCAGCGCCCCGATGGTACCGACCACCAGCATGGCCGGGCCCAGAATCTGCCACACGGACACCCCAACCGACCGCATCACCACCAGTTCATGGTTACGGGTCAGCCGCCACATGGCCACCATGCCGCCAATCAGTACCGCAAACGGCAGAACCGTATGGACCATGTTTGGCAGTTTCAGGAGCGACATGCCGAGCAAAATCCACAGGGTTGCCCCCGGACGATCGGCCGCCCGCCGGATCAGCTCGACAAAGTCCAGCAGCAGGATCAACCCCATGATCACCAGCAATGTCGCCAGCAGCGCCATCAGGAAATGGCGCCCGATATAGACCGACAATGTGGGATAAATGCGAAACACGGATCATCCTGTGGGCTGATGCAGGGGTGGTTCGGGGGTGGTGCAGGCGTTGGGCGACGTTATATGAGGTTAGCCCCCCGGCTCAAGGACTTCTCGCCCGTGCGAATGTGAAATACCTTTCAGGGACTGTATCCCGGAACACAGATAAGGATGAAACGACCATGGTACAACTGACCCGCATCTACACCCGCGGCGGAGACAAGGGCCAGACCTCGTTGGGCAGTGGCAAACGGGTCGCCAAGAATGACCTGCGCGTCGAATCCTATGGCACGGTGGATGAGGCCAATGCGGTGATCGGGATTGCCCGCCTGTACACAACGACCCTGCCGGTGGCCGATGCGATGCTGACCCGCATCCAGAATGACCTGTTCGATCTGGGGGCCGATCTGTGCATGCCCGAAGGCGGCCATTACGAAGAGCACGCCTTGCGGATTGTCGCCACCCAGGTCGAGCGGCTGGAACAGGAAATTGATGCGATGAATGCCGCTCTGGCCCCGCTGAAGTCCTTTATCCTGCCGGGCGGGACGCCTGCGGCGGCGCATTTGCACCATGCCCGCACGGTGGTTCGCCGCGCCGAGCGCCTGATTGCCGAGCTGGCCGAACGCGAGCCGGTCAATGGGCAGGCGCTGATGTATGCCAACCGGCTGTCTGATCATTTGTTCGTGATGGCGCGCGACCTGAATGCCCAGGCTGGCGGAGATGTCCTGTGGACGCCGGGGGCCCACCGCTGAAGCGACGCCTGCCGGGGCAGGAAGGACGCTCGTTCATTTCTGCCGGGCGGGAGATCGTTGTTACAGAACGATCATTGGCGTCTGATTGACTTCACCGCCTGCGCCCTTTAGTGTGCAGTGCAGTAGGGGACAGCATTTCAGCGGCTGTCCGGGGATGGAAGGCCATCCAGCGCAGGCAGCCTGCCATGCTGTCGGCTCCCCCGATGTCCGCTGATCTCAGGTCAGTAACACCAGATACAGAGTACGTTTCGCTCCGTCGGTACCCGCCGCCCGCCGTATTCGGCCAGATGGTTAAAGCGCACAATAAGCTTGACGGGATCCGATCCTGCCGGACTGTTCCGTGCCCGGCAGTCACCGTGTCACTCATTGCACTCTTTCATTCCAGGGGAACCCCTCATGATCCAGAATATTGGCATTGTCGGTGCGGGCCAGATGGGCAACGGCATCGCCCACGTGGCGGCGCTGGCCGGATACGACATCACGCTGGTCGACATCAACGAAGCAGCCCTTGCCAAAGCCCTGAAGACCATTGAAAAGAACCTCGTCCGTCAGGTGTCGAAGGGCAAGGTGAGCGAAGACGACATGCGGGCGGCCATGGGGCGCATTGCCACCAGCACCGAGATGGTCTTCCCCGATGCCGATCTGGTGATTGAGGCCGCGACCGAAAACGAGTCCGTCAAGCGCGAGATTTTCGCCAAGGTTTGCCAGAACCTGAAGCCGGAAGCGATCCTGTGCACCAACACCTCGTCGATCTCGGTCACCCGTCTGGGGGCTTCGACCGATCGTCCGGGCAAGTTCATGGGCATGCACTTCATGAACCCGGTGCCGGTGATGCAACTGGTCGAGCTGATCCGTGGCATTGCCACCGAAGAAGACACCTTCCGTCAGGTGCGCGAGCTGGCCGAACGGATGGGCAAGACCGCTGTCGCCGCCGAAGATTTCCCGGCGTTCATCGTCAACCGCATCCTGCTGCCGATGATCAACGAAGCCGTCTACACCCTGTATGAAGGTGTCGGCTCGGTCAGCGCCATTGATACCGCCATGAAGCTGGGGGCCAACCACCCGATGGGCCCGCTGGAACTGGCGGACTTCATCGGTCTGGACACCTGTCTGGCGATCATGCACGTCCTGCACGACGGTCTGGCCGACACCAAGTATCGCCCCTGCCCGCTGCTGGTGAAGTATGTCGAGGCCGGCTGGCTGGGTCGCAAGACCGGCAAGGGCTTTTATGACTACAGCGGCGACAAGCCGATGCCGACCCGCTGATTTATCGGGATGTTCTGGTAAGGAAACGGGGCCGGTGGGGCATTCCTCACCGGCCCCGTTTCCTTATGCCTGCTGGTCTTCGGGATAACGGGCGTTCAAAAAGAACAGCCCCTGCGCCGGAGCCGTTTGCCCGGCCGCCGAGCGGTTGCAGGCGGCCAGCGCCGCGGCCAGCCGGTCGCGGTCCCACTTGCCTTCGCCGACCAGAACCAGCGTACCGACCATGTTGCGCACCTGATGATGCAGGAACGAGCGGGCACGGACGTAGACTTCCAGCATCTCGCCCTGTCGGCGGATACGCAGCTCGTCGAGGGTTTTCACCGGGCTTTGTGCCTGACATTCCGACGCCCGGAAGCTGCTGAAGTCATGCTTGCCGACCAGACACCGGGCCGCCTCGTCCATCGCTTCGGCATGCAGCGGCTTGGCATACCACCACACTTTCCCTGCCTGCAGGGCCGCCGGAGCCCGCCGGTTCAGGATGCGGTAAACGTAGGAGCGTTCGATGCAGGAAAAGCGGGCGTGAAAGTCGTCATCGACCACCTGTGCATCCAGAACGACCACCGGATCGGGGCGCAACAGGGCGTTCAGGGCGTCCCGAACCTTGTCGGCGCGGTCGCCCCGGGCAAGATCGACATGGACGACCATGCCCAGCCCGTGGACTCCGGCATCGGTGCGGCCTGCGGCATGAAAGGTGACGGTTTCACCGCAATAACGCAGGGCCGCCTGTTCCAGACAGCCTTGTACCGACATGCCGTTGGCCTGCCGTTGCCAGCCGACAAAGGGGGTGCCGTCAAATTCGATGGTGAGTCTATAGCGTGCCATGGCGATGGTGTATCCTGCGTTGCCGGTCGCTGCAAGGGAAAGGCATGGGATGGCGCCGCTGGAATCCCCCCCTGCCAAATGGCCGGTTCCCCGCAAAGGCCATCGTTTTTACCGGAAGCTGTGATACAGTCCGGTCTTTCCTTATAGCGGTGTATGAGGGACGGTGGTGGAACGGCACCTGAGGTCGATAGCAGATCGCGAAGAGCTTGAACAGATCGAAGACAGCGACATGGATTCGCTGTTTGTTCTGCCGTTATCGATCATTCCGCTCAAGACGCCATCGTTGGGGCGGGCCCGCCTGATCAAGAACCAGCGCCTGCAAGGGGTGGTGGAGTTCTTTTCCGACCTGCACAGCGGATCAGGACAGGTGGAGGTTACGCAGCTTCCCAGCGCGATGGGGTGGGACATTGACCACGAAATTCCTGACGATCTGCTGATTCTGCGTCGCCTGGCACCGATGCCGAGCTATGACGTTTATTCCCTGCGCATTCTGTTGCGTGAGTCTGGTGTATCGGTTCACGACAGTACGGTCCTGCGGCTGAGTGACGCCAAAAACCGCGAGCTGTCCGGCTACATGAAGACCTTTACCGGCCCCTTGCTGCAGCAGATCTATGGCTCGGAAGGGATCGACATCAAGGATTTCAGTGACATCGTGGCGCTGTTCCGCGACCCGGACCCCAAGGCCGCCCGCCAGAAGCTGAAGATCATGGCGCAAAAGCTGGAAATCGACGTGATGGAGATTCCGGCTTTTCTCGAAGACTATGGCGATATCTTTTTGTCGCTCAGCTATTATCGCCAGTGTCTGGACCGCTTGCAGCCGCACCTTGATAACTATCTCAGCTCGATGGACATCCTGCGGAAAAACTGGCAGGTCAAAACCGATTACACCCTGATGCGGACCTGCGATTCCATCGAACGGGTGTTGCGGGCCCTGTCACAGGCCATTATCGCCCGTTTCGAGAACTTTGACCGTCAGACGCAGGAGATGTGGAGCTCGATTTCGGCCCAGCGTTTTCGGCAGGTCAAGATGATGATCGCCAGCTATCACACCACCATCGGCGGGATTCTGTGCGCCCTGACGGTCAAGATGAACGCCTGGGCCAAACATTTTCCCAAGCACAGTGTTGGCGGACCGTTGCGGCGGGGTGAATTCATCATGTCCGAGATGAAGCAGGGGATTGCCGAAATGCGCCGCCTGGAAAAGGCAACACCGGACCATTTATTCCAGTAAATGCAAAGGAAAGGGCTTCGCTGGTTCTCCCCCTGCGGGAGTCTTTCTATACCTTCGTGCAAAAAAGAATGCCCCGAACAGCAGTCCGTATTCGAAAATATGGCAAGCTATGGTAAACCTGATCCTGGAATGCAGAGGGGTTGGCCCCGTGGAGAATGGAACGCAGCAATGACCATCCAATGGGATGACAACATGAGCGTCGGCGTGCCGGTGCTTGATGAAGACCACAAAGTCCTGATCCGCCTGATCAATGACTACACCGATGCCATGGAAAATGACGAAGGTCTGATGGTGACCGACTCCATTTTTGCGGCGTTGGGCGATTATGTGCACTACCACTTCACCCGTGAAGAAAAGATCATGGAGCTTGCTCAGTACAATGATCTGGAGCAGCACAAGAAGTCGCACCGGGCTTTGGAAGAGCACTTCATGGAGCTGCGCGACAGCTATGTGCTGATGCCCGGCCCGTCAGCCGAACGGAAGGTCAAGGAATTCCTCGAAAACTGGCTGCGCTCCCATATCCTGAAGGTCGATATGGAATACAAGCCGGTGTGTTCCAAACTGGTGGCCGAAGGCAAAATCCCCGCCGAGTAAGGGGCATCTGCCGTGACTGACGGAGCCGCAGGAGGGTCCGTCAGTCAGGGACTATCAGACGAAAAAGCGCCGGAGCACCGCTGTTCAGCAGGTTGGCTCCCAGATGCAGGGCATAGCCCCACAGCAGTATGCCGCCCCAGCGCACCACCACAGCCGCAATCAGGCCGTAGGCAAAGGTCGTCAGGGCAAAGCTGGTGATCACGATCCCCGATAGATGGTTGCCCCACAGCCAGCCCGGTAGATGGATGGCGGCGAACAGGGCGGCCTGCAGGATTGCCCCACGGGAAAACCCCCACAAAGCAGTGAAGCGGTTCAGGAAATAGCCGCGAAACAGGGTTTCCTCGATCACCGCAACCGCAGCCATTTGCGCCAGCAGGGCCGCCATCGGCCAGGCTGGGGCCGCCCCGTCATGGGCGAACGGACGATAAAGGTCCAGCAGGTCGCCCGTGGGGGTGGTCGGGCTGTGCCAGAGCAGCACCAGCCAATAGCCGAAACAGGCCGCCATCGCCCGCAGCCGATGAGGTCGGGTCTGGGGTGTCGGGTAAAGGGCCTGCCGCCAGCCAAACGGAGATTCCACCGTTGCCGCCCATGCCAGCGGCAGCACGGCGAGAATGATCCAGCGCAAGGCAAGGTCAACTCCCGCCCGGGTGATCGGGGGCCATGATGCTTCCCACGGGCTCAGTCCGACGACCCGCACGCTCCATCCCACCATGATCAGGGCCGCCAGAATCAATGGGGCCCAGCGAGAGGAGGGAGCCGCGTGGGACACCGTCGTTACACCGTCGGGGGAAGCAGGGGGCGGGCGTGGGCAACAATGAAGTCCGCAACCGCCGAAATATCGTTCAGGGCCAGCAGGGGGCGGTCAGAGGACTGTTCCGGGGGAGCATCGCAGGCGATGCCAACAATGTGCGGGTCCTGCGGCGCCAGTAACGGCTTGCCAACACTGGGGCGATGGACCTCCAGCTTGGGGTGGGCATAGGTCTTGAAACCCTCGATCAGCAGCAGATCGACCGGAGTCAAACGGGCGACCAGATCGTGCAGCGGGATTTCTTCGTCAGGGTCGGGGAAGTCATGCATCAGGGCAAAACGCTTGCCGGTCACCAGCATCACCTCGTGGGCTCCGGCGCGGCGGTGCTCATAGCTGTCTTTGCCCGGGGTGTCGATTTCCACCTTGTGATGGGCATGCTTGATGGTGGACACCCGCAGGCCGCGCCGCCGGAATTCTCCCAGCAATGACAGGATCAGGGTGGTTTTTCCGCTGCCACTCCAACCCGCAATCCCCAAAACGTTCATCAAGGCTTTCCTATCCGGGCCGCCAAAAGGGTGGCGGCGTCTTTGAAATTCAGCAAATCCATGTCCAGGTCAAGCCGGGGCAGAATCTCTGGATAGGTGATAGCAAGGAATGGGCGGCAGTGGGTATAGAGATCGACGGAGGCAAAATCGCGATCATCAAGGGCCCGCAACAGCTTCTGCACACTCTCTGCCCCGTCTGGCAACGGCGGCAGGGGCGGAGATGGGGGTGGAGGCGGCAGGATGCTGGCCAATGCCAGGGTCAGGGTCTCGGCGTCGTGCAGGGCGTTTTCCAGATCATACAGGGCATCAAGGTCAACGGTGGAGTTGCGCCGCAGCGAGCGCACGATGTCTTGGGTGATGCGATGGACGTCAATCAGCCCGATATGGCCCGCCGCACCACACAGGGCATGGGCTACTGCCAGAGCCTGGTGGGGGGCATTCTGGTGCAGGGCGACCACGATGCTTTCGGGGGCGGTGACGTTGCTTTCCAGCAGATGCTGCAAAAGGGACAGGTACAGGCGTTCATCGCCATCCAGCCGCTCCAGCGCAGGCTGGGCGTCAAGGATGGCCTGAAAGGGGGCATAGACAGCCAGGCGGTCGGCGGACATCGGAAACGGCATCGGGCACCTCGCGCGATGAGGGCTTTGGAGCAAACACCGCTCCAAGGGAAACGGGTCAGGAGGCTTGCGTAGCGGTGGCTGGAAAGTTCTCGATTACCAGCTGATTCCGCCCGGCATGCTTGGCCCGATACAACAATGTGTCGGCGTGACGCAGGACATCATCCGGTGTCAAACCGTGGTGAGGGACAACGCAACTGACCCCCAGACTGACCGAAACGGTTGTTCCGCAAGAAGAGGTCTGATGGGGGATGGCCAGATCCCGCACGGCTTGACACAGGGCAGAGGCCAGTTGTCTGGCTCCGTCGATGGTGGTGGAGGGCAGCAGGCAGACAAATTCTTCCCCGCCATAGCGGGCGACCAGATCACTGCTGCGCTGCGTCTGTTCTTCAAAGGTGCGGGCAATGGCCCGCAGGCAGTCATCGCCATCCTGATGACCATAGGTATCGTTATAGGCCTTGAAGTGATCAACATCGGCCAGCACCAGAGCCAAAGGATCAGCACTGCGCATGGCGCGGCGCCATTCGTTCTTCAGGGTCCGGTCAAAACAACGACGGTTGGCCACGCCGGTCAGGCCATCAATCATCGCAATCCGCTCCAGCAGGTCGCGTTGATGCTTGAGTTCCAGATGATTGCGAACGCGGGCACGGACGATCGGCGGGTTGAACGGCTTGCTGATATAGTCGATGGCCCCGATATCCAGCCCGGCAGCTTCGTCTTCGGCCTCGTCGCGGGCGGTGACGAAGATCACCGGGATCCCGTTCAGCTCAGGGTCGGCCTTCAGGATACGGCAGACATCCAGCCCACTGATATCCGGCAGCATGACATCCAGCAGGATCAGGTCAGGACTTCGGCTGCGGGCAATGTCCAGTGCGTCCTGTCCGGTCGAGGCGACCAGAATGGTATGGGCCCCCTGAAGGGTCTGGGCCAGAGAACGGAGCGTTGCCGGCTGATCATCAATGATCAGGATGGTCGCGGGCTTGGTCTGCATGAAGGATCACACCCTGGCTGTCTTTCTACTCAGGATCATAGGGCTTTTCAGCCTTTGGTGGCAGGCGTGAGTCAGGGGAGTAAACAACGAGCAACAAACGGTCGTCAGAAAAATGTGAACTTTTTTGAAAAAGGGAGTTGACGGTTGGCGGCTGGGGGGATAGAACCTGCTCCACCGACGACGACGCGACGGCAACGACGCTGAAAACGCCGGGAAGTTCAACGGGTTAGCCGATTGTGACAATGGT
>Ga0209373_10004386_pt1 | contig 12191 bp, 20 predicted proteins | sample Higcelweek5metaG_FD_187173 | JGI IMG/M metagenome (GOLD analysis project Ga0209373, IMG submission 187173) | Freshwater pond sediment microbial communities from the University of Edinburgh, under environmental carbon perturbations - High... | ecosystem: Environmental > Aquatic > Freshwater >... | reverse complement strand
GCTTACGCCACAAAAAGCGCCCGCGAAGCCGAAATGAAATAAATTTGCTATCACGGAGGCTCGTAATTTTAGGCGCGGCGCTTCAAATTTTTCTTGTAAGTTTGCGTATCGAGTCTAAATTTTAATGTTATTCCGCACGCTTTGGGGGTGTTTGTTCGGGGCGGGTAACATTTTAAATTTAAAACTATGAATAAAAAAACGGCTTTGTTGTTTGCGGCTTTGATGTTTGCAGCGTCTTTGGGGGCGCACGCATTAGAAGAGCATAAAAATATAGAAATAAAATACGGGCCTTACCTTACCGCCATGACCGAAACTTCGGTCAAGGTGATGTGGGTTACCGATGCGCCCGCAATTTCATGGGTTGAAACCGCGCCAAATGACGGCACCCACTTTTACTCAAAAGAACGCCCCAAGACTTTTTGCGCGCCCTTGGGCAGAAAGTTAATCGGCCTCATCCATGAAATTTCTTTGGACGGCTTTAACCCCGGCGAAACCGTTCGCTACCGCGCATTTTCAACCGAGGTATTTAAAGAGGACAACGGGTTCCCGTTTTACGGCAGAACGGCTTCGACAAAGGTATACAAGGCGGAGCCTTTGAATTTTACGCTTTTTAATCACGAGAAAGAAAGTGTGCGCTTTTTTGTCGTAAACGACATACACGGCGATTCAAAGCTCCTTGCGGATTTTTTAACTGCGCCGGCTTCGGCAAATGCCGACTTTTTGATGCTAAACGGCGATATGCTTTCTTATTACACAAATGAAAATGCGATTTTCGACGGCTTTATGAAGACGGCCATCGCATTTGCGGCAGGCTGCAAGCCCATTCTTTATGCGCGCGGCAACCATGAAACGCGCGGCTCTTTCTCCGAAGAATTTTTAAAATATTTCCCGACGACTACGGGCAAACCTTACTACGCCTTTAGGCAAGGCCCGGTATTCTTTGTGGTGCTTGATTCCGGCGAGGATAAGCCCGACAACGATATTGAATACGGCGGCAGGTCTGACTTTGAAAGATATAGGCGCGAAGAAGCCGCATGGCTTGAACGCCTGATTGAAACGCCGGAATTTAAAAGCGCGCCCGTAAAAATAGTATTCTCCCACATACCTATGGCATATATGGATACCGATGGCAACGGATGGTATGGCAACAAGCATCTTTGGGAGCTTTTTTTGCCCATCTTAAACAAGGCAAAAGTGAACTTAATTTTAAGCGGGCATGAGCATCGCTTCAATTATTACGACGGCGGACGCGACGGGCGCAATATGCCCGACATCGTAAATTCAAACCTTGAGGCAATGGATATTGAAGCCACTAAAGAGAAAATCAGCGTTCGCTTTTATAACGCCGAAGGCAAGGCCGCAAGGGAAGAAATCGTAATAGATATTCCGCAGTCCGCAGCTCCTCAAACTTTATAAAACTTTTTTGCGCTATATGTTTTTAACAATATAATGAAAATATCGCGCGCATTAAAAGTTTTATCTGCGTCTTTAGCTTTTGCGGGTCTTGCAAAGGCGTTTTGTGCGGCGGAAAATCCCGTCAATATTATCTATATAATGACGGACGACCATAGCTATCAAACTTACGCGGCTTACGGCGGCCCCCTTAAAGACATAGTCAAGACTCCGAATTTGGACAGGCTTGCGCGCGAAGGTATGCGGTTTGACCGTTGTTATGTTACAAATTCTCTCTGCGGCCCTTCCCGCGCGACCCTGCTTACAGGCAAGCACAGCCACGCAAACGGATTTTTTGCGAATACCCACGATATGCGCTTTGACGGCGCGCAGACGACCTTCCCTAAAATTCTGCAAGCAAACGGTTATCAGACGGCGATAGTCGGCAAATGGCATTTGGAGAGCGATCCTACGGGTTTTGACTATTGGGACATCTTAAACGGGCAGGGCAGGTACTATAATCCAATATTTATAACTAAGAACGGGCAAAATACAGAAGAGGGCTACAATTCCGACGTCATAGGCGACAAGGCCTTAAACTGGATTAAGAATCGCGACAAAGTAAAGCCATTTATGATAATGGTTCACTTTAAAGGCGTGCACTCCGAATGGGCGCCCGCCTTGCGCCACGCCAATATGTACGACAATGTAAATTTCCCGCTGCCGCCCACATTTGACGACGACTACTCCACGCGCGGATATGCGGCGCATCATCAAGAGATGAATATTTCAAAGTATATGGAAGATTCCAGGCTGCTTCTCGACGGTGCGCCAAAAGGGGCAAATAAAGAACAGAGCGCCGCATGGCAAAAAGCCTTTGTAATAAAGGACAAAGAATTCTTTGAAGGCAACAATGGCGGGAAGGTCGACACCTTGCGCCGTTATCAGCGCTTTATGCAAAATTACTGCGCCACACTTGCGGGTGTCGACGACAACATAGGCCGCATTCTTGATTATCTCAAAGAAAACGGCCTTGATGAAAATACGCTCGTAATTTACACGTCAGACCAGGGCTTTTACATGGGCGAACACGGCTGGTTTGACAAGCGCTTTATGTATGAAGAAAGCTTTCGCACGCCGCTTGTAATGCGCTGGAAAGGCAAAATAGAGGCGGGCTCTGCATCTGATGCCGTTGTGCAAAACTTAGACTTTGCAGAAACAATTTTGGACGCCGCAGGTTGCAAAATACCTTTTGAAATGCAGGGAATAAGCCTTAAACCGATAATGTTTAAAGGCGGCGAAGCGCCCGCAGACTGGCGCAAATCAATTTATTACCGCTTTTATGAATGGCCGGGCATACACATGGCCATGCGCCATGAAGGCGTGCTTATGGGCAAAGAAAAGCTCATACATTTTTACCCGCTTGACGAGTGGGAATATTATGACTTGGACACAGACCCGTCAGAGCTCAATAACCGCATTAACGACCCCAAAGCGCAAGAGCGCGTTGCAATGTTAAAAACCGAGCTTGAAAAACTGCGCAAGACTTATAATGCGCCCGCCTGTAACGATACCGAATTTCAGCCAAAGCAACTGCAAGTCGGGTTGAAAATTATTAAAGAGAATCCTAACGCAACATCAAAGGACATACTGCCGCAGATTCGCAAAAATGCCCTTAAGAAAAACTAGCATAATGCCTAAATCTCGGAGATTGGGTTTAAGCGTTCCGTTTTTTCATTAAATTTATCTTTTTAGCTGACAAGACGTTATTCATTTGCAAATCCTATATTTGTCGCATAATATATAGAGTGGGCATTTAATTTCATTAGTTTTTGTTATTGTTTCTCAACAATTAACAAAAAATCAAATGAAAATTAAATACACGTTTAACGGTGTTTCTCACGTTTTAAATACTAGTTCAGACGCTCGGCAAGATATTGCCTTTGAAGTGGCTAATGTTATCAATAGGCGCTTGATGGGTAAGGCTCGCGCGGCGGATGTATCTTATGTAGATTTATCTCATAGCTGTAAAGGGGCTTCGGTTTATTGTTTTCGCGCCGCTATTGTAATAAGGGGTCTTCCTTTCGTTTCGCGGCATTGCGAATACTTCGATATTATATTTTAGGCAACCATTTTTGATTTGGTTTTATGGTTGCCTTTGCTACTGGGGCGGGGCGCGTCGGAAGCGCGCCCTGCCTATCAGCCGCCGCCGATGATTCGGCGGAATCTTCCATCCGCGCTTTGGAAGCGCGTTTCGTTGCTCGCCGCGATAATGCCCTTACCCGCGCTGAAAATGCGTTCTGGGTTGAACAAGCGCGCCTATGCGCGCTTGCGGCGGGGGAACCCCGCCTAACTTGTCAAAGCGATAACATCTCCCGATTGGATAAAAAGGGATTTTATCGAGTCTCAAATACCTCGCATTACAATAGGGCGGCCGTTGCGCTCAAAGTCAATGTGGACCGGTGGGCTTTGGATATCGGCCTTAAGTATTCTACGCCTGAAATTCAGGCGGAATTTAAAGATTCTGGTTTTACTCAAAACGTTTTAAAAGCTGTCCATGACTACGCAAGGCAACATATCGCCGAATTAACCGTTACGATTCCTCATTATGAAAATGAGGATTTATTGACTGCGCGGCGGCGTTTTACTAGGGCGTTCAATGATTTAAACCGCCGTTACTTCAAGGAAAAATTTTCGCATTTATTTGGCGAATTCGTGAGGGTTTTTGAGCCGCATAAAAGCGGTGTTCTTCATGCGCATATTATCATTGAAACAAAGCGGCCTCTGGGTGTTGTCGGCAAGCCGTTTAAGTTCAGAAAATACTTCGGCCGTGAGATGGTAGACGGTAGGACAGTTGCGCCGTGGGTGTGTGATGTCTGGCGGGCGTTTAAAGACGGCGAATTATCAGACGTCGGCATAGGCAAAATACACTCTCTTCAACCTATTCGCAAGGGCGTTAAAGAGTTCGCTCGTTACATTTCAAAATACATTTCAAAGGATTTGGGAAAACGCGCCGAATTTATGAAAGGTCTGCGGGCCGTGGCGTTCAGCCGCGATTTTTTAGGCGGCAAGCGGCTTAAATGTTACGAAAACGATTATACGCGGCCTATATCGTATTTTGATGAAAAGGCGCAGAAAACAAAAATCAAATATCCCCGATATGCGGCATTTTGTATTTACTGTTCGTCAAGCCGCGCCCGCCGTTTAAAATTGGCTCGTTTAGGCGCGCTTTTAAAATGCGACGAAGACGATTTAAAGGCCGTTTTGGGTAATAAATGGGCGTTTTTAACGCGCGATTTGGTGGGGCAAATGCCGTTAACAAATGATATTTTAAACGGGCTGAACGCGTTTGATAGGCTCGCCGCAAACCGTTTTTTAAACGGCGATAAATTCAATTCGATTTTAAACTTCGGCGGAAAAGTTATTGCGTATGAGGATTTTCTAAAAATCGACTCAAAAGAAAAATCAAACGTCGATTTTGACGTTATAGGGTTCGCAAACGCGGGCGGCGCGTTTGAATCGATTCAAGATGTTTGTAAATCGTATATGCTTAAATTTAGCCGTGCGTTTGATTTTTTGCGGCGGTCGTTGGATTCACATTTCAAAAAATTTGCAAAATCGCACCCCATTGTTTTGGCGCGCGATAATGCTTTGGGCACGGCACAAAAGGCCGCATATGCGGCATGGCAGGGCGGCGCTATGTCAAAGGTGGCATTTGACGCCGCCCGCTCACGTTTAGCCGCTGAATGGCCGTCAATCCGCAATTTGTGGCGGTCTCTATCATGCGATGGTGCGGTATACGCGTCTTTAAAGGCGGCGCGCTCTGCGGCAAAAAATTTAGTCAAAGAAATCAACTATCAACAAATGGAATTAAATTATGTATCGTGAAGAAAAATATTATGAACGTTTAGCAAAACGTTTTTTTGAAACATATAGGCGCGGATATTCCGCGCTCTGGGCTATGTGGCTTCGGGGCAAAGACCGTTTCGAGCGCGTCGAGCATTTAAAGGCCGCCGTTCATGTGCGTCAAATGGGGGCAAGCGCGGCACGTAAGGCGCGTTTGCGTTTGATATTTGCCCGCCTTTTGAAAATCGAAAAATCATTTAAATTCGGGGGCAAAAACTATGCGTAGGCCGTATGTGTCTGATTTGGATGAGCTGGGCTTATGGCTCGTTTGCGCTTTTTGCGCGGCGTTTGTAATATTTGTTTTTGTGGTCGTTTTAATCGTTTTGGCGTTTTTGTAACGAAGGGCATTTTTATGAATCTTCATAAACTGAAAAAAATAATCGATTTTATTGATGAATCAAAAGGGGCTTACCTTTTATGTTTTGAATCGTCTGACGGCCTTAAATTAGCATGGTTTAAAAGTATTTCATCCGCGGATGAGCATAAAAAGGCGTTAATAAAGCGTTTAGACAAGTGCGTATTTTGGCATTTTGAATCGTATATAATTGCGCTTAATGGCGATATTATGGGATTTGAAAAGGGGGGCTATTGATGAGTCTCTCTCAATACCTGCCTACTCTTTTAATTGCAATAGATACTGCGGCGGCGGTCGTTTATATCGTCGCAGACGGCGATTATAAAAAAGCCATTTACTGGGTTTCCGCCGCCGTTTTAACGGCGTCGGTAACGTTTTAAACGGATTTTTGCATTTGTGGAAAACTCCGTTTGATACATTTGTTTTATGTCCGAAGTAGTAGACTTAAGCGATTTGGCGTCAAAGGATTTTCCGCACGTAAGCCCTCACGCGATTAAAGCGTCAAAGGTGACTGTTGCGGAATCTGCTGACGGTTTTAACCCTGATATTCATGCAAGCCCTGCCCGCCGCACAAAAAGCGGGGGCTGGGCTTTAAAGAGTGGCAACAAAAAGGGTTTTGTTGTCGGGCAAAAGAAGATAATGACTGCGGCGGATAGGGCGGGGGAATCTTCGCCGCCGCCGCAGTCTCCGCCCGCAAACGAGCCGCCGCCGCTGAATGTTCCGCCGTCGCCCGAAGTCGAGGCTTCGGCGGCAGAATCCGTTAGGGCGGCAGGTGTCGATAATCGCGCCGCCGCTAAGGTTGTTTCTCAAACGCTGTTTGGCGTCGGCGTCTTGGTTTCGGGCTATATGCCCGATACCGCTTTTGCCGCGCAATATGAGCAAGCCTTGGCTACTTGGTTTGAGGAAATGGGCGGTGTGCAGGTCAAGGCATGGGTCAACGTTGCTTTGTTATCGGGCGTTTACGGCGTCAATTTGGTTAAGGCGCGCAAACCTCAATCTTGGTTGGATAAAATGCGCGGCAAAATTGCCGCATGGTGGGTAAATCGCAGGAACTCAAAAAAAGGTTACAATGGCACGGCCGATGAAAGAAGTGGAATCCCCGCAGATAGCAAAGCGTAGGGCGCAATATAGGGCTTCAAAAGAGCGCGCAAAGCTTGCGCGCGGCATTGTGGGCAAGCGTATGTTTTGGCAGTGGGGAAGTGTTAAAGCGTTTCGTGAGGAAGTCGATAATGCTTGCGCTCGTTTTTGGGAAAACCGCAAAAAGCCATTGACTATAAACGCGCGTCAAAAGGCTTGGCGTGAACAATGCACTGCTTAATTTTAGGCCGCACAAAAAGCGGCAAGACGCATTTTGCTAAAGCACTTTGCGCGCTGTCTCATTCGCAGGGGCGGCGGTCTGTGGTATGTGATATTTTGGGCGATTCATGGCCTTGCGATTTGCGCACTGCGTCGATGGAAGAATGTTTGCGCGTGTTAAAAAATAATACGAATTGCAATTTTTTTATAGATGAAAGCGGAATGAGCATAGGGCGCGGCAAAGGCGCAGATTATGCGCAGTGGTTGGCAACTCAAAGCCGTCATTGGGGGCATAAGGGGCACTTTATCGTGCAACATTATTCGTTTTTAGACCTCAAAATTCGTTCTCAATGCGATGAGTTTTTAATTTTTAATTGCTCTCAAAAGTCGGCTACGGCAATAGCTGATGAGATTGGGGAGCCTTTGGCCGCTGAGGCCTCTAAATTAGGTCAATACGAGGCTTTCTATTTAAGGCCTTTCCAGCCCAAAATACGTATAAAATTAGACTCAAAGAATCGGGTTAAAATTTTACAACGATATTAAATTTTTTGATTTGTGGAAAATTCCATATGATAGATTGAAGCCTATGAAAGCAATTAAAGACTTCGTTGTCCTTGTTGCGGCGGGCACGGTGGCGGGCGTCATCACTGTCAAGCTAATTAACAAGGGGTATTTGAAATAAGTATGAAAACTTATATAGCAATCTTCATTTCGGCTTGCGTCGCTGGCGCGGTGGCCGATTACGCGTATGCAAAATACGGGTATCAACTGACTGGCAAAATCGCTAGTCTTATAAGGGGCTAAAGACATATGAACAAAACTAAGTTTATAACCTTTGGCGTAACAGTCGCTGGCATACTTGCCGGCACAATCATCAGAAATATTTTTGTAGAAAAGTAAAAAAAATCATGGCAAACGCATTTAGACAGACTAAAATCATCCGCAATTTTGACTCCGTTGGCTCTGGCGGTATGGCAACGCTCCGACTCCCTACTGGCATAAGGGTTCATAGGTTGGACATTTTTTACGCAAACGGCGCTACGCAGATGACCGCGGCGGTTGTTGACGGCATTTTTAAGCAACATAGGCTTAAGGTTGGCGCGTCGGAATTTCGCACGTGGACACCTGACGTTAACCGTCTCATCAATGCCGCTAAGGGCTTGCCGACATTCGTCGATGGCACGTCTACGGTTAAGACGGCAATGTATTCAATTTATTTCTCGGAGCCTCAACGCCGCTTGATAGGTGAGGAAGACGCGACCGCGTTTCAAGCTTACCCTGAATACGGCGTGAATGATTGGACACTTGAAATTGACGTTGCGGCGGCTTATGGTGGTTCGGCTACTACGCCCGCCCTTTACGCGCGTATCGAGTTTGACTATGTAAAGGCTCCTAACTCAAAATTTGGGATGTTCTGGAAGCGCGGCTCAATCCCTGTCGCAGGTGCTACGCAAGCGGTGTATAATACCATTGTTAAGCCTGCGATGTATTCTAGGCTCCACTTGCTTTCGGCTAACATTACGAAGTTGGAAGTCAACAAGAAGAACGAAACCATTCAAAGATTTGATTCGCGCGCGGAATACGAAAACGCGCTTACGGCAACTGGCTTCACTGCGCAGGCTGACGTCTGGTCAATCATTGGCGATTCGACTAACAGACTTGGCGATGTCATCAATCTTGATTCGGGCGATTCTTTCGAGATTCTGCCTACTACGTCGGCGGGCGGCGATATAGGCCTTATTTACGAAGAACTGCGTCAGTTGCGCGCATAAGAAAGGCCGCAAATGGATTCTTTTACTTCGTTTATAGGTAGTCTTTATAATTCGGCCTCTGAAACGGTGGCAGGGGTTTGGAACGGTGCTGTGGATATTGCTGGCGGTATCGTTAGCGGTTACAATGCCGTTATAGCTCCTCTCGCTGGGGCGGTAGACTCTAGCAAGGAATCTACTGTTGTTGACAATTCGGGCGCGTCTGACAAGACGCTCCTAATTGTAGGCGGCCTTGTATTGGGCGGTATTTTATTGGTCGTTTTAACGCGCAAATAAAATGTTTTCATCTCTGTTTACTGGATTGTCGGCGGCTACTGGCCTCGCGGCGGGGGAAGATTCCTTTGCGGCGGGGCCAGTAAGCTCTTCTGCTGGCGGTGGCAATGTCATTACGTTTGGTTCGGCCGGCATTAGTAACGGAGTCTTGATTGCCGCTATTGTGGCGGCTGGCATTGTCGGTTTTCTCTATATACGCAAATAATACATGATTACAATTTCGAGCATAAAAGACAAGTCGGATTGCGCTAGGTTTGACGAGCTTTGCTCTCTCCTACCGCGTGTCGCTCCGCTGTTTGATTTGGAGCTGGTCAAAAGGAATTTTGACGCGCTGGAAATTAAGCGGGATGGCTCTACAATAGGCGTCTGTCTTTACAAGGTCTTTCCTGTTGATGGTAAGAGTATTTTTTATGTCGGCGGGCTTGGCGTAGAAAGCGGTTCGGAAAGTTGCGCGGATTTTGTCTACGAGTGGTTAATCAAGGAAGCCTCTTCTATGGATTGCGATTTTTTCGTTTTCGATTCGGCGCGCAAGGGCGCGGTTAAATTTGCGCGTGAGCATGATTTAATCTGCTGTAACGTGCAGTATTTTAAACCTCTAAAGGGGGGCAAATAATATGGCTGGCGGCGGCGGTGGCGGTCAACAAACGTCTACGACTTCGCGCGCTATTAACGCGCAAGATTCTTACGTTGCGTCAGAGGGTTCGATTCTTGGGCAAAACGTAACTGCGTATACTTTGGGGGAGTCGGCCGAACTTAATATTACCGATGGCGGGGCGTTCAAGCTCGTAGAAAATGTCGCTGGCGGCGTCTTAGGTTTGGTCAAAGATTTGTATAAGCAAACTACTTCGCAAGTCGCGTCAATTCTTTCGGCCGACAATGCAAAAGACCAAGAAGCGGCACTTGCGGCGCAATCCTCTTCTAACAAAATTTTAATGTATGCAATAGGCGCGGCTCTTGTTCTAGGCCTTTCATACGTCTATAAAAAGTAAAAATATGGCTGATACTCCTACAACTCCTTTTAGTGTTACGATACCGCCTAATTCGACTAATCAAAAAAGCGTTTCGGGTTTTTATTTGCGCGTTGTGAAAGCACCTGTTGGCACTTTTTGCCGCATTAACGAGATGGGGGGGCAGTTCCCTGTCAAAAGCACTTTCTGGCTTCGTTCGCCTGACCGCATTACGCGTATAGAGTTTTTCAATTCAACTGCGGCTGATATTTTGGTCGAGTATTCAATATCTCAAGATGAGGTTGGAGATAATCAAAGCGCCACTACGTCGATTGACGGTATTGTCAGTATCGAATATTCGCGTCAGTTGTCGGAAATCCAGCGCAGGAACATAGCGCAGGGCGTTTATGAAGCTGTTCAGTCTGCGTCTTTCCCTAATGCCCGAAAATACATAATAGTTAATGAGGGCAACTCAAATATTTATTTGGGTAATGGCGGCTTAAACGCGGATGGCATAGCCGCCGGTAAATATATCATTTTGCGGCCGTGGGATTCTTTTGAGATGGATGTTAAGGGCGGTTTTAAGCTCTATGCGCCTGACGCGGCCGCCGTTGCAAAAATTGTAATAATAAATAGTTTGTAATATGTCCGCATTAACTCGCAGTTTGCAAATATCGCGTTATGAATCCGACTGGTTTCAGTTGGCCGCTAATACTACGTTTACGCGTAATTCTACGGTTGCTTTTGACGCGGAAAATTTAGCGGGCTATAATATTATGGTTTATTTTCGAGCGCGTGTGGATATTGTGGCTACGTCTGGCCTCACAATTCCCGCGGGAACGCTTATCGACCCTTTGGCAACGCTGGAATACCGCGATGACGCAAACCAAAGACAGAATCTCAATTTTGATTTTTACTACAAGGATTCGACAATCAATTTAAGAACTTACGCTTATGCGCAAGTCTTGGACACCTTTAACGGTTCGTTCGCAAATTTCGACGCAAAATTTACCGTCTTAAAGATAGGTTAAGAATGGATATACGCGATTTTATTTTATACGGCCTCATCCCGATTCTGGCATGGCAAACGCACTTACTTTTTAGCCTGTCGGCAACGGTGGCGGTATTGGCAAAACAAGTCGAGATTTTGGAGCGCAAAAATGTTTAAAAAATTTTTAGATTGGATTTTGAAACCGTGGAAATATTTAACCCTACAACGGCAATAGCAAGCGCGGGCGCGGGCTTCATTGCCTCTCTTATTGTCTACATGATTAAATCTTTTGTAGACACTCAAAGCGCGTTGCTCAACCTTGCAATAAAGCGCACGGTTGCGGCTGATGATTCGGCGGATAAGGCGGCAAAGCGGGATGGGGTAGCAGGCAAATTTATTCGCAGGGGGATTTACTTTGCTTGTATTTTTACAATTTGCATAGCTCCATTTATCTTTGCATGGACAAACATCCCTGTAGTGGTCGAGGAAAGAAGCGTATGGGGCGGATGGCTTTTTGGTCTCATTCCTGAATGGAATTCAACGGCCTTTAATGAGGTTCGAGGCTTCTATATTCCCGATTCTATACAACGAGCTTTTATAAGCTATTTAATACCATTTTATCTTGGGCGCGGTGTCGCTCGCTAACAAAGGAAAAATCATGATTGAAAGAAATACTAAGGGGCAATTTGCCAAAATCGATAAGCCTGTAAAGGCCGCTGAAAAACGCGCAGAAAACATTGAGCGCATTGAGAAAAAAACTCCGCGCTTTCAAAAGTTTGGAAGGAGATTTTAACATGGCGGGCGGCGGTGTGTATGGCGGCCTGTCGCTTCTTCCTACTAAGCGCAGGATTCGTAAGAAGCCGCGCGTAAAGGTGCGTAAAACGTCGCGCAAGCGTAAGGGCAGGGGCAAACGCAAATGAAAAATCCCTTAATATATCTTGCGGCTGGGTCGGCCGCTTGCCTTGCGGCGGCATTAGTGCCTATGTCGCAGTCAACCGCTAATTATCTTATGGCGTCTGGCGTCGGCTTACTGGTCGTCGGCGGTGCTATGGCGTCGTCTTGAAAGGTTTCTTATGCCGCTTATAGGTCGTATTGCTGGTTGGATTGGGCTAAGTGCTTTTACGTATTTAGTAGGTAATGCTATTGACAAGTCTAAAGCGGTTGTTGAGGTCTCCGCTAAGCCCGCTGAATCGCTTAAGACGGCGGTTGTTGCGGCAAGCATTGCCGCCGCCGCTATTGCTGTCGTTTATTACGGTGCACCG
>Ga0209373_10004385_pt1 | contig 12192 bp, 14 predicted proteins | sample Higcelweek5metaG_FD_187173 | JGI IMG/M metagenome (GOLD analysis project Ga0209373, IMG submission 187173) | Freshwater pond sediment microbial communities from the University of Edinburgh, under environmental carbon perturbations - High... | ecosystem: Environmental > Aquatic > Freshwater >... | reverse complement strand
CCCCTGCGCGTGGTCGATCTGGGTTGTGGCAACGCCTATCTGACCTTCGCCGCCTATCGCTTTCTGGCCCATGTGCGCGGGCTGGATGTGGATATGGTGGGCGTGGATGTGAAGCGGCAGGCCCGCGAACGTAACAGCGCCCTGTCGGCGCAACTGGGCTGGGACGGGTTGCGCTTCCTGGAAGGCACCATCGCTGACGCCCCGCTGGACGGGGCCGATGTGGTGCTGGCCTTGCACGCCTGCGACACCGCCACCGATGATGCGCTGGCCCGCGCCGTGGCCTGGAAGGCGCGTTTCGTGCTGGCGGCCCCCTGCTGCCACCATGATCTGCAAAAACAGCTCCGTGCCGCCGAACCGCCGGCCCCCTATGGGCTGGTGACGCGCCATGGCATCCTGCGGGAACGGTTGGCCGATGCGCTGACCGACGCGCTGCGCGCCGCCCTGATGCGGCTGTCCGGTTATCGGGCTGAGATTGTGGAATTTATCGGCAGTGAACATACCCCGCGCAACACCCTGTTGCGCGCCAGCTTCACCGGTGGGGCGGGGGATAAGGATGTGCTGGCCGATTACCGCGCCCTGATCACCGAATGGAAGGTGCGCCCGCGTCTGGCCCAGTTGCTGGGGCTGGAAGGGTCGGGCCTGGAACGGCCCCAGATGGGGGATGCGGGTTTTTAACTTTCGAGCCGGGTAAGCCCTCTTTCCCGTCATTCCCGCGAAGGCGGGAATCCATACGACAGCGCGGATTTTGGATTCCCGCCTTCGCGGGAATGACGGTAGAGAATTACGGTCAACACCTCCCCCTTCTGGCGAGCCCATCCATGTCGATTACACGCTTCCTGCTGGTCCTCACCGGCTTGGCCCTCGCTGCCCCGGTCGCTTCCGCGCTGGAACCGGGGGTGCCACCCGTCCCCGCCGCGGTCAGCGCACTGGCCGGCTGCTGGAGGGGGGAAGGTACCGTGATGGGCAAGAAGGTTTCCATCAATCTGGCAGCCCGCGCATTGGCGCTGGATGCCATGTTCGCCATCGACAGTGACAGCACGGCCACCGGTGATCCTTCCGACCGTTACGCCGCCCATCTGCTGTTCGGTGCCGGTTCCGCCAAGGACGCCAAGGCGGTTTCCGGCTTCTGGTCCGACAGTTTCGGCGGCACTTTCGCCACCACGGGCAGCGGCTCCGTTCAACCGGGCGGTTTCGATATCAGCTACCAATATCCCGACAGCCTGTTCGTCAACCGCTGGCGGCTGGATCATACGGGCCTGCGCTGGGACATTACTGCCCGCGATGCCGCCGGCAAGGAAGCACCGTTCGCTGCCTACAGGCTGGCGCGGGTTTCCTGCCCCGTCTGAACAATGATCACTTCGGCGCCGGGCGCGATGCCAGGCGCCATTGCTTGGCCTGGGAGAAGTTGCGGGCCAGGAACTGATAGGTCTTTTTCAATACCGCCTCGAAGGGGCCACCTTTTTCGGTGGCCACGGTTTCCCAATCTGTGAACACTTCTTCCCAGGGCAGCAGGGTCTGGTGCAGATCGTCCCGCATCTCCCGTATATAGCGGATATTCTGTTCGTACTTGCCCAGCATGGAGAGGATTTCGCCGGTCTGCGCATCGACCTGGGTGAAACGGTTTTCGATATCCATCATCGGTGGCAGGCTCAGCGTCTGCATCCGGATGATCTCCTCGCGCAGGTTGCGCTCATTCTTGTAGACGCGGTGAGCGACATCCAGCCCGTTGCGCACGTCGCGCAATTTGCTGCCCCGCTCCCGCAGCGCCTCGATATAGGAGAGCTCCTTGGCCAGCCCTTCGATGCGGGCTTCCACCACCTCTTCGGGATCACCGGTCAGGGCCAGCTTGTTGGCGATGACCTTAAAGGCCTCCTTCACGCGGGACTTGGTGGAAGGATCTTCCACCAGCTGTTCCAGTTCCGCTGGCGAAGAGATCACCGATTCGCCGCCGGTCAGCCACGTCACCATTTGCACGGTCAGGCGTGCCTTGGCGAGATTGTAATGCCGGTCATCGACCCGCCAACTGGCGCTGCCGTCGATCAACTCATTGGGGATCGTGTCGCCGGGGCGGATTTCCCGCACATATTTCAACCCTTTGACCACCATGTTCAGCAACTGGCCGTCAAAGGATTTCGGGTCGATCTTGAATTCGTTGCCCAGCTTGTCGATGACGACCTCTGCCTCCACCTTGCCCAGCCTGAAGCGCATCACCGCTTCCTCGGTCGATTTCGACAGCACGAACCGACAGCCTTCAAGCGTGAAAACCTTGTGATCGAACAGGAAATGCGTACTCCGGTTCGGATTGGGGTCCATGGTGCTGGCTCTATCAATCAAAGAAAACAGGCGATGACACTGCTTTACCACGGATGAAAGCGACACGAACGAACTATAGCCGATGAAGCGCCCATGTGGCGCCGGCATGGGCGATTGCAGGGCGGTCGTTTTCCCCTCTTTCGCGGGTGCGGTCTGGCGGGTTAGCTTGGGGATCAAACCTTCATGAAGCGTTAACGGGCCCCGATGAACCTTTCTGCCGCCGCTGCCAAATCCGCGCCCGCCGTCCAGGTGGAAGGGCTGCATAAGCGTTTCGGGGAAAATGAGGTGCTGAAGGGCGTCTCGCTCTCCGCTGCACAGGGGGAGGTGGTGGCGCTGATCGGTTCGTCGGGCTCCGGCAAAAGCACGCTGCTGCGCTGCATCAACCTGCTGGAGGTGCCCGATGACGGGCGGGTGCTGATCCAGGGTGAGGAAATCGCCATGAAGAAGGATCGCGCCGGTCGGGCCCAGCCCGCCGACAGCCGCCAGGTTGACCGTATCCGCCAGCGTTGCGGCATGGTGTTCCAGAGCTTCAATCTCTGGACCCATATGACCGTGTTGGAAAATATCATTGAGGCCCCGGTGCATGTGCTGGGCCGCAACCGGGATGAGGCGGTGGCGCGGGCGGAAAGCCTGCTGGCCAAGGTCGGCCTTTCCGCCAAGCGCGATGCCTATCCCTCCCAGATGTCGGGCGGGCAGCAGCAGCGGGCGGCGATCGCCCGCATGCTGGCCATGGACCCGCAGGTGATGCTGTTTGATGAACCCACCTCCGCCCTTGACCCCGAACTGGTGGGGGAGGTGCTGAAGGTGATGCGCGATCTGGCCAATGAAGGGGCCACCATGTTGCTGGTGACCCACGAAATGGCCTTCGCGCGGGAGGTCTCGCACAAGGTCGTCTTCCTGCACCAGGGCCGGATCGAGGAACAGGGCACGCCGGACGAGCTGTTCGGCAACCCGCAGAGCGAGCGTTGCCGCCAGTTCCTGATGCGTGAAGGTGGGCGCTGAGCCCGCTGACAGGCTTGACGCCGGGGGATCGGCCCCGGAAAACTGTTTTCGGACAATCAAACCAATATCAAGCAATCCAAAAGGGGCCAATGCCCCGGGGGCTCGGAGGGTGTGGGGATGAAGAGTTGGATCGCGGCGCTGGGGCTGGCCTGTATCACCCTGTTGGGTGGTTGCGGCAAGGATGATGCGGCCAAACAGGCGGCGTCGGCGGCCGCCGACAGCGTGCCCAACCCGCTGCGGGTGGCCACCGAAGGCGCCTATCCCCCCTATAATATGATGGATGCCAGCGGCAATCTGGTTGGTTTCGAAATCGATATGATGAAGGATATCTGCCGCCGCATGAAGGTGGAATGTCAGTTCGTCGCCACCGCCTGGGACGGGATGATCCCGGCCCTGCAGGCCGGTCGTTTCGATGTCGTTGTCGCCGGCATGTCGATCACGGAAGAACGCCTGCAGGCGGTCGATTTCTCCGATGGCTATACCACCACTCCGGCATATCTGGTGTCGGCCAACGGCAACCCGCTCCAGAAGGAGGATTACGGGGTGCCGAAGGTGGATCTGTCCAACATGAGCCCGGAGTCGCAGGCGGCACTGGACAAGCTGCGCGGGCTGTTGAAGGGCAAGGTGATGGGCGTGCAGACGGCCACCATCCACGCCAATTTCGCCGAGAAATATCTGGGCGATGTGGTGGATCTGCGCCGCTATGACACCCAGGAACAACTGGCGCTGGATATGCAGAGTGGCCGGATCGAGGTGGGGCTGGCCGATGCCGTCACCTGGAATGCCTTCCTGCAGCGCCCGGAGGGCAAGGATTACAGCTTCTTCGGCCCCGGCTTTGATGGCGGTCTGTTCGGTCGGGGCCAGGGTGTCGCCCTGGTGAAGGGCCGTACGGCGCTGAAGACGGCGCTGAACAGCGCCATTCAGGAGATGAAGGCCGACGGCACCATGAAGACCATGTCCGTGCAATGGTTCGGCTTTGATACCTCCATGCCCTGACATGCTGTGCTTTTTGACACCCCAACTGGATAAGCCATGCTTGATCTGTTGAGTTACGGCGCCACCGGTTGGGGCGATGAGATGGTGCAGGGTGCCGGGATGACCCTGCTGGTGGCGGTGCTGGCCTATCTGATCGGTCTGGGCGCCGGCTGCCTGACGGCAGCGGCCAAACTGTCCGGCCCGCTGCCGCTGCGCTGGCTGGCCGCGACATACACCACTGTGGTGCGGGGTGTGCCGGCCCTGCTGGTGATCTGGTTGCTATTTTACGGCGGGTCCGGTCTCATCGGTTGGATGGCCCTGCTGTTCGGCTATGGCGGTCGGGTGGAATTGTCGGCCTTTGCCGTCGGTGTCGCTTCGGTCGGGCTGGTCTCGGGCGCCTATGCGGCAGAGGTGATCCGGGGTGCCGTGCACGCCGTGCCGAAAGGCCAATTGGAGGCGGCGCGCGCGCTGGGCATGCACCGGCTGCTGATCCTGCGCCGTATTCTGGCGCCCCAGGCCCTGCGCTATGCCCTGCCGGGCCTGGGCAATGTCTGGCAGATGACTTTGAAGGACACAACGCTGGTGTCTGTCGTTTCGTTGGCGGAATTGATGCGTCAGGCCTATGTCGCCAGCGGTTCCACCCGCCAGCCCTTCTTCTTCTATCTGGCGGCGGCGCTGATCTATCTGGTGATCACCACCCTGTCGGAAACCGGATTCCGCGCCCTGTCGCGCCGGGCTGATCGCGGCGTGCGCCGCGCCGCGGCATAAGGGAAGGGGGCTGTTATGGATATGATTCTTTCTTCCCTGCCGTCGTTGGTTTCCGGTGCCTGGCTGACCGTGCAATTGGTGGTGCTGTCGCTGGCCCTGGGGCTGGTGCTGTCGGTGGGGGTGGCGCTGGCCCGGTTGTCGGCCAATATCTTGTTCCGGGGGCCAGCTTCGGTTTTCATCTTCCTGCTCCGCTCCACCCCGCTGCTGGTGCAGATTTTCCTGATTTTCTATGGGGCTGGCCAGTTCGTCGCCGTGCGGGAAAGTTTCCTCTGGCCGGTGCTGCGCGAACCCTATTGGTGCGCCATCATTGCGCTGACGCTGAACAATGCCGCCTATACGGGCGAGATTCTGCGCGGCGGCATCCAATCCGTGCCCTTCGGCCAGATCGAGGCGGCCCGCGCGCTGGGCATGCGCCGGCTGCTGATGTTCCGCCGCATCATGTTGCCTCAGGCGTTCCGCCAGATTCTGCCCGCCTATGGCAATGAGATGATCCAGATGGTGCAGGCCACATCGCTGGCCAGCACGATCACCCTGATGGAACTGACGGGGGCCGCCCGCGCCATTGCCTCGCGCAGTTTCCAGCCGGTGGAGATGTTCGTGATCGCCGGCCTGTTCTATCTGGCGATGAATTTCGCCATCGCCCAGGCCGTGCGCTGGGGGGAAAAGCGTCTGGCCCATGGCGGGTGAGGGGCTGCCCTTACCGATGCACCACCAGCGTCACTTTGTCGTTCATCAATTCCAGCATTTTGGTGGATTTTGTGGGCAACGGGATGCGCTGGTTGATGCAGAACATGATCAGGGCGGCGGCCAGCGGCTGGTTATCCACCCAGGCCACCTGGCGGGTATTATCATCGCGGACGAAATGCAGGGCGCAGCGCACGGGATCCTGCATTACCTCAATGCGGATGACGCTGCCGGCCGGCAAGGGGTTACCGGAGCGGCGGTGATATTCCACCACGGCACGGATAACCTCTTCCTGAGAAAACAGAATATGACGAATCTCTATTGGCATGCCCTATCCCCGGTTCGGCCGGGAACTTACCCATTTGGATGATTGGGCGCCATCACCCATATCGATGCAATAGAAAATTGTCAGATCCCATGCACGAATCACGCTGAAGTAGCGTTTTGCAATGAGACTTTACTAGGAGAGATTTGGGTGATTGGTGGAGCCGAGGAGGATCGAACTCCCGACCTACGCATTGCGAACGCGTCGCTCTCCCAGCTGAGCTACGGCCCCACACATATCCCAAGGCCTCGCCGCCATGGCTGGCGAAGCGGCGCGGATAATGCGCATCCGCCCCCAGCCTGTCAAGCATCTGATTTCAGGTTTTTCAGCGGTGGAAACCACCTCTATTCCAACTTACCGGGCTGCCCCCCTGGACAGGGGCGGGGGGCGGCATTACGTTCCAGAACGGGTGCGGCCGATGCCGCCAACAGCGCCGGGAAGACCATGGAGCCGCTTTTCAACACCATCTTCCAGATCCTGTACGTGGTGCTGGACCTGTATGTCTGGGTTTTGATCATTTCCGCCATTCTAAGCTGGCTGATCGCCTTCAATGTCATCAATACCCATAACCGCTTCATCTATACGGTCAGCGATATGCTGTACCGGCTGACCGAGCCGGTGCTGCGACCCATCCGCAACGTGCTGCCCAATCTGGGCGGGTTGGACCTGTCGCCTATCGTCGTCATCCTGGTCATCATGTTCGCCCAGCGTCTGCTGGTGAATTACGGTCTGGTCTGAGCATGGCCCGTCCGGCGCTGGAACCGGCGGCTGGTGGGGTGCGGCTGTTCGTGCGGGCAGCCCCGCGCGCCAGCCGCAACGCCGTGCAGGGCCAGGCGCTGGGGGCCGATGACCGGATGCAGGTGAAGGTTTCCGTCACCGCCGTGCCAGAGGATGGCAAGGCCAATGCCGCCATCATCCAGCTTCTGGCCAAAGCATGGCGGATTCCGAAATCCAGCATCGACGTCGTGGCGGGTGGCACGGATCGGTCCAAAGTATTATTCGTGGCCGGCGATACGACACAGCTGCAGGTGCAGTTGACGGCATGGCTGGCCGCCCTCTGAAGGCGGTCGTTCTGGTACCAGTGGATTTGGGGGATTGTAATGGCCGAGGCACGCATCATCGACGGCAAGGGCTTCGCGGCTGGCTTGCGCGCACGCATCGCCACGGCGGTGGAGGAACTGCGCACACGTCACGCGCTGGTGCCCGGTTTGGCTGTGGTGCTGGTGGGGGAAGATCCGGCCAGCCAGATCTATGTCCGCAACAAGGGGGAACAGACGCTTGAGGTGGGGATGCATTCCGTCACCCACCGTCTGGCCCCGGAAACCAGCCAGGATGAATTGCTGCGGTTGGTCAACCAGTTGAATAACGATCCCTCCATCCACGGCATTCTGGTGCAACTGCCGCTGCCGGCCCCTATCGATACCCAGGCCGTGCTGGGCGCCATCGATCCGGCCAAGGATGTGGATGGGTTTCATGTGGTGAATACCGGGCGCCTGTCCGTCGGGCTGCCGGCCCTGGTGCCCTGCACGCCGCTGGGCTGCATGATGCTGCTGAAGGACACCGTACCCGATCTGCGCGGCATGCATGCGGTGGTGATCGGCCGATCCAACATTGTCGGCAAGCCGATGGCCCAACTGCTGCTGGCCGCCGATTGTACCGTGACCATCGCCCATTCCCGTACCCGCGACCTGCCGGCGGTCTGCCGGGAGGCGGATATCCTGGTCGCCGCCGTGGGCCGCCCGGAAATGGTGAAGGGCGACTGGATCAAGGAGGGAGCCATCGTCATCGATGTCGGCATCAACCGGGTGCCGGCGCGCGATCCGGCAGCGGCTGCCGCCGGCAAGACGCGAATCGTCGGCGATGTCGCCTATGCGGAGGCGGCGTCGGTGGCCGGTGCCATCACCCCGGTGCCGGGCGGGGTGGGGCCGATGACCATTGCCTGCCTGCTGGCCAATACCGTCACCGCTGCCTGCCGCAGCGCGGGCGTGCCGGTGCCGGTCGGGGTCAGCCTTTGATCACCGCCTACCTGCGCGATGGCGACCGTCTGCGGGGCCAGACGCTGGCCCCCGGCGATCCGCTGCCGGCGGGAACCATCTGGCTGGACCTGCTCCGCCCGGAAGAGGCGGAGCGGCAGCTGATCTCCGCCCATCTGGGGGTGGAGTTGCCGACCAAGGAAGATATGAGCGAGATTGAAGCCTCGTCCCGGCTGTATGTCGAGGGCGACGCCTCTTTCCTCACCACCCCCGTCATCGCGCGGGGGGAGACGGGGCGGCTGGATCTGGGCCTGCTGACCTTCGTCATCACGCCCACGGTGCTGATCACCGTGCGCCATACCGAACCGCTCTGGTTCGCCATCTTCGCCGCCCGCGCCATGCGCCATGCCGGGGTGGTCACCAGTGTGATGGAAGCCTTTCTGGGCCTGCTGGAGGCGGTGGTTGACCGGGCAGCCGATGTGCTGGAGCGGGTGGCCGGCGATCTGGACCAACTGTCGCAGCGGGTCTTCGCCGACGCCACAGAGGTGGAAACCGGTCTGCTGGATGGCACCGGCAAGGGCATGGCCCGCCGCCGCACCGTGCGCCGCGAAAGTGGCCGCCGCCGCCGCGCCCGTGACAATGCGATGACCAAGGTCATCACCGCCATTGGCCGCGCCGGCGACTTGACACAGAAAGTGCGGGACAGCCTGGCCGGGCTGGAACGGCTCTGCGCCTTTGCCGTCACCGTAACCGGGCCGTTTTTGAGCAAGGATCAGAAGGTGCGGCTGAAAACCATCAGCCGCGATGTGCATTCCCTGGTGGAACATGCCGGTTTCCAGGCGATGCAGACCAATTTTCTGCTGGATGCCACGTTGGGCGTGATCAATATCCAGCAGACCAACATCATCAAAATCTTCTCGGTGGCCTCCGTTGCCTTCCTGCCGCCGACGCTGGTGGCCAGCATCTATGGCATGAATTTCAACCTGATGCCGGAACTGGACTGGGAATGGGGTTACCCCATTGCCCTGCTGCTGATGTTGCTGTCGGCGATCGGGCCGCTCTGGTACTTCCGCAAACGCGGCTGGTTTTAGCAGGGTGCGGAAAAGCCATTTCGTTACTGCGATCGGGTTATTTTCGCCAATCTCGCATCAAAGGTCTCGCAAGATACCACCAATATCTTGCTTCGATCCGTCATAGTCTTGCCTAAAATCCCCCCCCCTTCGCGACGCGAAGGCCCTTTTCCGCACCCTAGTTATACCAATCTCCCTTGATCGTGACCGATCCAGGGAGATTTCGCGTTTCCGCATGCGCCGGGCTGGCGGTCGCCAGCCTCCAACCTGCCAAGGGTCAAACCCTCGGCGGGTTGGTATTAGGGGGTGCCCTTACGGTGCCGCTGCCACTTCGGGTTCGATATAACGAAAGCCGATATTTTTGGCCTGTCCGCCTTCGCGTTCCGGTACCCGCGACTCGAACTTGGTGGTCTGGTTGGGGAACAGGCGGCGAACCGGCGGCACAATGCGCCAGGCGAACAGTTCCTTGCCATCCTCCCCATAGGCGACGGCCTGAACATCGGGTACGCTGCGTTGGGTGTCGGATTTGTTGGAAATCTCCCCCGATACGAACAGCAGGTTGATGCCTTCCACATCGCGCACCTCCACCTTGGTGCGTTTGGGATCGCCCGGTTCGGACAGGCCGGTGCCGATCACCTCCGCCAGTCCCGCCAACTCGTACAGCCCGAAAGAGGCGGGCCAGACCTGCATCACCATGTCGCGCTGAAGCACTGCACCGCCGCCGATGCCCACCACCAAGGCGGTGACGCCGATCCAGGCGGCCAGTTCCTTGATCCGATTCTTTGTCTTCTGCCCTGCCACCGCCGGCAGATTGGACCCCTTTGGCAGCGGGCGGGGCCGCATGGGGCGGGCGGGCGGCGGTTCGTCATCGCCGCCGGTGAAATCCGGCGTGTCAAAGGCATCGATGCCTGGCGGGCTGTCCAGCGGCGGCAGATCCGGCGGGTCGTCGAACAGCGACCGGGCGACCGGCTCCGGGGCGGGCTGGGCCGGGCCGGGCGCAGCGGGTTTGAAGGAGGGCGGGGCGGCGTTGCGTGCCGGCGGTCGATCTTTGTTCACCGGCGCGGCCGGTGCGGTCCCGACCGGTGCCTGGGCGAACCAGACATAGCCGCATTGGCCGCATTTCACCCGCCGCCCCTGGCCAAGCAGACCCGCATCAAGCAGGAAACGTTTCGTGCAGGACGGGCAGGTCAGGATCATCTGGGGCTCGGGGCCTCGGGCGGAAATGGGGGTGCGGATGCACGCCGGTGGGACGGCTTCTTCCGTTATATGGAGCGCCGGGAGGCAACGCAAGGAGCACCGGCCACACCCGGCCTTTACGAGTCCGCATCGCCCGTGCCATTCCTAGGGGGACTTCGGACCGGCCCTCAGGCCGCCACCGCCCGAGCCCCGTGAACGGAAACGATGAGCCGACGCGCGCATTTCGACATACCGCTGAAACAGGATGCCACCGGACGCTTCCTGCCCTGGATCATTGCGCTGATGGTTTATCTGGCGGTGCTGGCGCTGGCCGCGTCGCTGGTCCTGTCCGGGCTGGCGCAGCGCTGGGATAACGACCTGTCGGGCAATCTGACGGTCCAGGTCAGCCCTGCCGGCACGGCCAGCCGGATGGAACAGGATGAACGGGTGCGCAAGGTGATGGATGCGCTGGCCGGCAGCGCCTTCGTGGCCGATGCCCAGCGGTTGGACGATACCGCCGCCCGCGCCCTGGTGGAACCCTGGCTGGGCGATGGCGCGCTGCTGGCGGAACTGCCGGTCCCTGTGCTGATCGATGTGAAGCTGGCCGACGGCGCCGGGGCGGACCAGTTGACCGATCAGATCAAGTCCATCGGACCCGGCATCACCGTGGAAGATCCGGCCCGCTGGCTGGGCGATCTGCGCCGCGTTGCCCGCACGGTCCAGGCCTTGTCCGCCGCCATCATCCTGCTGATCGGCGGGGCCGCGGTGGCCTCCATCATCTTCGCCGCCAGCGCCGGTTTCGCCGTGCATCGCGGGGAGGTGGAGTTGCTGCATGTGATGGGTGCGTCCGACAGCTATGTCGCCGGCCAGTTCCAGCGGCATATCCTGCGCCAGGCCATTTTCGGCGGCGGCATCGGCTTCGTCCTCTCGCTGCTCACCTTGCTGGGGCTGCAGCAGGCGGGGCGGGGGCTGGATGCGGCGTTGCTGCCCAGCATGGTGCTGCACCTGCGCGACTGGCTGTGGCTGCCGCTGGTGCCGCTGGCGGCGTCCTTTCTGGCGGCGTTGACGGCGCGGTTGACAGTGATCCGGGCGCTGGAGCGGCTGCCGTGATCCTGCAGCCGTCGCTGCGCCGGACGATCCGCGCCTGTCTGCTGACCATTGGTGGGATCGCCGGCCTGTGGGCGGCAGGCCTGTTTGCCTTCGCCGCCTCCCTGCCGCGTCACCCGCCCGCCGATGATATCGTGACCGACGGCATCGTCGTGCTGACCGGCGGCAGCGAGCGGCTGGAGGTGGGGTTTGACCTGCTGCGCGCCGGCAAGGCCCGTAAACTGTTCATCAGCGGTGTCTATCGCGGGGTGGAGGTGCGGGAATTGCTGGCGTTGGCCGGCCGGGATGATGGGCGCGAGTTGGAATGCTGCGTTGAACTGGGATACGAGGCGGACGATACCGAGGGCAATGCGGTGGAAACGGCGCGCTGGGTGATGGCCCAGGGGCTGCGTTCCATCCGGCTGGTGACGGCCAATTACCATATGCCCCGCAGCCTGGTGGAATTCCGTCGGGCCCTGCCGGGGGTGGAACTGGTGGCCCACCCGGTGGCCCCGGCCAAGGTGCGGCTGGATGGCTGGTGGGGCTGGCCGGGTACGGCGGAACTGATCATCGTCGAATATAATAAATACATGGCGGCCCTGGTGCGCGCCGCCTTGACCCAGCCCACGGCCTCCCCCGCTGCGGAGCCCTGACCGCTGGACAAGGGGCGGGGGGATGGTTATTGCTGCGGCCCGATATTCCCTCTTGGGTGTGGGCCCCATGCTGTTCATCCGGTCGCTGCTGTTCAACATCGTCTTCTACGTGCTGACGACGCTGTGGTGCTTTGGCCTGCTGTGGACGCTTGTCGTGCCACGCTGGG
>Ga0209373_10004382_pt1 | contig 12197 bp, 8 predicted proteins | sample Higcelweek5metaG_FD_187173 | JGI IMG/M metagenome (GOLD analysis project Ga0209373, IMG submission 187173) | Freshwater pond sediment microbial communities from the University of Edinburgh, under environmental carbon perturbations - High... | ecosystem: Environmental > Aquatic > Freshwater >... | reverse complement strand
GATCAGCCGGCCGCAAGAGGTCGGCGGCGTGGCCCTCGACCTGGAAGGCCCGGACAAGGTCTGGGAGGCGGCGGCGAGCATTCTGGCCCGCGTTTCGCGCCAAAGGCCCGACGCCTACATCGAGGGATTTTCCGTGCAGAAGATGGGCCGCCGCGCGGGCGCGCACGAGCTTTTCCTCACCGCGCACATCGACCCGGTGTTCGGCCCGGTCATCGCCTTCGGCCACGGCGGCATGGCGCGCGACATGATCCGCGACCACGCCGTGACCCTGCCCCCGCTGAACATGAGCCTGGCGCGGGAGCTCATCTCCCGCACGCGCATCGGCGGGCTTCTGTCCGGCTCGCCGGAGCGCCCCGCGGCGGACATCGACGACATCTGCCTGACCATCATCCAGATAGCACAGCTGCTGGTGGACGTGCCGCAAATCGCCGGGCTCGACATCAACCCGCTCTATGCCGACGAGCTGGGCGTGCTGTGCCTGGGCGCGCGCATGCTGGTGGCGCCGGAGACGCGCGCGGGCGCGGAGCGCCTGTCCATCCGCCCCTATCCCAAGGAGCTGGAGGAGGCCGCCGTGCTCAAGACCGGGCGCAAGGTCTCGCTTCGGCCCATCCGGCCGGAGGACGAGGCCGCGCACCGCGACTTCATCAACAAGCTTTCCGACGACGACCTGCGCATGCGCTTCTTCGGCACCGCGCGGCGCGACTACGACCACAAGGAAATGGCGCGCTTCACCCAGATCGACTACGACCGGGAGATGGCCTTCATCGCCAGCGCCCACACCGAGGGCGGCCTGCCGGAAACCCTCGGCGTGGTGCGCTCGTCCACCAAGCCGGACAACACCGAGGCCGAGTTCGCGGTCATCGTGCGCTCCGACCAGAAAGGCACGGGCCTGGGCAGCATGCTTTTCCGCAAGATGATCGACTACACCAGGGGCCGCGGCACCCGGCATCTTGTGGGGCAAACCATGGTGGACAACAAGGCCATGCAGGGCCTGGCGCGCAAGTTCGGCTTCAGCATCAAGATCAACTCCGAGGAGGAGCTGGTGGACATGGCGCTGGACCTCGCCAAAGAGCCAGCCGGCACGTAGCCGCTCTTCCCCTTTCTCCTTGCAAGCCCTTTTTCGCTGTGCCGCCGCCATTGCGCGGCGCGCCCGCGTTTATGCCATTCCAGGCATAATGATGACATTGCAGCGGCCAGGCTATACACCCAATAAGTAGTGCATAAAAAGTATGGACCAAAGCACATTACATTTGATATTTCCAGCAAGAGTGCATGAACAGTCATCGATAAAACTTCTCACTACAGGCTGCCGACTATGAAAACCCTCACCGCCGCACGCATGGAACGCTGCATCGGCTGCCAAAGCTGCTCGCTGGCTTGCGCCCGGCTGGTGCACGGACGTTTGTCCTGGTTCACCGCGGGCATCCGCATCGGCTCCTCCGGCGGCATCTCCACCGGTTTCGAGGCGCGCGTGTGCCTGGCCTGCGACCCGCCCCCATGCGCGGCCGCCTGCCCCACGGGCTCCCTTTCGCCCCGCAAGAGCGACGGCGGCGTGAAGCAGGACAAGAAGCTCTGCATCCGCTGCGGCAAATGCGTGGCCGCCTGCCCGGTCGAGGCCATTGTGCAGGACGAATTGCAGAACCCATACGTGTGCATCCACTGCGGACGCTGCGTGCCCTATTGCCCGCACGACTGCCTGGAGCTGGCCGAAAAGGGCAAGGCCAATGTGGTGCAGGAGGTGGCCGAATGATCCGCCAGCATTTCCGCGTGGTCGTCGTCGACCTCTCCACCCGCAAGACCCGGGCCGAGAACATTCCCGGCCGCGTCCAGTGGCTCGGCGGCTCCGGCCTGGCCGCGCTCCTGTTCGAAAAGTACGGCGATCCGGGCGCGCCCTGGACCGACCCCTCCCAGCCCCTCATCTTCGCCATCGGCCCGCTCACCGGCTATTTTCCGCTCATGAGCAAAACCGTGTGCTCATTCCTTTCGCCCTATCACGGCCAGTACACGGAGTCGCACGCGGGCGGGCGCAGCGCCCTGGCCCTGCGCTTCGCCGACATGGACGCGCTGGTCGTGGTGGGCAAGGCCGAGCGGCCCAGCGTGCTCAGCGTGGGCTCGCAGCACATGGAGATCATCGACGCGCCTTTTTTGTGGGGCAAAGACGTGTTCACCACGGGCAAAATGCTGCGGCACATGCTGCCGGGCAGCGGCACGCGCAGCATTCTGCGCATAGGCCCCGCGGGCGAAACGGGCTGCGCCTACGCCTGCATCAACGTGGACACGTACCGCCACTTCGGGCGCATGGGCTCCGGCGCGGTCATGGGCGCCAAGAACCTCAAGGCCATCGCCATTTTGGGCGACGCCTCCTTCCCCCTGCCCGAGGGCAAGGCCTATGCCGACGCCTTCAAAACCATTTACGAACAGCTCACCGAAACCACCATGATGAGCAAGTACCACGACCTGGGCACCGCCGGGAACGTGGCCGCGCTCAACGAGCTGAAGAGCCTGCCCTGGCGCAACCTGCAGGCCACCACCGACCCCGGCATCGAGGGCATCAGCGGCGAGCGCTTCGCCGACGACATGCTGCTGCGCAACGCGGCCTGCGCGGGCTGTCCGGTGGGCTGCATCCATGTGGGCTTCCTGCGCGAGAAGTTCATGGCCGACCACCGCTTCCTCTACCGCCAGGTGGCCTACGACTACGAGCCCATCTTCTCGCTGGGGTCCATGCTCGGCATGACCGACGGCTTCGCCGTTTTGGGACTCATGGACAGCGTGGAGCGCGAGGGCCTGGACTGCATGAGCTCCGGCGTGGCCCTGGCCTGGGCCACGGAGGCCCTGCAAAAGGGGCACATCACCGAGGCCGAGACCCTGACCCCGCTCACCTTCGGCGAGGCCGATGGCTACAAGGCGGCCATCCACCACCTGGGCTGCGGCACCAACGAATTTTACCGCCGCCTGGCCCAGGGCACCATGAAGGCCGCCAGCCACTACAACGGCGAGGACTACGCCTGCGTGCTGGGCCAGGAGATGGCCGGTTACGCCACAGGCGAAAGCTTCTTCGTGTCCGAGTCCTTGAGCTTCCGGCACTCGCACCTGGACTCCAGCGCATACTCCGCCGACCAGAAGCCCCAGGACAAGGACGCGGACAAGACCGTGGCGGGCTTTGTGAAGGACGAGGCCGGGCGTTGCGTGCTCACCAGCATGGTGGGCTGCCTGTTCGCCCGCGGGGTGTACAATGCGGAGCGCCTGGGCCTGGCCCTCACGTCCCTGGGCTACCAGGACGTGGCCGCCAACCTCGATGCGGCGGGAGAGGCCATCCAGCGCCTGCGCTGGCGCCTGCGCATGCGCTCCGGCTACGCGCCGCTCCAGGCCAAAATCCCCAAGCGCTACACCGAGGTCGTCACCTGGAAGGGGCCCATCGACGCGGAGTACATGGAGACCCTGCGCCAAGCCTACGCCAAGAAGCTCATGGAGCTGGGGCAGGAAGTCTAGCCCTCCGCCCGCTGGCCAAGCCGCCCCCGCACGAAAAAAGCCGGAAGGAATCGCTCCCTCCGGCTTTTTTTGCAATGGGGCCAAGCCCCTTGATTCCGTCCTCAGCCTTGCTGTCCCTCGGCCCGCAGCTGGTCTGTCAGGGCCTTGAGGTTCTGCGCCTGGCGGGCCAGTTCGGCCACGGCGTCGGCAGAGCGGTTCATGGCCTCGGCCGTGTCGTTGGAGATGCGGCTGATATCCTCTACGCTGCGGTTGATCTCCTCGCTGGTGGCGGACTGCTGCTCCGCGGCGGTGGCGATGCTGCGCACCTGGTCCGAGCTGGACTCCACCAGGCCCACGATGGTGTGCAGGGCCTGGCCGGACTGCTCGGCCAGGGAGGTGGCCTGCTGGATGGTCGAAACGGAGCGGTCCACGCTTTCGATGCTCTTGCGCGTGCCGTCCTGAATGCCGCGTATGGCCTGGCCGACCTCCTTGGTGGCGGTCATGGTCTTCTCGGCCAGCTTGCGCACTTCGTCGGCCACCACGGCGAAGCCGCGCCCGGCGTCGCCCGCGCGCGCGGCCTCGATGGCGGCGTTGAGCGCCAGCAGGTTGGTCTGGTCGGCAATGTCGGTGATGACGGAAAGGATGTTGCCGATGCCGTCGGCCTGGCGGCCAAGGGACGACATGTCCTGCTTCAGCTCCTCGCTGGTCTTCTGCACCAGGGTTATGCCGGTGACGGCCTGGGCCACCACCTGCGCGCCCTGGGCGGCGTTCTTCCGGGCGGATTCGCTGGTCTCGGCCGCGCGCCCGGCGTTCTGGGCCACCTCAAGCACGGTGGCGTTCATCTCCTCCATGGCCGTGGCGGTTTCGGTGACGCGCTGGGACTGGTGCTCCGTGCCGCGGCGCGACTGTTCGATTTGCGAGGCCAGGTTCTCGGCCGCGGAGGAGACCACGCCCACGACCTGCTCCAGCTTGCCAGCGGCCTGGAGCAGGCCCTCGCGCTTGGCCTGGGCGGCCTGCTTCAGGGCGTCCTCGGCCACGGCCGTGGCGCGCCGGGCTTCCTCGGCCAGGCGCGAGGCCTCCTCGCTCTTCTGGCCGCTTTCAAAAATCATTTTCTTCAGCTTGTCCACCATATGGCGCAGGGTGTCGGCCAGGGTGCCTATTTCGTCGGCGCGGTGCACGTCGAGCTTTTCGTCCAGGTCGCCCTCGGCCACCTTGGTGGCGAAGTCGGCCGTGCGCTTGAGCGGCGTGGCCAGCGTGCGGGCGAACCACAGCCCCAGCCCGCCCATGATGGCGCAGATGACCACCGCGCCCAGCGACATGGACCAGTTGATGCCGCTCTTGGTCTGCTCAATGACCTTGCGCTCCTTGCCGATGAAGAACATGCCCTCGGGCTTGCCGTTCACGTCCTTGAGCGGCCAGTAGGCGGTCTCAAAGGGCTTGCCCAAAATGGCGTTGCTGGCGTGGAACGCTTCGCCCTTCTTCAGCACGGCCTCAAGCACGGCCGGGTTGTCCATCTTGGTGCCCACGGCGCGCTTGCCTTCGTGCATCACCGTGGTGGAAACGCGGGTGTCCTGATCGAAGATGGTCATCTCCATGCCCGTCAGATCCTTGATGGCATCCACAAATTTTTCGCCGGTGAGGCTGTTGCCCACGGCGATGGCGCCCACGATCTCGCCGTTCGCCTTGATGGGCTGCGCGCCGCGCACGCCGAACTTGACCACGTTGCCGCGTTCGATGCCGACCACGGGCTTGTCCTTCAAGGCGCTGGCCAGGCTGATGAGGTTCAGGCCGGAATCGCCGGCCTTGTTGTCGTGGGCGCGCACGAGGATGATGCCTTTCGCGTCGGACACCAGGATGGAGTCCACCTGATTGATTTCCAGCTCCGGCTTGAGCAGGGCTTTGAGGGCCTTGACGTCGCCCTTGCTCGTGGCCTCGATGACGGCGGGATTGCGGGAGAGCGAGGTGGCCAGTTGGAACAGGTCGGTCTTCTGCGCCTCTATCTGCTTCTCCACCACTCCCTGGAACAGGGCGATATTGTCGCGGGCTTCGGCGTCGAAGCCCTTGCTCACGAAATAATTGGCCACGAGAAACATGCCCAGCGCAGTGGCCAAAACCGCCGCGATGACCATGGATGTAACTTTCACGAAAATATTCAATTTCATTGGTCCTCCTGCACTCGTTGTCATGCGACTTGATGTTGGGGGAGTCCTGACACTCATACGTACATTATCGGAACAAAATTGTTACAGCAACAGGGAACACTCCGAGAAATAGTACCATCAGTCACGGATATCCTACGGGCAACATTCTTGTATTACGCACATACAATACCGTTCTGGGAGCAATTAGACCCGCCGTCATGCAGCCCAGGCGCCGGGGATTATGACGCGGGCAACTACTTTACCGCAGCCCGGTTCTTGACCGGCCTGGTCTCATTCCATATTCTCGCCACTGTCCCAATCCCGTCCCGCACCCGAACCCCGGAGGGACCATGCGCCATCGTTGTTTTTCCCTCGTCCTCGCCGTCGGCCTCTGCTGTTTTTCATCCACACCCGTCCATGCGGCGGATGCCCGCGCCCAGGGCAAACAGGCCCCAAGCGCCCAGGCGGCGTTCCTGCGCCAAACCGGCGACCTGATTCCTTACGCCCCGCCCAAGGATGTCTTGCAGGCGTACTTCACCGCCAGCGAAAACGCTCCCAAAGACGTGTACGGGCCCATCGCCCTCTACGCCAAAACGCGCGCGTGCCCGGCCGCCTGGCTTATAGAGAAAGGCGAGCTGGCCCGGGTGGAGCGCCTCAAGGGCTTGCAGGACATCCCGCCCTTCGAGTTCAGCGTGACCCTGGAGGAGGACTGCCCCGGCAAGGTGACGCACGCGGTGTTCGTGACCTCGCCCGGGAGCACGCCGGAGGCCTGGCTCAAGTGGCGCAGCCAGTTCCACGGCGGCAAGACCCAGGGCTACTACGGCGCGGCCCTGGCCGGGCTCAAGCGCGCCGAGGCCGCCGGGCTGGCCCCCACGGCCGAGCTACGCTTCCTGTCCGTCAACGGCGAGCTGGTGACCACGGATCTTGAGCAGGCGCTGCAACGCGAAGGACGCCTCGCCCCGGTGTTCGATCTGGAAAAGGGCGAGCGGACGGGCAAGTAGCCCAGGAGCGCACATGGCAGAGAAGAAGAGGGTCAGCCCGGCGCAGAACGCCGCCTCCTTGGCTGTGCTGGCGCTTTTGTGCGCCGTTGCCGCCTGGGTGCTGACAACGCGCCAGCAGCTGAATCCGGCCGTCGAGGTGGCCCTGCGCGCCCCGGCGCTCAAGGCCGGGCAGCCGACCGCTTCGAGCGCAAACACCGCCGCCCCTGGCGCGGAGAACGCAACCGAAGCAGGAGCCCCTGGCGCGGCGAAATCCGGCGCCCTGGCCTCCCTGCTGCCGGAGACCGGCCCGGGCCTCAAGCCCGTGGCCCCGACCGAATCCTTCACGCCGGTCACCCTTTCGGACAAGATCGACGGCAAGGCCGAGCTGTATTTGAGCGCGGGCTTCGCGGCCATGGCCTGCCGCAGCTATCAGGCGGGCGGCGCGCGCATCGAGGTCTACCTCTACCGCATGAAGTCTGCGGACGCGGCCTTTGCCGTGTTCAGCGGCCAGCGCAGGCCCGGCGCGGCCCAAAGCGCGCTGGCCAAAAACGCCTACCTCACGGAGAACGCGCTGTTTCTGACCAGCGGCGCGAACTACCTGGAGGTCATCGCCGACCGCGCCGGGGCCAAGGCTCCGCTGGAGGCCCTGGCCAAGGCCGTGCTGGCGGGAGTGGGTGAAGCCCCGGCGGACGCCAAGAAGACCGGCGGCGCTGCGGCGCAGCCCCAGGACCTGTTCCCCAAGGCCGGGCTCAAGGCCGACAGCGTGCGTTTGGCCGTGGCCGACGCCTTTGGCTGCCAAGGGCTCACCAGCATGTACACGGCGGAATACGACGCCGGCCCGGCCAGCGCGGGCGGCGGGGCCACGGCCTTTGTCTCGCGCCGCAAGACCCCGGCCGAGGCTCAGGCGACGGCGCAGCTGTACCAACGCTTTTTGACGGACAACGGCTACGCCGTGGCTGCCCAGACAGGCGCTCCGGCAGGCTCCGTAGTGCTGAGCATGACGGGCAGCGTGGAGCTGCTTTTCGTGCGCGGCGCATTTTTGCTCGGCGTGCACGACGCCGCAGACCTGCCCACAGCCCTCAAGCTGGCCGCCGCCCTGGACGCCGAACTGAAGGCCAAGGGCCTGGAGAAATAGCATGGCCGACGCGCACGAGAAATCCCCGGACCTTTCACGCCGCGACTTCTTGCGCCGGATGGCCGGGGCCTCGGCCATCGCCCTGGCCGGGGGCGGCCTGGCCGCCGCCCTGTTGGACAGAAGCGGCCCGCCGGCGCAGCCAAAAACCGCGGAGGCCAAGGGCCTGGGCGATTATTCCATCGAGGCCCTGCGCGGCAAGCCCGGGCGCATGGCCATTGTGCGCGCCGACCCGCAGGCCGCAGGCCAGGCCGGGCAGGTGGACCGCAAGGCCATGCTGGAGCGCGCCCTGGCCGCCCTGGGCGGACTGGAGGCCTTCATCAAGCCGGGCGACGGCGTGCTGCTCAAGGTCAACGCGGCCTTCGCCACCTCGTCCACGCTGGGGGCCACCACGCATCCGGACCTCGTCGCGGCCATGGCCGCCCTGTGCCTCAAGGCCGGAGCCGCCCGGGTCGCCGTCACGGACAATCCCATCCACAGCCCGGAAAGCTGCTTTGCCCTCACCGGCATCACCGAGGCCGCGGCAAAAAGCGGGGCCAAGGTCATTCTGCCCAACGAGGACCTCTTCGCCCCGGTGAGCGTGCCCGACGGGCGGCTCATCCGCGACTGGCCCGCCCTGGCCGGAGCCTTCAAGGGCGTGACCAAACTCGTCAACCTTTCCCCGGTGAAGGACCACCACCGCGCCGGAGCCTCCATGTGCCTGAAGAACTGCTACGGTTTTTTGGGCGGCCGCAGAAACGTGTTCCACCAGGACATCAATGGCATCATCGCCGAGCTGGCGCTCTTGGCCACGCCCACCCTGTGCGTGCTGGACGGCGTCACCGTGATGATGACCAACGGGCCCACGGGCGGCTCGCTCTCCGACCTCAAAGCCGCCCACGTGCTGGCCGTTTCCACGGACCCCGTTGCGGCCGACGCCTTCGGCATGGAGCTGCTGGGCCGGGCCCTCACCGAGGCCCCGTACATCAAGCTGGCCGAGACCGCGCGGGCAGGCACCGCGGACTACAAGTCGCTGAACCCGCACTTCTTGGACCTGGGGGCCTGAGCCATGCGCCCCCTCCTTCGCATCGTCACCGCCCGCCGCGTCAGCCAGGCCTTCTTCGTCCTGCTCACGCTTTGGCTGTGCGCCGTCAGCACGCTTGGCGCGGGCTTCTTCCGCCTCTCCGGCTGGCCGGTAAACTTCATCCTGTCTCTTTCGCCCCTGACGGCCCTGGGCACGCTGCTCGCCACGCGCACGTGGTACGCGCCGCTGCTGTGGGCCGTGCCGGTGATTCTGCTCACGGCCTTTTTGGGGCGCTTTTTCTGCGGCTTCGCCTGCCCGCTGGGCGCGCTGAACCAGGCCGCAGGCTGGCTGGCAAGGCGCGTTGGCGCGCATGTTCCCGGCGCGCGCGGCGCGGCTCTGCGCGCCCGTCTGGCGGACAACGGCCACAGCACCTGGCAGGCCGCCAAGTACTATCTGCTGGCGTTTCTGCTGGCTGCGGCGTGCTTCGGCAGTTTGCAGACCGGACTCTTCGATCCCCTGCCGCTGGTCTTCCGCTCCCTGAACATGACCGTGGCTCCGGTGGTCGACGCCGGGTTCCAGGCCCTGTTCACCAAGCCCCGGCACTATGCCTCGGCGTGGCTCCTGTTCTCCGTGTTCGCAGGTGTGCTGGCGCTGAACATCCTGCGGCCCAGGTTCTTCTGCCGCTATGTGTGCCCGCTGGGCGCGCTGTTCGGCATGCTGAACCGCTTCGCGCCCTGGCGCATGGGCAAAAAGGACGACCAGGCCCACGGCGCGTGCGGCAGCTGCACCCTGTGCGACACTTACTGCGAAGGCGCGTGCCGCCCCTCCGGCGAGATCATCGGCAGCGAATGCCTCATGTGCATGAACTGCCTGGACGCCTGCCCCCAGAACCGCATGACCTTTGCCCCGCGCGCCTCTGCCGGGGGCGAAACGCACCTGCCCGAGCCCACGCGCCGGGGCTTCGTGGTCTCCCTGGCGGCCGGGGCCCTTTCCGCGCCCTTGTGGACCATCGGCGGCCTGGCCGAGACGGGCAAGAATCCGCTGCTCATCCGCCCGCCGGGCGCCCTCGACGAAACGCGCTTCCTGTCGCGCTGCATCCGCTGCGGCCAGTGCATGCGCGTGTGCCCCACCAACGTCATCCAGCCCGCCCTGGGCGAGGCCGGCCTGGAGGGCCTGTGGACCCCGGTGCTGAACTACCGCCTGGGATCGAGCGGCTGCCAGGTGCAGTGCGTGGCCTGCGGGCACGTGTGCCCGACCGCGGCCATCCGCCCCCTGACCCTGAACGAGAAGCTGGGGCAAGGCCCGTTTGCGGCCAAGGGTCCCCTGCGTCTGGGCACGGCCTTTGTGGACCGCACGCGCTGCCTGCCCTGGGCATCCGACAGGCCCTGCCTGGTCTGCCAGGAGCTGTGCCCGGTGAGCCCCAAGTCCATTTACACGCGCACCACCTATGAGCCCATACGCTTCGGCCAGGCGCAGTATGTTCTGCACCAGGACGCGCGGGTGTCCCTTTCCGGCCTGGCCAAGCCCGTGGTGAACCTGGGCAGCGGCGACTACTACCTGCGCCCGGCCGCGGCTTCCGGCGCGCAGCCCATGGCCGCGCCCGAGCAGGGACTGCGGCGCATAAACGCCTGCACCTGGGCCGAAAGCGGCCAGACCCTGACCCTGGACGCGACGCCCGACGCCAAGCAGGGCTGGAAGCTCACCAGCGGTGACACGCTGGAGATTCTGGTGCGGCTGCAGAGGCCCTATGTGGACCCCGCGCGCTGCATCGGCTGCGGCGTGTGCGAGCACGAATGCCCCATCGCTGGCCTGCGCGGCATCCGCGTGAGCTACGAGAACGAGTCGCGCTCCGGTCCGGGGCGCATGCTGGTCTGATCCATATCCGGTCACAACACGCCAAAGGAGGCGCGCCATGTCCGATTCCGACACGTCCCGCAGAGCATTCCTCAAGACCTTGGGCCTTGGCGCGGCAGCCGTCGCCGCCGCTCCGGCCGCGGCGGCATTTTCCGCAGGCGAGGCCCTGGCCGCGGCGCCCGCCGCCATGCCCAAGCGCATACTGGGCAAAACCGGCGTCGAGGTGCCCGTGCTGGCCCTGGGCGGCATGTTCGACACCATCAACAACCAGCTGCTGCTGCGCCAGGCTCTCAACTGGGGCGTAACCTACTGGGACACTGCGGAATATTACGGGCGCGGCCAGTCCGAGGAAGGCTTCGGCCGGTTCTTCGGCAAAAATCCGGACCGCCGCAAGGACGTGTTCCTGGTGACCAAGCTGACGCCCAAGGGCGGCGACTTCCCCGCGCGCTTCGAAAAGTCCTTGGCGCGGCTGCAAACGGGCTATGTGGACCTGTTCTTCATCCACGGCATCGACTCCATGAGCCAGCTGACGCCGGACATGCGGGCCTTTGCCGCGCAGATGAAGGCTGCGGGCAAGATCCGCCACTTCGGGTTCAGCACCCACGCCAACATGGAGGACCTGCTGCAGGCCGCAGCCAAGGAAGGCGGGCCGGCCGCGGGGTTCGACGTCATCATGCACACGTACAACACCACGGTGATGCACAAACCCGCCATGCAGGCCGCCATCGACGCCAGCGCCAAGGCGGGCATCGGCCTGGTGGCCATGAAGACCCAGGGCATGGGCCCGGCCACCGCGCCCACCCCGGCGGAGATCAAGGTCTCTGAGCAGTTTCTGAAGCGCGGCTTCACCGACAAGCAGGCCCGGCTCAAGGCCGTGTGGGAGGAAAAGCGCGTGGCCAGCATCTGCTCGCAAATGCCGTCCATTAGCATCCTTTCGGCCAACGTGGCCGCCGCGCGCGACCAGACCGCCCTTTCCAGCGCGGAGCGCGGCGCGTTGTTTGAGCTGGCCAGCGCCGAATGCACGGGCTATTGCGGCGGCTGCGGCAGCATCTGCCAATCCGCCACGGGCGGCCTGCCGGTGAACCACGTCATGCGCAGCCTCATGTACCACCGCGAGTACGAGGAGCCGAGACTGGGCCGCGCCACCTTCGCCGAACTGCCGGAGGCCGTGCGCGGACGCCTGGCCCAAGCGGATTACGCCAAGGCCGAGGCCGCGTGCCCGCACAAGCTCGCCATCGCCAAGTTGATGCGCGAGGCCGTGGAGACCCTGGCCTAGCGGGGGCGCAACACGCCGCGTTTGGTCTTTCCGGCCGGGCGGAATGGCGGTTTGTCCCGCCGCGCAGAATGATTGCTTCGAGAAGCTGTGCTCATGGAGCCGGCGGGGAGACCTGCCGGCTCTTCGCGTTTGCGGGGTGGTGGCGTCAGACCAGGCGCGGCCGGGTCCAGCGGTCGATGAAGACGCGGGTCTCGAACTTGCGCGCTGCGCCGCTGGCGGTCATGGAGCGCACGGTGCCGAACACGGCGCGTTCCGGCCAGGGCCGGTCGTGCACGCCGCCGATGCTCCAGGCGGCCCCGGCGTAGCCGTTCACGTCCCGGCCGTCGAGGGAGAGGGTGTCGTT
>Ga0209373_10004381_pt1 | contig 12197 bp, 9 predicted proteins | sample Higcelweek5metaG_FD_187173 | JGI IMG/M metagenome (GOLD analysis project Ga0209373, IMG submission 187173) | Freshwater pond sediment microbial communities from the University of Edinburgh, under environmental carbon perturbations - High... | ecosystem: Environmental > Aquatic > Freshwater >... | reverse complement strand
ATGGCTCCCCTTCCCCTATTTTAGGGGAAGGGGTTGGGGGATAGGGTAATGAAACGTGACAGAAAATTATGAGCAGTTTTCCATAAAATAATATAAAAACTGAAATTAATGTAATTTGGTATAATATGGGAATCTCTGAAAAAGCATCAATTTATTACCAGAATCACATTGATTCAAGTTATATCATATGAATATGGGAAAATTCTTCTTCTTCAAACTTCTTTTTTTCTCAATAGTGCGTTTTTTTGACAATTAGTAAAAACTATGATACGATGGAGAAGTATTATTATATTAATTTTTACCAATATGATAGAAAATTGAGGAAATCCGGTTGATCAATGAACCGCATGAGAAGGGGCGAGTTTTAAACAAGAATTGTACAAAATTCTAGGAGACAAGAGAATTTCTCACGAAGAGGCACTAGCGATGGCACAGAAATTTGACTTAGAAAAAGAAGATACGATTCAGTATACTTTTCGTCAAATAGCACCTTTAAAAGAAGCCATGTGAGATGCATTTGTGGGAACAGATACACGGGTAGATAAGAATGTACTCAGAGAGTATTTACAAGCCCTCGCTAAAGAAGTCAAGAAAGTCCCTTGTGAACCAACAGAAAGACCAATTCAAGAACAACCTACTCCCCTCCCTGAAGTCCAAGTAGAAGTCCAAGCACGAGAAGAATCGGAACCACATCATATTCCAAAACCAAAAGATGTAGAAACTGTCAAAGAAAAATCAGATGCTGAAAAGATTCGTGCACTACAAAAATATTTTCACTTCAAAGATTCAGAAGTTCAACATATTATCGAAACAATCAATGCATACACTAGCACTACATGATTAGAAAAAGATAGCTTATCTATTATCCCTTTTCTTGAAGGGTATAAAAATTATCTGGAAACGAGTCTTCAATGACTTGATTCTAAAATGAAAGAGAATATCAAACAAGCAATTGGGAGAAAAACAATTCATGTTTCAGATATAATAGAAGACAGAATGAAGTTCGTAGATCAACAGATTCTTGAAAAAGATTATCTCGAATCTGCTCGTATCCGTGAACTTGGCAATGAGAGGTGGAATATTGACCACGCGTTGAGTCAAAGTTTTGATTTCATCAATCATCAAGTGCTTCCAAGTGCAACCTTGTACATAAAATATCAGGATGGGAAATGATGATTCAATATCCCTCAAGATGAAAAAGATACTGAACTTCACATGAAATTATTAACCACCAAAACAATGCTCAACGCTCCTGTAAGTGAAACTTGAGATTTTGATAGAACCATGAGTGATACCTTGGTAGATGGAAAGATTTGGCAAGCATATTCGGAACATTGGGATATTTTTGATGACAGAGAAGATGGGAAACATTGGGTATGAAAAGAATGAATCAATCAAACAGAATTATTTAAAAATACTCCTAAAATTGATACACCTAGTCTGTTAAACGAACAAGACAAAAAGATTGACATGAAAGCTATGAAGTATTTTATGGCAGCCATTGCTATTCAAATTGCAGTTGAAGTTTGACCTGCTGCGGTTTGATGAACCATTTGAGGAGTACTTTGATGATTGGTAGGATGAGGAGTTGATCTCATCGATCTCACCAGTGATACAGAAACACTCTTAATCATTCTCCAACAAAATGGGCTCGTTCCAGAAGAGTATCGTATGTCAAAAACTCTCTGGGACAATATCCTCGCATGAGTAGGATTGATTCCCCAAGCCACTGCACTCATAAAATGAAAAAAGCTCGCTCAGCTCACTGCAAAGTATGGAGACTATAAAGATGAATTAGTGAATCTCTTCCAATTGGCAAGCAAAAGCGAAGGAGCAAAAATTTTAAATACCTCAACTCGTGTTGAACACTTTGTAAAAGGAGTTAGGTATGTAGTAGATACCTGAGGAAACACAACTCAAGTATTTAGAGAATTAAACGGAAAATTACATCCCATTCAAGATTTGACTCAAATACCAGTTAGTACACGTAATGCTCTATGATTGGGAGATGCCATAAGAGTGGAGCAGAAAGGTACAAAAAGAATTGACTCTACACTCAAACTCACGAGAGAATCATATGCCTACGAAATTGAAGCACTGAAGAAGATTATGACTGCTAACGAGCTCAAATTTCTCGAAGAAGCTGGATTATACCTTGGAAATAAAATTAATGTCAATGGGTATGAGTATTTTGCAAGTTCAAGATTTGTCAGCAAGGGAACGAGTTATATTATCACATTTGTGAATACGTGAGAAAAAGCGGAACCAAGAATCTTTCGCTTATGAAACCATGGTACTACATGGCAATCTGTTGCAGGATTCCATGGAAAAGATTATGCTCCGTCAAGCGCAGAATTTTCAGGAATCGATCAGATGACAGGAACCAATGTCGAAGCAAACCTTGCATCTCTCCTCAATGAGATTCCAATATCAAGACAAATAGTCCCTAATATATGAGAAACATATGGGAAACACCTCTGATTTTATTCAGATGCAGAACATAGATTTGAGGTTACTCCTATACAACATCAATTTCAAGTAGAAAACATTCCCACTATTGCAGGAAAAGCAGGAAGGAGACAATCTCTTGCACAACTCGATAGAGATGCAACCATATGAAATGTACTCAAAAGAATCAGAAATATTGATATGACGAGCTTTAACCTTACACACTTTCAGAGAATTTGAACAGAAGTTGAAACAAGAAGTGATCTTCATTTTTGAACGGTTGAACTTCAAAGATATGAAACTCTCTATGAAGGAAAAAAAGTAGAAGTTACATATGGAAGCAGTGCTCAAGAGCCTGATTTGTTATGGGTTGAAGAAATTCGTTTCATTGGAGGAGAGGTAAACTCTTACTGACTTCCTGCTTATCCGATTAGCTGAGGACTTTTGACAACTAATCCACTTCAAAAATTGAGTCGTATGCCTCAATGAATACGAGAAAGTTGAGCACCAGTTATCCAAGATTGAGGAATTGAATATATAGATGTAAGAAGATTTCTTCAAAACAATCCACTCATACGAAAACTCAAAACAGTCTAAAAAAAGCAGGGCAACCTGCTTTTTTTATTTCCCAAAATTTCTTTTTGACTTGTGAAATGTATCCAGAGCCTCTCGAAAATCTTCGGAAGTAAACTCAGGCCAATATTTATGCGTAAAATAGTATTCGCTATATGCAGAGTCAAAAAGCAAAAATCATGAATGTCTCATATCTCCTCATGTACGGATAATCAGGTCAACTGTGGGAAGAAAATGAATATCGAGAAAACTTCTTAATTGTTCTTGGGTCAGATTTGAAAGGTCTCAAAGGACACTTTGCGCGAGTTTGATGCCACGAATAATCTCGTCTTGACCACTATAAACGAGCGCTATCGTGAGGACAAGTCCAGTGTTCCTCGCAGTGGTTGAGCGAATGTTTTCGAGAATCTTTTGTGTTTTTTCAGGAAGTTGTGAAAGATCTCCAATCGTCTCAAAACGAATTGAGTGTTTCATCAGGTCTCATTTGAGATCCATAAATTTTTCGATTAACGAGAGAATTCCAGCCACTTCTTGAGGCTCTCTTTTTTCTAGATTTTCTTTACTCAGAGCCCAGAGAGTCAAATACTCGATACCAAGAGATCCAGCGGTTTTCAGTATGTTTTTTGCGTTTTCAAAACCAGAAGCGTGTCATGAAAGTGCTGAGAGTCAAAATCTTTTGGCAAATCTACGATTGCCATCCATAATAATTCAAATATGCATACAGTAAAAATAAAAACAAAGATTATAGCTACTATCAACCAAGATATAATGTATCCTATACTCACAGAGGGCTAAAGCCCTCTATTGAAGCATTTTCGAGCGATAATCAAGTAATTTTAGTATAATAGATTATGAGATGTGTAATAATTCCTAGACTACGACTTTATCATCATCTGTGATTACTTTGGTTTCAATAACAGTAAGTTTTCTTTTTTTATTCATTTCGTAGAGGAGTGGTGCAGCGATAAATATAGAAGAATATGTACCTACCAGAGTTCCATAGATAAGTGCGAGCATAAAACCCTTGAGACTCTCTGGACCAAAAATAAAGATGGTAAAGAGGACGAGAATAAGAGTTAAAGATGTGAAGAGACTTCTAACAAAGGTTTGATCAATAGACATTTCAATAATTTCAAAGAGTTCTTTTCCTTTTCATGCATAGAGTCTCAAATTGTGTCTGATACGATCAAAAACTACGATGGTATCATTGATGGAATACCCGAGGATGGTCAAAAGTGCCGTGATGAAAAAGACATCAATCTGATATTGAGAGAAAAATATTCCTGTAAATACATAGAGTCCAAAGGCAACGAGCAAATCATGGAGGAGAGTCACGAGTGTCAAAAATGCAAAACTTGCCGTAGAAAGTCCCGTAGCAATTCCATAAAAAGCGTACGCAATATAGATAGATATTGCCACTACCGCTATGATCAGAGTGGTTATAGCTGTGTTTTTGATATAATCTCCAAACGTCTTTCCAATATTGGTATATCCTTGCACAGAAACCGTAGAATCTTTGGTCTTGAGAAGATCAGTTACTTGGTCACGAAATACAAGTTTATGTGCTTCTAGTGTCTTTTCCTCAGACTCAGAAAGGAATCCAGTAATGACAACAAGGACTTTCTCTCCGGAGACTCCATACACACTCGTCCCATTGATAATAGTAGTATCTTTGTTAAATTGTTTTGCAAGATCTTCTATCTCAGTGGAAACCGTAAGCGGGTCAAGAGTTCATTGATAGGTATATTCTGTTTGAGTCCCTCACGTCATATCAATTCCCAAATTGAGTTCTTGTGAAAACATCATAATCACAGAAAAAAGAGTCAAGACAAGTGCAATACCGATATAGATATATCTATTTTTCAGAATTTGAACCATAGAACAAGATTAACAAAAATAAAGTTGCAATTATTATAAGTTAATTACAATAAAGTCAATTTTAAATGAATAATGCTCTTCTAAATGCTTCAAAAAGTCCTCAAAATCATTGGGAAACTTCTTATGATTCTCTTTACCCTCATGACCATAGGACTCTTATTTATCGCACTTTTTAAGAAAGAATACTTTTTGATGTTCATTGAGTGGATGAAATGAATAGTAAGTATGTTGGGATATTGGAATTTTGTGATTGCAGGACTCAGTAGCCTTATAGAATCATTTCCAGTACTTGGAAGTTTGCTTCCGTGAACCAATATACTCTTAATCGTCGGAGGATTTTTTGGTTCTGAAAGCACCTTCAATCTCATCATCATGATTTGTATTGCAAGTTTCGGAGCCATACTTGGAAACTTGGTGGGATATTTGCTAGGAGTGTATTTTTGAAAAGAAGTTTTTTTTAAGTACGGAATCTATATTGGAATCGGAAGAACCGAGGTAAACTATTTGGAAAAATGAATGGAAAGATGGGGAATGTGGGGCATCATTTTAGGAAAATTTCATGCTACCACCCGTACATTTATGCCATTTATCGCAGGAACTACTGGAATGAAATCTGGAAAATTTATGCTGTATAATACCATTGGTTCTATCATACGGGCTACCTCCACAGTGATTCTTTGAGTATTTTTCGTGAACTATTACCAAACGATCTTGGAATACGCTGGATGGATTTTTATGGGAATACTTATACTTCTCTTTTGATATGTATCCTTGTTCAAGAAAGAAGAGTTGAAAAAATATATGACCGAAAAAAATGCTGAAATGGAAGAATTTATAGAGGAAAAACAAAAGAAATAAGAGCAAGAAAGACGAAAGATGAAACGGCTGGACTTTCATTCTGAGCTCTGCTCAGAATCTGCTTTCAAGATAAACGTAAAAAAAGAGCATGAGAAGAGTAAGTTTCACGAATTATCTACATGAGCAAGTGAAAGCCCTTCCTGCGGAGGCAGGAATCTATTTACATATACCTCCATATAAAGAAGAAGGAACACAGTAGAGATAATTCATGAATTGTCTTTACAAGAAAATCAACACCTTGTTACCTAATAAATATTGAAACTATGTTTGAACCACTCCCTGCTTCTGTTGCTCGTATGATTGGTGAAATTCATACCGCAAGCGAAGCAACCAGTATAGATGAAGCCTTTACCAATGGAAGAGAATTCACCGCACTCAGAGTGAATCGTTTGCGTACTACTCCAGAGGAAACCGAAAGAGAACTCAACGACGCTGGTATTCCTTTTCAAAAAATACCGTGGCTACAAGATGGCTACTTGCTTCCCAATATTCGTGCTGATGCACTTTGGAAACTCCCTGCATACCTTGAAGGACGCATCTATCTCCAATGATTTTCTTCCCAACTCGTGTGAGAACTCCTCAGACCGTACCTTACAAAAGAGACGAGGGTTCTTGATATTGCCGCAGCGCCTTGAGGAAAATCAAGTCATCTATCAGCAATTCTTGAAAATCAGGGGCAAATAGTAGCCTGTGAAAAAAATCAAATCCGTTTTGAAAAGCTCCTCCATACCATTCAAAATCAGGGATGTAAGAATGTTGAGTCGCTTCATCTGGATGCATTGAAGCTTTCCAGCAAGTTTCCTCCATGATCTTTTGATCTCATTCTTGCGGATGTACCTTGTAGTGCTTCTGGAAAGATTCTGTATCGTCAGGAAAAAAGCTATGGATATTTTCATAACCCCTGAGTCGATGAAAAAAATGCTTCTGTACAAAAATCCCTCCTCGACGCTATTCTCCCGCTTCTGAAAAAATGAGGAAAAATACTCTATAGCACGTGTACTATTTCTCCTCTCGAAAACGAAGGTATTATTGATACTCTTCTCACACAATACACTCAACTGTCTCCTATAGATCTTTCCGAAGCATTCCAACATCCTCAACTTCACACGCTTATCAAAGTACCTCTCAAGAACTATAGAGGCAAAGAATATCATCCATGAGTAACCAAAAGTATCCGTATCCTCCCAAGCTCTCATATGGAGTGATTTTATATTTCTCTCTTACAGAACTCTTAACAGAAAAAGTTATAAGGAGTAGTATAAAGTGAAAAAGGAAAATGCATTTCACAGATTCCTGCCTCCGCAGGAATGACAAAACTTTTATCTTTTCTCTATCTTCTTGTAGCTTGTAGCTTTCTTCTTTATTTTTTTATTTTTCTTCTTTATCCATGGAACTCAGCATCTTTCTCAATGATAATACCGAGCTTATTATCGGTATCGCAATCAGTATCGCATATGTGATTTTTGATATCATTCTTGGGATAAAAAACAAAAGACTCAAGAAAATTATGGTAGAAAATTTGGATAATGGAGTGGGAGAATTCTCTCGTCGTGACCAATTAGAATACTACAAAAACAAAAATATTCTTTCCTTTATCAGATTTCTCGTTCTCTTTCTCATTATCAATCTCTATATTATCCACAAACTCCCCAATTTTTTTAGTTTCTTTTCCATCGCAGTTTGAGCAATAATTATCACATTTAAGGATATGATTCTCAGCTTTGCGTGATTTTTCTACATTCTCACTCAGTACCGTGTCGGAGAGGATATCAGTTTATGAGAATCCAACAATCCCCTCAGAGGAGAAATCATTTATATCAATATTCTCAATGTAGGACTCATTGGAAAGGACATCAATGGGGAACACAACTGACAATTCTACCGTATCCCAAATGCAAAGTTTCTCACCGATATTATCAAAAGAGAAGAAATTTCCCTCAATGAATACAAAAAAGAAGAAATTAGTATCAATTACAATAAAACTGTATTCCAAATTTCGCTTGATGAGTTTATCACTGAACTATCCACACACCTCAATCAACTCCTTCCCAAAAGAAGTATCCACAATGTTGGGAACTACAAAACCTTTGTAGGGCACCGTTACAAACTCCGTTTTCAAGCGCAAGAAAAAGCACAGGATGGAGTATCTGTAAAGATTTCTTTTATAGAAAAACCAAAAAATATTTTTAATATTGAAAAATCACTCTTTGCTTTTGTGGAAAATTTAAAAGTCATCAATAGCAAAGAAGAAAGTGAAGAAAAAATGCAATTATAAAACAATAGTTTTTTTTGACACATAATAAAAAATAGGTTATAATAACCACTATATATTAATAAAACGCCCTATGAGAGGACCAAGCGAACTAGTGAGCCCAGAAGTTAAAGTAAGTGAAATGATTCAGACCGCCGAAGAACAACTCCTCCTTGCTTCCCAGATCATGGATAAATCCATAGATGATATTGGAGCAATTGCTTGAGATCTTATAGACAAGCAAGAAAAACTCGACCATATTGCTACCTCAGAAATGCCTCTTGATGTAAAGTGTCAAAGAGTCAGGGATATTGTGAAAGGAGTAGTGAATGTGATTTTGGGCGCAAGAGAAGCAAATGACAAAGTAATCGCTGAGCTTAAAACAGCCAGAGAGTGAGTCCTAGTATGTAGAGACCATATTTCAAAGAATGCGAAATTGGCACACTATGACCAACTTACTTGAGCTGGAAATCGTCACAAATACTATGAAGACATGAATGACATGAAGGAATATCTCGATACAGGAAATGGGTTTATTGCATTTGCGATATTGGATATAGATTTTTTTAAATCTATCAATGACAAATGGTGACACGCTATCTGAGATGCTGTACTTAAGACTTTTTCCATGGAAATAAAAAAATTTATTAACGAACTAGAAACTCCTGAATTTGATCTCCAACTGTATCGTTGGGGATGAGAGGAATTTGTTATAGTTGGAAGAATCAGTATTACAGAGCTTAATAGAATTCTCGATGAATTTAGAACAAAAATTGCTATAAAGAGTTATCATTGAAGAACTGTGAATTGACGTATTCAATTCACATTTTCTGGGTGAATATCAGGTACTAATACTTCAAATCAACTTGAACATCTTTTCCCAGATGCAGATAAAAAACTCTATCAATCAAAACATACAGGAAGAAACAAAATTACAGCCTAAAAGTACCTCACAAAAGATTTTTTTATATATTTATAACTTTTTGTATCTTAATAGATTCATTATGTATACCCAAGATCCCCCATATTATTCATAAGATCAAGTGGGATTACTGTTTTCGTCTCCTTCTATTTTTCGGAAAACCAATTTCAGTTTGTATGAGATCATGGCTTCATTTTAACACATTCAATACAAACAAAAAAGGAAGCTTTTCAAAACTTCCTTTTTTGTTTTTCCACACTCATATCTCTTATAAGCATGAGCAACATGGAAATACTAATCTTTTATACAACGAACTGCATAAGCATAAGCACGATAGTCATTTTCAGCAGGAAAAACTCAAGATTGAAAGCTAAAGGACTGTCCATAATGTTGATTTGGTGTTCTTGACCAATAATACCCCCAATTTGATTGTGATGAATAATTCCCACTATTCCGAACTCGAAGCCCAGTGTACGGAAGCTTCAACTTTGATTGCATTGAGTTTCTGGTTACTGAGGTACCAGCTTTACAAGAAGTTTCTGAAATACTATCACAGGCCAATTTCCATTCAGATGAAGTTGGTACGTGCCGATTCGTCGGACATGGTCAACGAGATACTGTATTCCATCTGGTAGGAGTAGAAGATCAAAGCTCATTTTTCCACCAATCTGCATATACTCAATCTCACTTATACAAATCATTATTTCACACCTTTCAATCATTGAGGAGTCCAGTATAGGTGGTTGCTACATAGCCTCATGTGATTGGATCATTTCTTCCCCATTGATAATATTCTCAGACCCAAGCTGGTTTGTTACCACAGTCCGTTGTAGTGGTACAACTAAAAGTGATCGTCCCATCCCGAACCTCCGTAGCTCACACATTTTTACAAGCCCAAGTTTGCCCATTGGCTAGTGTGATCTCATCCACTCAATCACTGCATATTGTTGGTGCAACACTACAATTAGTGCCACTATATCATCACGTACAGACATAATAACAAGGATTTGACGCATTGGAATTTTGCAGTGATTGACTCACACTTGTTGGACTTCATGTAGTTACATTTGCATGGGGTGGTGGAGTAGCACAAGAGTTGAGAGTCCATTTCGCATACAAAGTCGTACTACTCGTAACTACATCTGATACAAAAGTCCATGCATTTGTAAGTCATACATTCTTGTACCAGCCTCAAAATGTGTATCAAGTCTTCTTTGGCACGGTTGGAGTGCTTGCTGTCGTTCCATAAGGAAGAATTTGATGACTTACTGCATCTCCACCATTACTCTCAAAAGTTACATTATACTGTCTTACTGTTTCACAATTTGCATCTGTTCAAGCATTCACTCATTCACATTTCCATGTATATTTGCTTGGATTGGTACTATCAACATTTGTTCCATTCCCAGTCAAACAAAGATTTCAGGTAGGAGTATTTATCGCAGGAGAATCTTTTGCTGTTCCACAACTTCCATTGATAGGAAGGTTTCCCCTTGAAGCACTACAATCTACGCTTGCCCCACCATTGATTCATTCACATTTCCATGATACAGTTGCCCCATTTGCCGGAAATGCTGTACTGGTCGGATTCGAAATTCAGACTGCACAATAAGTATATATTCCATAATTTGATTCGGTAGCATCGTATACCTTGCTTGCAGTACCACAAATTCAAGCGGTTTGAGTACTCTCTTCACTTAAGATTGATGCATCTGAATTTAGAGATGCGCCATTTATTGCTGCATCTGAATTTAGAGATGCGCCATTTATTGCTGCATCTGAGTTAAAGGCACTCCCATATACTGCAACTCACAGCTTCGATTTATCACTGAGTCCCAATGATTGTGCAAATGATAAAAATGCTGCAGGTATTCCTGTTGAGGATCTGTAATCACCACTTGACACACTTGGGATACTCAATCCAGTCAAACTTAAACCTCAAGTTCAAACAACGAGCTTTAACACTTCTTCTACACTCTGAGTTCCAGTGTTTTCTTCTCAAAATGTGTAGGGCACATTAGTTCCTTTATCTACCACAAATGTACTTGTATTTGTCAACGCTCCGCTTCCTAAAAATAGTAAACTTGGAAGTGAGTAGACATTGTTTCAAATTTTAAGAGGATAATCATAGTTTCCTTGTACCTTTGCTTCTAATGTGTTTGAAGCATAAATCTTCGAAAATCATCATATAAATTCTGTTTCAGACTCTAAGGTAAGTCATATTTGAAAAAATCTATTAAAAATATCCGTTCCATACCAATATTGTTCAGAAGCTCGTGGATCTAAAGGCACATCATTCAGATTGATGATTCTTGCAATATTTTTTCAAACTTTTCATACATAATTCAATGAAACACTATTTAATACACCTATTCCTATTAAATCATCTGGAACTGGAACTTTTCCTGTTTTAGTGGAAAAAATATACACTCCACTTTCAATATTCTTGACCGTTGCCATACGGTTTGAATCTCTTGTTCTACTCGTATATCACTGAAAGCTGACAAAAGCTATGGTTGCGAGGATGGTAAGTATAGTGATAACTATAATCAACTCTACGAGCGTAAAAGCTTTTCTCCCTCCTAACCTCACCTTGTCTGGAAAGGAACTTATTCAAGTCCCCTTAGATAAAGAGGGTTGAGGGGAATTATTTATTTTTTCTATTGCCATAATATAAAGATTAGTTTTTAAACAATATTGAGAATAATTCTCATTCTCTTATTAAATTATATGTTTATCCTGAAAAATATCAAGAAAATAATTAGGAACAATAAAAGAAGCATCTATGTCTTTTGACTTTTTCAAAGGTAATCATATAATCTTTTTTGAAAGATATTCAGATGAACAAAAGTCTCATTATATTTTCATTTCACTCAAATAGACAATCCATGAAACCTATTCCTTTCATTCAGTCAAAATTATTTTTCAATATAGAATAGGAAAATCTCCTTCCACCTTATCTTAAGCCCGTAGCACCTTTTAGAGACACATCTTATTATTTTTTCATTTATTTTGTTTTCTATCGTTATATGAAACTCAATTTTTTTTTACCTTGATTTCAATGCGATCAAGACCAACATTTTCAAAAAAAGTGATTCACTCTCATTGAACTTATTATACCAAATTACTTTAATTCAAGTTACGAAAATACACGTTTAATCTCATAACATTTAAGCATAAATATCAACTTTACTCATTCAATCAGGCTTTTAAATAACCTCACCCCCGACCCCTCTCCTCCAGAGGAGAGGGGAGGAAGAAAGAGAA
>Ga0209373_10004379_pt1 | contig 12201 bp, 10 predicted proteins | sample Higcelweek5metaG_FD_187173 | JGI IMG/M metagenome (GOLD analysis project Ga0209373, IMG submission 187173) | Freshwater pond sediment microbial communities from the University of Edinburgh, under environmental carbon perturbations - High... | ecosystem: Environmental > Aquatic > Freshwater >... | reverse complement strand
TTAAAATTAAGAACATGAATAAAAAGCAAATTAGTTTTTATCAAATGTGTTTGGCAGTTCAACTAGTGTACGAAAAGTACAAAACACAAATTGAGGCGATGCCAATCCTCAAACGAGAGTTCGAAAATTTCTTAAGCCTGATGGCTACTTTCGAAGAGTTAAAGCAAGAACAAGAGAGCTACACGCGCAAGGCTTACGACGACCGCGGCCGAATTGCTGACGCATTAATTTCGCTCACCATCAAGTTGGGCAATCTTGCCTATGTGTATGCTTTGGATAAGAATTTGGCCGACTTGAGAGAGAAATCGGAAGTGCCGAAATCAAAGCTCAACATTATGACTTTAGTAACGCTCGACGATCATTGCCGAGGGTTTTACAACCTGTTAGCTGCCCAAGATGCAACAGCTTTGAACGAATATCAGATTGTGCAAGCCGACGTGGTTGCCTACAAAGAGTACAGCGACCAGCTAAAGACATTGCTTGCTCAGCCTCGCGCTAAAGTTATTGAGCGTTCGCAAGCAACCAGTAACATTGCAGCAGCTATTTCGCAACTCAGGACCCAGTTTACAAAGAAACTCGACAAGCTGGTTGAGGCACAACAGTCGGCACAAGCCGCATTCAGCAATGAATATTTTGCGGCTCGCACGGTTATCGAATCGAGGGGCAAGAATACCGACACCCCCGACACTACCCCCGATACACCAAACAACTAACGGCGTTTAATGGGAATGTTATAATTAGTTTTTTGATTTTATTTGGTTAATGCGGCAGCCTTGTTTGAAAAAACAGGGCTGTTTTTTTTGTGTGGCGATGGTGAAACGGATTTTAATGATTTCAAGGATCAAATGAATTTTATGGAGGAATAAACCCGTAGGCTAAGAAAACCGAGAGCACATTGGGCTAAAGTAAGTTGGGCTTTAAGCCTGTTAAACCCGGAATGTAATAAATATGACCTGATATCTCACGGCATTGGCGTCGAATCATACGACGTTGGCCTGAAGCCTCATGACATTGACCCGACCGAGAACAACATTGACGGGAATATAAAACAGATTGTGTAAACAGGTAGGGAATCCAAATTAGAGATTTAGACTAGAACTCAAATCGTCCAGATTGTTCTTGTGTTTGATTATGTTGCGTCTTATTACTTTGCAATAATCTGAATTAAAGTCAATATCTTCCTTTTTATTTTTAAAAAACTCTCTACCATCAGCATCAATTTCCAAGACTGCATGGGCAAATTGATTACGAACGTTAATTACTTCCTTTTTAAAATCTTCGATAAAATTCTCTAATCCTTTTTTTTCAATTATTGCGGATAATACATTAGCTCTTTGTGCAGAGGTTAGTAATAGTGGATCGTTGATTATGTTGTTTATGTTGTTATTCTTTTGGCATCTAGATGAGAGGTTGTATTTTCTTTCAAAAAATGAAATCAATTCTTCATATAATTGAGCCCGAACTTCGTCATCATTACTAATAATGTAATTGCATACCATTTCAAATGACTGTTCATCTAAAACACTAGTTTCATGCATAATCATTCCTCGCATTGAAACAATATGTTCAAACTTTGCAATTGTCAGAGATATTACTTCTTCAAGTTTTTTTTGTAATTCGGCGTATAAATTATGGTCATCTAATCTGAAATAGCTTATCCTGCTACTATTAATCAAATCAACATTGCTAACATCTGTGTTTGCAGAATAGAAGAAAACTTCAGTTAATAGATTCTTGTCCTTTCTGATGTAATTTATTATTTCACTCCCTTTACTGTCGTTAAGGTTTAGATCTGTAATTATTAAATCATATTCTTTCTGAGGAATAAATATTTCTTTAAACCCTTCAAAATCTTCTGCTATTTCAATTTCAACTTTGAAAAATTGATCTGTTAGAAATCCCTCAATCCTATCTCTAAGTCTTACAAAAGCGCCATTTTCAATCTTGTCGTCAACCCAAATTATGTTGTAATTTATTTTCATATTGGAAATTTTATAATGAATTCTACACCTTTACTAAAGCTTGTATTAACGTCTATTGTAGCTTTGTACTTTTGTAAAATATTTTTTACAATATATAATCCAAGCCCAGAACCATTCGTATTTGTAAAACCAAACTCGAATATTTTGTCTTTCATTTCATTCGGGATTCCATTGCCATAGTCTCTGAATTTAAGCAATAATTGATTACCTAGATTTTCCCAGAATATATCAATCTTTTTGGTACCCGCCTTTTTAGAATTGTTAAAGAGATTATCAAGTACAACGGTGATTTCAAAAGGTCTAAACCTAAACTCTTTTGCTACACCTCTACCTTTATGTATATAAATGTTTATTGAATTATCCTTATGTATAAACGAGTCCGAAGGTAAATAAATGTTTACAATATAATCATTAATAAACCGAACAATATCGGCCGTAATTTTTTCAGACTCTTTGTCAAAACCAGCCTTAGTAATGTATCTTGAAGAACTTACAATTTTTTGAATTTCTATGCTTATTTCTTCAATACTATTTATTAATAGTTCTTTTGAAACCCCAATATCAAGTGATTTCTTAATTTCGTTTAACACATCCTGTATACTCCCTGCAGAATGAACAATGTTGTGGTGAAGTGATATTAAATCCTCTTTCTCAGTACCTAACATTGAGCTATGAAACAGACTTTTCCCAATTTCTCTATCTAACTCTTCAGATAATTCTTCATTTTCAATAAGTTTTTCAAGTGCTTCTTTTTCTGCTTCATCTTTAGATTCTTTCAGCTTGTCTATTTTATGCTCAACACTTTTAATGCTTCTTAAAATGTCTTCCTTATTAAATTCATCTGCATCAAGTTTTTTAGATATTTCAGCAAGCGTTGTTTTTGCTGATTTTTCTTGTTTCCCTTCTAATATTTTAAATATTTCAGGAGAAACTTCGAATGACTCAATATTTACGGACTTCGTAAGATTATTAATCAGCTCTTTAATTGCTAATTGTTTCTCATTGCTGTCCAGTTGAATAAAATCATCATTTGATAAATCATTACCCCATGAAGTAATATCAATAACATATTTTTCTAATCTTTTTAATGTAGTATAGAACCATTCAACAAGCTCAACGTATGCTTTTGTCTTAATCAATCCATCTCCTCTACTGGAAGTCTCCCTTAAATCATCATTGGGTTCACCAATTGAGATAAACCCGATCACTTCTCTAGTTCCTAGATATCTATTATATCCTTGCGCTTTTCGATTATCCATTTTTAAGGGGTCTTCATATCTATCTCCATATGGATAAACTCGTAACCCATTTTTATACATGAATATATGCCCGTATTCGACAGAATGCAGCCCCATTCTTCTTGTAAATGTATTCTTAGCTGAAGTGTTTAGAAAATAAATAACATACTCAACATTAAATAAATGAGATAAAGTATTTCGTTCTTTTATGCTATATACAAGTTTGCCTCCTTCGAATAATTCAGTCTCAATTACTCCAGATTCCTTAGTTCCAACTTTGGATACAATTTTTGTAGTCTTTAAGTCTAAAGTCTCAAAAATTAAATTTTCAACTTCTCCATTAACTATTTTACGACTATCTACTTCAAATCTGTCATTATCAACTTCATCTTCGACATTAATGATAATTTTAAATTCATCATTGCTATTTTGGGTATTTGGGTTTATAAGCTTAGCTAATGCATCCTTTAGCTGTAAAAACTTAACTCTATTCCATTCACTTTTTAAGTTAGAAATTTCTAAAACAGTTCCTACTTCATTATTATAATTGCTATGTGAAATGGTTTGGTGTAAAACGCTAATATTTACGAATTCATCTTTTAAATCACCTTCAAATTTATCCCATTCTGTAAGTAAGGTTTCTACTTTTGCGTCAGGTTCATCCTTTATGGTTTCTAAATAAAGTTCATGCCCTAATCTGTCGCAGGAAAACCGTCCGATGCCTTTAGCCCCAGCGTAGGCTCGTTTTATTTTAATTTTATCACGGTAACTATAGCTTTCTTCTTCAGTACCTTCCTTTTTTGCTGAATATGCAACGAATAACCATTTATTAATCAAGTCATCGTAATTCATGCCTTTACCATTATCTTTTATAATAATTCTAGCACGATCCGTATAAATATTTACAAAACTAACTTCAACCTTAGTTGCATGGGCATCGTAAGCATTTTTAACTAATTCAAACACAGCAATAAAATCATCACTGATAAGATCACTACCTATGATGTTCTTTAATGCAGAACTTACTTTAAATTGCAATAGATTTTGCATTATGATAGCATTTGATTTAGTATTAATCCACTTTGTTCCCCAAACAATGGAGGAATGGCATTGCCAATTTGTGAATAGCGCGGTACCTCCTTTGTGCGTAGTATGCCACCTGTAGTGTATTTGCCTTGAAAATGGTACCAGTCGGGGAACGATTGTATTCGGGCATATTCGCGAACCGTTAGTATTCGTGGTTCGCAGTAATGGATATAATCGTCGGGTAAAGTGGTTATGGTCGGGCTTTTGGCATCGCCATCTAAAGGAATAATTGTATGCTTTTTAATGTTGTACCGCTTCCGAATTGATTCATCAATGTCTTTATTTTTCTGTGCGTTCAAAAGAATGTAGCCAAATTTTTCAGTGATGTCCTCTCTGTGTTTCGGGAATCTGTGGCTATCTGGAATATCGGTTTTATTGTCTTTTCGCATCAATTGCTGGTAATTGCTCTTGGTTTTTGAATACACACCTGCTTTGTAGCTTGCAGTATCGGGCGACTGAACCTCGCCGTTGGCTTTTAATAAATCGGAAATGGCATCTTTTAAGGTAGTGCCAACTTCGAGTTTTCGCTTTTTTAAGAACTTGTATTTGTTTGTTTCAAGTAAAGTGAAAAATTCATCAACCCGTTCTTGCGATGCATTGTTAACATCGTTTCGTATGCCTACTAAAATAAAACGGGTACGCTTTTGGGGAATACCATATTCTCCAAAATTAACCAGTTTCCCTTTCACAAAATAACCCGCTTTTTTGAGCTCTTGCTCCACATGGCTAGCATACTCCTTTCCCTTCTCTTTGTTCTTTTTAAACTCAAGAGTAAACCCTTTTACATTTTCAAAAAGGATCAACTTGGGTTTTACCAACTGAATAAATTCGATATAGGAATTGACCAAATTGTTTCTGGAATCGCTTTCTTTTCTTCGCCCAGCCATTGAGAAGCCTTGGCAGGGAGGTCCACCAGCGACAAGGTCAACATTGTTTCGAAGATTTATTAGTTGGTCTTTATAGGTTGATAAAACATCATCAATTTCATGGTTGGTTTGAGGTAACCAATCGGGCCATTCAAAATGATGCTTTTGATCTATTAAATTGTATTTTAGAGTTTCAAAAGCATCTTTATTTTTTTCAATTGCAAAAAGACCTTTCCATTTTGCATTGTGCAAACCAAGAGAAAGTCCCCCACAACCGGCAAATAAATCAATATATTTGAGCATAGAGTAGTCAATTTTAAGCAAAAATAAAAATTAAAAGAAGACAATCAATTATTTGATATAATATATTTCATTAATTTTCAGAGGATTGTTGAACTTGTGAGCATTTTGAAAACCTATCAGCAAAATACTATTCAAGTGCCCCGTTTTTCGGAGGCAAATGGCTTTTATACCACCAAAGAGCGTTCGGCGTTGATGGGCAAAATCAAATCGGAAAACACTAAGCCCGAGCAAAAATTAAGAAAGATGTTGTGGGCTTTGGGTTTGCGCTATCGGCTGAATGTTAAATCACTTCCAGGAAAACCAGACATTGTTTTACGAAAATACGGGTTGGTGATTTTTGTTGATGGGGAATTTTGGCATGGGTTTAAGTGGAACGAGAGAAAAGAGAAAATTAAGTCGAACCGTGATTTTTGGATTCCTAAAATAGAACGCAATATTCAACGCGACAATGAGGTTAACAGGGAACTTGAAAAGATGGGGTTTAAGGTTGTCCGTTTTTGGGGACATCAAATTAATAAAGATTTCAATTGGTGCTTGGGCCAGGTATTAAACCTTGTCTCTGAAGATTCGGGAGAAGACCTGATTGGTTTTTAGTTGTTCTTTCGAAATTAAAGCCGATAACGCAGACTAAAAATGCGTTCCTTTTGCTACCATTTTTATGATTCATCAATGCTTCAAAATGTGTGTGCTAACTATTGTTTGCAGGAGGTTTTGCTGAAACAATTTTTTTATTTTCACGAAGTTGCTATTTTAGCAAACGATAGGTGATCAGCTTTTTTATTCAAGAGAAAATCAATATGAGGCGGTTTGTAAAAGTTTATTTTGTTGTGGTTTTTTTGTTTCTCTTCTCGGGGTGCAAAATGTTTACTGCTGTTCACGAAATTAAGGAGTTTAAAAACGAGGCTGTTACTACTACTTACGAGAAGAAAACGCCCCGACTCGAATACTTTAACACCTTTCCGCTTTTGCATGTGTATGGCTCGCCTTACGAAATGGGCTACCAATACGGAACCATTCTTAAAGACCAGTTGAGTTCGATGATTGAGCTGGCTTACGAACTTTTTCCGAAGAGAAAAATTGTTGAATATATTGAGATGGGCAAGAAGCTTGAACCCAATTTGCCCGAGAATTTGCGGGCCGAATTAAACGGCATGGTCGATGGTTCGGGTATCGAATTTTCGAAGTTGCTGGCTCTTAATCTCATTCCGAAAGTTACATGCAGCACATTGGCCGTTTGGGGGCCAGCTACCCCCGATGGTAACGTGGTTATGGGCCGTAACGCCGATTTCTTCCTAAAGAAAATTAATGAAGCATTGGGACTCATTGTTGTGAAGCATCCGAGCAATGGCTATGCAACAATTTCGATTACGTTTATGGGGCTTTTGGGCGCGTATACCGGAATGAACGAAACGGGCTTGAGCTATGGAAATATGTTGGTTTATAATGGTATTGACGATTCGGTAGGGATGGTGGGGCTGCCAATACACTTGTTGATGCAACTTGGCGGACAGGTAAATTCTACAGCTCAGGGAATGAGCGATTTTTTGATGAACGAAAAGCACATGATACCAATTAACATGATGTGTGCCGACAGCAACGAGGCTATTGTGATTGAACTTAGCCAGTCGCTTTGTGTAATGCGAAAAGACAGCAAGGGTGTTTTGGCCGCAACAAACCATTTTGTCTCTTCGGGTATGTTCAAGAAACCATTTGTTTGCCCACGTTTTCAGAGTCTTATGATGAGTGCGAAAAACAACTACGGCAAATTCAATCTCGACAATATGAAAGAGGCTATGTATTTAGCCCGTCAGCATGGAAAAAACCTTCAGTGCGTGCTATTCGAGCCGGCCAAATATAAAATGTACCTGAGCATGAATAAAATTCCCGCATCCGAAGGGCCTTTCTTCGAAATTGATGTCAGGGAGTTGTTTAATAATTAATGAATATCCTTTTTCTTCCCTAAGAGACGAAGTTGTTGGCATTCGAGAGGATTGGCCTTGGCCGGTGAGCCGAAAAACAAGTGAAGAGGGCGTTAAAAAATCTTTTCTGTTTGAGCCGTAAGGCGAGTTTATCCCGCTTTTTAGCGGGAAGCCATCGAGCGCTAGTTTTTCGAGCGAAGCGGGCACAGCCTTGACTTTTCTTGATTACTTCTTTGTGTTAAGACAAAGAAGTAATTGGGGTTTAGGGGCAAAGCCCCTTCTTCAGTTCTTAAGGTACACTAACGGATATTCATTTAATAATTAAGCCTCTTCGGTGTTTGTTAGCTCTTCCCAATATTCAACAGCCCGGCGAGTATGTGGAATTACAATAGTTCCTCCAACAAGGTTTGCCACGCCAAAAATCTCAAAAATTTCGTCGGTGGTTACGCCCTGTTCGTGGCACTTTTCGAGGTGATATTTAATACAATCGTCGCAGCGCAGCACCATTGATGTTGCAAGTCCCAGCATCTCTTTGGTTTTTGTGCTAAGTGCTCCTTCTTGGTAGGCAAGAGTGTCGACACTGTAAATGCGCTTCATCACTTTATTGTCCGATGCCAATATTTTCTCGTTCATTTTCGAACGGTACGCGTTGAACTCTTCTACCAGTTTTGCCATTGTATTCTATCAAATTAATTCGTTAAATGCTTTCGCCAATTAGTGTGGTTTGTGTGCAACGGTTAATCTTCACCTGTACAAAGTCGCCTTTTTTATATTCCTTAGCGGGGAATACAACCAGCTTATTCTGAGGTGTTCGGCCAACCAAGTCCTCTTTCGATTTCTTCGATGTGCCTTCTACCAGCACTTCAAACACCTTACCAACATCGCGTTTGTTGCTTTCGAGCGAAAGGCGGCTCTGTAGGTTGATCATTCGGTCGAGCCGTTCCGATTTCACCTCTTCCGGCACATCGTCGGGTAAGTGTTTAGCGGCATAAGTTCCAGGGCGTTCGGAGTATTTAAACATGAACGCCAAATCGAATTTTGCCCACTCCATTAGCGAAAGGGTTTCCTGAAAATCTTCTTCTGTTTCGGAGCTGAAACCACAAAATATGTCGGTGCTTAGTCCACAATCGGGTATAATTTCCTTAATGGCCTCAATACGCCGCATATACCACTCGCGGTCGTACTTGCGGTTCATCAGGTTTAGTATTTTCGAGCTCCCCGATTGGAATGGTAAGTGTATGTGGTTGCAAATATTGGGCGTGGCCGCAATTGTTTTCAGTAACCGTTCGGTTAGGTCTTTTGGGTGCGAAGTAGAGAACCTGACCCTCATTCCCGGCTGGCTTTCGGCAATCATTTTCAGAAGATCGGGGAATTTTACCGGTTTATTCTCACCTTCAATTTCCCATTTGAACGAGTTTACATTTTGCCCCAACAGGGTTACCTCCTTGTATCCTTTAGAGGCAAGGTCGGTAACTTCGTTAAGAATATCTTGCGGGTCGCGGCTACGTTCCCTTCCGCGGGTATACGGAACAATGCAGTAAGTGCAGAAGTTATTGCACCCTCTGGTAATCGACACATAACCAGCAATGCTGTCGTTTTCGAGGCGCATTGGCACAAGGTTGTCGTATGTTTCGTTAATTGTAAGTTCAACATTAATGGCATCTTCACCTGCTTTTGCTTTGTCGATAAGGTAGGGCAGGTCACGGTATGCATCGGGGCCGGCAACCAGGTCAACAACTTTTTTTTCGAGCAGTTCCTCTGCAATCCGCTCTGCCATGCACCCAATAATACCAATCAACAGGTTTTTTCTTTTTTTCTTGTACGAATTGAAAAGGTTGAGTCGCCCCCAAATTCGTTGTTCGGCATTGTCGCGCACCGAACATGTATTGATGAAAATGGCATCGGCTTCGAGCTGATTGTCTGTAATTGAGTAACCTTTTTCAGCCATTACTGCTGCAACAACTTCGCTGTCGGCTACGTTCATTTGGCAGCCGTAGGTTTCTATATAAAGTTTCTTCATTATCTGTATTATAAAGCTGATTGAGCGGGCAAATTTAATTTCATTTTTTCAATTGCATGGAATAAAACAAGAAATTGCCCTTATTGTTGAGGCAAAAAGAAAAGGCTCTCGCAACGAGAGCCTTTTCAATTGTTGGGCATTAATCTAAATTCTTACTCTTTTTTCTTGGGCTGATCGCCCGCAATCGAATCGCGCATATTTGTGTCCGATTCAATGTTTTTGATTTTCATGTAATCCATGATACCAAGGTTTCCATTGCGGAAAGCTTCGGCCATTGCGAGCGGAATCTGAGCTTCGGCTTCAATAACTTTTGCTCGGGCTTCTTGAGCTTTGGCTTTCATTTCTTGCTCAATAGCTACTGCCATTGCTCTTCTCTCTTCGGCTTTTGCCTGTGCAATGTTTTTATCGGCCTCGGCCTGGTCCATTTGCAGGTAAGCGCCAATGTTCTTACCGATGTCGATGTCTGCAATATCAATTGAAAGGATTTCGAACGCTGTTCCTGCGTCGAGACCTTTGTTTAATACCACTTTTGAAATTGAATCGGGGTTTTCGAGAACCGATTTGTGCGAAACGGAAGAACCGATTGACGATACAATACCTTCGCCAACACGGGCCAGAACTGTTTCTTCGCCGGCACCACCAACCAATTGTTTGATGCTTGCACGAACGGTTACCCTGGCTTTACAAATTAGCTGAATACCATCTTTTGCTACTGCCGATACCGGAGGAGTGTTGATCACCTTTGGGTTAACCGACATGCGTACGGCTTCTAATACATCGCGACCAGCAAGGTCGATAGCTGTTGCCATTTTAAACGACAGTTCGATGTTGGCTTTATCGGCCGATACTAAAGCGTGTACTACATTTTCGACGTGACCACCAGCAAGGTAGTGGGCTTCGAGTTCGTCGCGCTTTACAAAACTTAACCCAGCTTTGTGTGCTTCAATCATTGCACGAACAATAGTTCCCGGGGGTACTTTCCTGAAACGCATCAGGAATAGTTGCAATAACGAGATTCGGACTCCTGATACCAGCGCTGAAAACCAAATTCCAATTGGAATAAAGTATAACAGAATGAATAAAAGGACAATTGCTCCGATTACAATCATAAGAGATGTGACCTGAATCATAGTTTATTCGTTTATAGGTTCAATAATTACTGTGTTTCCTTCGACTTTTAGGACTTTTATTTTTGTGTGTGGGTCGACAAATGTTCCGGTGGTTCGTACTTCGAGGGTAATGCCGTTGATTTTGGCTTTCCCCGATGGGGCTAATCGTCCAATTGTAACTCCTTCGTCGCCAGTGTGTATTGCGTCATCTTCAACATTCTTCATTTTTCCGTCGATGTTGGTTTCAAGCATCATGGGCTTTACCGCTTTACTTTTGAATATGAAGTAAATAAGAAGAGGTACAACAACTACAATTATTATCAGTGTAATAATTCCCACTAGGGTTCCGAAGAATTTGAATGAAAGGTAAGAGCATGCTGCTAAGGATATAAAACATCCAATACCCGCAATAGATAGCCCCGGAATTAAAAATATTTCGACTAGCAGTAGTACAATTCCAAGTACAAATAGTAATAGTAATGTAATGATTTCCATTTCTATTTAGTTTATGGTTGCATTTAGTTTTTTATCGATTAAAGCATTTCTCAGCTGCTTTAAATCTTTAAGCGATCCTTTTTTTACGTCGCAACTTCCTTTGTAGTGCACTAACATTGCGCACTGGGTTGCCTGTACTTTTGTGTGGTTGCATATTTCAATCAAAGCATCAATCACATAATCAAACGTGTGAACATCATCATTATTCAGAATTAAATGATGGTTGTCTTTGTTGATGCTCTGTTCAACCTCTGGTGTTTCTTTGCGCTTTTCTATGGTCATTTTTTATGTAGCTCTTTAATATTCAATTGCGATAGATGAGATTACTTTAAATGTTTTGCATTTATTTCATGTAAGCTTTTGCTTCTGCCCAAGGCAATTTTTTTCCATCCTTAAAGATAATAATAAATGCGTCTTTTATACTCTCGTTGCGTATTTGCTCTTGTAGTTTTACAGCATCTTTAAAATTAGCGACTTCGCCAATTGAATATACTGTTACTCCTTTTTCGTCGGTGTATTTGTCGATTCTTCTAAGTATCGACAATTTTTTATAAAGAGCCTTGGCCGCCGGAGGGAGTTCTGTTTTGTATGCTCCAATTTGTATTTTGTAAATAATCTGGTTGTCAGATGGTGTTGTTGCTGCTGTTTGGTTTGTGTCTTCTGTTACTTCAGTTATTTCAACCACTTCATTGTTAGTTGTGTCTGCAATTTCGACTATTGGTTGAGAAATGATTTCGGGGGCTTTAATCTCTGCAATCAAAGAGTCTATCGAATCATTTTCAGCGTTTAGTTTGAAAATTTCCTTCTCTTCGGCATCTTGCCAGTAGAGCATCTCAATGTCGCGTGCATTCGAGAATTTTATGTCTGACGATGATTTGATTTCAGGAACCTGAAGCTCTAACGATAAAACTTCTTGTGCAATCTGGTCTTTTTTCTCTCTTGTTTCAGAATTTTGGTAGTCGGTTCTCAATCCTTTTACTTTTTCGATGAGTTTTGTTAGTTCTGACGACGAGTAGAAACCTTCGATGAAAAATTTTTGTCCTTCGGTGGTTCTGAATTGCTCTATTTTTCGGTAAACAATTTCCGATGTGATAGTAAAGTTGATGATCGTGTCCCGGAGTTCTTCGGGTATTGTGTCCAATTCAATTTCTACAAACGTATCTTCAGCTTCAATCACTTCAGT
>Ga0209373_10004378_pt1 | contig 12201 bp, 8 predicted proteins | sample Higcelweek5metaG_FD_187173 | JGI IMG/M metagenome (GOLD analysis project Ga0209373, IMG submission 187173) | Freshwater pond sediment microbial communities from the University of Edinburgh, under environmental carbon perturbations - High... | ecosystem: Environmental > Aquatic > Freshwater >... | reverse complement strand
GATTCCTTCGCGGAAGCCCTCCCCGTCCGGCGCCGGGTTGACCGGGGCCGGGCGCACGGCGGCTTCGAGCTTGACGCCGAGTCCGCGTGAAAGCATCTCCCGGTAGAGAACGCCGGGTTTGACGCCGTCGGTGACGGCGATCACCTTCCCCTTGCCGAACGGCTTTTCGGCCATCAGGAGCGCGCCGTCCGCCTCGCGCAGCATTTTCGCGCCGTCGGCGAGGGTGGCGTTGAGGAGATAGCGACCGCCTTTCGGCGCGGCGGGGTAAAGGTTCGCCCGATCGAGCTTGAGCGGGTTGAGTTCGTCGAGCTGAGGCGCGTTGACGCCGAAGAAAAGCGCGGTGCCGCCTCCGGCGACGAACCGCTTGAGCGTCTCGAACCGCTCGTTCGAAAGCGGGGTGTAACTCGACACCGCCACGCAGTCCGGGGCGCCCTCGTCGGGGAAGCTGCGCAGCGGCTCGATCAGGGCGTCGTCCGGTTCGTTGGACCAGAAGGCGAACCCCTCCGGCGTGACGCTGTCCAGCAGGTAAACCACGCGGTAGCGGAACTTCTCGTTGCGCACGAAAAACTTCTGGTGGAAGAAGTCGCCCTTGCCGTCTTCGGAGACGGGGCGGACGGCGAGATCGTACCAGCCGTTCCGGAGTTCCTTCACCCCTTTGCGCCCGAGCAGACGGAAAACGGTGACGCCGTCGAAATTCCCGACTTGCTCCCGCGAGGTCCCGGAGGCGGCGCGGACGCCGTCCCGGCTGACGGCGAATTCAATCCCCTTCTCCAGGCTTTTCTCCTCGCCCGCCGGAACTTGATAGGTGTAATAAAGCTCCTCGGACGGGGTCAGAAAGTGGTCGGTCTTCTCGAAAAAGAAGCCGGAGGGCCGCGGCGCGGCCTGTAACATCGAGACAATCAGGGCACAAAACAGGCATGGCAAGCACTTCATGGCAGCTCCCGTTATGGGTTGACTAGTTCAGTGGGAATTTCGATTTTCTGCGGGTTTTCCTGGTTCCCGGAACCGCGCAGCTCGACCAGATCGCAGATTTTCCCGGTCAGGACCGAATAATCCACGCTGCTGGTGGTGATGGCGGGGTACCAGTACTGGAGCTCGCGGTAGAACCCCTCCCCGGAGAAGAACACATCCTTCCCCGGGAGACGCCCCAGCTCCATGGCGATCGAGGCGGCGCCGTGGGCTACGATGTCGTTGTGGCAGATGACCGCGTCGGCGGCGAGCAGCGCCTCCTTGTTCTCCTTGAGCAGTTCGCGGACCAGGTCGAACTCCCGGAACATGTTGTAGTCGCTGCAATGCGGCGGCGTCAGCACCTCACCGGAGCAGTCGGGGTGCGCGGCGAGCGCCTCCTTGAACCCGCCCAGCTTCGCTTCGGCGTCGAGACCGTAGAAATCCGGGCGGAGCGCCTTGATATTGTGGCTGGAAACGAAGAGGAATTTCCGCGCCCCTTTCCCGTAAAAGTTACGGAAAATCTCCTCGATCTGCCGCTCGTTCCGCCAGAAGAGGAAGTCGTACTCCTCCTCGATCCCGGTGAAATCGCCGTGGCGGCGGATCTGTTCGGTGGAGTAGACCTCGATCATCGGCAGGTTCCGGCGGTAGACGGTGTCGCACATCATGCTGTTGAGCTGGCCGTAGTTGATCAGGCATTCGAGATCGAGCAGCTTGGAGTTCCACTCCTCCCACGAATCCTCGTCGTTGACCCGGAGAATTTCCAGCGAAAGCCCGAACCGGGCGGTGACCGCCCGTTCCAGTTCACACAGGAAGCGCTGGATCAGCGGCACTCCGACGGTGTGGTAGATCGGCCCCTCGCAGTATTCCCCCATGATGAACCCGATTTTGCCGCAGCGCTGCGCCCCGCGACGCATCAGCACGCCGCCGATGTGAGGGCGGTAGTTGAACCGCCGCATGACGCTCTTCACCCGGCCGCGGGTCTCCGGCGAAATGGGGAACACCTCGGTGCCGTTGATGAAGTTCGACACGGTGGTGGTGGAAACCTTCGCCTCGCGGGCGATGGTATTGATATTGACTTTGCTCTCTCTGGAACTCATTTTTCTGACCGGATCCATTGGTTCATGCGTACACGTGAAAATATATTGCCTCGGCCGCGTTTTTCAACCCGGACCGGCTATTCCGACTCCGTTTTGTTGGCGCGCCAGTGGCGTTTCCACATGGTGTTGCCGTAAACGTTGCTGTCGGAGGAGGCGAACGCGACCTTGTTCACGTTGCCGCCGAGGAAGAGATAGGTGCCGTATTTGCCGTGCGTCCACTGTCCGGCCGTACTGAAGCAGTACTGGGAGTCGCAGGTGCCGGAGTAACACATCATCTGCGCCTGGGGCGAGCAGACCAGCGAGATCAACAGCGACGGTTTGTTTTTCGCCTGGGCATAAGCGCCTTTGAGGCAGGAGGCGTCGGCGTCGGTCCAGAGATAGCCGTTGCAGCGATAACTTTTGGGCGCATTGCCGGTGACCGTCCGCTTGATGGTGTCCGAGGGGCACTTGACCAGTTTGACGCCGAGGCCGGAGTAGGGGATGTAGGAGCTGTTCAGCAGTTTAGAGTCCCAGGAGTAGCCGCCGAACGCCTGCGGCAGCCGGTCCTTGTTGTCGGCGGCGTACATCATGCACTGGACGCCGACCTGCTTGAGATTGTTCCGGCAGGAAGTTTCCTTCGCCCGTTCCCGCGCCTGGCTCAGTGCGGGCAGCAGCATCGCCGCGAGAATGGCGATGATGGCGATCACCACCAGGAGTTCGATCAACGTAAAATGCCGTTTCATTTTCTGCCTCCCTTGTTGCAGGTTTGTCGAAATAGGTTACCCGTGTAACGTATATCCTGACAATAATTATACCGGAAAAGGGATTCGATGTCAATAGCGGAAAGAAATATTTTCCAAAAAAATGATCAAAAAATGACCGCTTTTGGAAAAGACGGAAAAAAATGTTTTTTTGAGGGTTTTCGATTTGGTTCCGGCGTAATCGGTGGTATATTTCCTGAAGCAATCATGTTATGAAGTTTATTCCGGAACAACTGGACCCGATTACCCGGGCGTTTGTCGAAGCACATCCCGGTGGTTCGGCGATTGTTGTGACCAGCCGTCCGCAGCGGCTGCGTTATCTTGCCACGGCCCTGATTCTGCTGCTGCTGTTGAAATTCCGCTGGGATTATTTTCTCTTTCTGGTGACTGCGTTCCTGATGTTCTGGTATGCGGCGGCGGTGGTTTTCCGGGGGCTGGCTGCGATCCTGTCGTGGTTCGGGCATGGCGAGGAGACCGTCTCCGACGCCGAAGTCGCGGCGTTGGCGGATGGCGAGCTGCCGTTCTACACGGTCTTCCTGCCGCTCTATCACGAAGCGAACATCGCGGCCAAGCTGGTCCGCAACATGGGGCGGCTCGATTACCCGAAGGACAAGCTGGAAATCCTGCTTCTGCTCGAAGCCGACGACGAGGAGACCCGCGAAGCGCTTGCCCGCACCGGGCTGCCCGCCTGCTGCCGGGTGCTGACCGTGCCGGACGCCCCGCCCAAAACCAAGCCGCGTGCCTGCAACTACGGGCTGGCCGAGGCGAAAGGCGAATTCTGCGTGATCTACGACGCCGAAGACGCCCCGGAGCCGGACCAGCTCAAGAAGGCCTATCTCGCTTTCCGGCGCGATCCGGAGAAACGCGTGCTCTGCGTTCAGGCCAAGCTCAATTATTTCAACAGCCGGCAGAATTTGCTCACCCGGCTGTTCACCGTCGAATATTCGACCTATTTCGATTTGACGCTGCCGGGTTATCAACTGTTCCGGCTGCCGCTGCCGCTGGGCGGGACCAGCAACCATTTCCGCACCGGAATGCTGCGCGAAGTCGGCGGCTGGGACCCGTTCAACGTCACCGAAGACTGCGATCTCGGGCTGCGCATCTACGAACACGGCAGCCGCACGCTTTTGATCAACTCCACCACCTGGGAGGAGGCGAACTCGCGGGTCGGGAACTGGATGCGTCAGCGGTCGCGCTGGGTCAAGGGGTTCATCCAGACCCACCTGGTCCACTACCGCAATCCGTTTGCGACGGTCCGGCGGCTGGGGGTTTACGGCGCGTTCGGCGGATTCCTCGCCGTGGGCGGCAGTGCAATGATGATGCTCACCAACCTCGTGTTCTGGGCGGTGCTGCTGCTCTACGCCGGGCTGCTGGCGCACGGGGCGCTGCACGGGGTTCCGATCGCCGACCAGATGGTCGGCCCCCGTTTCGACGCCGCCTACGAGGGAATCCGCGTCGGCCGCCTGACGCTGAAGGCATGGCCGCTGGTCTATTACGGACCCGGCGAAGATCCGTTCTGGTCGATTTTTTCGCGAATTTTCTTCGTTGGGTCCTTGATAATGTTCCTCGCGAATTTTATATTCATAGCAATAGGAGTTGTTGCGTGCGTCAAGCGAAAATTTTACCGCCTGATTCCCGCATCCTTTTTGATGCCTTTTTACTGGCTGCTGATTTCGCTGGCGGCGTGGAAGGGCTTCTGGCAGATTTTCACCAAGCCCTTTTACTGGGAAAAAACCAAACACGGATTGACCGGCGATACGGAGCCGCACAAGGAGGAGACGGCATGAAAAGAAACAGTTTCACGCTCATAGAATTGCTCGTGGTGATCGCCATCATCGCGATCCTCGCGGGAATCCTGCTCCCGGCGCTGAACCAGGCGCGCGAACGGGGGAAGGCCACCACCTGCCTTAACCAGCTCAAACAACTGGTCGTCTCCTGCGAACTCTATCGCAACGACTACAAGGACCGGATGCCGCCGTGGATCTCCACGCTCTATCCGAGCTACATGGGCGAAGCCAAAGTCTACCGCTGTCCGAAGGACGGCAACGAGACCGGCACCGCCGCCGCGGAGTGGAAGGCGCGGGCCGACAACGAGTATTGCGACTCCTACGACCGCGTTGCCAACACCGGACTTTACGGGAACAACCCGAACGCGGATGTCAAGGGAATCAGCTATTTCTACGAATTCTCCGAGGCGCGGTGCGAATTCGGCCCCGCCGCGGACCAGGCCAAAACCTGGAACGAGGTCAAGAGCCGCAACGTCAAGTACGACACGTGCGATCAGGAGGGCCCCTACAAGGGCCGGAAATACGCCAGTTTCCTCAGCAACTTCCCGACCGTCCGCTGCTTCTGGCACATGAAGGAAGACAAGAAGCCGGTGCTCAACGTCTCCTACAACGGCAACGCCTTCAACAGCATGATGAAGTGGGAAGACGGCACCTGGTGACCGCCGCCCGATGGAACGGGAAGCGCCGATGACTCCCGCGGTGGGGGCGACTTACAGCAAGTTTCCCCTGCTGCCGGGCGACCGGCCTGACGATTTCGGCGCGCGCTTCGCCGACATCCGGCGATGCAGCGTCGTCGAAGTCTCCGAAGTCTACGCCTGGCCGGAACACCTTCACACCCTTTCGGAGCTGATGTTCGCGCTTGAGGGCGATTACGTCTGTTCCCTCAACGGGGAGACCGTCACGGCGCCGCCCGGCAGCGCGGTCATGATCCAGACCGGCGACCGCCACGCCGACTGCTGCCGCGGGAAGTCGGTCTTCCTCGCGCTGGTCTTCACGCTGAACGGGCTGCTGGAAAAACCGGGTTATGACATCTTCGAGCCCGGTAGGGCGGCGGACCGCGTCTTCCGGTTCGCCGACGCCCCCCATTTCACGCACCTTCTGGACGCGGCGGCGGCGGAGTCGAAGAGCGCCGGGAACCCGTTCCGCCACAAGATCTGTTCCGCGTTCGCCGAGGTGCTGCTCTGGAAAAGTTTTTACTGCCTGCGGGAACGGCTTTCCCCGCGCTGCCTTTCCGCGTTCGAGGAAGGGTTCTTCCGGCGGCGGGTGATGGAGGTATTCACCGCGCATTTGAGCGGCAAGCTCTCCGTCGATGAGATGGCGGCCGAGTTCGGCATGAGCCGCCGCGCGCTGAGTTACAAGTTCCGCGAGCAGTTCGGCTGCGGCCCGGCCCGCTTTTTCATGGCGTACAAGATCCGCCACGCCGCCATGCTGCGCGAGCGGGGGATGAGCGCCAAACAGATCGCCGCGGCGCTCGGTTTCGCCAATCAGTTCCACTTCTCGCGGGTTTACCGCAACTTCTCCCGCGGCGGCTGAGGCGGGCTGGCCCGGTGATGCCGGCGGAATTCGCTCGGCGTGACCCCGGTGTGTTGGCGGAAGACCCGGCTGAGGTGGAATTCGTCGCTGAATCCGCATTCGCGGGCGATGTCGCGCAGCTTCTCGGCGCTGGCGGCGAGATAGTGCCCGGCGCGTTCGACGCGCGCCTCCTGGAGCAGCCGCGAAAAACTCTTGCCGAACAACTGCTTGACCACGAAGCTGGCGCGGGAGCGCGAAAGACCGAGTTCCCCCGCCAGGTTTTCGAGCCCGATCGGTTCCGGGGCGTGCTCGCGCAGATAGGCCGCGATGCGCGCGCCGCGTTCATCGGGAACGGTGTCAAGCAGGCGCTCCTTGCAGAGCCGCATGACGATGCCGTCGCCGCAAAGTCCGCAGAGGGCGAAGAGCGCGGCGAGGTTTTCCGGCACGGGCGGCAGTTTGGCGTACTCGGTGTAAAACGCTTCCGGCAGCCCGGCGGGAGGCTCCGCGCCGCGCCAGAGCCCGGCGTAGAACATGCCGTAGTGGACGTTCCCGTAGCGGAGCGGCGTCACCACCTGCGCCAGACCCTTCCAGCAGACCGCGAGGAACGGCCCCGGCTCGGTGAGGCAGCGGCTGTTCATCGCGTAGCGGCAGTGGCGGACGCAGCGCTCGTCGAACCCGGCTGCGCAGGCCGGGTTGCCGCGGTGGCTGCGCCGGGGCGTGGCGAACACCGAACGCTGCGCGAAAAAGTGGGCGTTGTCGATCACGGCGACCGGAAGCCCGAGCAGGCGCTCAAACGCCGCCAGGCATTCTTCCGGTCCCCGGACCGCTTCCATCGCTCAGGCGAGCTCCAGCGAATCGACGCCGAGCTTGACCATGCAGTAGCCCGGATCGTAGGGCGGCGCGGGCCAGCCGAGCACGTTCGGTTCGCGGTTGAACGACAGCGTGCCCACCGCGTAGCTTTCGCCCTCCGCCAGGTGGAAGGGGCCGAGCAGGTTGCGAAGCGACGTCGTGATCTCGATTTCGAGCGTGTTTTTCCCGGCGTGGATCAACTGGGCAACCGGAACGGCGGCGAAGCCGTGCGTCCAGACGCCCGCCTCTTCGCGGTTGATCCGGATGCGGTACGAGTTGCCGCCGACCGGGTGGAACCGTAACAGCCGGATCTTGTCCACTTCGGCGGCGACGAGTTCGAATTCGCGGGTGAGCGTGAGCTTCCCGGCGAAGAACGGCAGCCCCGCGTTGACCAGGTCTTTTGCGTCGAGCGTGCGGCCGACGGCGGGCGCGCCGAGGGCGAACTTGCCGTGCAGCCGTTCCGCGCCGCGGATCAGCGGCTCGACCCGCCCCGCGTGGTTCACCGTGAAGTCGCCCCACAGATAGATCGCCTCGATCTCCGAATCATAGGTGAGCATGTTGTATTCGGTCTCGAAGCGGCGGGCGCGTTCGAGCCGGGCGTAGACCTCGGGATTCTGTGCGAAGCGGGTCTTCATGCCGATCACGTTGCGGCCGGGCTTGAGTTTCGCCGGGAGCGCTACCTTCCGGAACGCGGAATCGAAAAGGAAGCCGGAATCGGCGTTCGGGAACGCTTCGCCGTTCAGCTCGAACGCGAACGCCTCCGGCGTCTCCACCAGCATGGTAATCGGCCTGGCGAAATCGAAGCCCTCGGCGATGTCGAACTCGTATTCGAGTTCAAGATCGCAGGCGCGGCCGAGTTTGAGCAGCCGCCCCTGGATGACGCTGACGTCGTCGGCGATCCAGCCGCCGCCGTCCACGCGGTAGCGGCAGCGGTCGAGGGTGAGCAAATTTCCGCTCGAAGCGGCAAGCGTGAACTCGGCGGAGAGCTGTTTCCGCGCCGGGAGCCGGAACGGATTCGAGGCCGCGACTTTGCCGATGTGGTGGGCGGGGTGTCCGGCGAGGAAGAACATCGCCGCCTCGCCCGCCGCCAGCGAATAGTGAAAGCTCAGGTGTTCGCCGCAACGGTGCACGTCGGAGAGGAGCGAGAATTTGCCGGTGGCCGGGTCGAGCACTTCGACCTGCCGCCCGCCGTTGCGCGGCAGTGAGAGTTCGAGGTCGCACGGCTGGTTGTACGAGACGTTGGCGACGAAGAAGAGCCGCCCCGGCTGATCGTGAAGCTCGATGTCGCGCCAGGTGCTGACCACCCGCCCGCAGGGGACGCCGTGTTCGAGGATGACCGAACGGTTTTCGCCCAGCCCGGCGGCGGCGGCTTCGGCGGCGGCCTCCTCGCAGTCGAAGGCGGGGAGCGAGCGGAACCAGTCGCGGACCTCGGGCGACGCAACTTCGCCCTCCACGGTCAGCTTGTCCGGCTCGAACGAGTTGCGGACGACGAGGACTTTTCCGCCCGCCGCATGGAACTTCTTCAGGAGTTCGAGCATCGGGGCGGAGAAATTGGTGAGCTGCGGCACGACGACCTGCCGGTAGCGGCAACGCCCGATGCGGATCGCGCCGTCTTCGAACGCCCCGTCCGACGCGACGAGCAGTTCGTCGGCGTAGTGGTGCGCCGCCTGGAGGCGGTCAAGCGCGCGGGTGGTCCGTTCCAGGCTCTTCGAGTAGAATTCGAGCTTCGGGTCGGACTCCTCGCCGGTGTAGAGCGGCCAGACCGACGACTGCGGATGAACGACCAGCACGTCGGTCGAAGCCTCGCCCTCGGCGAGCAGCATCCCGACCCGGGCGAAGTAGTCGTTGACGCTTTTGTAATCCTCCCACCACGGCTGGTGGCCGAAGAGCGAGGCGGGGTAATCGCGCTTGCGCAGCCCCCGCAGCGAGTAGCCGGAGAGGTGCGGGCAGACGAAGTTGACGCCGTGCGCGAACTGCTGCTGGAACATCCAGCGCAGCCCGAAGAAATTGACGTTCCAGCCGCAGAGCGCGAAGCTCTCGGAGAGGATCTGCTTGCGGCCGAACTGCATCGCCACCGAAACGAGCTGGGTCATCGCCACCGCCGACGGCTCGGTCCGGCAGAGGTGGTCCATCCCCGGAATGTGGTAGTATTTGTACTGCGGCATAATGGCGCCGTTGCTGGAGAGCTGCGACCGACAGCTCTCTTCGAGCACATGGTGCCCGGTCAGGAGCCAGCCCTTTTCGTCGCACCAGTCGTAGATCTGCTTCTGGAAGTTCTCGACAAACAGCCGGGCGCAGAGACTCCAGAAGCGGATGCGCATGGCGTCGCTCTCCGGAGTCCCCAGGAACAGCAGCGGAAGCTCCTTCAGGAGTTCGCGGCGATAGGCTTTCCAGTACTCCTCTTCAAGCACGAACGACCAGAGCAGCCCCTTGCGCGAGAGCTGCGGCTCGTCGGTGAAGATGCCGCGCATGTGGGCGAGCAGCTTCTTCGGAATCTTGTCGTAATAGTGGCGATGGGTCACCCGGATGAATTCGCGCACCACCTTGGGGTCGAGGTTGTCCACATAGAAGGGGTTGACCTCGAAATAGCAGCGGAGCAGTTTGCCGGTGGTTCCCTTCGGCAGTTTTTCGCCGAGGAGTTCGAGGGTTTCTGGGTCGTACCAGCCGATGGTGTTCTCCTTCTCGGCGGCTTCGAGGTCGGCCGCGTCGAGGAATTCGTACCGGAGGTACTTCTGCTGGTACTTGACGCCGAGCCCGTTGACCAGCCCGCCGCCGAAGCCGCTCGGCCAGCCGTTTTCGTCATAGAGCCAGCCGTCGATGCCGCACTTCCCGGCTTCGTCGAGACAGGCGTTGACGCACTCCATCCACTCGTCGGAGAGGTAGGCGGTCCGGAGTCCGCCGCGGGCGTGCATGAAGAAACCGCCCAGCCCGGCCGCCGCCATTTCACGCACCTGGCGGCGGAGTTCTTCGGGTTCGAGCTTGTCGTTCCAGCTCCAGAAGGGAGCGGGGCGGTATTGCGCCGGGGGATTGGCGAGGTCGATGTTGGTTTTCATTTTCACTTTCCTGTTGACTATGATCTGCTATAATTTAAAGATCGAACCGATTTTGCCGCCGAGCATCGCTCCGGCGGCGGCCAGCGTCGCGGCGAGGAACAGCATCGCCCAGACGCCGAACGCACACGCGATGAACGGCCCCGAGCCGAGCACCTGCGAGAGATCGTAAATCGCCCGGGTGATCGGGTAGAACTGCGCCTTCTGCGCCAGGATCAGCGAGTCGGAGACTTCGAGCATCGAGAAACTGAAGGCGAACAGCGCGCCGACGATCACATTGGCGAACACCAAGGGCAGCGTGATCCGGCGGAACGTGCCGAACGCGGTCGCGCCGAAGCTGCGGGCGGCGTTTTCCAGCTCTTCCGGCGTCTGCTCCAGCCCCGCCGAAACCGAACGGACCACATAGGGCAGCCGCCGCACCGCGTAGGCGATTCCGAGCAGCAGGAACGGGTTCTCGACCGGGTTGAAGTACTTGGCCGCGAAGCCGAAGCGCACCGACATGCCGAGGTAGCCGAAGGCGATGATGATGCCCGGCACCGCCAGCGGCAGCATGGCCAGCAGGTCGGCGATGCTGCTCCCGCGCAGCTTCCAGCGCACCGCCGCCAGCGAAACCGCCACGCCGACCGCCACCGCGATCAGCATCGCCAGCAGCGAATAGTGGAGGCTGTTGACGATGCTCGGCAACACCATCTTGTTGGAGAGCGCGTTGTCGAAGTTGAGCAGCGTGAAGTCGCGCGGCAGAAGCGTCCCGTACCAGCGGAGCGAAAACGCGGTGAGAAGCAGCGCGAGATGGGGCAGCGCGGCGAGGAGCGTAACCAGGGCGAACACTCCGGTGGGGACGAACCGCCTCCAGCCGGAACAGCGGACCGCCCCCGCCCCGGCCGTCCCCTTGACCGTGGTGTTGAGCGGCGTCCGGCCGAGGACGAACTTCCCGGCCAGATACATCGCGGTGGCGAAGAAGAGCATCACCACCACCAGCGCGTAGGGCACCGGGTTGCTCTCAAGCTCCATGATGCCGTTGAAGATCTGCACCGGCGTCACCCGGTTGTAGCCGAACATGAGCGGCGTGCCGAGCTCGGTGAAGCTCCACACGAGAACGATGCTGCCCCCGGCGAGAATCCCCGGCTTCATCAGCGGGAAGGTGATGCGGCGGAAACGGGTCCAGCGCGACGCGCCGAGGTTCCGCGCCGCCTCGTCGAGCGCCGGGTCCAGGTTGCCGAGCGCGGTGACTAAATTGAGGTAGAGGATCGGGTAGAGGTGGAGCGCTTCGATCAGGCAGACCGACCAGAACCGCCCCGGCCCGCCGAGGAAATCGACCGGCCCGAGGCCGCAGGCGGCAAGGATCGTGTTGACCACCCCGTAATGCCCGAGAATCTGCTGGAATCCGAGCGCCCCGACGAACGGCGGCAGGATCATCGGGATCATGACCAGCAGATGCGTCAGGTTTTTGCCGGGGAATTCATAACGGTTGTAGAGCAGCGCCAGCGGGAAGGCGATCAGGAAGACCAGGAACGTCGTCACCCCCGCCACCGCGAAACTGTTCCGCAGCCCCTCGCGGTAGATGAAGTTGTCGAACACCTCGGCCAGCAGCCGCCGGTCGAGCCCGACTTCGACCACCGTGTAGATCGGGGCGAGCAGGAACGCGCCCAGGAAGAGGACCGTCGTCGCCAGCAGCAGATATTGTACGAACCGGTTGCCCATGAATTACTTTCCCTCCTTCGCCAGCCGTTCGGCTTCGAGATATCCGGCCCGCGCCGATTCGCTCCATTTGCGGCAGAGCGCGGCGACTTCGACCGCGTCGGAGCGGAGCGCCCGGTTGGCGGCGGCGATGTCCGCATAGGGGAAGGGCAGCCGGTCGAAGGCGGCGGCGGCTTGCGGAACCTTCTCCGGCCCGCCCGCGTCGATGATCGCCTTCCAGGCGCGCTGGAGTTCGGGGTGGGGGTCGATCATGACGCAGCGGATCAGCACCCGCAGCAGCCCGTAGTAAGGCGCGGTCAGCGCCGGGCGGTAGGTGAAATCCGCCCCGGACTCATACGGATTGTAGTCGGGGTCGGAGCGGGATGGACGGTACTTGGGGTCGTAGAGGTCGCGGCGGATCGGCGGGCGGCGCAGCGCGTGCTTCTCCGGCCCGCCCGGCGTCCCCGTTTTGAAGGCGTGAAGCTTCTGGCCGTCGACACTCAGCAGGAAGTCGATGAACGCCTCGGCCGCCTTCCGGTTC
>Ga0209373_10004376_pt1 | contig 12204 bp, 11 predicted proteins | sample Higcelweek5metaG_FD_187173 | JGI IMG/M metagenome (GOLD analysis project Ga0209373, IMG submission 187173) | Freshwater pond sediment microbial communities from the University of Edinburgh, under environmental carbon perturbations - High... | ecosystem: Environmental > Aquatic > Freshwater >... | reverse complement strand
AAAACGCCACCAGCGAGAGTGTTTACGACAACGCCAAAGCCGCCATGCTGGAGGCCAAGGCCAAGGTCGATGCCGCCGAAGCCAACCTCGCCATTGCCAGACTCAATTTAAATTACACCAAAATTTTGGCCCCGTTTGACGGCAAAATCGGTCTGGTGAGCATCAGCGAGGGCAATTTGGTAAATCAGCAGAGCGGGCGCTTGGCCAACATTGTCCACCTCAACCCGATCCGCGCCGAATTCATCGTGACCGAGATGGATCTTTTGAAACTCAAAAAGCGCGACTCCGCCGACGTCGATAACGAAAAGATCAACGTCCGTTTGTTTTTGCAGGACGGCACCGAGTACCCGAGTCTGGGCAAACTCGCGTACAGCGACAATCAGATCAACAGCAAGACCGGGACTTTGAAATTGCAGGCGTTGTATGACAATCCGGAATTCAATCTCGTGCCGGGGATGTTTATCAAGCTCAAGATTGAGGAAAAAAATCCCGGGGACTCGCTGGTGATCCCGCTGACCGCGATTTTGACCGATCAGGCCGGGGATTATGTTTATTTGCTCAATGCCGACAATCAGGTCAGCCGCCGCAACATCACCGTCGGGTGCAAAAACGCCGCCAGCGCCTCCGTCACCGGGGGCCTGGCCGAAAACGACCGGGTGATCGGCGTCGGGCTGCAAAAAGTGCGGCCGGGCATGACTGTTGCGATCATCGGAGCGGAGAGCAAACATGCTGAGTAAATTTTTCATCGAGCACCCGCGTTTCGCGTTTGTGATTTCGATCGTAATCACCATCGCCGGTTTGGTCGCCGTCTGGTCCTTGCCGGTCAATCAGTACCCCGATATTACCCCGGGAGTGGTCAGCGTGACCGCCGTCTACCCGGGCGCCGACGCCATGACCGTGCAGGAAACCGTCATCCAGCCGATTGAAACCCAGCTTAACGGCGTCAAAAAAATGCTCTACATGTCGAGCACCGCCACCGACACCGGGGCGGCGACGATCAATGTTACGTTTGACATCGGCACCGACGGCGACCTCAACACGGTCAACACCCAAAACCGCGTCAACTGGGCCTCGGCGCAGCTGCCTGAGGAAGTCCGCCGCCAGAGTGTGATTGTCAAAGAGAAATCGCCCAACATGCTGCTGGTGATCGTGCTCACCTCGCCCAACGGCGAATACGACTCGCTGTTTCTCAACAATTACCTCTCCATTTACATCAAGGATGAGCTCGCGCGCATCCCCGGCGTCGGCGATGTGGCGATTTTGGGCGAGCTCAAATACTCGATGCGGCTCTGGCTTGACCCGGATAAACTCGCTTATCTCGGGATGACTGTGGGCGAAGTGCAGGATGCGCTTAAGGCGCAAAACGTTCAGGTTTCCGCCGGGGCCCTCGGCGATGCTCCGACCGACAAAAATCAGCTCTTCCGCTATACCCTGCAGACGCAGGGCCGCTTGAGCGACCCCGAGGAGTTTAAAAAGATCGTCATCCGCTCGACCGACTCCGGCGAACAGGTCAAAATCGGCGATGTCTCCACCGTCGAGCTCGGGGCCGAGAGCTACGCCTCCACCGGCACGTTTAACAACAAACCCGCCGCGTTGCTCGCCATTTATCAGTTAAACGACGCCAACGGGCTCAGCATCGCCAAGGCGTGTTATCAAAAGCTCGACGAGCTCAAGGCTTATTTCCCGCCGGGCATCGAGTACCAGGTGCCGTTTGACACCACGCAATTTATCACCGCCTCGATTGACGAAGTGGTGGTGACGCTCTTTGAAGCGGTCTTTTTGGTGATTTTGATTACTTACTTGTTTTTGCAGGACTGGCGCTCGACGCTGGTGCCGACGGTTGCCATCCCGGTGTCGCTCATCGGGACCTTTGCGGTGATGCAAATCATCGGTTTTTCCATCAATTTAATCACGCTCTTCGGCCTCATTTTGGCGATCGGGATCGTGGTGGACGACGCCATTGTGGTGATCGAAAACATCAATCGCCTTATGGACGAGGAGAAGCTTTCGCCCAAAGACGCCGCCATCAAGTCGATGGAGCAGGTCACCGGGCCGGTGATCGCCACCACGGCGGTGCTCCTGGCCATGTTTGTCCCGGTATGCTTTTTGCCGGGAATCACAGGGGTGATTTACCGCCAGTTCGGCATTACCATCGCGGTGGCGGTGACGATTTCGAGTATCAACGCCTTGACCTTGAGTCCGGCGTTGAGCGCCTTGATTCTCAAGCCGGGCGGGGCGGTAAAAGGCAAAAAAATCATCTTTTTCCGCTGGTTTGACGATATGTTTGATTTTTTCACCCGCGGTTACTCGGCGGTGGTGCGGGTCATCGTCCGCCGCGCGTTTCTGGTGATGCTCTGTTATGCCGGTTTGACGGCCGGGTGCTACTTTTTGTACGGCAAACTCCCGACCGCGTTTATCCCCGACGAGGATCAGGGCAAACTCTTTATCAACCTCCAGTTGCCGGACGCGGCGTCGCTGCCGCGCTCGATTGCGTTGACCGATCAGGTTTGCGACATTGCGCGGCAAACTCCGGGGGTGGACTCGGTGATCGCGGTGCCCGGCTTCAGTATTTTAAACAGTTCTCAGGCCTCCAACAACTCGCTGGTGATTGTGAACCTCAAGCCGTGGAGCGAGCGCCGGACCCCCGAGCTGCATCAGGACGGGATCATGCGCACCTTGCAGGGCAAATATGCGCAAATGCCGCAGGCGGTCATCGCGGTCTTCGGCATGCCGACCATTCAGGGGGTGGGCAACACGGGCGGATTCTCGTTTGTGATCGAGGATACTTCGGGGACGTACCCGGAGCGTTTGGAGCAGGCGGTGGCGATCTTGAGCAGCGAGGCCAACAAGAGCCCGGTATTGTACAATGTCTTCAGCACCTTCAGCGCCAAAGTGCCGCAGTATTATCTTAATATCAACCGCGAAAAAGCGATGAAGCTCGGCGTCGGCATGGATGACATCAACAAAGCGTTGCAGAGTTTGACCGCATACTCCTACGTCAACGATTTCAACAAATTCGGCAAAGTTTACAAGGTGGAAATGCAGGCCCAAAAGCAGTTCCGCGAAAGAATCACCGATATCAATAACTTTTTTGTCAAAAACATCTATGGCGACATGGTCCCCCTGGGGACACTGGTGTCGGTCGAGACCAGATTGAGCCCGCAGTATCTCAACCGCTTTAACATGTACAGCTCGGTGACGCTCAACGGTTCGCCGCGCCCGGGGTACAGCTCCGGCGAAGCGATGGCCGAGATGGAGCGCTTGGCGCGGGAGTATCTCCCGGGCGGCATGAAGTATGAGTGGACCGATATGTCGTATCAGGAGGCCAAGGCCGGTGCGCCGCTCTCCCTGGGGCCGGTATCGGTCAACATGGTGGCGGTCATCCTCGGTTTGGCGATGCTTTTTATGTATCTCTTTTTGGTGGCGCAGTATGAGAGCTGGATGATCCCGATGGCGGTATTGTTGTCCGTGCCCATCGCGTTTTTTGGGTCATTGCTCTTTTTGTACTGGGGCGATGTCAGTAACAATCTATATACTCAAGTCGGGTTTATCCTCCTCTTTGGGGTGGCGTGCAAAACGGCGATTTTGATCGTCGAGTTTGCCAAGGAGAGCCACCAGAGAGACAATATGTCGATCGTCGAAGCGGCCGAGCACGCGGCCAAGCTGCGCTTTCGCGCGGTGCTGATGACGGCGGTGTCGTTTATCCTTGGCGTGATGCCGCTGGTGATGGCGACCGGCGCCGGGGCGGCAAGCCGGGTGTCGCTGGGGACGGCGGTGTTTGGCGGGATGCTGGTGGCCGCCATCGGCGGGACGCTGTTGATCCCGTGCTTTTACGTGGTGGTGCAGCGCTTGATCGAGTGGCGCAAAAAATAAAAGTGCGTCATCCTGTCAAAAAATAAAAAGGCCGGCAATTTTGCCGGCTTTTTTATGTTAACTTTTGAGGATGGTTTTAACTCAAAAAGACTTTTTCCAAATCCACTTTAGAGTATGCATTTAAGGTGACAAGGGTCTTGGTATGGATGATTCCTTCGATGTCATGGGTCATTTTGGTGGCGACGATGTCGGCCAACTCGGGGTTGCTGTTAACGCGGATCATGACGACCAAATCGTATTCGCCGGCGACGGAGTAGACTTCCGAAACTCCGTGGATTTTTTGCAGGCCGTTGATGACTTGGGTGATCATGTTGCGTTCGACATTGATTAAGACAATTCCTGTAACCATTTCGTGATCTCCTTTTGTTAAGAGTCCCGGAGAGGGGTTGCCTCCCCTTAATGATAACTATAGCCAGTAAATTGTTTTTTGCAACCCGGAAATCGGGAAAAAATCAAAAAAAATTATTTATTTCTTTCGTCCGGCTTTGGCGGCAGCTAAAATCAGGAGCAGAAAAGCTGATCTAAATTATTCTTATCCAAGATAATCTGATAAATAGTTCGACATTTGTCCGCATCCTGATTGAGCATTTCGCCCAATGCAAAAAAGAACTTTGCCTCGGCACTGTGAAACGTCAAGTCGGCCATTTGAAACTCCAAAAGATTGGCCAGCAGCGAATGCTTTTGCGCCGGCGAAAAAATGGCGTTAACGGCGTAGGCGTACTCCTCCAGCGAGCGTTTGGCGCAGTATTCTCTGGCCGCCGGCAGAGTGCCGGGGAGGGCCATCTGCCGCAAAAGTTTTTCTTTGACTTCCTCCGGCGCATTGTCGGCTTGCGCGGCAAAAATCAGACCGGCGGTAAACAGTACGGCTTGCGGTTTGGCCTCGGCTTCCGGCGCTGCTGCGGCGAGTTCGCTTAAAATCGCTTTGGCGTCATCGTACTCGACAAACGAAACCGCCAGCATGTATTCGTTGCCGCCGGCGGTCAATTTGAACTCCAGGTCTTTGGCTTCGTCTTTGGTTGTCTGACAGCAAATCTCCGCAAGGCCGGCCCGGTCAATCCGGAAATTTGTCTTGCCGAATTCTTTGTCGGCCAGCGCAATTTCGCCGTCGTACAGCAGTAAAAAACTTTCACCGCTTTGGCCGGTAAGGGACTGGGAAAAACGGATGCCGGCACGGGGAGCTCCTGCGAGTCCGGCTTGTTTGAGTTCGCCCGCCAGCGCGGGACTTAAAAACTTAGTGTTCATTAGCGTTGACCATTCTGTCGTTGTCTTTTTAAAATATTGTAAACCTGCATTTGAGCGCGGGTTGCCGGGTTGGAGGAGACTTCTCGCTCACGCCGCTGCTGGGCGGTCGGCTGCTGGCGCGGCTGGCCGCCTTGTCCGCCGGGGCCGCCGCCCTGACCGCCGGCCTGGTTGCGGCGCTGCTGCATTTGCTTTTCGCGCTCGGCGTCGCGTTTGATGTCTTCGTCGAGCATTTTATTTTGCTCTTCTTTGCTGGCGGCAAAGAATTTTTTCATCTGCTCGGCGGTGCGGGCCTCAAACAGGGCGCGCATGTTATCGCGCAACTGCGCTTTTTGAGCGTCGGTCATGTCATCGCCGGGGCGGAAAAAACTGCGGTCGTCGCCGAAGCTGGACACATAAGCGATTTTTTCCGGTCCGTTGAGCCGCTGAAAATCTTTGCTGGCCATAAATTTTTTGGCGCTCTCCGGGCTCATTTTGGGGTCGGGCGGCGTCGGTTTGTACCACAAAATCGCGGCGGTGACGCCGCCAATGAGGAGGATGACCGCACCGCTGACAATCAGCCACAGTTTCTTTTTGCTTTTTGGCGGAGGAGGGGCATTTTTGGCCGTGGTCTTGCCGGTGGCGGCTGCCGGTTTCGTGATTTTTTGTGCCATAATTGAGTGATTCCTTAACGTTTTTTAAAACTGTTGACTGCCAAATGATTTCCTGTTAAAAGACGACAAACCTTTGTCGGCATTGGCCGGTAAAGGTTTGATAAAACAACGACCGGATTGCTGAAGATCAGTCAATCCGGGAGATTTGATTTTGTTCGCTATTGCGGGGCTGAGCCGCGTTGCATTCATCAGAGCTGACCGCTTTTCCGTTGCTGTTTCAGCGTCATGTAAACTTGCATCTGAGCATGCATCGCCGGGCTGGAGGAGGCTTCGTGATTGCGTCGCTCCTGAGCGCTGGGCGGTGACGGCGGAGTGCCGCCATTGCCTCCCGGAGGACCTCCGCCGGGGCCTCCTCCTCCCGGGGGACCGCCGCCGTTTTGCTGCATTTGCTTTTCGCGCTCGGCGTCGCGCTTGATGTCCTCATCGAGCATTTTATTTTGCTCCTCTTTGCTGGCGGCAAAGAATTTTTTGAGCCGGTCTTTCATCATTGCCTCAAACAAAGCGCGCATATTTTCGCGCAACTGGGCTTTTTCGGCATCGGAGAGGTTGCTGTCGGCGTCGGGGCGGAACAACCCGCGCTCATTGCCGAACTTGGCCGCATAAGCGAGTTTCTCCGAGCTGCTCAGCCGCTGAAAATCTTTGCCGGCCATAAATTTTTTGGCGCTCTCCGGGCTTGCTTGCGGGTCGGGCGGAGTGGGGCGGTACAGTAAAATCGCGGCAGTGATCCCGCCGGCAATCAACAGTACGGCAACCGTTGCGAGAGCGATCCACAGTTTCTTTTTGCTTTTGGCCGCCGGTTCTTTTTTGGCGGCAGTTTTACCGGTATTGGTTGTCATGATAAACTTTCCTCTCTGCGATTACTCGAAATCGCCGACGTGGGAATCGTTGAACAAGTGATTGATTGAGTTGGGCGATCCCGCTTTGCCGTGAAAGTAACGGAAGTCGGCGGCCTGCACGCGCTTGGTGTCGTTGGCCGAGTTGGTCATCCGGCGGCGGAAGTCGTTAAAATAGATATAGCTCGAGTACTCCGCTTCAAAAAAGGTGCTGTTTTCGGTAAAAGAGCCGGTTTCATCATCCTCGTCGGCGTTGTAGCTTTTTTCCGGCATGATGTCTTTTTGGCAAAAGAAACTTTTGGAGCCTTTGCCGCCGCCGAAATCTTTGAGCACTTCGGCAATGCCCGGGATCCCGGTGACACCGGTCGGGTCGGCCGACGGCATAATCAAGGCGTAGGGCCGCACTTTGTAGTCAATCTGGTAGGCGCCGATCATCATGCCGATCTGGCGCAGATTATTTTTACAGCTTGCCGAATAAGCCGTTTCGCGCGCTTTATTGAGCGCCGGCATCAAAAGACCGGCTAAAATCGCGATGATCGCAATTACAACCAGCAATTCGATCAAGGTGAAATTCTCTTTTTTCATGAATTATTCTCCGTTGCTTTGCCACTATAAACGGACATGCCGGAGAATTTATTGTACTCTGCTCAGAAATTTTTCAACAATTTTTGCATTTGCGGCAGTTGCTCCTCGATGGACCCGACGAGTTTCAGCTGGGTGCGGGCGCGGTCGAGATTGTGCTCGGGCCGTTTGATCTTAAAATACCGGTCGCCCTCCAGATAGTCGGTCAAAAACCGGATACCGATTTCCAAGGTGATGAGTTTGCCCGCAAAAGGGAGCATTTCCCGCTCGACCGGGTTTAAAAATGAGCCGGCCCCGGCCAAAAAGCCGCGCAGCAACGACTCGTACATGGCAATGCGCATGGTAACTTTGCTCAAATCTCTCTCGTCTTCGGCGGCCGGGCTGGTGCCGGTGCGCACCATGTCGCCGAAGTCGTAGTGCGGCAACCCGGGCATCACCGTGTCGAGGTCGATGACGCAGCATCCCGCTCCGGTCAGGTCGTCGATGAGGACGTTGTTGAGCTTGGTATCGTTGTGGGTGGTGCGCTCAATGATGTCGCCAGATTGTTGAAGTTTGAGCAGTACGCCGCAGTCGTCGCGCCGCGATAAAATAAAATCGACCTCGGGCGTCACGGTTTTTAAGCGGCCGCACGGATCGGCGGCGACGGCGGTTTCCAATTGTCGCAGCCGGGCGGGGGTATTGTGAAACTCGGGGATGGTCTCATGCAGACGCCCCGGCAGGTCCGCCAGATCGGCCTGAAACTGGCCAAAGGCGTAAGCCGCCTGATACGCCTGCGTTTCGGTCTCCAAAATGTCATACGTCCGGGCGTTTTCGACAAAGCAGTAGCAGCGGAAAAATCCGGTTTCATTTTCCAGATACGGTTTGCCGTCGCGGGCCCGGACGACTTGCAGCGCGGAGCGCCGGAGCGCCGGGTTTTGCACTTTGGCGGCTTTGATTTTATGGTCGATGTGGTGCGTTACGGCGACAAAGTTGTCCATCAGAGCGACCGGTTGCCGGAAAATGCCGGTGTTGACTTTTTGGACGATATAATGAACCAGCGCGCCCCCCTGATCGGCGGTCAGCAAAAAAGTGTCGTTGATGTGACCGGTGCCGTAAGGAATTGCGATGACAAAATTTCCGTAAAGTTGAAACTGTGAAAAAATTTCTTTCAAATCGTACATATTGTTTCTCCTGTCAATGTTACCGTCTTTAATGTAATGCCGAATCCAAAAATATAAATGGAAAAATTCATATTCCTTATGGACAAACCGGCATTCTTGTTATATATTACTCGCAAACACAGCACCAACGGAGTTGCAATTTTGATGAAAAACAGCCGGCCGCCGATTGAATTACTGCTCAATGACGAAGTGCAAAAGCTGCTCGACAGTTTTGCCGAACTCTTTGAGCTGCGGGTTTCCTTTTTTTCGCTGGATGAAACCATGATCCGGCGCGGCTCGCAGATGAAAAACGCCGATTACTGTGAAATCGTCCAAAACGAGCTCGGCAAGCTCAATTGCTGTCTTGCGCTTGACTGCGAAATGCGCCGGCAGACCGCGGCGGGCAAGCAGCTTATGCATTACCGCTGTCATGCCGGTTTGCATGAGGCGATTGCTCCGGTGATGGTGCACGGCCAACTGGCGGGGTATCTGATGATCGGGCAATTCCGGCTCGGCGACGAGCTGCCGGGGTATTTGAGCGATCCGGCGATTTCGGCGGCGGCGCGGCAAAAATTGCGGCGGAAATTTGATTTGTTGCCGCAGATGAGCGAGCAAAAAATCAATCACATTTTACTCCTTTTCAAGATGCTGATCGACTATATTTCGGATCGCGAATTGGCGATTTTGCAGAGCGACCAACTTAAAGAGGACATCGATTGCTACATTGCCAAACATTTTGCCGAGGAAATCCGGTTGCCGGAGATGGCGCGCAAGCTCGGCAAAAGCGTCTCGACCATCAGCCAGTTTTTGCGCAAAAATTATCATACCAATTTTAAAGATCTGTTGATCGATTACCGCTTGGCGCGCGCCGAGGAGTTTTGGCAGCGCCATCCCGCCGGGACGGTGAGCGAGGCGGCGTTTGAGGCCGGATTCAAGGATCAATTTTATTTTTCGCGGGTGTTTCGCCGCCGCAAAGGCATGACGCCCGGCGAATTCCGCGCCCAATGGACAAAAACATCATAAATATATAAGGAGTTGAAATATGCAAAAAGAGCGTTTGGTCATTATCGGAAGCGGCCCGGCCGGTCTCACCGCGGCGATTTACGCCGCCAGAGCCAATTTGAAACCGCTGGTCATCTCCGGCTCGCTGCCGGGGGGGCTCCTGACTCAAACTTCGGAAGTGGAGAATTTCCCCGGCTTTGTCGAGGGGATCAACGGGTTTGAGCTCATGAGCCAAATGCAGCAGCAGGCCGAGCGCCTCGAGACGCGCATCGAGTACGATCAGATCGACAAAGTCGAGCTCACCGACGGCAAAGAGCAAACGCTCTACCTCTCAAGCGGCAATGTGATAAAAGCCGACGCCCTGATCGTCGCCACCGGCGCGAGCCCGCGCTATCTCGGGTTGGCCAACGAGGAGCGTTTGCGCAACCACGGGGTTTCGGCGTGCGCAACCTGTGACGGGGCGTTTTACAAAAATGTGCCGGTGGTGGTCTTGGGCGGCGGCGACACGGCGATGGAGGAGGCGACTTTTCTCACCAAATTTGCCTCCAAAGTGTATTTGATTCACCGCCGCGAGGGCTTCCGCGCGTCGCCCGTCATGGTTGAGCGTGCGCAAAAAAACCCAAAAATCGAGATGATCCTCAACGCGGTCGTAGAGGATGTGCTGGGCGAAAAATCGGTCACCGGCGTGGTCGTCCGCAGCACCGTGGACAACACGGTCAAAACCATCGAGTGTCAGGGTTATTTTGCCGCCTTGGGGCATATTCCCAACACAACTTTTGTCCGCGATTACCTTGACTTGGACGCGGCCGGTTACATCGTCATCGGCAACAACTCCAAAACCAAACTGGCCGGGGTCTTCGCCGCCGGCGACTGCGCCGACCCGGTGTACCGGCAGGCGATTTCCGCCGCCGGGATGGGCTGCCGCGCGGCAATGGATGCGATCAAATATCTCGAATAAGTCTATTGCCGGTTGTGTTTTGATTTGGTTAGCTTTGGCGGAGATTGGGCTCGTACTGCCGTCCATGATTGTTTATTTCCGGTTAAAAAAAGAGTGATTTAACCGGATTTTAACAATGCCGTAATCGCGCTCAAATTTTTCCGGTCTATATTATTGGGCAAAAGGAGAGTTTTGATATGGGCAAAACCAATGAGTACCGTACTATTTTTTTAAGCGATCTGCATTTGGGCACCAAGTCCTGCCGGGCCAAGGAGCTCGGTGATTTTCTCAAAGACTGCGAGTGCAAGGAAATTTATCTTTTGGGCGACGTCATTGACATGAGCGCCATCCGCCGCAATTATTATTGGGACTGTCACCACAATACCGTGATCCGCCGCTTTTTTAAACTGGCCCAACGGGGGGTCAAAATCACCTACATCGCGGGCAATCGCGACGGCAATCTCAATCAATTCATCAATATGAATTTCGCCGGCATCCGCATTGCCGAGGAGATGATCTACACCACCATCAAAGGGCAGCGCTATTTGCTGTTGCACGGCGACAAATTTGACGGGGTTTTTTATCAGACGATGTGGCAGCTCTATACCTTGGGCGGTCGCTGGTACGGTCTGGCCAAATTGCTCAATTGGCCGATGAAACTGGTGAAGCACTTGCGCGGCGATGTCTGGTCGCCCGCCAATTATCTCAAAAATGAGGCCAAAGACTCCGAAAAAGTGATCGCCGACTTTGAGCAGGCGATCACTGCCGAAGCCAAGGCCAAAAATGTCGACGGCGTCATCTGCGGGCACATCCATGCGCCGTCGGATATCACCATCGACAATTTGCGTTACCTTAATTGCGGCTGCTGGACCGATCACTGCACCTTTGTCGCCGAAACGCTCAAAGGCAATCTCACGGTCGAAAAGTTCGATTGAGCAAAATCTTTACGGCAGCTCCGGCAAATTGGCGTCATCGGCTTCAAAAATTTCGACGTTGGCTACCCGGACGCGCTCGCCCCGGGTGGCAATGCGGAGACCGAACATCTGGTCGCCGATCATCCCGTCGGGAGTGATCCCCGGCTTGGCGTTGCGTTTATGCTTGGCTTTGCCGATGTATTTTTGGACGGTGATCCACTTTTTATCCGCGGTGGTGGGAAACCACACCGAGTACTCGGAGCCCTCGGTTTCATTAAAAAAAGTCAGCTCGTTGTTGCTCGGTACATCCGCGCAGACCTGAAATTTGATTACGGTTTTGTCGGTGACGGCAAAGGGTTTGAACTTCACCTCCGGCACATTCCACCCCTTGGCGTCTTTGGTCGTGAGCTCCAGCGCCTGCCCTTTGAGATCGGGATCGGTGACGATGGCCAGCACCACCGGCGATGTTGCGCTCCAGCCGCGCCAGCCCTCGGCGTATTTGGTAAAATCACTTTTGTACAACGGCTCGGCGCTCTCTGCTGCAATGGCGAAGAGGGCGGACAGGAGGGCAGTCATTACTGCCTGCGGACAGGAAAAATGTTTCATAGCAAAGCGTTCCTTTATGGTTTTAGTATAATGCCCAGATGTATTTGGCCGACAAATCGGTCCAATTGGTACGTTTGACCGGGACCGAGCGACCGTCCAGCATCAGGGCATTGGTGCTGTCGGAGTGTCGAAAATTGAGGGGTACGCGCGTCGGGATATCCAGCACCTCCGCTTTGCTGCCGATAAACATGATGTCGCGGTGCCCGTCCATCAGCAATACCGTTTGGCTCTGCTTGCGGACGCGGTCGACTTTAAACCATTTGTCAAAGGATGCGTTGAGGCTCGGCGCGCCTGAAATTTTAACGTTGATGACATAACTGATGTAGGCTCCGCGGTTGGTGGGAAAATAACGGGCCACGTTATCTTCGGTTTGCCGGGCGTAATCAATCCCGCCTACCGGGCAGAGATAGGATTTGCCGTTCGGTA
>Ga0209373_10004374_pt1 | contig 12206 bp, 9 predicted proteins | sample Higcelweek5metaG_FD_187173 | JGI IMG/M metagenome (GOLD analysis project Ga0209373, IMG submission 187173) | Freshwater pond sediment microbial communities from the University of Edinburgh, under environmental carbon perturbations - High... | ecosystem: Environmental > Aquatic > Freshwater >... | reverse complement strand
AGCTACGGCTATCGGGATATTAGGCCCGTCCAGCGTGAGGACATTGCTGCCAGCAGCTGCGCCATAGTTGACAGACCAGCTGTCAGTACCCCTGAACTTAATGTTTCCGCCACTTGTCAGCGGACCGCCAAGCCAGAAGATCTTACGTGTCTGATCATAGTTCATGTTTGTCTGTGCACCCCAGCCTCCTGGTGTGGCGTCACCAATGATGCCCCACACTGTAGGAGTTACCGAATAAGTCATTGTCACAGGATTGGCCTTGATAAACAAGTATCCTGCAGGAGCAACGATGTTGCCGCCAGGATTTGTAAGTGCGCCTGAGCCGTTATCACCAAAGGTATGGGCATTATCCCAGCTATGGTCAGTGGTGAGTTTGAACTCGCCTGCAGCGGGGAAGTAAACATATCCCTGTGCTTCGGGGTTGGTTGCAGTTGAAATGATAAAGTCAGCGGCATCACTGTTGTTCCATCCGTTGTAGGAACCAACTACCCAGAACTTGTTAATGTCAGCCAGGGTGGTGAATGCAATGTCACTGCCATAAGCTGTTCCGGCACTGTTGGTTGCGAAGGCACGGACGTGGTATGAAGTATTGACTGTCAGACCTGTAAGGTTGCTGACGAACGTACCTGTTCCGGTACCGCCGGCAATGATATTGTCTGTCAGATCCGGATTCGCGTCAAGGCTCCAGACCAGTCCCTTTGCAGTAACTGTTCCGCCTCCGTCATAAGTTACATTGCCCCCTGATTTAGCAGAAATCTTAGTGATTTCAGTGACAGCTGTCGTTGTAACTGCAGGAAGGTCAACAGGAGTCTTGAATGAAACAACAGGGCCATAGCCAGTTCCCGCGCTGTTGGTTGCGTAAGCCCTGACAAAATAGGTCTTGTTTCCCTGGAGTGCGGTTAGTGAGCTTGTAAAAGCACCCGTACCAGCACCATCAGTCGTCTTACTCCCGGCAATTGTGGGAGGATCAACGAGACCCCAGCATACACCACGGGCAGTTACATCTGCTCCGCCAGCGACTGTCACAGCGCCTCCGCCCTTGGCTGAGTTACCGGTTATGTCGGTTATGGCCAGAGTTGTAAGGGTTGGCACAACAGGTTTGGTCGTAAAGGTGAGTTCCTCACCGTAAATCGTTCCTGCCGGACCGGTAGCATACGCACGCGCAAAATAGGGAGTGGCATAAGCCAGCCCTGTCAGTGGAACGTGGTATGCAGCAGTCGTTGCAACGCCTGAAAAAACAGTCTTTGACTTTGCGATTGTGGGGTTGGCCGCAATGTCATAGCAGACACCCTTTTCGGTAAAACCGTCACCTTCAGCCACAACGAAACCTGTAACTGTTGCTGAATTGGATGTTATGTCGAAGACCTTTGTGGTACCCAGTGCAGGGTCCAGCCTGATTTCGGATGTCTCCTTCGTGCAGCTCGTAACAAGAAGTACCGCTGCTACCGGGAGCATCATCATTTTGAATATGGATTTGATTTTCATGAATCTTTGTTTTTATATCCCGGTACTAGTTTTTGGTAAATGTACAGCTGTATGTTGACGTCCCGATGAAGAGCTTAACCGTGTAATTTCCTGCTGCATCAATTGGGATATCCTTACTGCCACCGTTATTCCAGAGGTTGGAAAGGCTGTACCCAGGATTGTCGGCATCTCCAAGGCCAAGATTTAATCCACCGTCCCATTTATCGTTCACACGGAACTTGACATGGCCCACAACAAGGTTGAGGGTAACATGCCAGAATCCGCCTGCAGGATCGTATTCCATCTTGGAATCCGGTGCAGACCATCCGTTCGGTGTTGCCGAGCCGATGAGTCCAACTGCAAAAGGACTGAGTTCATATTTCATCCCCGGGACATCCACGGTCATCTTGTTCCATCCGCCGGCTTCAGGCACGAATGCCGGGCCGTTTGTCTGGAGAGTTTTGGCGCTTCCTCCGTAAGTAATATTGAGGTCCGGGTTAAGCAGGGTAAACGGTTTGGCAACATCAAGTTTAACATAACCCATGTATTTGCCGTCGCCGAGTGCTGACTCGATTTTCTGGGTCAGGCCTGAGTTGATCAGGTCAAGACGAGGCAGACCATACAGGGTAACGCTGCCGTTCTTTGCCGCTGATGCATATGAGAAGGGATTGGCACCTGTCCCGGGGGCTCCGGTGCCGGCGTCAACTGTAAGAACAGCCCTCAGGCGAATGTCAATGGGAGTTGATGCGTCAGCAGGAAACTTCCTCAGAAGAGCCCCGTTAAGGTCACTGACTGTTATCTTCATTGACTTAGGCTGATTGCCTGACCAGACAGTCAGAAAATCATCAAAGTTGTTTCCCGCAGCGCAGATGTCAAGGTAATACGTCGCTGAAGCCGTGAAGCCGGGGTCAACAGGATTGCCAACAAACTCAAGCACATTGTTACCGTTGGCCCTGAGAAGGGTCAGATCGGGAACTGTGGTGAGAGTCGGAGGAACCGGACTGGAGGACATTGTAACAATTGTCCCGTCTTTCTCGCAACCGGCAAGAATGGCTGCCAATCCGATGAATGTCAGATATATCAATAAATTCTTCTTCATTTTTCTTCGCTTTATGGATTAATAACCGGGGTTATTCACTCCGTTGTAATTCGGGTTTGCTGACAGCTCATCGCCCGGAATGGGGAAGAGGTCCAGATGGTCAGATGTGCTGGCACCAGCATAGGCGCCGCCCTTCCACTGCCACAGGTAATCACCGCCGGTGAATTTGCCGAAGCGTATCAGGTCAGTCCGTCTCTGGGCTTCATAGTAGAACTCGCGTCCGCGCTCATCAATCAGGAAGTTGAGACTGAGCTGTGCTGCGGTGATGTTGCCGCTTGTATTTCCGAAGGCGCGTTCCCTGATCTCGTTAATGTCAGCAACAGCTGCATCGATGTTTGCTGCTCCGCCAAGTCTGAAGAGAGCCTCTGCCCTCATCATGTAAGCGTCAGCAAGACGGAAGACCGGGAAATCAGTGCATGCGAATGCGGTATTGTAATTTGCCGGCCTTGAGCCGTCTGCATTGCGTGCAGTGAACTTGTAAACACCAATACCGTAGTCACCGCTGGCTGACGGAGCAGGAATATTCCTTTCCTTTTTAATCTTAAGGAACACACGGTTGTCCGGTGCCAGTGAGAGGGTAGGATCATTGGCCGGGACAGGATTATTTCCATAAACCGCAATTGTGTCAACCAGCTTTGTCAGGAAATTAATCCTTGAACGGTTGCCGTTCCAGTTTGTATTGGAAGTCAGTCCGTGGAAGTCTTCTGCCCTGATATAGGTGGCGTCGCTTGATGATTCAATAATGAATGTGGTTCCGACATATCCCTGTACATTGATGCCATCCTGCTCCCATGCGAAGATCATCTCCGGGTTGTGAAGGCCGTCATTGTCAGCGCTGAAATTCTGCCTGTAGTCTGTGGCCAGTGAATACTTGCCGCTGCCGATAACCTTGTCGCAATAGTCCTTGCAGTCATCCCACCTGGGAGTGCCTGTGTAAACCTCTGCATTCAGATAAAGCCTGGCGAGAAGCATCCATGCAGCAGCCTGGTCAGCCTGCGGGTATGAGAACTTGGGTGCACCAAGCTTATTCTCCAGATCCAGCAGTTCTGATTCGATGTAATTGAATATTTCAGTCCTGGTTCCGATTTCCGGGAAGAACTTGCCCACGCCGTCTTCTTCAGTGATGAACGGGAACTGTCCGAAAAGGTCAATCGCCCAGGAATAGGCCAGTGCCCTCAGGAAACGTGCCTCGGCTACATACCTTGCAACATCAGGATCACTGTTTCCCTGTGCCTTGACGATGAAGTCGTTTGCATAGGTGATGCTCAGAGCCAGACGCTGATAAACAGCCGTAAGGAATGAGTTGCTCGGGCTCCAGGTCTGGGTGTTGAGGTCGGCAATACCGACGTCAGTCCATGCACAGATCGCTTCATCTGTAGTAATCTCCTGCAAGTTCCAGAGAGCCCTCATCGTTGTAAAGAAGTTCTCGTCAGATGCTGCAATATCAGCACCGCCGTTGGACCCCTGACCGGGAAGGATGAAACTGGCATAGATCTTGGCAAGGGCCTGCCTCATGTAAGCGGGATCGTCATTCAGGTTGCCGGCAAGTATTTTTGTCGGGTCATTCGGAGTGACATCCAGATCCTTCACGCATGATGATATCATCAGCGCTGAAAGTATAATTCCGAATATTATAATCTTCTTGTTCATATCTGCTTATCGTTAATTTATTAGAAGGTAAGCCCAATACCGAGCATGAAGGTGCGGGGCCTCGGGTAGAAGTTGTTGTCAATGCCGCCTGAGACCTCGGGGTCAAGACCGCTGTACTTTGTAAGTATCAGTGCATTCTGTACAGTTGCACTGACGCGGGCACCCACCTCTCCGAAGAGATTGTCAAAACTGTAACCTGCACTGACGTTGTCAAGTTTCAGGAATGAGGCATTCTCCACGAAATAATCACTTGAGTACTGACGCTTGACAAAGTTGGTTTCTGCGAGCACCCTTGTAAAGTTCTTCCAGTAGCCGATCTGCTGCATCTGGTCAAATGATGCACTTGCTGCAACCTGGTTGTAGACATAGTTACCAATGCTGGCACGGGCCGAAGCAGAAAGATCAAAGTTCTTGTATTCAAACCTTGCGGAAATACCTAACAGATAATCGGCAACCGGATTATGATATATGTACTTGTCTGCATTGTCACCGCCGACCACGCCGCCTTCGCCTGACTCATCAACATAAAGGCCCTCCATTGGATTGCCGTCTGCATCGTATACCTGGCGGTTAACAAAGAATGCGTATGCCGGATATCCGACCCTGGTCACCTGCTTGGTGCCGGTCATGCCATCACCGTAGGTTATGCCAATGTAATCAGGATCATCCGTAAGCAGAAGCTTCGTTATCTTGTTAACATTGTAGGTGGCATTGATTCCGAACGAGAAAAGGATGTCATTGGTGGAGACAGGAATAAAGTTCAGTGCGAGTTCAGCTCCCCTGTTCTCAAGGCTTCCCACGTTTGTAAGCAGCCTGTTCGAGAAGTTGCTTCCACTCGATACGGTGACCGAGTTGAGAAGATCATCTGTAGTTCTCTGGTAGATATCAAATGAACCGGTTATACGATCATTGATGAAACCGAAGTCGAGACCAGCGTTAAGTGTTGTCGTCTCCTCCCACTTGATGTCAGGGTCATAGGCATCTGGCCTCAGAGTCGGGATGAATTCCCCGTCAATGTAATAATAGGATCCCTCTGATGACTGACGGTAGAGAGCCATTGCAGGATAGTCGTTGCCGATGTCCTGCTGCCCCGTTATACCCCAGCCCAGCCTGAGCTTCAGGTCGGAGATGGCTTTTACATTCTTCAGGAATGACTCGTCCTTGATCTTCCAGGCCAGCGCCACTGACGGGAATGTGCCCCAGCGGTTGTTTTCTGCAAAGCGTGAGGAACCGTCCTCGCGGAGGGTGAATGTAAAGAGGTATTTGCCTGCCAGTGTGTAGTTGACACGGCCGAAGAACGAAACAAGGTAGTTCTCTGTCACGAATGACGAGCTGTCTGATTTCTGATAAAGAGGATGCTCAGCATCGACCCTGCTGCGGGTGTAGGTCTCGCCATTCCTCTCGAAGTGCTGCCATGAGTAACCTGCGGTTACATCAAGCACACTGTTGATACTTGCCAGGTTCTTATTGTAGTTAAGGTAAAAATCAAGCAGGTTGTTGTAGTTGTTTCCGCTGTAGTCTGAAATCCTTCCGTAAAGCGGAGATGTCAGGACCGAAGGCGAAGTTTTGGGGCGGTTGTTGTGGCCGACACTTGTTGCATAATCTGTTGCCAGGTTGAGGTTGGCTCTAAGTTCCGGCAGGAAGGGAAGTGTGTAGTCCAGCTGGATGTTTCCGATTACCCTGTTGACCACTGACCTGTTGTCAACAGAAAGCGCCTGTTCAACCGGGTTGGGTGTGCCAAGGTTGGCGCCATAGTTTGCCCACTGGAAGTAGCCGTCATAATTGGCGCTGCCGTCCTTAATGACCTGGGTGGGATCCATATTCACTGCTGATCCGATTGCTCCGTCATCACCGAAGTTGTGATGACTGTTCATACCCTTTAGGTTGACATTGACTTTCAGCGCGTCATTGAAGAATGTGGGATTAAGGTTGAGAGACCCTGTGAAACGCTGCATGTCAGTATTCTTAAGGATACCGTTCTGATCAGTGTATCCTATTGAGAGGCGGTAGGGCAGTGAACTGACTGAACCGGCAACGCTCAGGTTATGATCATGAGAGACTGCAGTGCGGAAGATCTCCTTCTGCCAGTTGGTATTCTCCGTGCCAAGAAGGTTCAGGTTATCAATACCGAAAAGACTTGATTTATCAAGTGCCAGTTGCCTTATCTCGTCACCTGAGAATACGTCTACAAAAGCAATTGCGTTGGCCACAGAGACATTGCCGTCATAAGAAACGGTCATCGGGGCACCGGCTTTTCCTTTCTTTGTTGTGATAATAATGACGCCGTTTGATGCCCTTGAGCCGTAGATTGCAGTTGCGGAGGCATCCTTCAGCACCGTGAAAGTCTCGATGTCATTCGGGTTTACAAATGACAGGAGGTTGGAGCTTCCTGAAACGTTCTTGTTGTCAATCGGGACACCGTCGATGATTATCAGCGGGTCGTTGGATGCATTAAGTGAAGAGCCCCCGCGCACGCGAATCGTCGAGCCGCTGCCCGGTGCACCGCCGGCTGTTGTGATGACAACACCGGCACTCTTACCTACAAGCAGATCCTGCGCTGAGGTGATTGCACCCTTGTTGAAGTCCTTTGAGCTTACAGCTGACACGGATCCCGTGGCATCACTCTTCTTGACGGTACCGTAACCGATGACCACCACCTCGTCAAGGGCCTGGACATCAGTGCGCAGCGCCACGTTGATGACATTTCCTTCACCAACGGGAACCTCCTGCGGCAGGTATCCGATGAATGTGAACACAAGAATATCCCCGGGCTTAGCCATCAGGGTATATTCCCCGTCAATGCCGGTAATAGTTCCCGTAAGCGTGCCCTTAACGACGACGTTAACTCCGGGTAACGTCTGCCTGTCGGCCGCATCGGTAACTGTACCAGACACTCTTACCTGTTGCCCGAAGACAACAAGACTCATCATTATGCCGAAGGTCAGCATGAAGAGCCGTTTTCCAGTTAGTTTCTCCATAAATAGATTAGTTTAATTGCAGTTTTCTGAATTGTTATTATTGAAAAATTTATTTTACAGGTTTGGGACCATAAAAATCGATGTTTTTTCAGAGTTAACCAACTCTTTTACAGCTTTTTTACGCAATCGTTACCGCAAACGTTTGAATTGGGCATGAGAGAATTCTTCTGACCGGATCTGACAGTTAATTTTTTTTTATCTTTACAGGTATCAGCACTCCCTCATATGGGCAGAGAAAACATAACAATAAAGGATATCGCCCGCGAGCTGGGCATTTCACCCTCAACAGTCTCCAGGGCACTCAAGGATCACCCTGACATAAGCCAGGCAACCCGCGATGCAGTAAATGAGCTCGCCGAGCGGTGGAACTACAGGCCAAACCCTATCGCCCTCAGTCTTAAAAGCGGCTCATCAAAGACAATAGGGGTGATAATCCCTGATGTGGTCCACTACTTCTTCTCGACAGTTATCAGCGGTATTGAGGATGTGGCTTACCAGCGCGACTACAACATGATCCTCTGCCAGAGCAACGAGATGTGGGAACATGAGATAAAGAACATCAGGACACTCCTTTCCAGCCGCGTCGACGGCATCCTGGCGTCAGTGGCGAAGACCACGACTGACTACGGGCATTACCGGAGCATCCTGGATAAGGACATCCCGCTTGTCTTCTTTGACAGGGCAGTGGAAGAACTGAAGACCGACAGTGTCGTCATTGACGATGAGACCGGAGCCTACAAGGCAGTAAATCACCTCCTCCGCACAGGCAAAAAGCTTATCGTGCATCTTTCCGGCCCGCCTCAGCTTGCCATAGCGCGCCACAGGCTGGATGGCTACCTCAAAGCGATGAAGGAGTACCGGATCACCCCTTCCGGAGATGATATACTTAGATGTGATGATATCGAAAGCGCAGAGCGAATGATTCCGGCGATGCTGAAACGGACACCCAGGCCCGAAGCTTTCTTTGCAGTCAACGACCTGACTGCAGCACAGACAATGATGATTATTAAGCGCCATGGCCTCAGGATACCGGAGGATATCGCTGTTGTCGGATTCACAAACAGTCAGATAGCCACCCTCACTGACCCCGGGCTGACATCGGTTGACCAGAAGGGATTTGAGATGGGACAGGAGGCTGCAAGGCTGCTGATTGACCGTATAGAGAAACCACGCGGCCCCATCCAGAACAGGGTAATAACATCTGAACTTGTGATACGGGGTTCAACGTCAGCAAAGTAATTGCTGGACAACGGGCTAAATAAGGCTTCCACAGGCCTGTCAGCCTGCTTTTCCTCTAAATAAAATCCGAAAGTTTTCCCCTTTTGCCGGCCCTGATTCCCTTCGGGGTCTCCGTAAGTGCACAACACTCATTCAGTGGATCATGCTGAAAGATTATCAGGTGGTCATTTTGCAGCGCCTCAGCCAGTATCTCCTGCTTTTCGGCAATTGTAACAAGCGGCAGAAGATCATATGCCATATTCCAGAGCAAGGGTATGTGCGCAGTCGTCGGGATGAGGTCGCCTGCATAAAACAGCTTCTTCCCGTTGTATTCAATCTCCGGGAGCATCAGCCCCGGCGTGTGGCCGTAAAATAGTTTCAGCGTTACTCCCGGGCAGAGTTCGCCATTCTCCTTAATCAGGTTGAGTCTTCCGCTCTCCGCGAAGGGTCTGATGTTTTCAGGAAGAAAGGCATCCTCCTCGCGCAGGTTCGATTCATTGGCCCACTCCCACTGCTCACGGCTGATATGGTAGGTTGCATTGGGAAAGAAGGGGGCCTGCCCACCTCCAGGTAAATTGACAAAACAACCTCCGCAATGGTCGGCATGCAGATGGGTAATGACGACATCGGAGAAATCCTCCGGCCTGTACCCGCACTCAGCCAGTCCGCCTCTGAGTCCTGATCCCCCGTGGAGATACGCATGACGGAAGAACTTCTCATCCTGCTTGTCGCCCCACCCGGCATCCACGAGGATGACCCTGCCTCCTGCTTCCACAACAAGGGATGTAAGCGACAGGTCAATTGTATTGTTCTCGTCCGCCGCGGTCTGCCGGCTCCAGAGAGCTTTGGGAATTACCCCGAACATTGCCCCCCCGTCTACCCTGAAGTTCGATATATTGAAAAGAGATAATTTCATTTTCTGCCATCTTAACGGCTGCAAGATAACCAATTTTGGTATTTTTGACAGGAGATTAAGAACGGCACCATTACCTATGAACCACGACTTCAACACAATACTGTTTGCCTTTGCGCTGACGCTCTTCGCCGGTCTTGCGACGGGTGTGGGAAGCACAATCGCCTTCTTCGCAAAAAGGACAAACACGAAGTTCCTGACAGTCAGCCTTGGCTTTTCCGCCGGGGTGATGATCTATGTAGCCTTTGTTGAGATATTCGTAAAGGGACGGGAGGTTCTGACCGGTGCAATGGGTGATCGCCAGGGCTGGTGGGTGGCAGTCCTCGCCTTCTTTGGCGGCATAGCTCTTATAGGTATCATTGACAGGCTCATACCCTCACAGGAAAACCCGCATGAGGCAAGAAAGATCGAAGGGGGCGAAGAGGAGGCCAAAAGCGGAAAACTGCTTAGAATGGGTACAATGACTGCCCTGGCAATCGGGATACACAATTTCCCTGAAGGCCTTGCAACATTCACCGCAGCGCTGTCCGACCCGAAAATAGGTATTGCAATTGCAGTGGCAGTGGCTATCCACAACATCCCGGAAGGGATTGCAGTGTCTGTTCCTATCTACTACGCCACAGGCAGCAAGAGGAAGGCATTCAGGCTTTCCTTCCTGAGCGGCATAGCTGAACCTATAGGTGCAATCGTGGGGTACCTGCTGCTTCTCCCGCTGATGACAGATTCCCTGATGGGAGGGCTATTCTGCTTCGTTGCAGGGATCATGGTGTTTATCTCGCTCGATGAACTTCTGCCGGCAGCTGAAAAATACGGGGAACACCACCTCTCCATCTACGGACTGGTATCCGGAATGGCAGTGATGGCACTGAGCCTGTTACTCTTCAAATAAACAAAAACGGAACTAATCCGTTAGTTTGTTATAAATTTGCACAGAAGCATTATTACAAATTAAATTTCACTATTATGAAAAGAACACTGACTATCTTACTATTACTTGTCGCACTCACATTCGGTGCGCAGGCTCAGAGCTACAAATCAGCTATCGGCCTGCGTGGCGGTGATCCCTCAGGTATAACCTTCAAAACATTCTTAAACAGCACTAACGCACTTGAACTGATAGCCGGTACCGGTTACTGGGGTCACAACTTCGTTATAACAGGTTTTTACGAGTGGCAATATCCGACTGACTGGACACCGAACCTTGACTGGTTCATTGGTCCCGGAGCCCACCTCGGATTCTGGAATGATTATTACAGGAATGATTACGGAACTGGCATCCTGATCGGCGTTGACGGCATTATAGGGCTTGAATATACGCTGGATGACATACCGCTTAACCTTGGACTCGGAGTAGGCCCTTCATTCCAGCTGACAAGCGGACCGGGATGGGGACATTGGAACGGAGGATTCTACGTAAGGTACGTCTTCTAGTTCTGACCAGCCAGTCAGCATAATGGCGGATGAAGGGAAGGAATATTTTTTTGTATAATATTTTGCATATATAAAAAAAGATGCCATCTTTGCATCCGCTTTTTTAAGTTCTTTAAGGTCCATTCGTCTAGTGGTTAGGACGTCAGGTTTTCATCCTGGTAACAGGGGTTCGATTCCCCTATGGACTACAAAATTACATTAAACAGAAATTATGGCTAACCATAAATCGGCACTTAAAGCCGCAAGACAGGCTGAGGCAAGGAAGGAAGACAACAAGTACTACGCCCGTACAATGCGTAACTCTCTGAAGAAGATGCGCAAGACCACCGAGAAGGCTGAAGCGGAAAAGATGCTTCCCGAACTCAGTGCGATGCTTGACAAACTGGCTCAGAAAAATGTCATCCACAAGAACAAGGCATCCAACCTCAAATCCTCCATTACGAAACACGCCCAGAACCTGAAATAAGGGTTCTACTCTAAATATTTCACAGCCGTCGCTTCATTGTGACGGCTGTTTTTTTTATATTGCAGCGGGATAATTCGTTTTGCTGCATGTCAATGAAAATCACAGACTGGGCTGTCGAGGACAGACCCCGTGAACGGCTCTGGAACAAGGGCCCGTCAAGCCTCAGCGACGCTGAGCTCTTAGCCATTCTCATCGGATCAGGAACCAGGAACAACTCTGCCCTGGACCTGGCACGCGAACTGCTGGCCATGGCCGGCAACTCACTCGGTCAGCTGGGACGACTCAGCGCGGGCGAGATACGTAAAATCAAAGGTATGGGTGAGGCAAAAGCTGTCATAATATCAGCCGCCCTCGAGCTGGGCCGGCGGCGAAAAACAGCCGAGGCTCCGGAAAATCCCCAGATACGCTCCTCGGCCGATGTCTTCAGCATAATCAGCCCCCTGATGGAAGACCTGCCACACGAGGAGTTCTGGATTCTCTTCCTCAACAGGGCCAACCGCGTCACCGGCCGGATGAAGATCAGCCAGGGAGGTGTCAGCGGTACAGTGACCGACGTCCGTATTGTAATGAAAAAGGCGATCGAAACGCTGGCATCAGGACTTGTAATCTGCCACAACCATCCTTCAGGAAACACAAGTCCGAGCGACTCCGATATCCGAATCACGCAGAAGATTAAGGAGGCGGGAGCACTGATGGATATCCAGCTTCTTGATCACCTGATAGTAGCAGGGAAAGAGTACTACAGTTTTGCTGACAACGGAGCGTTGTGAAACCGGCTGGCAGGCGGTCTGGTTCATCTCAGGTAACCGCTGATCCCACGGCATTTCTTATAACTGCCGGGCAGAAAGCCTCACATCAGATCTGTCGTCACATTGCTGAAGCATCTCGGCCACGGTAATACCCGTCACCGGGTGAACTACCTCCGGCGCCACCTCCGCGAGGGGCTCAAGCACAAACCTTCGTGAAGCAATCTTGGGATGAGGTACC
>Ga0209373_10004372_pt1 | contig 12210 bp, 3 predicted proteins | sample Higcelweek5metaG_FD_187173 | JGI IMG/M metagenome (GOLD analysis project Ga0209373, IMG submission 187173) | Freshwater pond sediment microbial communities from the University of Edinburgh, under environmental carbon perturbations - High... | ecosystem: Environmental > Aquatic > Freshwater >... | reverse complement strand
ACAACTTTCATCCAGCGACGGACACGCGACTTCATGGAGACCGTACGCGGCGATGAATGCCACGCCCTGGGAAGCGTCGCACTTCCCCGCAATTCCGTTGAAGTTTTTCTCTTCAACTTCCCGCTCGGCATGCGTAAGTGTTTCATTTTCAAATATCAACCCCGGTTTCCGCTTCAGCATCGTGAAGGCTTGTCCGGCGAAATAGTTTCCACTAACGCCCGTCGGAACGGAAAGACGTAAACGGCAATCCTTCAGGGTATTATTCACCGTGGAACGAATTTTCAGGGCGGGACTTCCTTTTTCCAGCGTGATTGCAGTCCGGATTTCCAGAATCTTTTCGTTTTCCGACTGGTAGATCCCATTATAAAGCGCATTTGGGCTGGCGCGAAATTCCAGTTCCGCGTTAAATGGAATACGACGGACAATCTCATATTCCAGCAAGAATCCGCAATCGGCGGTAAGTCGAACTTCCGCCGCGCCGGAAGAGGCGGAAAGCACTGAATTCATCTTCGGACTGCTGTAATACCAGCCGTTACCGCAGTCGCTGTCCAGCAGATATTCGTTAAACCCGCAGAGCAGCATTCCGTTGCGTTTGTCCACCACGTCAAAAGTCCCGTCGGAATGGATTTTCAACCTGAGAAACTCATTTTCTCCAGAGCATTTCCCTGTTCGGAGCGAACCGGTGAAACGGACAGGCTCACTCTCTGCCCGGAGCGTGAAGGCGGTCCAACCAAAGGGTTTCAGTTCCGCGGGGAAACGGATATGGTAGAAATCGGAAGTATAGCACGAAACATGCTGCATGTTTTTTTCCACCTTGTCGATGGTGTATTCGATCTCTTTTCCCCCGGCATCGAAAAGACGGAACTGTCGGAACGCTTCAGGAGACCCCGCCTGTGTGAAAGAAGACTCGAAACGACTGTCCAAATGCAGGACGGCGCGCTGAACGCCGCTTCTCGAATACGGCATGCCGTTGAACAGATAGAGGTGCCCTTCCGATATTTTCCCATCGTCCAGTCGGTAATAATTTTCAGCCGTTATGCCGTAAGGATAAGGAAAAAACGACGCCATCAAACCATCCGCGATCTGGCGGGCTTCGTGATAGCGGGGCATCATACAGAAATGGGTTTCATCGGGGGAGCAGCCACAGATCGAATCGTGCGCCTGATTTTTCAGCAGGAGTTTCCACGCGGCTTTCAGGAGATTCATATCCTTTGGCCCGGTCCGCCCTTGCAAAAACAAGCTCGCGAGCATGGGTTCCGTTTCCAATTCCAGCTGTGATTGCGTCAGGTCATTTTCATACTTGATGTCATACCGGGAAGAGATGGAATTGGCCGCGAGGCGCATATCCTGTTTCGTTCCGGTGTGAATCAGTTCTCCGGACATGACAGGCAGCTCCCGCTCCGGCGTGAGTTCCGGCAAGTTAAGATAATCGGTATGAATGACTTCGGATTCCGGATAAGCTTCTCGAATCCATTGCAGAATCTGCGGGATATTCGGCAACGGCTGATTGTGATCGTTTGCGTCGGAGATGATCACACATCCGTCATGGAATCGCTCTATCTGTGGTTCGATGTATTTCGCAAAGTCCTTGATAAATCTCTGACGCACCTCTGGTTCGGATTCCTCTTTTTGAAGCTTGGCTCCCGGCATCAGCTTCAAGGAGGCCGCTCCGTAGCTGTCGATACAGATTAGGTCGCATATGGTTCCGTCCGGCGATTTCCAGCGGGCGAAACGGTTCTTTTCAAGACTGATTCCACGAGCCGCGACAGCGGTTCCGATTCCGAACCCGTCCAGAATCTGCGGCAGTTGCGCGATGTGTCCGAAAATATCACAGACATAGCCGACCTTCCATGGCGCCGCGCCATGTTCTTTGGAAAGCCGACTTCCGGCCAGCAGATTGCGAATCAGTGCCTCGCCGGAAACGAGGAATTCATCCGGCATGACGTACCATGGACCGACCAGCATGCGTCCGGAGGAGATTTGTTTTTTCAGCCTCCCGCGCCATTTCGGCATGATTTCTTCAATGTCTTCCAGTACAATCGTCTGTCCGTCAAAGACGAATCGGTAATCCGGCTCGCGTTCCAGATTGTTCAGAATACGTTCCGCATCTTCCAGCAGCATGATGCGAAAACGCTGAAATGGGAGATACCACTCCCGATCCCAATGGGTCGAGAGGAAATAATAAATACGTTTTAATGAATCCAATGCTCATTCTCCTGCAAATTCAGAAAAAGGCCGACAGACTGTCAGTGATGATTTTTTACGTTTGTGCCGCGCAGCGGAGCGTTCCCGTGACGCAGCAGTTGGTTGTAACAGTTTTCCGCATGCCGGAACCGCAGCAGAAACACCGCGTATTCGCGGTAACTCAGCATAAACGTGCCGTCCGCCGGAACGGGGCCCACTTCGACCACCTCGAAATTATGGTCATGATCAAGGCAGAGCAGTTCGTATTCATTGCATTCGGGCGGAAGGTTTTTCACGAGCAGCGGACTTTTCAAATACCTGTCCCCACCGCACTTGGCCAGTAAGACCGCTGCTTCCGCCTCCCCGGAATCGTACGCCGCCAGCACGTAAATGTTGTTTTTGCCGATGGCCCGGACACGGGTCGGGAATTTGGTCATGAAATTGACCGCCTGAAAACCATACCATGTTTTTTGCCTGATACCGTAGCCGTCGAACAGCCCACAGAAAGTGGAACAGGGTTGCCCGTCGTAATAGGCCGCCACATCGAGAGGCGTATCCTGGAAGCCGATCAGCGCGGACACGCAGTAAGCGGCTCCGTGTTCATTCCGGAGCGTGGCAAAATCATCGCGGCGCAGTTCCGCCGATTCACAAAACATGTCCGGCCCCTGATTCCACTCCGTGAGGTGATTTTCCGTAGCCGCAAACCCGTAACTGTCCAGCAATTTTCTGATCTCCACCGTCTTCTGCAGCATTTTTTCCGGTCCTTTGTGCAAGCCGCAGTACAAATGCCAGGAGAAAAAGTCCAGCGGAACCCGACGGTCGCGGCAAAAGGCCAGAAACGGCTTGTTGAAGACATGTAAGTCCGGGGAGTAAATGGCGGGACCGCCGACTTTCAAATGGGGATCGAACTGTTTGATGGCGGTTGCCGCGGTCCGGTAAAGTTCAAAATACATCTCATCCGTTCCGTCACACCACATGAGATTGCCGTGCGGTTCGTTCCATATCTCCCAATAGAGGAAATGATAGTGAAATCCATCGGCCCAGCCCTGATTGTAATGTCTGATGATTCCGATACAGACCTGAGCCCAGCGGGAAAAATCCTTCGGTGGACGGGCATGATATTTCTTCGCGGAATGCTCGATGGAAACACCGAGCCGGTAAATCACCTCGGCGCCGGTGGCGACGACGCGTTCCAGATATTCGTCCGTCTTGCCGAACCGGTAGTTTTCCGGATTTTCCGGATCGGCGTCCTCGTTGGGGAAAATCGCGGGGATATCGACGACGCAGGTGAAAGTGCCGCCGGAATCGTGAAGCCTGATCCAGGGCAGATCGAGTTCGCGGTAAGCCGCCGTAACATCAACCAGGGCGCCGATTTTTTTGGGGCCGTTCGTCACGCCATGCAATGAGCGCACCCGTCCCTGCGATTGGGCGAAATCCGCAATCACGCTGTTCTCTTCCAATTCCATTCGATGAATTTGCGCCGCATAAGCCAGCAGCGCTTCCCGGTCCCCGAGTGCGGCGCAGATTGCCGCACTGCTGGTACCGCTGGTCATGCGGATTCCCAGAACATGTTTTCCCTCGGTCAGTTCGAGATCGACCAGAAAATCATCCGGTCTCGGCGGAACTTTCCTCGTTCCGTTCTGCGACCGGTCGATTACGGATATTCCGTCAAGGAACACCTCCATCCAATAATCGGCGCCGCAGCCGAGCGTGTACTTTCCCGTCTTCTTCACCGTGACAGGAAGGTAAACCAATCCTCCCCGGTCGTCGCCTTTTCCTCCGATCAGAGGTTCCAGGTCGAGAACATCCGCTGTCCTTTCGATACACTGCGCCGGCACAATCCGTCCGTTGACCTCAAGTTTGTTCGGAATACCGGACGCAACCGGAACACGCTCCAATACATCCAACGGACCAAATACCACCCAGTCGCCCAACCGACAATTACAATCAGAAAACATTGTTTCCTCCTGTGTAAAGATTTCGTTTCGAAAAGTTGCTCCCCTACCTATTGGCTGTTTATGCGAGCAGGCGTTTCTCCAGCCTGGAATGGAAAGACAGGAAGACCTTCTGAACTGGAGAGATTAGGTTCGGCCAGTCGGCTCCAGCCAAATCTGACGGCAGCAGGCTTCTCAACTCCTGGCGCAGCATCCAGCAATACATTGCAAACCAAGGCGCATATAAGAAAATCCTTGTACAACAACTTACGTTTGACTTGTGACATGAGCTGCTATCTCCGATACCCCGCGTGCTCTGCACCGGGGTAGTTCATTTTTAACGTAATAATTTGGCAAGGAAGCGCCTTTATCTCAAGTTCGGTTACATTTTCCGCCAGAACACATCCGTCCTTCTCATTCAGTCCACACTTTGATATTTCCAGTACAGGAACAGCCAGTTTTATTGTTCCCTCGGTCTCTGTATCCGACAGATTTACTAGCCGTAAAACGGCTTCCTCATTTCCTGTGTTTGCATGCTGTGGTTTGAATGAAGAAAAAGACAACCCGCCTTCAAGTCTCAGGACACTCCGATCATGTTTGCCGATCACGCCTTCCGTCTTGACCAAGTAACCGGGAATCTCATTCCGCAATTGCAACCATTGCCGGTATATCCTGCTGTAATCGAAAGTTGCGCCAAAAAGCGAATATGCGTATTCATATTCCAGATGGGCTTGTAGTTGACCGTCATTTTCCCCATTGGTCATAACCGTGCGTCGAAACGCGCGCAATAAGGTGATGAACAAATCCCCGGATTCATATTCGCTTCCGGCAACCTCATGCAATCCGTAACGGGACAAAAAAGCGATCCCGCCAAATTGATCGCGCTTGCCGACAATTCCATTGAAATTTTTTTCCATCGGTTCGGCTTCGACATAGTCTTCGGAGGCGCAGCCGTTTTCCCGTCCGGGACTGCGTTCCTGGCAGGCAAAGCTTTGTCCGGTAAAATACTTACCGGCAATACCGGTTGGAACAGACAAACGCAAACGGTAGTCTTTGATTTTATTGTCGAGTACGGTTTTGACTTTTATCACGCCGCTGTCTATATCGAGACTGACGGTGGAAACGATTTTCAGCGTACCAATATCTTCGGATGGGGAAATCCCCGCATATGCCCCGTTCACCGTACCGTTGAAATCAAGTTTGCGCGGCGCTTGATAGATGCGGGTGATTTCGAAAGAGGTACGTAGCGGATTGTCCTCGACAACCGCGATCGAACAGGAATTCATGGCTCCGGTTATCGTCTTGTTGCCGACCGGACTGACATGTCCCCATCCATTGCCGATTTCGCGATCAATGAGAAAGTCGTTCAACCCATAATAGGTTCGACCGGAAGTTTTATCGGTCAAGTCAATAGTCCCGTCAGTATTTACTTGCAATTTGACGAAGTTGTTTTCCGCCTGCCGTTTTCCGATAAGTTGGGAGGCGAAACGGCGAACTGGCGTTTCCGCCGGACGAATCCGCAATGAAGTCCACCCGGTTGGACGCAAACAGAGTTTTACGGTTATGGAATAGATGTCGTATGTACGTAAGTCGTGACGGTAGAAGCGTCGTACTTGGTTGCGCTTGATCGAATTAATCCCATAGATAAGTTCGTTGTCATCTTCATCGTAAAGTTTGAACGCATTGATCCGTTCGGTTCCGAACGGCTCGGCCCAAGTCTTGGTGTATTCGGTCGGGAACGCAATTTCCACAGTCGTAACGTCGTCAACCGGATAGGGCAACGAATGAAACAGACGAAGCGTGTATTCCCCGGACTCCGAGCGTTCTTCTGCGGAAAAATCATCGGAAGCATGATTTCGCGTTTCGGCAAAGATACTCTTCCCCGTGATGGCCTGTCGATCCTGCAATATCAGATCTTCGATCAACATCTCTCCGATTTGAGCCACTTCGTCAAAACGAGTTTGCATCGCCCGATGCACGGCGTCAATGGAACAACCGCAAATTGAATCATGGGCATGGTTTTTCAACAAGGTTTTCCACGCGAATTTCAATAATTGGTGATTGTTGCCATCGCCAGTCATGGTCTGATAGGCTGCCATCGGTTCCCAATTGAGCTCCAGCTTGTTCAGCAACTGATCATTCGTTGCTTTCAGATCGTAACGTGATGACAGCGTGAAAGGTATCTGATGGGCATGTGATTTGCTGAAATCGGCGCAAGTAACAATTTGTTCGCCGAGAATAACCGGTAAACATGCCGATTCGTCAAATTCAGACATATTGCGATAATCGGTATGGATGATTTCTGAATCCGGGTATAATTCATGGATCCAGTGTAGAAAGTCAGGCGCATCGGAGTGGACATGCGCATGGTCCAAGGCATCGGAAAGAATGATCGTGTCCCCATAGTAGTGCTGGACGCGGTCAACATATTTTTGCATCTTTTCCTTGAAATTCGTTGCGTTCGTCGGCAGGTTCCACCATCCGGAACAATACAGTGTATAGCCGGCATAACCGTCCAACGGACATAACTTGATCAGATTACATTTTGAGTGGTCCGGTGATTCCCAACGTAGAAACGGTGGCATTTCGCAGGGCAAACCGCGCCATGCTACGGCTGTTGAAATATTGAAGCCTTGGAGAATCTGCGGCATCTGGGCAATGTGGCCGAACATGTCGCAGAGATACCCGATCGGCCATGCATGCCCTCCGAACTCTTCGGCGACTTCGTGTCCAACCAGCAGATTGCGGATCAACGCTTCCCCGGAAACCAGAAATTCGTCCGGCATGACGTACCACGGACCGACGTTAAGCCGGTTGGCGGCAATCTGGCGAACCAGTCGTTCCCGCCAATCAGGACGAATTTCAACGATATCCTCCAGCACGATCGTCTGTCCGTCGAAAGTAAACTTCTCGAATTGCGGATTGTTTTCCAGCGTATCAAGCAGACCGCTTACCGTATCCAATAGATATTTGCGGTAATGTTGAAATGGTTGATACCATTCACGATCCCAATGCGTTGAGTTAAAATCGTAGAATTTCATTTTCGATTAATGCACAAGTCCATGATATTATTACGCTTTATTTGTTCGGCAGAAGTTTTAGTTTGCACCACGATGGTAGATAATGCGGATCAGTCCACGTTCCGGACTCATAATTTAATTGTGCTTTCTCGTCGCCATCGGCGTAGACGGAATACGACACCGAAGTTACTTGAATCCGCAAATTTTCTGCTGTTACCTTTTCTTTGCAATACTTTTCGATAATGGAAAACGGAATGGTTGCAGTTCCCTCATAGTAGTTGTCCTTGTCAGAGTAATTATTGATTGTACCAGAAACTTTAACCTTGTATTCCGGTTCGAATTCCAAATATTTCACATTCGAGGGCATGCGCCGCCCACGCGAGGGAAAGAATATCATCCCGCACTTCCCGGTCGGAATGAAATGAAACTCCAGATATCCACGCGATTTTTCTGTTTTCACGAAAAGCTCGACCGTATCGGAAAACAGGTACATCCCGGAAGTTTTATTATCTGGAAATTCGTCGACCAAATCATCGTCACTGGCATGAAACCGGAAATAGAGATTCTCCGCATCGTATGCGAACTGCACCTTGACCGGGTTGCGCAACAGATGGTCGCCCAGTTTTCCCAGCAGATAGGACGGTTCGCTCTTCACGAGCGGAACGGCTTCTCCCTGCCTGACCCGGAAGGCCGTACAGCTCTCTTCCCCGGCAAACACCAAGGTCGGCGGGAGCAAAAAAGTGAGGACCGTCAGGGTTGCTCCCCATCTGTGTCGAGTCCAATTCATATTTGTATTTTCATGATTCCGGAGTTATTTCGAGCGCGTTCAGCATCCTGCGGGTTTTTCCGTCGAGAAACCGGATTTCCAGAATTCCATCGCGAACCGAAACATTCCGAAACTCGACGACAAAGGGTTTATCAAAGTCGCCGCCCATCTCTTTTTTGAAATCAATTTTGCGTGTTTCGGAGCCGACCTGAACGGTGGCATCCAACACGGAATCCGTTTGTTTAAATTCCGGCTCATATCCCCAGCGCAGATACAGCTTGACGCGATATTTTCCATTTTTCAGCGTTACCTTGTATGCATCGATATTGTACGCTTCTGTCCGAAATAGTTCTTTCTCTGAACTGTCCTTCAGTATGCCAATATCCCGCACACACGCCGTAACGGAATCGCCCGTGTAACCATAACCAAGACCATCGGCAAAACGCGCATCGGGAACAAACAGACGCCCGTCTGAAGTTTTGTACGAGGACATGGAGCCGCAGTTGACGCGCAAGATGTTTTGAGCAAGCATGGCACGAGCATTTTTCAGCGTTTCCAGATTTTTCGTCTTTTGTTTTAATCGGTGCCAGGCGGCGGAGAACAATTCCGTGTGTGCTGCAGAGTACTCCTTTCGATCAAAATGCGCCCGCGCCTTGGACAATGATTGTTCCGCTTCCGATGTGTCGATATTCATTTTTTTCAGCTCGTCTATTGCTGATTGCGTTGCGGCGAATTCTTTCTCGTAAAACTTGAGAAATTCCGGCGTAACGGTCACTTTTGCCCCCGTAACGGTCACTTTGCCTTTTGCTAAAAACGAGCGGAGTTGATACGGCTTCATCCTTATTTCCGACGCCTTAACGATTGAACCGTCAGAAAGGTCGGTCAAATCTTCGACTCCCTGCAGCGCAACTGTGCAATCCATGAAAATGAGGCTGGCGCAATAGACATATGTCCCGTTATCCCTATTCAGATAACGCACTGTAACCGGGTCGGTTGCGCCAGGAACGGAATCAAATTGCAATGCGGGTAAGGCGCAATAAGCGCGGGCCAGCTCCCGGACTTCGGCTTCCCTGCCCATGGAAGCCAGCGGCTGCCCGCCCCAGGTGAATTCGGGCATGTCGTATTTGGCGATGCAAAAGACGGGATCTCTCAGGATGTAACGTCCTGCCGGCTTCAGGTCGGCGTTTTGGAAATAAGATGCGTACTGCGGCGACGGGGAATCCTTAAATGTTTCGTTATAAGAATTATACAATGTGAGCTTCGGGGTGAACTTTCCGTCGGAAACGCCACTGTAATTGTAGTCGGAAATATCGGTGATTTTGTCCGCGTGCTGCAGAGACCAGCGGAACTGCGTCGACTGCCGCATCGGTTCCTGAAAAACGCGATCAGGGAGAACGGCGGGAGCCCACCCGCAGTAGAACAGTTTGATTTCAGGATTATACCGGTCCACCAGTTGTCGGACCCGCTGGAGATGCTCCGCGATTTTGCGTCCGTTCCATTTCTCCCATTTCTCTTCCCTTTGAGGATCGAGCAGATAGAGGAATCGTTTCATGAAACGGTCCTTCCCCTTGAAATCCGGCATTTCCGGGGCGGCTTCCTTGCGGAAAAGATCGATGGTAAAATCGTCGTAGCTGAATATCCCCTTTTGGGCGAAATGTTTCGCATACTGGGCCGGAATTGCGGCTTTTTTGTCCGGCCCCAGCATTGGAGAACGCTGATGATATTCAATTCCGGTAAAATTGGGATTCCCGGAATTATGCCTTAAAACCTGTTCCACATGACCGAGAAACAAGTTTTCGACTTCCGGCGCCAGCAGATTGGCGACTCCTTCCACGCCGAAGCGGGGATCGAGAAGGTCACCGAACGGATCCTGACGGAGATATCCTTTGTCCATCCACTCCTTTTTGCGCCACTGCTGATTCTCGAATTCCGGCATTCCCCGTTCCATGTCGAGAATGGCGTAAACCTCCTTGCCGCGCTTCGCGAGAGCACGGATCATAAAAGGACGCCAGTCGGGGCGATATGGATACAATCCGGTCGAATCATTTCCGATGGCAGGATAGTATCCCCAGTTATAACGGAGAAACGATTGGGCCCACAACTCCTGCCCCGTATAATCGAGATAGTCCAGCAGCATATTCGCAATGTTCGGGACTTTGTTGCTATACCGATCGTAATAACCGAAACGGTGATCCAGCAGATAATCGAAGGTTTCATCCTCGTCGTAATGTCCGAAGATGCGATGCGGCACCCCCTTGGGATAATTGACCTTCAGATTGGGCAGTCCGCCGTCAATGGCGTAGACCCGAACCCCGGCAATCGCTGCCGGATAATTGCTGGAAAGTGTCCGGGCCTCGAACAGATAGGAGTCGTACCGGGGGTAGAACAGATAACGCGCGGTTTCAATCCGACCGCTGTTGGGATATTCATTTCCCGCCGCGATTCCGCCTTGGAGACAGTCGCGCAACTGTTTCCCGGTCGACGGCTTGTACATGTAGAGGCCCATGTTCCGCTGTTTGTCGTCCGGCCAGTCGATTTCCAGCAGAACCGGATTTCCGTCACGGTATTTCGGCGGGAAGGGGACCGGAAACGCGAGGCAGTCGTATTTGTTGTTCCCCATCTCCAGATACTTGCCGGTGTTTCTGACCGGACCTTTTTTAATAAAGGCGGGGGAGTCCGGGTCGTCGAACTTCTGTTCGAACAGAAGTTCCCCTTTTCGGTAATCCGCGACGGTCACGGGTTTGGCGGCTTCGACGTTCCAGGCCGACACGAGCATGGTGGTGTTCCGAACGCCATTCACATAGAATCCGACCCGGACTTTTTCGTTCTGTTTCAAGTTGAGCGGTGGGAGTGGGCATTCCAGGATCCGATCGACATTCAAATCATAATTCTTTTCCGCGATGAGGTGATCCTTCAAGTCGGTGATTTTCACTGTGATTGCGACCTTCGCCTTCACCGGTTCGGTCTGATAGGGGGGGGGCGTCATCATGGAACCGCCCGGACCGACCCGGAATTTCAGGACCGAACTTGTTTCGGGCGGAACGACGGTGTCGTCCATGCGAATGTCGACGGGGACGAATTTGCGGAATTCCCCGCTCATCTCCGCTTCGTTCATCGCATAGTTCACCACAGTGACGTTGTCGAAGGAACAACCGGCCCGCAGGTCCAGCGAACGGATTCCGGAGAGAGCCAGACCGGGAATGTAACGCGATGACCATGCCTCATTTCCCCCAAAGCCGTAGTACGACATTGCATCGAACATGATCCGCACGAACCCGTCCCGGTTGAACGAGATCGCATACAGATGCCAGTCGTCTTTGGAAACGGCTCCCTCGTTCCAACGCCGGGCCGACTGCGCCTTGAGGCCGTTGGCTCGGCCCAGCAAGGTGTTCATGCCCACCGCATCCATGCCTACGGAAAAATGAGCCGTTTTCCCATTCTCACCCAGGGCCCGGAAGAACAGAAACCGGCTGTCCTGCTCGGGACGGAACCAGAAGAGGATCGTTCCATTGTCACCAATGGATTCCGGAAGAGAGAGGACAAGCGAATCCGCACCTTGATTAATTTTTACCGCTTTCCCGGTAACCCCGTCAACAGTTGAAGCGCCTTTGACCGGAACCGAATTTTCAAAATTTTCGTTCAGCAGAATTTTTTTTGTTACGGTTTCCGACGCATTTTCCTGAAGCAACGGCGCAACTTCGATCCGGGAAAAATCCACATCCCAGTTATAACCGTAGAAAAGAATTTGGGTCAGTGAATCCTTCATGAATTCCTGCCGCAGCGAAAGATTCTTCCCCGCCTGAAACGTAAAATATTCGGAGTGAAATTCCAGGATGCACGATGTCTCTTCTCCGGTGGGGACAGGGGATTTCGTCAAAAGTGTGGAACGAATTTCCTTGCGTCCCGGTGCGGAATAAAGCGCCAACCACCACCCGGTTCCGACGGTGTATATTTTAAGAGAACTCTTGTCCTTGAAGCACAGATCCATTCCGAAATGACCGACTTTGATGCCGGGTTTCACCGGGGTTACGGTAAATCGGACAATAAAATCGCCTTCCGCGGGAACGGAAATCACGGAACTGTTGATCCCATTGATTCCGTTGATAGACAATTTTCCGTTCGCTACGGAACAGTTTTTTCCCAGTTTCATCTCTTGGGGGACTTGCTGCAAATCGGAATGGAAGAGCACTTCCGCCGCCTGAAGGGAGAGTGCCAGGCACAATCCGCTCAGGAACCATAATTTTTTCATCACACAAACCTTTCTTGCATGAGCCAATTTCAAAAGTATTGGCTCCTCCATGTTGAT
>Ga0209373_10004371_pt1 | contig 12211 bp, 13 predicted proteins | sample Higcelweek5metaG_FD_187173 | JGI IMG/M metagenome (GOLD analysis project Ga0209373, IMG submission 187173) | Freshwater pond sediment microbial communities from the University of Edinburgh, under environmental carbon perturbations - High... | ecosystem: Environmental > Aquatic > Freshwater >... | reverse complement strand
AAGGACTGGCAAATATTATACTTGTCGGAGATGAGAAAAAAATCGCCGTTTTAGGTGAAGGATTAGATCTTTCTAAATGCAGAATTGTTAATCCTATTTCATATGCAAGATTTGACGAATATGTAAATTCATTTTATGAACTTCGTAAAGCTAAGGGTGTTACAATAGATAAAGCAGAACAAACGATGAAAGATTATGTTTATTTTGCAACAATGATGGTTAAGCTTGGAGAAGCTGATGGAATGGTTTCAGGAGCTGCTCATTCAACAGCTGATACGGTTAGACCTTCACTTCAAATTCTAAAAACAAAACCGGGAACAAAGATGGCTTCAGCATTTTTCGTTATGGTTGTTCCTGATTGTGAATATGGTGCAAATGGTGTATTTGTTTATGCTGATAGCGGAGTTGTTGAGAATCCAGATGCAGAAGGCCTTTCAGATATTGCTATTGAGTCGGCAAATTCTTTCAAACAATTAGTACAAGAAAAACCGATTGTTGCAATGCTTTCATATTCGACATACGGAAGTGCACACAGCGAATTAACAGAAAAAGTTGTTGAAGCTACTAAACTTGCTAAAGAAAAAGCACCTGATTTATTGTTAGATGGCGAACTTCAAGCTGATGCAGCGTTGGTTCCAGCTATTGGACAATCAAAAGCTCCAGGAAGTCCTGTTGCAGGAAAAGCTAACGTCTTAATATTCCCAGACTTAAACTGTGGTAATATTGCTTATAAATTAACTCAAAGATTAGCAAAAGCTGAAGCTTATGGACCTATTTTACAAGGTATAGCTAAACCAGTTAATGATTTATCCAGAGGATGCGCTGCTGAAGATATCGTTGGAGTAATTGCAATTACTTCTGTACAAGCTCAAGGTTGATATTTTTGAAGGGATGGAAATTATAATGAAAATTTTAGTAATAAATTGCGGAAGCTCTTCTTTGAAATATCAGCTTATCGATATGAATGATGAATCAGTTTTAGCAAAAGGGCTTTGTGAAAGAATAGGAATTGAAGGATCTTTTCTTAAACATACTGTTACAGGAAAAGATTCAGTAGTAATAACAGTTGATTTTCCTGATCATAAGGCAGCTATGGAAGCAGTAAGTAAAGCTCTTATTGATCCATCAATCGGTGTTGTTGCAAGTTTGTGCGAGATCGGTGCCGTAGGACATAGAGTAGTTCATGGCGGAGAAGCTTTCAGTGCTCCAGTTATAATTACACAGGAAGTCAAAAATGCAATAGATAAATGTTCCGCAATGGCACCTCTTCATAACCCAGCAAATCTTACTGGGATTAAAGCATGCGAAGCTGCTATGCCGGGCGTTCCTCAAGTAGCTGTTTTTGATACTGCGTTTCATCAGACAATGCCTAAAGAAGCGTACATGTATGCAATTCCTTATGAATATTATCTTAAATATTCTATAAGAAAATACGGTTTCCATGGAACATCTCATAAATTTGTTGCTTCTAAAGCAGCTGAAATGCTTAGAAAACCAATTGAAGATACAAAAATAATTACTTGTCATATAGGTAACGGAGGCAGTGTAACAGCTGTTTCAGGCGGTAAATCAATTGACACAAGTATGGGCTTTACTCCACTTGATGGCGTCGAAATGGGTACAAGATGTGGTCTTCTAGATCCTGAGGTTCCACTTTTCATTATGGAGAAAGAAAATTTATCCATTAAAGAGGCAAGAAATTTACTAAATAAACAATCAGGATTAGCAGGTGTTTCAGGTGTTAGTAGTGATATGCGTGATGTTGTAGCTGCAGCTTCCGAAGGTAATGAGCGAGCACAACTTGCTATTGATTTGTTTAATTACAGAATTGTTTCTTTCATAGGACAGTATGTTGCTGTTATGAATGGTGTAGATGCGATCGTATTTACTGCTGGTATCGGAGAAAACGGTCCTGACACAAGATCTGCAATATGCAAAAGATTAGGTTTCTTAGGTATAAAGATAGATGAAGATGTTAATATGAATAAAGGCGGAGAGTTTGAAATATCTCTTCCAGATTCAAAGGTTAAAGTTTATGTTATCTCTACCAACGAAGAACTTGCTATCGCCAGAGAAACAAAAGATTTATGCGAGAAAAAATAATTTTTGACGGCATATTGACTTTTAGGGTGTTATTTTAGTATAATACCGATTGCTGACCTATTGACTGATGGGGGTATTTATGTTTTACAATATTCCGAATAATTTAAAGTTGGATGGCGGACAATGTGAGATTGATACACATTTAGATCTTACATTTGAGAGGCCGGGCGGTTGTCCGGTAGTATCTGTGAAAGATGCCGTTATATCAGGCAGATTAGTAAATGTTTCAGGTATGCTTCATTTTACAGGTAATATGGAAGTGACGTATACAGATGTATGTTGTAGATGTTTGAAAGAAATTGATAGAGTGATAAAAAAAACACTTAATATTATTTTTTCACATCAAGACAGAGAAGATTTAGATGAAGATATTTATGTGTATCAGGGCAGCAAACTGAATTGGCTACCGGCGGTAGAAGATGCTTTTATAGTAGCGTTACCGTACAGAGACTATTGCAGTGATAGTTGTTTAGGTATAGACTCTTAATTAGATTTAAGAGAAGTATGCAGTGATGCATTACGCACAGGAGGTGTATTTGTAATGATTTGTCCAAAGAGAAGATGGTCTAAAGCCAGAACACGTTCAAGAAAGGCTAATTGGAAACTTGAAAAACCTAATTTGGTTGAGTGTCCTCATTGCCATGAATTTAAGTTGTCTCATGTTGTTTGTGGCTCATGTGGCTACTATAAAGGACGCGAAGTCATCAAGATGGCTGAAGCGGAATAATGCTGTACAATTTATTACTGAAGATAAACAGTACGTTAAACAGCGGTCTTTGACTGCTGTTTTTTCCGGTTAGAGAGGTTTTTAAATGGTCAATGCCAGGATTTGTACAATTGAAGAAAATAGTATAGCCTGTGAAGGTGGAATTAAACCCGGTGATACGCTACTATCGATAAACGGTCATAAGATACATGATATTTTTGACTATCAATTTTACAGTGCCGATGAAAATGTACTATTAATATTGCAAACTCCTGACGGCGAGATTTATGATGTGGATGTCGAGAAAGACACATATGAAGATCTTGGTATATCGTTTGAGAATTCGATGATTGATGAAGACCGACAATGCGCAAACAAATGTATATTTTGTTTTATTGATCAAATGCCATGTAATATGAGAGATACTTTGTATTTTAAAGACGATGATACAAGACTTTCTTTTCTAACAGGTAATTATGTTACTTTAACAAATGTCGGGAAACGTGAAATGGAAAGAATTATTAAGTATAGAATGTCTCCCATAAATGTTTCTGTCCATACTACTAATCCACAGTTACGAAAGTTTATGCTCGGTAATAAAAATGCGGGAGATATTATGGAAAAGCTCACTATGCTTTCCGATGCTTGTATTACCGTTAATACGCAAATTGTTTTGTGTCCGGGAATAAATGACGGCGAAGAACTTTCTCGAACCATTAATGATTTAGCTTCTCTGGGTAATAGTATTGCCAGTCTTTCGGTAGTTCCAGTAGGAATTACAAAATTTCGAGAGGGACTTTATAATGTCAGAACGTTTACTCCCGATGAAGCTGGAGTAGTAATTGACCAAATAGAAAAATTTCAAAAAATGATAAACAAAAAATTGGGGAGAAATTTTGTTTATGCCGCAGATGAATTTTACCTAAAAGCAGGACGCGATTTCCCCGAATATGATAAATACGACGATTTTCCTCAGCTTGAGAACGGTGTGGGTATGTGCAGACTTTTAGATTTCGAAGTTTGTGATTATTTAGTACGACAAAAAAGAGATTTAGATAAGAAATATAAAGATGCAAAAAAAATTAAAGTTTCCATTGCCACGGGAGTGGCTGCATATGATATAATAAAAGGGCTAGCACAAAGTATTACAGGAAGATATCCCCATGCGGAAGTTAATGTATACAAAATAATCAATAATTATTTTGGGGAGAATATAACAGTTGCAGGTTTAATAACAGGGGAAGATTTAATAACGCAACTTGAAGGAAATAATCTAGGAGATATGTTGATGATTACACATAACATGCTCAGATCCGGAGAGAATGTTTTTCTAGATGATATTACAACAGAACAGGTTTCAAAAAAGCTTGGTGTTAAAGTATGTGTGGCGGATGACAGTGGTGAGGATTTTGTAACGAAGTTACTTACCGGAAAGGCATGTGAAATAAATGAGTAAGGGTTTAGTTGCTATAGTCGGACGTCCGAATGTCGGTAAGTCGTCGTTTTTTAATGCTCTCGTAGGTAAGAGAATATCTATTGTTGAGGATACACCGGGTGTTACCCGTGATAGGATATATGAAGATGTAGAATGGTCAGGAAGAACTTTTTCGTTGATTGATACCGGAGGTTTAGAACCGGCTTCAACAGATACTATTTTAGTACAGATGAAAAGACAGGTTGAAATCGCAATGGAACTTGCTGATGTTATCGTTTTCATGGTTGATGCAAAAACCGGAATGACGGCAACAGATAGAGAAATTGCTACTATGCTTCGAAAAGTCAAAAAACCTATTATTCTTGTAGTAAATAAAGTAGATAATGTTGGTTTCCCACCAGCTGATGTGTATGAATTTTACAATTTGGGAATGGGTGATTTTCTAACTATCTCATCATCAAACGCATTGGGACTTGGAGAAGTTTTAGATGCTATTTTAGCGAATTTACCAGCTGAAGATTTTGACGATGATGATCAGGAAACAATCAAAATTGCGGTAGTGGGTAAACCTAATGCAGGCAAATCCTCACTTATTAACAAAATTTTAGGTGAAGATAGAGTTATCGTTAGTGATGTTCCAGGTACGACTAGAGATGCTATAGATACTTATTTAATAAAAAATGGCAAAAAATATTGTTTTATAGATACAGCAGGTATGAGAAAACGCGGAAGAGTTACCGAAGATATCGAAAGATACAGTGTCATGCGTGCTTTGGCAGCGGTTGACAGATGTGATGTTATAATTATGGTTATTGATGCGTTAGAAGGAGTCACCGAGCAAGATTCAAAAATTGCCGGGTATGCTCATGATAAAGGTAAGTCTAGTATCGTTGTTGTAAACAAATGGGACTTGGTTGAAAAAGAAACCAATACTATGAATAAGACAAAAGATTCGATTAACAACGGACTTCCTTTTATGATGTATGCACCGATACTTTTCACTTCGGCTCTTACAGGTCAGCGTGTTGATAAAGTTTTTGAAATGGTAGATTTTGTTGCAAATCAAGCGGCTCTTCGTATTACTACTGGTATGCTTAATGACGTATTAAATGAGGCTATTGCTTTGGTTCAGCCTCCGTCAGACAAAGGTAAACGACTAAAAATTTATTATATGACTCAAATAAAAGTCAAACCGCCGATTTTTGCGGTATTTTGTAACAGCAAAAAGTTGTTCCATTATTCTTATTTAAGATACATTGAAAACCAAATAAGAAAAAATTTCGGTTTTGAAGGGGCACCTATTGTATTCAAAATAAGAGAAAAAGGCGAAAAAGCAGAAGATTAAATTTATAAAATTGATGATTAACAGCGAAGGAGACTTTTGAATTTATGGATATTATTTTATTGATAGCGGTTACGATTATTGGATATTTATTAGGCAGTATAAATTCAGCTGTTCTTGTTTCAAAAACATTATACGGACAAGATATTAGAAAAATGGGAAGCGGTAATGCTGGAACAACTAATGTTTTGCGAGTATATGGCAAATCTGCTGCGCTACTTACTTTTATAGGAGATCTTATCAAAGGAATAATAGCTGTTTTAATCGCTAAATATATCGCACCTGATAACCACGTTGTTTTAGCTATGATTTTAGCGGGAGCAGCAGCCGTAGTTGGACACAATTGGCCTTTATATTTCGGATTTAAAGGCGGCAAAGGAGTACTTACTACTTTAGCAATCATGTTGTTTATCGCACCGCTACCGGCTTTAGTAGCCCTTGGATTTTTCTTGATTATCGTAGCAATCACAAGATATATTTCACTCGGATCAATAATAGCTGCTTTTTCACTACCCGTAACTGTTTTCTTTTTGGGTGATGGTTTAGGAGTAGCTAGCGGTTTTTCAGAATATTTCTTTTTCTCGTTATTTATAGCGGCATTATTAATAATAAGACACCATGCAAACATTAGCAGATTAATCAAAGGAACAGAATCAAAACTTGGAGAAAAAAAGAAAGTATAAAGTATAATTTAAGGAGACGATTTTCATGGATTTGAACAGTCTGCGTCAAAAAATTCTACTGTATGGATTTATAGGAATTATATTAATTGTATTTGCTTTTATTGTTTTTAGGTTAATTTTACCTTTGGCCGTTTTTTTTGCCGTTATAGGTGTTATTCTTTTATTGTATGGATTTGCTGTACTGAGAAGTAAATATGTGGCAGAATACAAGAAAGAAATAGTCGAAGGAACGCTGAAAGAAATTTTCACGGATGTTATTTTTAATCCCAAAGCAGGACTGAGTAAAGATGTAATATCAAATACCGAAATGATAATGATGGGAAATACATACAGTAGTGATGATTATATAAGCGGTAAATATAACGGAATAAGTTTTGAACAAGCGGATGTTCTTATACAACAAGTAACTAGTAATGGCAAAACTACTTCTACAGTTACATATTTCCGAGGCCGTTGGATGATTTTTGACTTTAACAAGTCTTTCAAATATGATTTACAAGTAAGAGAAAGTTCGTTTAATTATGCAAAAAAAACAGGCGGATGGTTTAGCAAAAAAAATAAAATGACGCATCTTGATATGGAAGATGAAGCTTTTAATAGAGAATTTGATATTTATGCGGTAGACGAACATGAGGCGTATTACATATTAACTCCACATATTATTGAAAATATCAAAAGTTTGGCAGCTTCTACCGATGGACCTATACTTATGTGTTTTATTGATAACAGAATGCATGTAGCGATTAATAATGGTAAAAATGCTTTCGAACCACCATTATTCGGAAATATCGATGTTGAAAACGAAAAAAATAAAATCAGAAGAGATATTAATTTAATTACAAGTTTTGTGGATGAGATGAATTTAGAAAGAAATTATAAAGAATAAATTATATAATAATTATAAGAAAGGTTGTGTTTTGTATGAGTCCGATTTTTATTGCATTAGGAATTGTTATTTTTTTAGTATTGGTAATTTTGTTATGGTATATTTCAGTGATGAACAATTTTAAGTCGACGAAAGTCAAAATCAAACAAGCCGAATCAGGAATTGATGTTGCGCTAACAAAAAGATATGATGTTTTAACAAAAATGTTAGATGTAACTAAAGGTTATGCAAAACATGAGAGAGATGTCATCACAGAAACAATTAATTTGCGTTCAGGAATGACACTTAAAGAAAAATCAGATGTCAGCGCACAAATGGATACAGTTATGGGTAGAATTAATGTAGTAGCCGAGGCTTATCCTGATCTTCGTTCAAGTGAGAATTTCAAACAGCTTCAGATTGCGATTATGGATGTTGAAGAACATTTACAAGCATCAAGAAGACAATATAACGGAAATGTTTCAATATATAATCAAATGGTTGTAACTTTTCCTAACAGTATAGTAGCAAAAAATATCGGAGCTATCGAAGAACCATTTTTTGAAGCAGAAGCAACAAAAAGAGAAGATGTCAAAATGCAGTTTTAATTTTACGAAAATGAGAAATGGTGGGATATTTTTAATGAATCAGGTTAAAGATATGAGGACAGTCGATTGGTTGGGTTATGACTGTATCGAATTTATATTGAATGATCATTTTTGTCAAGTCATTTGTCCTAGAAATAGCAACAATGATAATAAACCATGGGTTTGGAGAACAGAGTTTCTAGGAGCTTTTGCAATCGTTGATATGGCGCTACTTGATAAAGGTTGGCACATAGCTTATTGCAGAGTAAGCGATCAATATGGATGTCCGTCGTCGATTGAAATTCTAAAAACATTTCATGATTTTTTGGTAAGTGATTTCAAGTTTTCAAACAAAGCTGATATTTTTGGTTTTAGCCGTGGTGGTTTGTATGGAGTAAATTATGCGGTAAGATATCCGCAAGACGTTTCGGTCCTTTATCTCGATGCTCCGGTACTCGATATTCGAAGTTGGCCGTGTAAATTCACGGAAGACGAATGCGCACAGCAATGTCTTGATTGTTACGGTCTAACAACAGAAACAGTCAAAGATTTCGACCAAAACCCTATTGATAAAGCATCGTCTTTGATAGAAAGCAAAATTCCGTTAGTTCTTGTTGCAGGACTTGCCGATGACCTTGTTGTATATGATGAAAACGGGGGACGACTTGCGGATTTATACAAAAAATCCAAAGGGGATATGCTGTTGATTCTTAAACCAAACTGCGGACATCATCCTCACAGCGTAACTGACCCTACGGAAATTGTAAATTTCATAGAAAATCATAGATAGAATAGCAACGAATAACAATTACTCAACAGTTTCTTTCTCGCCGTCATCATTTTTTTGGTGACGGTTTTTTGTTTTTGTCGTAGTATTAGCAATGTGTAAAATGAAACATTGTTCTGCAAGCATTTTACTCGCGGCAGCCAATGTAGCGGATTCAAGAGCTAAAGAAAATAACGAATTATCATAGTTTAATATACTGAAATTATCCTTTGAAATAGCAGTAGAATTTTTGGTCTCTTTATTGCTTTGCGAAAAAACTGAAGAAAAACAAAATTCTTGTGTTGAACAAAAAGTATCATAAACATTCTCCATGTCCGATTTTTCGGTACTGCTGGTTATCAATTGTTGTATTACGGGAATGGGTAAAATGTCTTTCAACACACACACCATTATTAGTGAGGCTATATGTGATCTCGAGTATTTTTTTTTATCAGGAGGAGCAATAATTTTTTGTTTAACATAATTATTAATCATTGCGGAGGTTATTTGTTTGTTTTCTTCATTTGAAGATAGAGGTGTCAGATATTTATCTAATAAAAAAATTAATTGGTCCATATAAAGATCAATTTCAGGAAGAGTATTCCAACGAGGAAAGCGATATGCTTTCATCTTTTCAATCCATAGATTCAGGTTATTATCAGTCATTACAGGCACCTCCAGTTTTTGATTATAGCACACAGGAAAAACAATTACAAATACTATTGACAAAATAAAAAATGCGAGGTAACATAGTAATGAAAACTAGATAAACCAGGGAGGATTACCATGGACTTAAGAAAAAAAGTTGAAATTTATGGCGACTCAATAATGAGAGGCGTAATTTTAGATAAAAGCAATGAAAAGTATTATTTTAATTCAGAAGAAAACTTTGAAGAATTTCAAAACAAATTTCCTCTGGACGTTATTAATAATTCGAAATTCGGATGTACTATAGATAAAGGATATAAAATGCTTGAAAGAGCACTTAAAAATGGAATATCTACTGATATGATATTACTTGAATACGGTGGAAATGATTGCGACTATAATTGGACGGAAATATCCGAAAATCCAGACGCACCTCATGTTCCTTTCACAACGTTACAAAATTTTACAAAGATATACAAAGAAATGATAGAGAAAATCAAGTCAAAAGGGATTAGACCCGCTATCATGTCGATACCACCAATTGATGCCGAGAAATATTTTAAATGGTTCACAAGAAAGGGTTTGAATCAAGAAAATATATTAAAATGGCTTGGTGATATTCAAACTATTTACAGACATCAGGAACTTTATTCTCTTGCGGCGACAAAAATCGCATATGAAACAGGAGCAACTTTTATAGATATTCGTTCAGCTTTTTTAGACAAACACAATTATAAGGAGTTACTTTGTGATGATGGAATTCATCCAAATCAGAAAGGGCATAAAATAATGGCCCAAACATTCTCAGAATATGTCTCGAGCCAAAATTTATCGGTAGTATTTTGTTAGGATTAATATAGTATTTAGAATTTGTTATAATATTGTATTTTTAATGATTTTGACAATGGAACTTGTTCCTAAACGGTCTGCTCCAAGATTTATAAAATCAATCGCATCGCCTATAGAACGTATACCGCCTGCAGCTTTAATCATAACTTCAGGGTCACAATATTTTTTGAAAAGAATAATATCTTCTCTTGTAGCTCCACCAGTTGAAAAACCGGTGGATGTTTTTATAAAATCTGCTCCCGAGGCGGAAACAATTTCGCACATCTTAATTTTTTCTTCTTCTGTAAGCAGACAAACTTCGATAATGACTTTAAGCGTTTTTCTTTGACATGCTTTTCTTACAAGATCTAATTCGTTTGCAATCAAATCATATTTTTTGTCTTTAAGCCATCCGATATTAATAACAACATCAATTTCATCGGCTCCGTTTTTGATAGCATCCGCTGTTTCAAAACATTTTGTTTCTGTAGTGCTATAACCATTCGGGAAACCTATAACGGTGCAGACTTTTATTCTTTTGTCTAAATACGCAGACGCATCTTTAACATATGAAGCCGGGATACATACCGAGGCCACACTATAATTTATACCTTCATCGCACAATGCTTTAATTTCATCCCATGTTGCGCCGGGAGAAAGAAGAGTATGGTCTACTTTTGTAAGGATATTTTTTATTTCCATTTCACTGAGTTTCCTTTTCTTTTGTAAAATATTCGAGTTGGATATAATGAATCACTCCTTATAAAGTATACTATATTAAAACAAATACGAACAAGATACTTTTGATTGCTATTATATGTACGATGTGTGAAATATCTTTAATTATTTTTTGAAGAATTTGTCCAATTCATGACGAAGCGTCTCTGCCATTACATTATAGCCGTAAACGTTAGGGTGAACACCGTCTCCTGTGTATGCCCAATCGATAGCAGTTTTGTCACTGTTTAACATTCTACTGTGATAATCAACATAAGGAATTTCGTTTTTATTACATAAATCATTAAGCATGATATTTACACGTTTAAATAAATCGTTGATTTTTGGTGGATGATTACAGGGAGTAAGCGAACAAACAATTAAAGGGATATTCGCTGCTTTTGCAATTTCAATAATTTCAATATAGTTATTCTTTAATAGTTCAAAAGTTTCAGTATCTTTCTGTTTATATAAAGCTATGTCATTTTCATCAACTTCTTTAAGATGCCATGCGTTATTTACTCCGATCATCATAACGCAAACACGAGGTTTCAACTGAATAACATCGGCTTCAAAACGTTTTTTCATCGTTTCAACTATATCACCGCCAATTCCGCGATTGACAACAAAACCATAATCTCTAAAATACGCATTAAGTTCCCAGAAATTAGTTATAGAATCACCTATAAAACATATATCAACCGGGGTTTCATTTGTATAAATAACACCGTTTTTGAAATCAAATTCGTATCTTCTATTGTCTGCTAAGGCTCCATTTCCGAACATTCCAGGAGACTTTAATTCGCCTAAATCTCTCACGCGTAGCACTTCCTATACTTTATTTTTTTGTAATTATATCAGTTTTGATGCATGTTGTAAATCAGAGCGGTATATCAGAGCATCGTTGTTTTATTGCAATGAGATATTCATTATGCTACAATAAAACGGATGAAATTTTTTGTATTAATACAATATGGAGGTTGTTTATTGTGGCATTTCTAAATGTGGATTTTAAATCGGAAACCTTAGGGAAATGTGTCGGAATAAACGTAATTTTACCGGAGAATGTTGCAGGGCAGGATATTCCGGTTCTTTATTTGCTTCATGGCATGAGTGATGATCAAACCGTTTGGGCAAGACAGACGTCTATAGAGAGATATGCAAGCGAAAAAGGATTGGCGGTAATTATGCCAGACGGAGCTTTATCGTGGTATACGGATAGCAAATTAGGAAGATATTTTGATTTTTTGTGCAATGAGCTTCCTCAAAAATGTTATACGCTTTTTCCTCAGTTATCGCACGAAAAAGTATATATTGCCGGCAATTCAATGGGTGGATACGGTGCGTTTAAAGCAGCTTTGACATATCCTGATAGATATATTGCAGCAGCATCTTTGTCAGGCGCTTTGGATATTCGGTTGCTTGATTTTATCTCAAAAGAATTCACAGAGAATATTTTCGGCGAAAGAAGCCGCGTTGAAGGAAGCTGTAATGATTTATTTTCACTTTCATCGAATTTAATAAAAAGCAT
>Ga0209373_10004370_pt1 | contig 12213 bp, 10 predicted proteins | sample Higcelweek5metaG_FD_187173 | JGI IMG/M metagenome (GOLD analysis project Ga0209373, IMG submission 187173) | Freshwater pond sediment microbial communities from the University of Edinburgh, under environmental carbon perturbations - High... | ecosystem: Environmental > Aquatic > Freshwater >... | reverse complement strand
ACAGGGAACCCCGGATCAATAAACAATGCAGTATCTTTTTTGGGATCGAGGTTGGCACATAGCATAAATACAGCATATCCTCCCTGCATAGAACCAACAGTAGGAATGCAAGACTCTGCACTAATATCTACACCGATAAAGTTTTTAATAAACCTTGCAGTTTCATTTTTCAAATCTTTCACACCTTCCACCATCGGATAGTCAGAAGCAACACCTTTTTTTAATGCTTCAATCTGAGCGTCGATTCCGATTTGAGGTGGTTTAAGACCAGGAACTCCCATTTCCATTCTTACAAACTTAGTTCCGGAAGCCGCTTCAATTTTGTTTACAAGCCCAACTATTTCACGTATCGTAGCTTTGCCAAGATCTTTTAATCCCGATTTTTCGATGTATTCGTTAACGATATTTTCGCTTACTGGTGTATTTGTCATGAAATGTAATTTTAGTCCGGTACAATTATATAAAAGATATTTCAAAAAATGCCTGATTTTTTATGTATTATAAAACATATTCAGGCTTAAAACTGATTAAAAGTCTTCGTCTTCAACTATCAGTTCGGTTTTTTTCATGTAATATTCTTTTTGAAAGCCAGTGCCAAAAAATTGAGTAACAGAAATCGATGTGTCGGTGACACTCTTAATTTTAAACAAACTACGGCTATTGTATTTGTCGTAACCAATGTAGTACGCAGGAGCAGCGTCATAATAAATCTTAAGCTGAGTTCTTTTTATTTCCCAACTAAAACTGTCGATGTCTTCGAAAGGAGCATAATAAGATGCCCCGCGATTGTTATCGAGAAAAAGATAAGTGGGCATATCGATAACGGGCAGATAGTCAGTACCTGTTGGAACCCAATAGCCTTGTATATCTTCTTCCCATTGTATATCAGTATCAGTCTTTCCACAAAATAAAAATACCTGTGATAATGCAATCAGAATAATCAGAATTATAATTTTGTTTTTCATTTTTGGCCTATTCTCAGTTGTTTAATTTAAAATTATAACCGAAGTAATTACTCGGTTTTTGGTTCTTCAGTTTTAGGAGCAGGTTTTTTCTTTAAGTCCACTGGAATGTTTTCAGATTTGTAATCCACATACCAAGCTCCACCTTCCTCAGCTGCGCTTTTAAGAACATTTTCATATTTTCTTGACAGATAATATTGTGCACTACCAGCTACCAAAGATTGCATATCTTCGGGTGTTATAACAAGGTATTTACTTCCAACAATGTCAGTAGAAGCAACAGCTGTGTTTCCTTCGTTATCTTCAATGGTTATCCACATAACTTCATTAGCTTCGAGTGGTTTTCCATCCCAAGCAATCATTGTTTTTTTATCAGCATCAATCATATCAACTTTTTTTGCTTTGACTGAATTTACTGTAACGCTATTTACGTACTCTTTATTCTCCGTATCGGTAAATTTTACTGTAACAGCATTTGTCCCAGAAACTGTTGACTCGTAATAACAACCGCTGAAAGAGTCTGATTGCTCTTCCATTTCAGTATCATTAACCAAAACTTTACTTGGAGACGATAATCTGAGCGTAGTTCCTTTGTTGCCTCCGAATCTGAATTGAGTTGTAACAGAGTAAAAATCTCCCGCAGAAGCATCATAGCTAACGGTATAACTAAAATGAATTTTAGCCTGATTTACATCTTTTGAATCGGCAATTTCGCTCGAAGCACACGAAACAAAGTAAGAAGCAAAAACTGTTGCTAATGCTATAATAGTCACATGTGCCAATCTATTCTTTAATCCATTGTAATTTCTGTTCATCATTGTATTTAATTTTATTGTTTTCAAATAACCATTGAATAACTTTAATAATTTTTGATTCATCACTGTCAATGTTTTCCACTAAATCGTTAAGGAAACATGGCTCTAAATTAACAATATTTTTAATCTGTCCCAAAATAATATCAAATTCATATTTATTCAGTCCTAGTTCGTTTCTTCTGCTGCATACGTCGCAACTACCGCAACGCTCAGCATCAGTCTCGCCAAAATATGCTAGGAGCATCTGACTACGGCATTTGTTATTGCTTGCAGCATACAAAAGCATTGATTCTAGTCTTTCGAGAGTTCTTTCTTTCTGATCGTCAAGGTCTTTCTTATTGAAAAGTATTGCTTTTTCTTCGAGTCTTTCGCTAATAAAATGGATTAAAGGCTTGTTAATTCTAGGAATATATCTGATAATTTTGTATTGCTGCAGTACCTTTAGAAGATTAATAATAGTATCAACGTTGATTCCAGCTTTTTTTGCGAGATATTCTTCGCTTATGTTGATATAATCATTAAAAATTCCTGAATATGTCCTCAGCAGCATCTTGACAAATTCGTCAAGTTTTGCATTCTCAACCTGAAATCTGTATAGGTCTTCTCGATTTACAGTAAATATTATTCTTGAGGTAGAGTTCGCATCTTCGGAATAAGTCAGCAGCCCAGTTGATTCTAGTATTTTCAATGAATTAAAAGTCGTAAGTACATCAATTTTAAAATTCTTGGCAAAATCAAAAATGTCGAATGGCATTTCCGAATCCTTTGCTGCTCCATAAGGAATTTCGAGGTAGTTGCAAATCGAATTGTAAACTTCGATAACCTTTTTAAGCTCTGGAAACGACGTTGTAATGTTCTTTTTTATCTGTGCCTTGTCGGCAGTATTTGTGACGAGAAAAGCCCAAGCTTTTTTACCATCGCGGCCAGCTCTTCCAGCTTCCTGAAAGTAAGCTTCGAGTGAATCAGGCAGGTCCATGTGAACAACAAGTCTTACATCGGGTTTGTCGATTCCCATACCAAAAGCATTGGTGCAAACCATAATTCTAATTGTTCCTTTTTGCCAGGCAGTTTGCTTTTCAGCTCTGGTTTTTGCATCAAGACCAGCATGGTAAAAATCAGCAGAAATGTGGTATTTCTGCATCAGCAATGCATATTCTTTTGTCTTGCGGCGGTTTCTGACATAAACAACTGCGCTGCCATCAACTTTTGTAATAAGTTTAAATAATTGCTTAATCTTATCTTCGGTATTGATGACAAAATAAACCAGGTTTTTACGCTCGAAACTTTTTTCGAGTACATTATTTTCTTTAAAACAGAGTTTCTTTTGAATATCCTCGACTACCTTGGGTGTGGCTGTAGCTGTCAATGCCAAAATAGGAATATCAGGCAGTTGTTTTCGTATTTCTGCGATTTCCAAGTACGATGGTCTAAAATCGTATCCCCATTGAGAAATGCAATGAGCTTCGTCAACTGTTATTAGGTTGACATTCATACTTTTTAATCGTTCCTGAAAATAAAAATTCTTAAGTCTTTCTGGCGATAAATATAGAAATTTGTAGTCGCCATTACAGACATTATTCAGAGCAATTTCGATCTCGCTTTTTGTCATTCCAGAATAGATTGCTGCAGCTCTAATTTTACGCTTCTGCAGATTTTCTACCTGGTCTTTCATCAAAGCAATAAGTGGAGTTACTACCAAACATACACCAGGGTTAGCAAGACTATACACCTGAAAAGTTATAGACTTCCCCCCACCAGTCGGCATTAGTCCAAGAGTGTCTTTACCAGCCGCAACAGATTCAACGATTTCTTCTTGTAAATCCCTGAACTTGTCGTAACCCCAGTATTTTAGTAATATGTCTCTGTATCTACTCATACATTTGAGTGCCTAAAGTGCCTAGAGTGTCTAGAGTGCCTAAAGTGGTGCGGTGGCAACGCCCACCGCTTGCCAATTATTAGTCTCTATACTTCTAAATGTCAAACTTTCTTTTATTTCATACAAATTTAAAAAAATCCTTTGACATACTTGCAAAAAGTTGTATTTTCGTCAAATTTTATTTTAAAAACAGGAACCTATGTATGAATCTGGAAAAATTGTACTGGAAGGCCTTACATTTGATGATGTACTGCTGATTCCGGCATATTCCGAAGTCCTGCCATACGCAGTTAGTCTGACTTCAAGATTTTCGAGGAATATAATTATAAATACTCCGATTGTCTCTGCCGCTATGGATACTGTTACTGACAGCCGTATGGCAATTGCAATGGCTCGAGAGGGTGGAATAGGAGTAATTCATAAAAATATGTCTATTGCCGAACAGGCAAAACATGTTCATCAGGTTAAGAGAGCCGAAAATGCTATGATTCTCAACCCTGTCACAATAAATATTACTGGGACAGTAGGAGACGCAAAAAAAATTATGGCTGATTACAATATCGGAGGTATTCCTGTCGTTGATGGAGATGGAAAATTAAAAGGAATTGTGACTAGTAGGGACATGCGTTTTCAGACAAATCTAAAACTGCCGATAAAGGCAATAATGACATCCGAGAATCTGATAACAACAGAACAAGGCATTGAGCTTGACAAAGCCAAGGATATTTTTATGAAATATCGCATCGAAAAGTTGCCAGTTGTTGACAAAACTGGTAAGCTTGTTGGTTTAATTACTTATAAAGACATTACTAAAGCTGCAGATGCTCCTTTTTCGTGTAAAGATTCACACGGACGTTTAAGAGTTGCTGCTGCAGTTGGAATTTCGGGTGATAGCATGGCTCGCATGGAAGCACTTGCTGAAGCTGGTGTTGATGCAATCGTAATGGATACAGCACATGGACACACTCTGAATGTAAATACTGTTTTAAAAAATGCTAGAAAGAAATTTTCAAATATTGACTTGATTGTTGGAAATGTCGCTACAGGTGAAGCTGCAAAAATGCTTGCTGATAACGGAGCAGATGCTGTAAAAGTTGGTATCGGTCCTGGATCAATATGTACAACCCGAGTTGTCGCTGGTGTTGGCGTTCCTCAGCTAACCGCTATTATGACTGTGGCCGAAGCATTAAAAGGTACAGGAGTTCCGATTATCGGTGATGGCGGAATACGCTATTCTGGTGACATTGTTAAGGCTATTGCCGCTGGTGCACATTCAATAATGGCTGGTGGTTTATTTGCTGGTACTGAAGAAGCTCCTGGCGAAACGATTATTTTTAATGGACGTAAGTTTAAATCATATCGCGGAATGGGATCTCTTGAAGCTATGCAAAAAGGCTCTAAGGACAGATATTTCCAAGATATGGAAGATGATATCAAAAAGCTTGTACCAGAAGGAATCTCTGGTAGAGTGCCTTACAAAGGAACGCTGAATGAGGTTATTTATCAACTTATTGGTGGATTAAAGGCTGGAATGGGATATTGCGGTGCAGCTAATATCGAAATGCTACATGAGAAATCCAGATTTGTAAGAATTACTTCGAGCGGAGTGGTCGAAAATCATCCTCATGACGTGACAATTACTAGAGAAGCACCAAATTATTCGAGAGCAGATTAAATTTTAATAAATTAATATAAAAGTAAGAGTTATGAAAAAACTATTTGTTTCATTTTTTGCAATATGCTTTGCAATTACTGCTTTTTCACAGCAAAATGTTACTAACGAGAAAATCCTTCTCGAGATTGACGGTGAAAAAATTACTGCTGATGAGTTTTTGCATATTTATAAAAAGAACAATAACAATGATAATGCAATGACTTATGCAGCAATGAGTGAATACATGGACTTGTTTGTAAACTTCAAACTAAAAGTTCATGAAGCTCAAGTTCTTGGTCTTGATACCTCAGCATCATTTATTCAAGAATTGGCTGGCTATAGGTCACAGCTTGCTCAACCATACTTAACCGATAAAAAGGTTGAGGAAGAGTTGGTACTTGAAGCCTACGAAAGAATGAAATATGATATCGAAGTATCACATATTTTGATTAAGGTTGACCCAGCAGCAAGTCCAGAAGACAGTTTGAAAGCTTGGAACAAGATAAATGATATTTATGGTAAATTACAAAAAGGTGGCGATTTCGCCAAGCTTGCTAAGGAATATTCCCAAGACGAATCTGTAGCAATGAACGGTGGAAATATTGGTTACAGAACAGTTTTTGGTTTGGTTTACGAATTCGAATCAGTAATGTATCAGACCGCAGTTGGTCAATACTCAAAACCATTCAGAACGAAATTTGGTTACCATATTCTTCGCGTCGAAAACAAACGTCCTGCTAAAGGAAAATACAAAGTTGCCCACATTATGATGGTTGTGCCTAAAGATTCTGGTAGCGAACTAGATAAAAAAGCTCAAACGACAATAAATGAATTACTTGTTAAAGCAAGATCAGGTGAAGACTTTGCAAAATTAGCTGATGAATTCAGTGAGGACCGTCGTACTGCTGTTGATGGCGGAACATTAGGTTGGGTTTCTGTTGGGGGTAAAATGATTAAAGAATTCGAAGAAGCCGTTTTTAAATTGGAAAATGTAGGAGATATCTCAGAGGTTTTGAAAACTAACTATGGATATCATATTATTAAACTTCTCGAAATTGAACCTATTAAACCTTTTGAAGAAATAAAAGGCGAACTGAAATCTAAAATTTCAAATACTGCAAGAACATCTAAAAGCAGAGAGTCTATTATCAAGTCACTTATGGTTGAATACAATGTTAAAACTTACGACAAAAATGCACTAGATTTTTATAATATCGTAACAGATTCTATTTTTGCTGGAAGTTGGGTTATTGATGAGAAAACCGATTTGAGCAAACCTTTACTTAGCTTTAAAGACAGAAACTATACTCAGAAAGATTTTGCTGATTATTTGATGAAATACAACCGCAAACAAACTCCTCAGAACATACATACATTTGTTGATGAAGCATATAAGAATTTCATTCAAAAAATGATTATCATGTATGAAGAAGAAATTTTAGAGGACAAATATCCTTCTTTCCGTTACCTGATTAAGGAATATCACGATGGTATTTTATTATTCGAACTTACTGATAAAACCGTTTGGTCAAAAGCTATAACCGATACTGTAGGTCTTGATAAATTCTACAATGAGAATAAAGGCAATTACACATGGTCATACAGATATGATATGAAAGTTTATCAGTGTAAGGATGCTAAAGTAAGTAAAGCTGTCAGCAAAAGTTTCCTGAAGAATGTACCTGAAGATAAAATCTTTGCAAAAGCAAACAAGAAAGACTCTGCAGCAATTACTTTAGTAAGTGGTGAACTTTGTGAAAAAGGTGTTAAACCTGATGTTGATCGTATGATTAAAGAACAGAACATTACCGAAACTGCTGGTATGATTAAGGTTGTTACAGATGCTGAAAAGAATACTGTTACAGTTCTTAAAGTTCGTGGTCCTGAAACAAAAACATTAAACGAAGCCAGAGGATTGATTACTGCTGATTATCAGAATTTCCTTGAAAAACAATGGCTTAAAGAATTGCATGCTAAATATAAAATTATTGTGCATGATGATGTTTTAAAAAGTTTGGCTAATTAATCGGATTGATGAATAAAAATATAGTTTTCGCTTTGCAGATTTTAGGGTTTTCCATCCTGATTTCAGCAACAATATGGTCATGCAAAGGGAAAAACGATAAGGTTCCCGGCGAAGATGTAATTGCTGTTGTTGATGGCGCAAAGTTGTATAAACAGGATTTGATAAAGATAATTCCTGATTTCAATAATCCAGAAGACAGTGCAGCATTTGTTGACGAATATGTCCAAAATTGGATTGCAGATCAGTTGCTTTTTATCGAAGCAAAGAAAAATCTTACCGATACAATGATGATTGTAAAAAAGCTGAATGACTTCCGCCAACAGCTTTACATTCATTATTATAAGGAGAGTATTCTGTTTGCAGATATCAAAACGGAGGTAACTCAGACCGAAATTGACGACTACTATAATAAACACCTACAGGATTACGTTTTAGCAACATCTTATGTAAAAGCACATTATCTAACTATGGATGCAAAAGTGACGGCATATTCTGATGAGTGGGAAAAGGTATCTAATTCGGGACCTGAAGACAAAAAAATGTTGAAGGACTATTGTATCGGTACCGGACGAAAAATCTATTTCATAGAAGAGTGGACTGAAATAAGAAATTTTCTTGATATAGTAAACTATTCGGGCGAATTTTCTGAAGCAGAACTTGGAAGCCGAAATGTTTTGGATTATATTAATGGGAGTTTGCGTTATCTGGTAAAGATTGACGAGTTTAGATCAAAAGGAGATTTTTTGCCTGTAGAGCTAGCTGTCCCTGAGATTACTCAGATTATCATAAACAACCGCAAAGAAGATAAACTTTTACAGGTTAAGAAAGACCTTAAAGAATCTGCAACAAGTGCAGGTACAGTAATAATTAACAAATAGAATTGTGAAAAAAACAATAGGATTGGTATTTTTGGTATTGTGTAGTTATTTTTCAATATCACAAGAAGTAATAGATCAGGTAGTTGCCGTAGTGGGGAACGAAATAATTCTGAAGTCAGATGTTGAGAATCAATACATTCAGATAATGTCTCAGGGATATAATCCTGACGAATCAGATTTAAAGTGTGATGTTCTGGAAGAACTTATGTTCCAGAAACTCCTTTATTTACAGGCTATTGCCGATAGTATAGTTGTGACTGATAAGGAAGTTGACACCGAACTTGACAGAAGATTAGGAGTGTTTGTTAATCAGCTTGGATCTGAAAAAAAACTTGAAGAATTTTATGGTAAGTCAATTAGCGAAATCAGAAGCGATTTTCGTGGAATTATTAAGGAACAGTTACTGACTCAGAAGGTACAAACATCGCTTACCGCTGATGTTAAAGTAACGCCATCTGAGGTAAAAGCATTCTTTGAGGCTATTCCAGTAGATAGCTTGCCAATGGTAGAAGCATATTATGAATTGTCAGAAATTGTGATTTCGCCAGTGATAGGCAAGGAGGAAAAAGATGCAACAATAGCAAAACTTAATGGCATACGCGACCGAATTATAGCTGGCGAAAGTTTTGCGACAATGGCAATTCTCTACTCTGAAGATCCAGGCTCTGCTACTAATGGCGGCGAGTTAGGATTTGTTAGCAGAACAGACCTAGTTCCTGAATTTGCTTCAGTTGCATTTAATCTTACCAGTACTGACGAGGTATCAAGAGTTGTAGAAACAGAATATGGATTTCATATTATCCAGCTTATCGAGAAGAAAGGCAATATGATGAATTTTAGACATATTTTGATAAATCCGATTGTAAGTATCGAGCAAGTGCAAATAGCTGAGAACAAAGCACTAGAAGTATATAATCTGATAATTACCGATTCTATAACTTTTGACGAAGCAGTAAAGACATACAGCGATGGCGATTCTAAATTCAATAATGGTAAAGTAATGAATCCATATTATGGAAATTCAAAACTTAGTGATGATTTTATTGATCCATATACACGCAAGGCAATCAGTGGGTTTAAATCTGGTGATTTCTCAAAACCATTTCTTGCTGCAACAAGCAAAGGTACAAAAGTGATGAAGATTGTAAGATTGGACACCAAAGTAGACAATCATGTTGCAAACTTAAAGGATGATTATCAAGAAATACAACAGTTTGCTTTGCAGAAAGAAAGTCAGAGGGTTACCGAAAAATGGATTAACACTAAACTCGAAAGCACATATATTAAAATTGATCCATCATACTCGAACTGCGATTTTAAATTTGGAAACTGGTACAAGAAGTAAATAATAAATAACAAATAACAAGCTCCAACGGCTTTAGCCCTCATGAGCGATAGCGAATAAATTACAAAATAAATAGCAGCGCTACCGCGCGAGGTGGCTGAGCGAAGTCGAAGTCATCGCGTGGTACCACCAGAAGAACAGAAGAACCAAAGAACAGAAGAACAATAGAACAAGAGAACAGAAGAACAGAACGATAAAAATAAAAAACCACTTTGTGTCCGCCGCGGCGGATGCCTTAGTGGCGAAACTAAAACAAAATAAAATATGAAAAAAGCACTGATAAAAACAGAAGAAGGAGACATGACGGTTGAGTTTTACCACGAAGATGCTCCTGCAACAGTAAGCAATTTTATTAAACTTGCCGAAGAAGGATTTTATAACGGTTTAAGGTTTCATCGAGTTATTCCTGATTTTGTGATTCAGGGAGGTTGTCCTTTTTCGAAAGAACCTGGCAACCCACGTGTTGGTAGTGGAGGTCCTGGCTATTCAATAGACTGTGAATTAAAAGGTGGCAATCAGTTTCATGACCGTGGCGTTTTGTCAATGGCTCATGCAGGAAGAAATACAGGTGGATCGCAGTTCTTTGTCTGCCACAGCCGTAGAAACACTTCTCATCTCGACGGACAGCATACCTGCTTTGGAAAAGTAGTTGATGGACTTGATGTTATTGATGATGTAAAACCAGGTTGCTTAATTAAAGAAATTGTAATTTTTGAATAAAAAGAAAAGCCGGAAAATTTTCCGGCTTTTTCTTTATTTCTTTGTTTCGTAATCTGTAACTCTATACCAGGTTTGAGTCCTGTAGAAAGGCCCTAAATAGCCTCTAACATTAAGAGTGTTGTTGTCCGAAAGCCACATTCTGCAATCATAAACTTTTCCATTGTTAGGATCAAGAATCCCTGCTCTTAAAAACCAATCAGTTTTGCGTTTGGTAAGTCCATTAAGAATCTGCATTCCAATTATTGGTTTGTTTTTTAAATTTCCCTCACAGGCTTTGCAAAGTGGATTTTCTTCAGTTTTATCAAGAATCTCAATAACTTTTCCGTACAACTTTCCATTTTTAATATAAAGCTCTACATAAGACTTTGGTTTGTTGGTCTCATCATCAATAGTTTTCCAGATTCCAACTTCTTTTTGGGCTTTTAAACACCCAGAAATAAGCACAATCCCTAGAATTGCTAAAATTTTAATACTGTTTTTCATATTAATCGGTTTTAAATTTGGTTCAATATTACAAAATTTTATCCAAAAATAATAATTATGTGCATATCTGCATTTTTAAAATCAAAATTGATTATATTAGCATAAAAGAGAATTATGAAATCCAGGCTCGAAATATTCAACGGTGACATTACAAAACTTAAGGTTGATGCAATCGTGAATGCCGCCAATAACAGCCTTTTAGGTGGCGGGGGTGTAGATGGAGCTATTCATAAAGCTGCTGGTTCTCAATTGCTCGAAGAATGCAAAACTTTAAACGGTTGCGATACTGGCGAGGCTAAATTGACTAAAGCATATAAACTGCCTTCAAAATTTATTATTCATACTGTCGGACCAGTTTGGTATGGTGGAACTCAAAATGAACACGATCTTCTCACTTCTTGTTATAGAAATTGCCTCCAAATTGCAGCAGAAAATGAGTTTAAAACAATTGCTTTTCCCTCAATTAGTACAGGAGTTTATGGTTATCCTATGCTGTATGCAGCACCAATAGCAATAAGACAATGTATAAATTTTCTCGAAAGTTATGAGTTTCCCGAGAAGGTTATTTTTGTTTGCTTTGATAAAATTGCTGAGAAAATTTATAAGGAAATATTAGCGAAGGAATTGAAAAACTTTTAGTAATTATTTAGGCGGGGGTATAACTATTTACTTGATATAATATTATCTAACTACTTAACGCATGGGGCTTGGGGCATGGGGCAAAGGGCAAGTTTACTGCTAAAAAAAGTTTGTAGTGCTTATAAAAAACAATAGAAAAAAAATTAAGCTTTAATTATCACTAGCAGAATTGCATACCTCAATATAGCAGAATTTTAACTCCATGCCCTATGCACCATGCACCATGCCTTTTTATATCATCAGTCATCATAACTTCGACTCCGCCGCAGCGGATCAGTACATCGCAAAATTTGTTTTATCTTCCAGCTAAATAATTACAATTTTTAAAGCTATTATTCGTTCTAGATGTAAAGTAAAATCATGAAGCTAATACTCACTTTTACTCTGATAGTTTTATCATTTGGGATGTTTGCTCAGATGACCAAACGCGAACAGCAGGTACTCGACGAAATTAATCTTGTCAGGACAAATCCTAAAGCTTACATTCAGTATATTGATTCTTTTCTGGAGTACTGGGACTCAGATTCAGGTGAAAGAGCAACGGCTGAGGAACTAAAAAGGGAACTAAAAAAGATGACACCTCTGCCTGCATTAGTGTTTTCACCAGATTTGTACAAGTCAAGCAAAAAGCATGGCGAGTACATTCTGAAAACCAAAAAATTTGCTCATTCGGACTGTGATTGTGGCGAAAATATTCAGTACGGAAACAGCGAAATACGTTATGCCGTAATAGATTTGTTAATAGATAACGGAGTGTCTGACAGAGGCCACAGAAAGAATATCCTAAATCCAAATTATAAGTATTTTGCAGTTTA
>Ga0209373_10004368_pt1 | contig 12216 bp, 9 predicted proteins | sample Higcelweek5metaG_FD_187173 | JGI IMG/M metagenome (GOLD analysis project Ga0209373, IMG submission 187173) | Freshwater pond sediment microbial communities from the University of Edinburgh, under environmental carbon perturbations - High... | ecosystem: Environmental > Aquatic > Freshwater >... | reverse complement strand
CGACCACCCTTACGGACATAGAAAATATGAAACATTAACAAGTATGTTCATATTTGGCATGCTGGTGTTTCTTGGTTTCAGGATCATAACAGATGCTATCACGAAATTTATTCATCCGGCAACTCCGGCAATATCATTGGAAAGCCTGCTTGTTATGATCGTTACACTTGGCATCAATGTATTTGTTGCAAATTATGAAAGTAAAAGAGGCGCCGAATTAAACAGCTCAATACTGGTTTCCGATGCAATGCACACAAAAAGCGACATATATATAACAATCGGTGTCCTTATAGCTCTTATAGCAATCAAATTGGGAGCTGCCCCTGTTGTCGACCCTATCGCGTCAATTATAGTAGCTGGATTCATTCTAAAGGCAGCCTATGAAATTTTTGAGGCAGCCAGCGGTGTCCTTGTTGACAGCTCAGTCGTTGAAACCGAAAAGATAGAGAAAATGGTCCTTGCAATTGATGGTGTCCTGGGAGTACACAAGATAAGGAGCCGCGGCACAAGTGACGATATGTACATAGATATGCACATATTTGCAGATCCAAAGCTCAATCTGGAGGAATGCCACAAGCTTATGCATCACGTTGAAAATGACCTGAGACAGGAATTGAACAGTGACGCACAGGTTATAATACACATTGAACCTTACAAGGGAAATTAGACAAGATCCATGAAAGCCTTCATTGTATCGGTGATATATTTGTTCTTATGATAGACGATGTTGAATTTTCTCCTCAGGTCCAGGCCTGGAACTGCTATTATGTCCAGAATGCCTGAATTCAGCTCTTTTTCCACCAGCCGCTTTGATATAACAGCTATGCCTATGCCCCCAGCCGCGGCACTCTTTATGCTGTCAGAACCGTTGCATTCCCAAATAAGACTCCAAGAAGCGCTTTTTGAAATCATTGCGCTTTCAAAAAGCTCCCTTGTACCGCTGCCCTTCTCCCTGACAATGAAATCATATTGCAGAACATCAGGAAGAGAATTGCAGTCTTTCCCGTACAATGGATGTGTTTTTCCGCATACCAGTACCAGCTCATCATCCATAAAAGGCCTTGATACGATATTCGGGTTGTGTATAATTCCTTCAACCAAAGCAAGGTCTATTTCATTCCTGACAATGAGGTTTTCAATTTCAGTAGTATTTTTGACAATGACATGAATTTTGACCTTTTCATATTCTTCTGCAAATCTGTTGACCAGCCTGGGAAGAAGCTCGGCACCTATCGTAAGGCTTGCTCCCACCTTTATGATTCCTGACTTCTCCCTATCTTTCATTGCCATATCCATCTCCTCTGACAATGAGATTATATGTCTTGCATAGTTTAAAAGATTTTTCCCATCTTCAGTAATATAGAGCCTTTTGGAAAGCCTGTCGAAAAGCTTTATGCCATAGTGGTCTTCAAGCTCGGATACGGCCTGGCTCACTGTGGGCTGAGCAATGAAGAGCTGCTCTGCCGCCGCCGTCATGCTGCCGCAATCTGCAACCTTAACAAATATTTCAAGATTCCTTATAGTCATATATTTATCCTTTCATAGGTTTTTTACTATGTTATTTATTAAATAATAGTATTTTACAATATTATTGTCAACATATAAAATAATATCTGGAGATGATGTGAATGAAGAACATAAAAGAACTTATTCCAGGTATAGTTTTATGCATGCTGATTGCAGCTCCTGCATGGCTTTTGGGAAAAAGCTTTCCCATTATAGGAGCTCCTGTTTTCGGCATACTTTTGGGCATGTCACTGGCTAAAATGTCGCCAAAATTTGAGCATGGAATTAAATTTTCCTCAAAAAAAGTGCTTCAGTACTCGATAATACTTCTGGGCTTTGAAATGAACCTCTTCAATGTGCTGAAGGTGGGCAGCCAGTCCCTTTATGTGATGCTGTTCACTCTGTCCGCAGCTTTCCTCACCGCCATTTTTGTTGGCAGGGCCATGAAGCTGGATGGTAAAATGACGACATTGATAGGAGTTGGAACTTCAATATGCGGAGGATCTGCCATAGCTGCCACAGCTCCTGTCATACAGGCAAAGGATGAAGATGTGGCCCATGCCATATCAACTATATTCCTTTTCAACATAATTGCAGTGTTCATATTTCCTGTACTTGGCCATATGCTTGGGATGAGCGATACGGGCTTCGGTATGTGGGCAGGCACGGCTATCAACGATACCTCTTCGGTAGTTGCAGCTGCAACATCCTGGAGTTCCGCTGCCGGCAACAATACAGCTCTTGCCTTTGCCACTATAGTTAAGCTGACACGAACGCTTCTGATTGTACCTATAACACTTGTTCTGGCTATCTATACAACGAAAAAAAGCAAAGCCTCAGGAAAGGGCTCCGCTTTCAATCTTTCAAAAATATTCCCCTGGTTTGTGCTTTGGTTTGTTGCAGCTTCTGTGGTCAATACCTTTGCAGGTATCCCGGCACAAGTTTCCCACGGCCTGGTTGAGGCAGGCAAATTTATGATCACAATGGCCATGGCTGCCATCGGCCTCAATACAAACATAATCAAGCTTGTAAAAAACGGTTTTAAGCCGATTTTACTGGGCTTATGCTGCTGGTTTGCAGTTGCGGCAACATCGGTAGGGGTCCAGACTTTCATGAACATATGGTAGCGTTACAGCCTCTGGTAATCTCTTGTTGCCGGAGGCTTAATTACTAGGTTTTTCAGGCTGATGTCCAAAGCTTTTACTGAGTGTGTCAGGGCCCCGCAGGATATATAACTGACTCCTGTTTCAGCAATGGCCCTTACGGTTTTCAGGGATACGTTGCCTGACGCCTCGGTGACTGCCTTTTTGCCTATCATTTTAACAGCCTCTTTCATTGTTTCGCAGTCCATATTGTCAAGCATGATTATGTCTGCCCCAGCCTCCAGTGCCTCCCTGACCATATCAAGAGTCTCAGTTTCAACCTCAATTTTTCTGACAAAAGAACAGCTCTTCCTTGCCGCCTCAACTGCAGCCACAACCCCTCCTGCAGCACTTATGTGGTTATCCTTAAGTAGTATGCCGTCTGAAAGGTTGTAGCGGTGGTTATGCCCTCCTCCAACAGTAACTGCATATTTTTCAAGTATCCTCAGCCCCGGTGTGGTTTTTCTGGTATCCAGAAGCTTTGCGCCGGTTCCTTCAATACTGTCGACAAATGACTTTGTCATTGTAGCGATTCCGCTCATTTTCTGCAGCAAGTTCAAGGCAATTCTCTCGCCCTGCAGAACATTTCTGGTGTTTCCCTTCAGCCTTGCGATTAGTTCTCCTGGTACAACCGGATCTCCATCCTTCTTAAAGTACCTGATCTCCACCCCTCCCAGCAACCCGAAAACCCTGCCGAAAACCTCCAGTCCTGCCAGAATTCCATTATCCTTTGACAGAAGGTCGGCGCTGCATATGGATTCCATATCTATGACGGAATTCGTTGTAATATCCTCATTAGGTATATCTTCTTTAAGGGCGTTTTTTATTATCTCATCAATCGCTGAATAATTCATCTTTAAATTTTCCACCTCTTTTAAGTTCCCTTATTACAGTGTGTTTGTCCACATCCAGTGTATATCTGCTGCCTTCAATATTTTCTGTAGCTTTGCCTTTCGTTGTTTTGTTTATTAACGCAGCTGCCCTCCTTGCGAATACGAGTCCCTCCAGCAGTGAGTTTGATGCCAGCCTGTTCTTTCCGTGCACTCCCGTGCATGCCGTCTCACCCAATGCATAAAGGTTTTTCATGGAGGTTTTTCCTTGGAGGTCCACCGCTATGCCTCCCATATAATAATGCTGGGCAGGAGAAACCGGAACCCGGTCCTTCGTGATATCGATTCCGGATTTCAGGCACTCCTTGTAAATGGCTGGAAATCTGTTTTTCAGGTATTCGCTGTCGAGGAAGGATATGTCCAGGTAAACGCATTTGTCCCCGGTTTTTGCCAGCTCTTTTTCTATGATTGCCGTCACCTCATCCCTGGGAAGAAGTTCATCAACAAAGCGTTCGCCTTTTGAGTTATAGAGCTTTGCGCCTTCTCCGCGGAGGGATTCAGAAATAAGGAATCTTCTTTCATTTTCCTCTCCCTTGTGGAACACGGTTGGATGGAATTGAATGTAGTCCACATCCTTTAGCTTGATACCATTTTTCAAAGCAATGGCCACACCATCTCCCGTAAGCTCCCTCTGGCTTGTGGATTTCTTGAACAGTCCGCCCACTCCTCCTGTGGCAAGTACCACAGCTTTGGCTGATACCTCTATGGCCTCGCCGTCTTTGATAATGACTCCTCCCACGCAAAAGTCATCCTTTTTCATGACATCGACAATCCTTGCATATTCCCAAAGCTCGATGTTTCTTCTCTTCTTTGCTTCTGCTATAAGGGTATCGGCAACAGCTTTCCCTGTTTCATCCTTGTGGTGGACTATCCTGTTTACGCTGTGGGCCCCTTCCCTTGTATAGGATAGCTTTCCATCATGCTTGTCCAGTTCCAGTCCATATCCCAGAAGTTCGCCTATGTTGTCCCTGGATTCCTGAACCAGCACATTTACGGCGTCTATTGTATTTTCATAGTCACCGGCTTTCATGGTATCCTCAGCAAAAAGTGGCATGTCATCATCGTTTAAGGCTGTTGAAATCCCGCCCTGGGCGAGGTATGTGTTTGTTTTTGTCAGTTCTGATTTTGAAAGCACCAAAACCCTCAGATCATTTTTTAGATGGAGTGCGCAGTACAATCCTGCCACTCCCGAACCAGCTATCAGTACATCTGCTTCATATTTTCTCATCTTTTTTCTGACAGCCTGTGCATATTCATCAGGGACTTATGCGCCCTGAGTCTCAGGCCTTCCTCCAATTCTATTTTATTTTTGCAATACAGGAGACTTTCGTACACATCCTTTAAGGTGGTCTTTTTCATATTCGGGCAAACCATTGATCCGCCAGGTACGAAAAAGTTTTTATCAGGATTCTGTTTCTTCATTTCATGGAGGATCCCCTCTTCTGTCACAATAATGAAATCCTTTCCCTTGCTGTCTGTTGCATGCTTCAGAATGCCGCTGGTGCTCCCTACATAGTCTGCCAATGCGCAAACTGACGGGTCACATTCAGGATGGACAAGCACTTCCGCATCCGGATGTTTTTCTTTCAGCTCCAGCACCTCTTCCGGCGTTACACGGGCATGGGTAACGCAGAAGCCGTTCCAAAGAATGAATTCCTTCTCAGGAAATTTGGCTGCAAGATAAGCCCCAAGATTCTTGTCTGGAAGGAAAATTATCTTTTTGGTCTCAATGTTTTTGAATATTTTTTCTGCCGAGGAGGAAGTGACGGAAACATCGCAGAGCCCTTTAACTTCCGCCGTTGAATTGATATAACAAACTACCAGAGCATCCGGATTCTTATCCTTCAGCTTCTGGAGACCTTCCACGTCAGCCATTTCAGCCATGGGGCATCCCGCATCCAATACCGGCAGGAGAACAGTTTTATCAGGTGACAAAATCTTTGCGCTTTCAGCCATAAATCTGACACCGCAAAACACAATAAGATTTTCCTTGCATTGGCTTGCCACTACGCTCAGATAATAAGAATCGCCCACTTCGTCGGCTATTTCCTGTATTTCCGGTAGTTGATAGTAATGTGCAAGAATTATCGCATTCTTTTCTTTCTTAAGCTTCAAAATTTCTTCCTTATAGTTCATACGCACCTTTACACCGCCTTCGTCGTTAATTTACACGTGTATATACATCTGCCAATGAGTATACCACTAATTTACCAATTGCACAACTTATTGAAGGGTTTTACCGTAAGTGAAAATGGCACCCTTAAAGTTTCTGAACTTCAAGGATGCCATTTAATTTATGACATTTCAATATATTTTGTAATCGCCGCTGCGGTCTGATAAAATGCTGACAGATCCGTTCCTGTAATCGTACTTGAATACATCAAGCCCCGCGCCTTTCTGACCGCTTGTCTTGCCGGTAAAATAAAGCACGCCCTCGCTGTCTGTTACCAGCGTCGTCTTTGAATCCACCACCTTCGGGAAATCATAGTTTACCCTGTTGAGAATGAAAGTGTCCATTGGTATCCTGTAAACCGCCGCCATACTTTCGCCTTCCCTGATACCCGCCAAAACAAGCTCCTTTGTTACAATGTTGTAATCTGCATCATATAGCTCGTATATTTCAGATGTGATCAGGGTCTTATTATTATTTTTATCCAGATAGTATAAAGCTGCCTTCTCGCCGTAGCTTTCCATATATATAAGACCATCTCCTGCTGGAATCAGGTACATGCAATACCCTTTCAGGCCATCAAAGTAGACCTCTTCTTTTTTTTGTGCAGCATTGTACCTGTACAGCTTTCCGTAGCTTTCATCTTCACTTGTTACTCCATAGTATATAATATTATCATCATCCTGCCAAGCATAAACATTTCCTGAAATCATGGCCTGCTTCTTTACTCTGTCCACTTCTCTGCTTTCAATGCCAAAAATCTGAAGGCCCTGGGCGCTGCCGTAGGAATCGTTTATATAAGCCCTGTACGCCAGCCTTGTGCCGGAAGGGTTCATCAGCAGGTCAGAAGCAGAAAAGAAATAGTCCAGGACCATTTTCTTGTCATTTCTGTAAACTGCAATACGGTTGTTATCCATATTTTCCCCACGCTTTAAATATATCACCTGAGCAATGCTTCCTGATTTGCTGCCGGCCATCTCATCAATCTTTTCAATGCCACTGCCGATCTTGTACAATCCATCGTTCCTTACATCATATACATCAGAAAGGCCCCCATTGTTCAAGAACGCCGTAACCTGTCCATAGGCGGGAATGCTTCCCTCTATAGCTTGTTGCCTGATTTTTTGGCTGCAGCCTGTCAATATTGCCAGCCCAAAAACACATATCAGCATATATATCAATAAATCTTTCATATCGGCAGGACACCTTTACCGGCTTTCTGCAAATGTGGAAATGCCATAATTCGATTACCTCTTTCACAATACTCTTTTAATATCCATCTCAAGCATTAGTTTACTACTTGCTCTGCATATTATCAATAACAGGGCCGCTTTATTTTCAGAAATTATAATGCTATACTAATCTATAACGACTGCTGTGAAAGCAGCTTGAAAGGATGAAATTAATGGCTTTTGACGGTATTTTTATATATAGCCTTGTAAGTGAATTAAAAAAATCTATAGTTGGCGGGAAAATAGAAAAAGTAAACCAGCCAGAAAAGGATGAAGTGGTTTTGTCGGTTAAAAACGGCAGGGCCCTTTATAAACTGTCTGTAAGTGCCAGCGCAGTATATCCTAAATTTTACATAACCGGTGTTTCAAAGCCCAATCCCCTGGAGCCCCCGATGTTCTGCATGGTTTTGAGGAAGTATCTTCTTGGCTCAAGGCTCCTTGATATCAGGCAGCTGGATACGGACAGGGTTGTATTCATTGACTTTCAGAGCGTTGATGAACTTGGATTCGATAGCATCTATACTCTGGCTGTTGAAATCATGGGCAAACACAGCAACATAACGCTAATAAGAAGCCGGGATAATGTCATCATGGACAGCATAAAGCACATCTCTTTCGACATGAACTCAATGAGGAGCCTGATGCCAGGGATACGATATGTTATGCCGCCTGGATCGAACAAACTGAGCCCCCTTGACTTTGACTTCGATGGGCTGAAGCTTTTTGTGGATGAAAACAAAGTCCCTTTAAACAGCAGCTTCTTTTCCAATGTCTTCACGGGCATAAGCAAACCATTGTCAAAAGAACTTCTATACAGGCTTGAGTCTGAAGGAATAGCCTTGGGATATGAAAATCTTCAAGCCATCAGCGAATTTTTGGGCAGCTATTTCCTGGATATTAAAAATGGGAATTTCAGTTTTGCATTATATGAGGAAAAAGATGCGGTGAAAGAATTCTATTGTGTAAGGCTCAGCAATCTGAAGGGACTCAAGGAATCGCTGTATGCTTCCGGATCGGAGCTGACTGAGCAGTTCTACTCTGAAAAGGACAAGGCAGACCGCCTTAAAAGCAAAAGCTCAGACCTCCAGAAACTTGTCAATGTCAATTTGGAAAGATGCTCAAAGAAGATTAACCTGCTAAGGGAAACTCTGGAGGAATGCTCCAAAAAAGAGGAATACAGGATACTTGGCGAACTCCTTACAGCAAACATTTACAGAATGCATAAAGGGGAAAGCAGGATTGAAGTTGCAAACTACTACAGTGAAAATGGGGAAAGCATGACCATAAAGCTTGATAAGGACAAGACCCCTTCCGAAAATATACAATATTATTATAAGAAATACAACAAAATGAAAAAATCGGAAGAAGCATCAAAAATCCAGATCGGAAATGCTGAAGCCGAATACGAATATCTGCAATCCGTTCTTACGAATGTAACAAATGCTGAAAGCTATGAAGAAATAGAGGAAATAAAAAAAGAACTGATCGAAACAGGGTATATGCGCTTCAAGAAAAGCTCCGCCAGAAAATCGAAGCCTGCAAAGCCTATGCACTACATTTCCAGCGACAACATAGACATCTATGTTGGAAAAAACAATATCCAGAATGATTTCCTTACCCTAAAGTTTGCAGAGAAGCATGATACCTGGCTGCATACAAAAAACATTCCGGGTTCGCACGTCATAATCAAACACTTCGGCGCTCCTCCGGAGAGGACACTGCTTGAGGCAGCACAGCTTGCCGCATACTACAGCAAAAGCAAAACCTCCACTAAGGTTCCTGTAGACTACACTGAGGTTAAGAATGTGCACAAGCCTAATGGAGCAAAGCCTGGCATGGTTATATACAGGACAAACAAGACTATTTACATCGATCCGGAAAAGCCGGAAATAAGGCAGACATAGAACGGGGCTATTTGCAAAACTAATTAATTAGTTTTGCAAATAGCTCCTTTTCTTTTAAGTATCGATACTTAAGGCTTTCTGGTTTATCTTTTGAATAAGCGTTCCCATTGTTTCTTGGAAGACGTCCTTTTTTAGTTCACACTCCCAGACAATCAGTACATTCCAGCCAAGCTGCAAAAGCTGTTCATAATTTCTTGAATCACGCTCAACATTTGCAGAGATTTTTCTCTTCCAAAACTCAGCATTATTCTTCGGCCAGATGAAGTATTTGCATCCCTCGTGCTTATGCCAGAAACAGCCATTTACAAAGATGACAGTTTTGTATTTGGGCAAAACGATATCAGGTTTTCCTGGAAGCCTTGCATCATTTTTTCTATACCTGAACCCTTTTGAGAACAGGTACTTTCTTACCAGCTCCTCAGACTTTGTCCCTTTCCCCTTAATCTGGGACATGTTATATCTCCTAATTTCAGGAGAATGGACATCGGCCATTTTATCACTCCCTATTACTGTTACCTTGAATAATATTTTTCCAAATTTTTCCTGCAGATGTGGAGAACTTCCACTGATTTCTTTTTGTTCATTTTCTTTTTTAGGTCATAACTTAGTGAGAATAAGTTTCTATCAGATGAGTATTCAAAGAATCCACTTGCAACAAGGGCTTTCACAGGATTGGCAATCAGATTTGTTGTTATTTGCTCCAGCGTAACACTTAGGTTCTGATAAATACACTTTTTCCGTTCAATGGGAAGATTGTGTACCCGGCGCTGCCAATAGAATTCTTTGAAGTATTCTGCGGCTCTGGAAATAGATAGGCTCCAATCCTTATCATGTAATTCAAACAAAGCCATTACCAAAACCGGCTTATAGGAGTACGACATCTTCATCCTTGCACAATAAGAAATCAATTCTTCAACAGCATTTGAAGATGCAGGAGATAACTGATGGTTTTCAATCTGAGTCTCAATAGTTGTTGGCTGACTGTTGTCTGAGATATTCAGTGCTTTTGAAATTGCAACAGCAGTCTTACCAATATCAAGTATCGCTGCTTCATCTCTTTCTACGTAAAAACTACGGATTGACTTTTTAAGCTGCTCCTCCAGTTCATCCACCGATGAAGTGTTGATTATGTCTTCTGTGGCACAAGCATGACTAAGTATATAGTTGAAGGCCTGCTCAGATAAAGGCCTAATTGAACTCTGCCAAGGCGGATTCACACATTTTCGAACTTCCTCGTAGGCAAGCTGCTCAATATACCCTCCATCAGGAAGATATATTGGTACTTTTTTTGTAAAACGTTTGCAATTGCTCAGCTTTGCGTAGTAATTCTCTTCATCAGCAGCTAAAATTTCTGCCACAACACCAGTCCCAAAGTAGTAACGTTGCTCCCTGTTATGCCTATTTCCTTGATAGTAGACATATGTATCGCCTACGTGAAGCTGATTACGATAACGGGATGGATAATGGTATGTAGTGAACAGCTCATCCGCGTATTCCGATTTAATGTCAATTCTTTGTGATAATACTACTAGCATAATTTACCTCACAGGTTGCGGATTTCATTGAAAAACCCGATTTCATTATCGTCAAGTGTACCTACAACTGTACTACGATCCAACAGGCGGTTACCGAATTCACAACAGGTTTCCGGAAGCAGAGCACAGTTATGGCAAGCTGCCAAATTGCAGGATTCCGGTCCCTGCCCTGATGACTGAATACAAATGGGATCAGAAGTACACCAGAGAGCGTTTTTAACGGCATCAACGATGGTATCTTCAATACGACCATGTTCGCCCTGACGAACCAGTCCGCCAAGTGACCCTTCAGAGTCTCCTGACGCAGTATAAATCAAAATTCCATACATTTTGTAGTCGTTACTTGTTTTTTCGCAATAAATACGCTCACGAATTGACGAGCTTCCATACCCGCAGTCAAAGCTAAGCTGATTTATCAGCAGATGTGCAAAGGTATGAATTAACACGAATTCTGGACGGAGATTGCCTTGTGTTCTCTGCCCAAATTTGGAGCTTCTGTACGCACGATTCAGTTTCTCGATACGCTTAGCAACATTTGGCTTCTGAAACCATCGCTGTAACTCTTCTTCGTTAAACTCGAAAAAGATTCCCTCCCCATATATCTCAATAGCCGGCAGCCAGTTTTCATCACCAGTTCGGATTACTTTCTTCTTTTCGGAAATCGCAACATCATTTGGCTCCAGTCGGGAAAAGCCAATAAATGCACGGGTCTCTCGAAGCTTTGGCACCAATGATATACTCTTGAAATATTTACTGATTATAGGGTCATAACAAGAAATTGAAAGGTTCTGTGAATGGAAATCTTGAGCATCGCTTCCGCTGTTTTTTATTAGAACCTTGTATTCTGCAAGTCGATACTCGTCTTCTGATATTTCTTCGGTTACTTCTGGTAATCCTTTAATGCAGTCATTACGTTTTACAAAGGCATCGTAAAGAACATTTTTATCGATATGATATTTATCAGCGAGGAGATTAATGAACTGCCGGTTCCATTCACCATTAACCCGCTGATTTTTTAGTACATCGAAGAACTCATTGAGTATACCAATGATTTTCTGCGTGGTTGATTCATCATCTGTAGGAATATGGATAGAGCTGCGGGTATCAGCGAACCAGACGTTTGTAGCGCCTCTTAAAAGGACTTTTACATCCTCGTTTCCGCAAATGTGTTCATCGTCTCTCGCGATGCCAAGCCAAGGTTTTGCTCCATTACATCTATAACCGATTCTCATCAGTGCACCCGGGCGGGTTGCTCCAGCTATTGATTTTCTGGCTCCACAGGAGCACTCGTAAAACACACCTGTCAATGATGCAGATGTACCACCAGTACTTCTTCGGATTCTACATGTTTCCGGATTATACGGATGATCTGAATCGTTATGCAACCATTCGGCTACAGGAAAGTCTTCTATATGACCTTCAGGGCAAACCACCACGAAACGTTCAGGTATCAGTTTTCTCTTTTGATGCTTGGGATTGCATTTTCTGCCATTTGGCCATTGATAGCAGTCACATTCCGGCTGGGGTTCATAGTATGTAGTCTTGCGCATAGTTCCGCAAAACGAGCAGTAGTGCCAAGTTGGAAATCTAACTGCTGGAATCGTCAAGTTGCAGTTTTCCGGATCTGCGTTGTGCTCCCTGAAGTCCGGAGGCCAGCGCAGTTCTTTAACGCCGAGTCGTTTCTGCAAACGATCATCTTCAATCAGGAAAGGATGAACGTTGTTATAGCGCCACATATCCAGACCGGCAATCATCAAAGATTCATCATTTGGGAATGGTACAATAGCTCCCACACCCCACGGGCCAATCAGCGCACTCCTCCGAATGGGTTTGTTAG
>Ga0209373_10004366_pt1 | contig 12221 bp, 15 predicted proteins | sample Higcelweek5metaG_FD_187173 | JGI IMG/M metagenome (GOLD analysis project Ga0209373, IMG submission 187173) | Freshwater pond sediment microbial communities from the University of Edinburgh, under environmental carbon perturbations - High... | ecosystem: Environmental > Aquatic > Freshwater >... | reverse complement strand
GTAAATGTCATAATTAACTTATTGGCGAGAAACACTTGTTTTCCAACACCTGCCACCAACACCCTCAAGATTTGTAAAAACATACCATGATTTTATCCGAAAACCACTGTTGGATTGAGTTTCTATGAGGAATCGTCACCTTTTTGGTCTTCTGTGCAACCCCTGCGACCCAGTCTGATTTTCTGTTCCGTTGCGACACCCATAGAGAGCATTGCTTAGGAAGAAGCACTGCAATTGTAGTGCTTCTTTTGCTTCCAATTTTTATGCCAAATCGGGCCGCGTCTCTTGAAAGGCTTCAAGACTGAGGTTTTCCGCCTTTGTTAAAACCTTGTCGGCAATCAGGCCCGCAAAGGCAGATCGAACCAATGGATTGTTCAGCCCCTCTTTTTTGTAGCGGCTCGCCAGAGTCTTCGTGTTACCGAAGACGGCAAGAAAGGCTTCTTTCAGGGCCGCTTGCCTGTCCTCCGGCAAGGCCGCGAAGCGTTCCATAGCCAGCCCCTGCCGGTACTGATTGTAGGCCCCTTCCAGAGCCTTTTGTGCCTCGATCTGTCGCTCTCGCTCCTGCTGGGCGTTTCGCTGATTCTCGGCCTGCTGCTGCTCCTGCCGACGCCCTGCTTCGAGTTCCAGATCAAAGAGGGTCGGGGCGGCTCGATCGGTCGTTTTGATGAGGTGCCGAAGGAAGGCTAAAGCACTCTTTTTGAGTTCTCCGGCCTTCGCGGTAGCTTCGACCGTCGCCACGAGTTCGAGAACCTTGGCTTCTCCCAGCTTCTTAACCGCCGCTGTAGCTTCCTTTTCGGGCATCCCGTGCCAGCTATGCAGCCGATCAAAGATGTTCCCATCCTCGCAAATCGCCTCTGGATCATCGGCCTTGTTGTCGCGAACAATAAAGCGAATAGCCGAAACTTTGCGGCTTTCTTTAAGCTCCTCATAGTCAAACGAAATGTCGGTTTTGTTGTTTATCTCACCTTTTGCCGTATCAATAACGCGAACCTTAAAATGCCCATAAAGCTTGTATTCTTTTTTTGCTATCCCAAGGAATTTTCGCAGTTCTTCGAGCGTAATGGTGCGTTCCCACACCCCATTTTTGCGGGTATTTCGGTACTGAAGTAAGAGATGATACAGGCGTTTGGCATAGAAGCTATCCATTGCCAAAAGTACCTTCAAAACGTGCTTGGTATATGCTTGAAGGTTTAAGAGATAAGGCCGCATTTCATCGTTCAGACGATATTCGGCGTACCCTTCGTTCAGGTAGTATTTTGATTTAGAAAGCCACTGAAATTGCGTGTAGGTGTTTTTGTCCGCGTCATAGACGCTGACCACGCGGCTTAGCAGCCGCTCGGATATCTCAAAAACCTGTTGGTACACTCGACCGCTATTTTCTAACCCAAAGAGCTTTGCAAGATCTTTCACCTGAATGCGGACAGTCATAAACTCTTGGTCATCACGCCGAAGGGTCGAAATAATAGCACACAGAAGATCCATTTCTCGAGGCGTCATCCCCCCCGAATAGCGGCCCTCAATGATGGGGTTTCCCTGCACCACAAGGGCATTTTCGTTCAGGGATACCATACGAAATCACTCCATAAATATGAGTTTTAAGAGGTAATAGGGCCATTATATCAATCTATCACACAAAGTCAAATTTGTGATAATTAGGCCACAAAATCCTACGCTTGTGATAGTTCACCCCCAAAACGTGATAGTTCGCCCCCAAAACGTAGCCGATCCTCCTAAAAGATTGATTTAAAGCGGTTTTCTGCTTCACCCCCAAAGCGTGATAGTTCACCCCCAAAGCGTGATAGTTCACCCCCAAAGCGTGATAGTTCACCCCCAAAGCGTGATAGTTCACCCCCAAAGCGTGATAGTTAGAGGTTAAAAACCTAGGATTTATGCGGGTTTGAGGGTGCCGAAAACAATTAAAACAGTTAAAACCTATAAAACAACAACAGGGGCCTTGCGGCCCCCGCCTGATTGGTGATTGGATTTTTCTTAAATTTTAAAGAAATTCGAGAGAAAGCTGCAAAAGCAGAGAATCCGCCGGGGTGAAAATGGAAATCGGCCCGGCGGTTGGCCTTCGTGGTTCCTCTTGGCTCAGAACCTAGCCCAAGACCCTCTGATTCGCCGTAGGAGGGTCTTGGGTGATCCGTCGCGACACTTCGTAGCCTAGAAGCTCTTGGGCTGCTGTACGGTCCTTAAAACACGTCCTGTGACACAATCGCTTCCAGACGCCACCGCTTAGGCCAGCTTGTGGCGGTGCAGTTCGCCCGTTTCCCGCAAGATCATCACCCATGTTGGAGAACGGCCCTTCTTGACTCCTGCCGTCCATGTTTCCGCTGGATTGGTTGGGTTTTGGTAGGTGGCTCCCCGCTCGGGGGTTTCCAGCGTGCTGGCGGCTTTGGCCTTCGGGGGCTTCCCCGATGAAATTCCAGCTTTGGGAATTTCTGGGAAAACATCTACAAACGAAAGATTGAGCTGCTGAAGGCGGTTTTCAAATTCTGCCTTCAGGTTCGCCACTTCCGTATCTTTCTTTTCGACGCGGGCTTTTTGGGCTTTGGCAATCAGGGCGTCAATCTGCGGAATGGTAAAGGCCGCAAAGTCAATTTCCGGCACCTTGGTTTTTGGCTCGCTCATCGCACACATTTCCCGTTTGGTTTTCTTTATCCCGTATATAGGGGAACTTTAGCTTTGGGAAAAGGGATATTTTTAATAAGAAAGCACTACAATTGTAGTGCTTTTATCTTATCAGAGAATTTCGCTTCGTGCTTGCCGGATCGCGGCCAAAAGCTCTTCTTCCGGCATTTTCTCCCCCAAACATAGAAGCCCCCGAAGAAGATCGGCATCTGTTACCCGCTTTCCTAAATGCCGGGAAAGATTTTCGACCGTTGCCGCAAGGCGAGACAAATCGCGTTCATAAAGGCGAAAGCTTTTCGGCTTTCGCTGCGGGCTTTGGGGTGATTTGAGACCAAGGGATTCTTCAGTGATTGGCTGCGTCCCCTGTGCCATCTGAGCCAAGCGGGACTTTGGAGCCTGTGAGAATAGATCTTTTTTAGCCATGATTAATAATCTCGTGAGTGAGTGAAAGAAAGTCTTCCGACGCTTTGCTTTTTGGGTCAAAGGCCGCTACGGGCTTTCCTACAATTTGGGCCTGATTGATTGATTCGGTTTTGCGAATGATGGTCTGCAAAAGCTTTTCTTCGTATGGTTTAAGTTGATCGTCAATGTAGGTGTTGGTTTGCTTGTTTCTGGCCTCAAAGGCGTTTCGCAGAAGCAAAAACCGGCGGCTATCGTCGTCTTTGAGTTCGGAAATCGTTTGGAAAAGATCGGAAATTCCGTCCAGAGAATAGCGGCCATATGTGGTTGGAATGAGAATCAGATCGGCGGTATACACCGCATTCACCGTGATAATGCCCAGTGTTGGCGGACAGTCCATAATGACGAAATCAAAGGTATCGGCTATTTTACGAAGCTGCTTTTCTAGCAGGGCTTCGCGAAAATTGCGGGTGGCGATTTGCTCAGAAGCCCGTGCAAGGTGAATGTTTGAAGGGATGATCGAAAGGTTTTCGACGGCCTCCCCTTCCACCACTGCGGGGCAAATCAGGCGTCTGGGGTCTTTCTTATCATCGAGAAAGAGTTCCTTGACGGTGCCGTCTTTCGGAATTTCGGGGCAGTAGATGACACTGGAATGGGCCTGTGGGTCGAGGTCGATGAGGAGGGTTTTCTTGCCCGCCTGTGCCAGCCCATAGGCGAGGTTGACTGAGGTCGTGGTTTTCCCCACGCCCCCCTTCTGGTTGATGACGGCAATTTTGGTCATGTGATGATCCGGGGAATGAATAAAAAAGCACTACAATTGTAGTGCTTTTTGTTCTCTCCGGTCAAGTGGTTTTATGCTGGGTTGGTGATTGGTTGGCATTCATACCGCCACATCAAAAGCACTACAATTGTAGTGCTTTACCCCCCATGTTATGAGGGCTTGAGTATGGTGTCTGGGGATCATCGGAACAGAAAGTCTGATTGGATTGAGACGGCTGTGCGGAGAACACACGATTTCCGTCTTTAAAAGCTAAAAAGGAAATGGCCGCTCTCCCATTCCGGGGAGAGCGGCCATCAAATAACCAGCGGGTCTCGAACCCGCAACCTCCAGCTTAGCAGGCTGGCGCTCTATCCAGTTGAGCTACGGTTCCACAATGGATGCTATATAGTCATGACTAATGTGCTTTGTCAAGTATTATTTATGAAAATCTTATCAGTGGTATCCATATGGCAGCCTAATCGAACTTTCTACTCCTCTGCTATTCAGGCCTCGAAAAAAGCGGCGACGGGTGGCCTTCCGCCGTGATCCATCCCGCCCCAAAATCGGCCTGTACGGTGTCGATCAGATTGAAGGCAAACAGCGGCAGGAAGGCCGCAAAGTCGGGAAGGGCCAAAAGACGGCGGCGGGTGCTGTCGAGGGTCGATTGATTTTCGTGCAGGGACAGAACGAAATTGGCGTTCGGGTGATCGTAGTGTTCGGCGACGGCTCCAAGGCTGAGAGCGTTGATATGCTGATTAAGTTGCTGGGTAATGCGGCCACTGTCCACCCCTCGGTGGATTTCCAGCACACACAGCCGCGATTTTTCGGGCGTGCGAAACCGAAAAACTCCATCGGGTATGAGGCTTCCTTTTGCCTCGGGGCCGTAGGAAATTTGCGTTTTTGCTCGAAGCTTCTGTTCGCTTCTTTGCGCTCCGCTTTTTTGAAAATACGAATCAAAAAAATCGAGTTCGTAGCCTTGCAGCGATAGCCACTTTCGCAGGGAAATATGCGTATGCACAAAGGCTTTTCGGTGGAAATAGTCGCGGGTGAATTGCAGCCCTCCGATGGGGAAGGTAATATCTTCGACCGGACATTTCCAATAATCAGCTACCTCTTGGGCGCCAAAGCGGGTGAGGCAGTAAAATCGCTCCAAATTCCCCTTGCCGGGCAGGGGCGGAAATTCCACGCTTTGGATTAAGGGCCGACTGGTGGAAAGAAGCCGCGACAAAACCCGTTCGCGGATTTTTTTGGTCGTGCTGGAAACCCCCAACGCTTGGAAGTGCGACGGGGTGAGGTAGTGGTAGAGGGCGAGCGATTCGAGGGCTAAAAAGCCGCTTTCCGGTATGCTCTCAAAGGCGTGGATTTTCGGCATTTACAGGTCTATGGGCTGTTTTGGGGTGCGTCGGCCTTCGGGGGCTGTGTGCGACGCTTCTAGCGGCCCCTCCGAGGTTGCGTGGTGGCGGTGTGGATCAAGAGGGCGGTAATAGCGGGCAAGCTGGCCTTCTTTCACGCTCTGCCACGCCTGCGGGCCGCAGGCGTGCTTGGAACCAAGCAGGTGGCCCGGCATCTTGATTTTCACGCTGGGGCGGCTTCCCGACTTGACGTGAAATTCGCCGGTGTTGAGGGATTGCAGATCTTCCAGCGACGCCCCGGTTTCGCCGCTGATGGTTTTGAGTGTTGCGAGGGCATTTTTCCCCGTCATTTTGATATTGGTATTGGAAAGCAGAATATTTTTGAGCTGGGTATCCATGTTCTGCCCCAAGATCTGGCTAGCGAGGGTCAAATAGAGGCGGTATTTGCGAGCTTCGGTCAAAATTTCTTCGATGGACTTTGAAACATACAGTTGGCATTCGTCGATGAAAAGGTGCGTTGCGGCCCGCCTTTCCTCGGCAATTGCAGCCTGCTGCATATGAAATGAGCGAATGTGTGCGACCAGCAAGCGGCCTATCGCTTCGCTGGTATCAGCCCCAAGGCTTCCGCGTGAGAGGTTAAAAACAATGAGTTGCTTTTCTTGAATTGCGGCCTCTAAATCAAAGGTGCTTTTTCCGACCGTGAAATTGAGGAAGGTGTGGCTATTCAAAAGCACTTGCAAGCGGGTGCGGATGGCTTGGCGGGTATTTTTGATACCGTCGCTAAAATAGTCGTTTCTTAGAAAGTGCCGTTGTACGGGATTGGGAAGGTTTTTTTCAGCGAATTTCAGAAGATCGCCGCTTTCCTCGTCGTTCATAAAACGCATCAGGTCGATGAGGGTCGAGCCGTCCCGCAAAAACAGGGTGGTCAAACACGGCTGCAAGAGGGCCTTCATATTGAGGCTAAATTTGCTGTCGATTAGTTGTTCAAACGCATCGACCAGTTGTTCGGTTGCCACGTTGATCGTTTCGGGGCTTTTGTGGGGCAGATCGAAAGGATTGAACACCGGGGTAAAACCCCGCTGTAAGAGCGGGTCGATATATAAAAGCCGCCTTCCGCCGTTATTCTCCTTAAAGCGGGCGACCTGTTCGGCAAGGTCGCCGTGCGGGTCTAAAACAATAATCGCTGTCGAAGGGTTTTTGGTGAGGTAGTGGTGGATTAAAACTTTGATTGCCTCGGTTTTACCGCTTCCAGATCCGCCAGAAATATAGGTGTGCTTGCGTCGGTCATCTTCGGCCAATGGTAGGGTATAGCGGCCCAAAAAAAAAGCCGCCGCATCCGCCGAAAGGCCGCTCTGCACATAGCGAATATAACCCGCCGTATCCGGGCTAAAATGCGAAAGAAGATATTTCTGAGTGCTGGCTTTTTGCTGGTAATCGGCAAGGTTTTTTTCGTAAGTGGATAGAGCCTTTGTGTAATTGTAGTACCGCCACGCCGCCGCGTGCTTGGGGCCTTCCAGTGGCGGAGCATTCTGGGCGAAAGCTGGATCTTCACGATCTGGTGGGCTGGGGCGACTGTAAGAAGCACTGTAGACCCGCTTAAAGGCCGAAAAGCTTTCCGCCCGCCCCGTCTCTTGAGCGTAGCCTTCGACCAGGGCAGACGCGAGCGGATTGTTTTCGCAAAGATCGAACGATCCCACCAAGAGGGGTGGCGGCTGTCCCTCGGTGGGGCCGGTCAGACCCGATAGAAGGCGATCTAATACGGCAATGTCCGATACGGTCATGGGCGATGTGGCCGGGGGTTTGGTAGGGCTATTCGGCGGGGCTTTTGAGGGGGTAGGCTGCGGACAGAATATATAAATATATCAAATAGATAATTTCCAAATATCAATTCAATAACCTTCCCATCCATCCCTCTTGTGTTCTCTCGCTCATTCTCCGGTTCCGTGCCTCGTGCCAATCCCTCCCGCTTGGTCGGTCTTGTCCCTGCGGCCCGGTCCCGTCCAAAGAGGCTCGTGAACCCTGCAAGGTCTGTCCTCTCGGGTTTCCGGGGCCAAAGGTTTTCGAGTCATTGGGACGGCTCACTCTTTAAAATGACGTGGAAAGTGCGGCTATTTCAGAAGGCGAAAGAGAAATTCTTCGGAAAAAATAATTGAAAGGTCAACGCCGAATTTCCGATCGATTTTATCGAGGCGATAGCGGGCACGATACATAGAAAGCTCTATATCGCGTATTATGTCTTGTTGTCGTTGTTCCTGTTCTCTTTTTTGTTCCGCTTCATTCTTCTTGTCGCGTTCGGCGTGTCGTGCTTTTAGTTCGTCAATTCGTTTTTGAAGGGCGACGCGCTCATCCTCGGGAGAAAGTCACTCAAGACTCCTTTGAAAAGCAGCACATTCCTCATCGAACGTTTGTGCGTGTTCGGAAATTGCATTATCAATCGCGTTAGCAAAATCGTTCATCCAATCCTCTACCCATTTTTCTAAATCATCCGATTCACCATTAGTTACTATAATAGGCATCTTCCCATCGGAATGGTTTTGTGGTTGCTCGAAATGTTCCATATATATGAGATAAAATAATAGGTTCGGCTATATTATATCAAAGTCCGTGGCTTTTGTCATATTTTTCAAATTCGTGAAACCATTTTTCAAGGGTTTCATCATTCAAATGAGCGTCCTTTTCCTCTTCCTCCCGCTTCGTAAACCACGAATATAGGGAAACTTTTTCGGCGTGCGTGACGTTGATGCGGTGCAAATAGGACTCAATCACCATTTTATTGACTTCATGCTGGAATTGCCGCTTCTGCATTTCGGAGAGGTGGGAACGTTCCAAGTCTTGTTCCATCATTTTTAGAATGGCAGAACGGGTATCACTGCTGGCGGTGATATTTGCCCCGAGTATCGACTTCGCCATATCAAGAGCCGCATCCAAAGAGGCTTTTTCGAGGTCCCCTCGGCGGGCTTGGTTCGTTGCTCTTTCTGCAATCGTCGCTTGGAGTAATACTATTTCCCGTTCATGCTGGCGTTGCCGCTCGGCTTCGTCATGGGCAAGATGGGTTTGGACAATCTGGCCCACGATCCCAAGGAAACTTTCTTTGCGTCGTTCGGCGTTCTCAACCTTGGTGCGGAGAATATCCGTCAATGCATTCGTATAAATTTCGCCTTGGCGAGAAAGAGCTATTCCGAAGGATTCAGTTACAGCAATAGCCGCCGTGGTGGGAGCTTGGTTTGCATGGAAACGAGCGAGTTCTAGGCTTCCATCCTGCTCTATCTGCTTTTCTGAAATCCTACTGGATTCCCGCTTTTCGGCTCGGTGTAAAGCCTCTTTCTGCCTGATTTCTGCCTCTTCCATACGGAGGCGGTGGGCTTCCTGTAAAAGAGCTATTCGGTCGGATATGTTCTCTGGCATGCTATCCGCTCCTATTTTCCCAGGTCTAAAATCTGGGAAATCATCGCACTAAGGTCAGAGTCATTTAATTCGTCTATCTCTTTAATTTGCCGTATAATATCTTTTTGGTGTGCGTCCTGTTGTGCTTGAAAATTGCTGCGAAGTTCAAACATACGACTTTCTACATTAATTCGGCGGACTTCCTCCTTGTCCATTCTTTCGTCTGATAGATTTTCTGCTTGTTGCTCACGGTAAAATTCGACGCGACGTTCTGCGAGATAGACCTTTGCTAGGTGTAAGGAGTATTCAGCCGAGAGCATTCGGATGGAATTGCGAGAAAGTACCACACTCATATTTTCGTAAATGGCTAACAGCTCCTCGGCCCCCTCTATTCTGACCTCTATGAGCGAACAATCAGGAATTTGCTTTTGTATTTCGTTGATACGTCGATACATTTTAGCCTCCAGTCGGTTCCGCTGGTAGGGCCACGCCAGATCAATTTCTGCCTTTTTTTGATAGAACTCGGTCTTGCGTTTTGCTTCTCTCGCTTGCTCTTGTTCGAGTTTGTCCAGTCGTGCAAGCTCGGCTTTAAGCTGCTTTTGCCGCTCAAACTCAGAAAGAATTAAATCACGTTCCATACTTACCCCTCAATCCCAAGCTTCTTTTTACGGAGATTGATCTCTTCCTCAATTCTTTTATTTTCTTCCGAAACCTTGCGAAGAGCGGATTTTTTTTCATATAGGTCCTGAAGATATGCAGAGGCTTTTTGCCCATCAAGTTCTATTTTCAAGGATTTCATATCTTTGTAGAGAAGGTTCGATGCGGCCAAATTTGTGAAAGCCGCTAAACCGCAAAAGAATAGTATTTCTATGGCAATATCGTCATTTTCAATTATAGAAAATTGGTATAGCCCACGACAGACTTGAACCAGTGCCGGAAAAAAAGACACTGACAAAGCCGCAATGGTCAGTTTATATTTTCTCTCTCCGCTTTGGTGTTTAGATTTTATATACGCCCTTAGCACAATGGTTACAAATGGGGAGATAAATGCGGATAACAATGCTGCGCCAAATATTTTTTTAATACTGTCTCCGCTTCCGCCTGACGCCATAAGAAGGGGAAAGTTGTAAAATAGGAATGCTGCTGATAAAGCCAATACAGAAAATATCAGTTCGATTTTATCTTCGTACTCTCGGCTTATGTATGTGGCTCCATATAATAGCAAGCCAGAGGCTGCGGCGGCTGCTAGAAGTCTTGGTTCATTAGCCCAAAAATTGGCATATATAATATATACTGCAATAGCAACCAAAGCGGCCGATGCCAAGAGTTTAAAATTTTTCATCGTATTTCCTTTTAAAAACGAAACTTGCCTTAATCTTTGGTGGAATGTTAGTATGTAAACGTCCGTTTACCCACTAACACCCATTTCGATGACAAACCATTTTGTCGCCTACTACCGCGTTTCCACGCAAAAGCAGGGAGTCTCCGGCCTTGGCCTCGACGCTCAAAAGGCCGCTGTATCGGCCTATCTGGCGAGCCTAGGGGGAAGCCTCATTGCTGAGTATACCGAAATCGAGAGCGGACGAAAGAGAGTCCGCCCTCAGCTTGTGGAAGCTCTTGCAGCTTGCAAGCGGCAAAAGGCCCGCCTAGTCATTGCCAAGCTTGATCGGCTGGGACGTTCTGTCGCGTTCATCTCCACGTTGATGGAAAGCCAAGTGGACTTTGTGGCCTGCGACAATCCCCACGCCGCCCCGCTGGTGTTGCACGTACTGGCCGCCTTTGCCGAACACGAGGCACGCGAGATCAGCCGCCGCACCAAAGACGCTCTGAAAGCTGCCAAAACGCGGGGAGTGGCCCTTGGGATGAATGGCCGCACCTTGGCCGACCAAAACCGCCGGGATGCCGACGCCTTCGCCCTGTCGGTTTCGTGGGCGGTGGAAGATTGCCGCTACGCGGGCGTTACCTCGGTGCGTGGCACCTGTGCGGCCCTCAACGAGCGGGGCATTCCATCCGCTCAGGGGAAGCGGTGGAACGTGCAAAGCACGCACGCCCTGCTGAAGCGGCTGGAAGGACTAAACGGGTAAGATATTGCTGAACAAAGAAGCACTACAATTGTAGTGCTTCTTTGTTCAATGTCCGTATTTTGACTTTCGATCAAAAACCCCCTATAATTATGGGGAAGGGCAATCACTGTCCGTCTGCTAATTTCAAAAAATATGGACCGTATCTTGAGACCCTATACCGGCCCCCGCGAAGGGAGAGAGCCAATGCGAGTTGTGACCGAACGCTTTAAAGCTAAAGACCTGCCCCAAGAACTGCGGCGGGGAATTCCCGATGATGCCGAAGTCCGCGTGACCGTACAGACCAGCGAGAGAGGCAAGGAAGCCGCTCAAGCGTTTTCGGCTCTCGCCAATCGCGTAAGCTCCCGCGTGGAGGAAGCCAATCTTTCTGATCCCGACATTCAAAAGCTTTTTGATGAAGCAGGGATTAAATTCGCCACCCAACACTTTTAAGAGAATTATGCAAAAAGTAATTATTGACGCCAACGTATTTATTGCCTCGCTTATTCGCAGAGATTCCGCCCCCGCACGGGCTATCGAATTGGCTCTGGAACAACACCTCCTCATTCTATCGGATGAGGTTTTTTCGGAACTCCGTGAAAAGCTTTTTTCCCTCTCGCCAAAGCTTGCGAAATACATTCGCCAAGAAGATGCTCAAGAGCTTTTAGCGATTTTAGACGATATCCCCCGCGTTCCCATTACCGAACACATTTCGGTGTGCCGCGATCCCAAAGACGATATGTTCCTTTCTTTGGCGGTTTCAGCAAAGGCCGATTGCATCGTGAGCGGTGATAAAGACCTTTTGACCCTGCACCCCTTTCGCTCAATTCCTATCGTGCCGCCAGCGGACTTTCTCGCCCATTTCCAAAGCGAGTAAATGCCGCTATCTATCTTGCTCCAGCATCAAGTGCCTTCTGAAACATTGTGGCAACATCTTTATTGTAGATGATGCATCTATCAGAAAATCTTGAAGATACAGAAGCAGAGTTTGGAAAGGAAACTTTAACAATCTTCCTATCAAAAATCATAATGTCCATTGGCATCTTGTATTTAACTTTAACCAAATAATAATTTGGCAACCCATTAAACTTATTCATCCATGAGTATGCATCTGAATCAACAGGTGTATCCTCATTTATAAATCTTGTTAAAGGGACACCGCTTTCACACTTCTCAATTAAAAGAGATATATAAGATTCTGTCGGTATATCATTCCCAAAATGAGTTACAATAATTCCATCTTTGGAATTATTTATTAAATCGTAAGATCTGCTTCCATTGGAATCAACGCCAATTACTATTCTGTTTTCAGATAGGGCGTTTAGTGCATCTATTATTATAAGTGTAAGTGCAAGAAATGCAGATAGCCCATACGAAATATAAGGGTCAACTTTGATATTTGTTAATATTCCTAACAATAAACCACCAATTCCAATATGTGATAAGATGCTGCGAAATTTGATTGGAAATTCCATAACCAATTACTCCATGTAATTAAAGATGGTTTGGTAAATGTCATAATTAACTTATTGGCGAGAAACACTTGTTTTCCAACACCTGCCACCAACACCCTCAAGATTTGTAAAAACATACCATGATTTTATCCGAAAACCACTGTTGGATTGAGTTTCTATG
>Ga0209373_10004365_pt1 | contig 12222 bp, 2 predicted proteins | sample Higcelweek5metaG_FD_187173 | JGI IMG/M metagenome (GOLD analysis project Ga0209373, IMG submission 187173) | Freshwater pond sediment microbial communities from the University of Edinburgh, under environmental carbon perturbations - High... | ecosystem: Environmental > Aquatic > Freshwater >... | reverse complement strand
TCAAAACTACCCGTAGGGGTTATGGTTGCTGTTATCTCGTACGGGTTTACATAAAATCCATCGTAGGTCACGCTAATTTGAACCGTTGATACTGTACTTAACACACTAACTGTCCCCGAATAATTATCACCCAAATATGTACCCCCGGTAACTGTAATACCAGTAACATCAACATCGCCGACAGTAAAGACAGGGGCGCTGGTAAGGGCGAAACCAAAACTCCAGTCGCTGCCATAGCTTGTTGTGTTCAGGTTAACCGTATAGACTACCGTTGTGGTTGTATCGGTTAAATCGGAAAAAATAACACCGCTGGCAGAGGAACATATCGGCGCTGCCGGACCTGTAATATCGACATCGAAGGGGGCGCGAATTGCAAACGGAAATTCGCGAACAGCCGAGCAACCATTGCTGCCCTGCTCGGAATAGTAAAGCACATAATCGCCGATTGCCATGTGGAATTCAATGGTTACCTGATCGTCGGTTGCCGATTGAGTCCTGGTCAGTTCATAATTTGCTACATCATTTGCAATGGGTGCACCCGCTGATGTTTCAATGAACCAGCCTGTTCCGGTATTTCCATAATTTCCGGGAAGACCCATGAAAACAGTGTATCGGTGTGTTGAATTCTGGAGCGGGTTTGAAGCGCTGGTAGCTGTTTCGCCCACACCTGCTAAAATGTCAAGTGTTGATGGAATTGATAATATGGTAATTGCCTGTTGCCGGTTAGGGCTACCATCAACAAAGTTCGTAATGTTGTCTCTGGTTGTGGCATCGGGCGCTCCGGCTAAAGAAAAATTAGCTATACCATTAGAAACATCCAGATTTCGGATAATATCTAAAGTTACAGGGTTAAAATACGAAACCGTAATACTCACAGTAACTGGTGAGGAATTGGAAGCAGAAGGCGTTACATTAATCTGATAATCGGACCCTGAACCCGTGTAGGTTAATGTTCCATCGCTTGCTTTCATACTGTCGACAGTCACCGCCTGCGAAAAATCAGCATCGAACCCCCAGCTTGTCGGATCAAAGTCATCGTCCTTGTTCATAGTAACAGTATAAGTTACCGAAGTATTGAACGATTCTGCATCTACTTCGCTATAAAGATGGGATGAATCACTTTGTGAGTTACAAATATTGGTTATATCAGCAGCCAGTGTTAGATAGAATGTATTGGGCACTACCGTAATCCTAAATTCGCGCGCCGAGATACAACTATGGTTACGGTCAGTCTCACGATACTGCAAAGACCAGACACCGGTTGTAAACACCGTATGGTCGAAGGTAATATGAACAACATCATAACCCCCATTGGTTGTTGCCGGGACATAAGTAGCCCAAGTGCATGAACCATTGGTTAAATCATAAGGAGGATTAACACCATCAGTGATGATCCATTCCTGAGTATTCACCACCGAATCGATAACGATCCGGTATGCATGTTTTGAATCCTGATAAGGGCTGGCCCCGGTGTTTTCAACCTGAGCATGGGCATAACGAACCATTGCTGATAATAGCAGCGCTATGATCAACAAATTGGTTTTTAATATGTACCGTACCTTAGACATTTACAATTTATTATTCTCAATTTATTATTCGGCTAAAGCCGATTTTTGCTTTCATCTAATTTAATTCCTCCACCTAATCCACGATAGCTATCGGGAGGAGGCTATTCAATCCAGCTTTCATATTGTCTCCTTTTTTTCAATTGCCTCCACATTTATGTGGAGGTTTTCTGTTGCAATCTTTTGAACCATGGGCTTTAGCCCAATTATTCTATCCTTTCCGTCCGAAAGAACATATTCCATCTTGCGAAGGCGCTTCCGCGGACGGTGTTCCCGGGGTTCTCCTTCTCCCCCGGTTGAAACCGGGGGTTATTGTTGGTTGATCCCTCAGGGATCAATACCCGTTTCCAATTTTTCAACATTTAAAGAACGTCTCTACCTCCCAAACTAAAGTGGCGATAGCATTTTCAAATCATCTATAACCTTTCCTCTACATCTTCTCTCCCCTATTCTTCTCATTTTCTCACCTTCTCGGCACACCTTTTTTCGGTCTCCGTTCCCCCTTTTTAGGGGCTAGGGGTGTTTTAATTCCACACCAGTATATCACCGACATCGGGCATGGCATAAACGGTATTCGCCGTACTGTTTCCTGGCGAACCTTTTATTACGTCGATATCTTGTTCGCCATAAGGCCCCCGAATATCAGTAATCTTAAAATAAATATCCTGTTCAACCCCCAACACATCGTTGTACACAATGGTAAAAAGAACGGGTGTAACCGATGACGGTGTAACAGAACAACTATTTGGAAAAACAGATGTATTCAGCGGAGGTGTCCAGTCTTGTTGTGTAAAACCGCCACCTGCTGTCGCGGTAATGCTGCTAATTGTACCATCAGTACCAATTCCACCATCAACACTAACTTCAAAATTAAAACTCCAGGGAAGACTGGCTGATGTGATATAACCTCCGTCAGTTAAAGAAGGATAGACTACAGTTACTAAATATGATACCGTGGTTTGAAATTCAGTATCGCCAGGTAATCTCAAATCATTTGACCCATCAGGGCAGTCAGCCGCATCAGCTAAATTATTTAAGCTCATATCAACATCGAACGGACCCCAAACACGAATATCTAAAACAACTGCCGTTACACACAAATTCGAACCATTGGTTGTTTCCTTATAACCAACAACATAAGCTGCTGATGCAGTAGGATTTGTAAGGGTACTAAACTGAATTTTAAAGTATGATCGCCCTCCAACAATAGCCGGAATCACAGGAATCATAGTATAATGTGTACCATCAACCAATGCTGTAGCAGTACCACCTTCAATTTGCGATTGAGTAGTTCCGGCAGGATAAAGTCCCCACGATGGAGTATAGCTTGTATTGGCCATCACAATAGAATAGGTATGCACCGAATATTGCAATGGCGCTGTATTCCCCCCAATCTGGGCAGACAGCGGTTTTACTGCTGCAATCATCAGCGCGATCAGCATAAACAAAAAAACTATTTTCGTTTCCCTCTTCATATTATTCTATTCCACTCCCCGGGTTTGGTTTTGGTAAAACGCTTATTGTATAAATGGGCTTAATGGTCTTGTTTCGATCCGCATCATCCATACTATCACTTCCATCCCAAATTTCAAAAGTTACAGTAGTTATCCCCTCATAAAATGTAAGAAACGTTGCCGGGTTAAAATTAAATGTAAACACCTTGGGAGGAAACTCCGTTGAAGGAACTTCATGCCAATCGTTGTATCCCGGCGGATTATAGGTGCTATGTTCGAGCATGTACCGTATTTTAGTTACTCCACAGTTATCAGCATAATCACCCGCGAGCAATTGAATAACAGACTCCGATATGGTACTATCGGTATACGCAACAAGCCCCGGAAATACGGCATCGTGAGTAGCACAATACGGGTTTTTCACCTCGCTATTTTTAATAAAATAAGGATCGGTTACATCTCTTACCTCCATACGAATATCACCTTTCTCAATTGAATCGTTTGTCGCTTCATCGATGACCAGAAACCAAATTTTCACAGGTGTGCCAATGGCGGAGCAATCAAAATAGATAGAATCGTTCCATACAGTTCCCGAATCAGTTGAAAGGAAATAGGTCATTTCATCGGTATCGGAACAATTATCATGACTGCTCAAGTTAAATTGGTGTGCAGTGTAAATAACGTGCCCTGTCGCATCCAAATCCATGCTTGGTGGTGGAATTTATAAAACCTCCCTACGGGTACAGGATCTTCGCTATCAAGCACATTGATATAATAGATCCATGAAGAATTGGCATTTGAATTTTTAGAAACATTTTGAGTTACATCGACTGTAACGGTATTGATCCCATTAAGTCTTTTCCGTCCAAGTAAAGCCCCTAAAATTTTATTGTCGATTGAATCATTTCCCTCACCTGTAAAGACATCCAAATAGGGTTGCGTAACCACTTTCCACGACACATCATAATGACATTTTCCACCCGCATCATCTGTAATTGTGGGAACCAATGAAGGCACTTCACTTTCATCAACCAAATAGCTACAAACTCCCGGATCGGCAATAACATTAATTGTCCCCAACTGCTCAATCACAGGGGCAATGTTATCGGTTGCCCTGATAATTATCGGATCAGATAATGTAAGCGAAGGAACCGGGCAAGTATACGGGTCGACAAACGATACGTTAAAGGTATCGATTGGCAATGCTGTCAAGTTTATGTCGTTACTGAAAAACAAACCACTCCGATACGTCCAGGTATAGGTTCCGGGTTGTGGCAGATCAGACTGCCAGAGGCCTGTGCACCCTGCTGCCGGCGTAGCGCCAAAACCAGAAGGAAAGCAACTATTATAAGCGGTAGAATTACCTGAACCATTGTTTAACCTCCAATAACCCACCAGACCGGTTTCGCTACCAGTGTAGGGCAACCCCGGAGCTGCGCCTCCAATGTTATTGTTCCAAATACATACATCACGAAGTATGCCACTAAAACCACCCATTGTAAAACCGGAACCAACATCAGAAGATGAAGCGGCCGAACTACTACCTTCCTGACTACCTTCAACATACACATAAACCCCTGTTCCATCCCATGCACCAACAACATAATACCAACGTTTTGTTAAAGCTGTAAATGCTGATGTTGCTGTTGAACTACCAACAGTCATACTAAACTGCCCGCTGGTATTTACAGTAAGCGAAATATCACCCTTCGAAATGAGTGTTCCCCCCGACAAATCATCGAGGTAAACAAAGGCTCCAATGGTACCCTGGTTTGTCAGGTTTATGGTATCATAATTACTTGCAGTAACCGAACCGCCAAAATGCAATTGTCCGGGAGCGCCACCTCCAAGGGTCAGGTTTATCGATCCTACTGAATCTTCAAAACAAGTATTATCTACACTCACTGCACTAAGTGTGTAGGGTGAAGGCGCTTGAATAGTAACAGGCACGGTTACTGGCGATAAACAACCATTCACTTTCATCCGCACTTTATAATCACCCCCGGTTAACCCACCAAAAGAATATTGGCCAAGGGTACCCCAACTAACACCATCGTAAATACTGAATTCAGGTTTGCGTTTCCGGTCATAATGGTAATCGGTAGTATTTACTCCGCTGATATTTACGGTGATTGAAGCGTCATTGGCACCACCGCATGACATGTTCGTTTTTGAAACACTGGTAAACTTTGGCTCTATTTCTACATGCAGTAGCCTCGTATACGTTGTGCTGGAATTTAAACTCTCATCAATGGCACTCCATGTTATAGTAAAGTCAGTCCCGTTCGGATTATCAAGGTAGGTGTTAATGTACTGGTAGAAATTCGTTATCGAATCGGTTAAATCGTTGCCATGAGGATTAAAAGTACCATTCACCCTGGGTATTGGAACTGAAATGTCTAAACCAGGCGCTTTGCCCCCCTGAATTCTATAGGTAATGCTTTTAACATTGGTAATCCCGCAATTGTCGTATGGGGTTGGTATGTGTATTCGATAGCCAATACGATTACAATAATTAATTGTGTCGTTTTGCAAATCAGGGTCATTCACATCAAACCAAGGAGGCTGATCATCACTAATTATTATCGTATCGGTTTGAACAGTGCTATTTAAACTTTCATCAGTAACCCTCCATGTCAACACGGTTGTTCCGCGTTTATAATTGGTTGTAATATCAGCCTCTCCATCGCTACGAGAAACCAGTGTTATATGATTATTTAAATAATCTCCGGATGAACAGTTATCGGTAAACTGAGGGATCGTTTGGGAAGCAGCCCACTGTGGAATATCAAGCCCCAATGCTTGCAACGAAGCATAAGATGTATAATCATGATCTAAATCGGTATGGGTCGAGATCGTAGGTATTAAGTTAAACACAGGTTTAGTTCTATCATTCACCGTAATATAAAAATCGGAAGTAATACTATTGGGGCCAGCAGGTAAACCGTAGGATGTATTATCAACACCATCATCTACTGTCCAAACAACATGAGATTGACCTTTTTTAAACTTATAACCGTTGAGAGTAATAAGGTCAGCATCCTGTAAAACATAAGTTAACAAATCAGGATCATACCAATAAACATCGGCAGTTTTCGTGGTTACATTTGAAACACAATAATCAGCTGCCTCAACATCATAAGTTGTCCCCACTACGGTATAGGTACATTCGTTGTCTGCCGCATCCACAGTTGTATGTCCGGGTGGAGTATAAGTAAAATAAGGTGGCTCATTATCGAAAACATCCACTTTGTGTGTACATGAACCCACATTCCCGTTATAATCACGGGCATACCAGGTTACAATGTTATGCCCCACATTGTACGGCCCGGCAGCATTTTTTCCATTATTTATATTATTCCAGTAACTTTCAATCCTGTCATGGCAATCATCAGTTCTCAATGGAGCGGGCAAATTCTGAAAAGTGTAGGCGCATGAACTTGACCCGGCAGCATGTTGAACATCCAAAGAAGAACAGTCTCCGCTTGCTCCCAACACAGGTATTCCACTGCCGGTATAATCAAATGAGATGGTTGTCGACTTGCTACAGTTTAGTTTATTATACCCTGTAACGGTGACCGATGGTTTTTCACCGGGATAATATAACGTATAATCTACATAATCGTCCCATATAATGGTAATATAGTTGTCGGTAGAGTTACCTCCGGCATACCGCTTCCCATGAGTCCATGCCCAGCTGTAGTGGTCGTATGTGGTTAACTGCGAAGGATCAATCCTATAGGTGATTGTATCGAGGAAACAAACCGTTGAGCTATAAGCTTCAAACAGGGGAACCGGCACATCGTAAACATCAACACGCCAGGTAACCTCTTCCCGGCATTCCCACCATCCGGAGATTGAATTGGTACGCACATAAGTAAGCCCATTGGTTATTAAGGAATTACCGCTCGTATAGACAGTAGCTCCTAAAAGATTAAAAGGATCAGTGCTCGTAACAACCCTGCAAGGATGATCAGTAGAACACACTACATCTCCATCAGAAGTATAAGGTCCTCCCCATAAATTCCACTGCATTCCAACAAGAACCATATGAACAGGAAGATTAGTACCTGCATTTGGGAAGTTAAAGGTTGCCCAATCCTGATTTAGGGCTCCTCCATTTGACAAAGTAACCGTTGAAGGATAATCAGTCCAGTCATAATTTATATAACTCCAGTAGGAATCGTCTGGTGGCGGGGTTGCCTCATAGGTTCTGGATTGTGTAATACAAACACTGTCATCTTTGTACGAATCGGCTCCTCCTCCGGATTCGCTATCCCATCCAAAACTATATTTAAAATCGGAAAAACAGCCATTCTGATCCTGCATGTGAAAATTTACTACGTAGTCGCCAGTAACCATTGCTTTATAATCATCACTCTCATCCCACCAGGTACCATTATCATAAATTGTTCTGTTCTGTAACGTGGGACTCATATTAGTCGACGAGGTGCTATAAGTACCCGAATTATTGAATGGCCGAGAATAAATTTCATCACCATTATTATAGATCCAGTTATTAGGTACAGTAGCTCGATCAATTGTTGTCCACACATAACTATACGTTAAACTACCCAATGTATTCGATATGGTTGGTGTAAAAACCTCTCCATCAACCCCGCAATCTTGAACCTGTACATCATCGATACTAAAATAAGGTTTCACATGCACCGTTGTGTTATAAACTGTAGCCAATCCCTGCTGATCAACAATACGAAGGTACACCGGGATATATTTACCAACATCGGTGCAATTAAAACTGACACAGGCAGTATTGAGCGAGATATCCCTTCCTAACACACGCCATTCTTTTACCCCTACCCGGCGGCTATCGCCATTGATAAGCAACCTTAACCGGCTGGTTGTAATAACTGAACTAAAATCAAAATGGTTACTGCTTGGATTAGGGGCCACTCCAATGTTGGTGCCAGCCGTAGGAACATTGGTCCATGTTCCTGAATTATCATATTGAACCACTGCGGAAGAGGGTACAAGGCAATCATATTGGCGGGCTCCTGTGTATCCAAAAACAATAAACTCTCTTATACCACACCAATTATTACCCTGTCTATCAAAAACAACTCGAACCTGCTGAGTTGTTACTCCATCCGGTGCTAGCAAAGTATAATTTGCATTATTAACACCAACTGTTCCAATGGAAACCCAAGCACTTCCATTGTAATATTCAATTCGGGGATCATAATATGAATTAGAAGGATTATAACCATTTTCCCAACGAATCATAGCACTCGTAAAATTAAAACTATAACTAAAAGTATATACAACTGTTAATTGCTCAGAGGTATTGTTTGCTCCTCTATCGCTGGTTATATAAGCACCCCCATAATTACCACCAGTACCACCTGAGCCATCCCTGCAATTGGTTAATGGATAACCTGAATATGCAGGATACCCTGTAACAGTCGGCAAAGGACTCGTTTGACTTAATGCTATTGGAGTTATGAATGCCTGAGTATGCCAGTAAACTTCCGAGGCATTAAATTCGTGATTGGTTCCAAAGTCGTAAATAATTTCGCGCTGCCCTGAGGTTGTACTGCTAATGTAAACGGTATTATTATCGTTATCTTTAACATTATCCAAATTATAAGTGCTGTAATTGGCAGTTCCAGTAACAGTAGCATCGGCAGCAATGTTTGTAAAAGCAGTAGGTGCCGAAGTACCCTCGTTGGGAACGGCACACCAGTTTCCACTCACATTGTATGAGATAAATTTCTTGCCAGTAAAATCAGATGTACAATTATCCTGAATAGAAGCATCGGGAATAATATCACTGAAATAGATTACCCCGGTATTGGCAGAAGAAATAGTCAACTCAAATTGGTTCAACACCGCGGTAGGAGGATTAATATCAACCACAGATACAGGCACATCCTCAAAACTCTCATTTCCATTCAGGTCCCTCACATAAAACCGAACAGTCCGGTTGCCCATATCACTACAAGTTACCACCGGGGGATCTGTCGAAAGGAGCAGTTGATCGGAAGGGGTACAGTTATCGAATGACCCGTTATCAATATCTACACGCGGATTGATTTCATAAGTCCCGTCATCACCCAGATTCAGCTGAATACCTGTCTGGTATTCCACCTTCGGGGATATCGTATCATTAATAGCCACCGTAATGGGTTGCGAACCTACATTTCCATAAATATCCTGTACGTTTAGTACCGCGCTAATATTCCCAAGGTCTAAACAGCTAAACGGGCCATTCGGGGCAACCCAAATCCTTTCAATATCGCAGTTATCAGTAGATCCATTATCAATCTCCGCAATATGATCATTTAAATCGACACTTCCGCCACCATCTACCGAGAAAGAGAGATTATTGGCAGGAATAACATCGGGCTTAATATCATCCAGAACAGTAACATCGGTAGGGCACGATGCTGTATTTCCCTCTTCATCTACTACGGTAAGCAACACCCCAACCGGGCTAAATGTTGGCGTTGGAGTTGCAGTATAACGCACATCGTCGCAAGTCAGTTTCAATTTAGAAGATGGTGTTGATGAACCAAATACCTCAACCTCGTCTAAACTCAACTGCGCAGAAGCAGCAACCATTTGAATACGTACAACCTGCCCTGAAATCAGACTATCGAAAGAAAAAAATTGACTGCCTGAAACGGAACCAGCATAATATTCATAATAGGTTACATGCAAAGGATCCCATGTTGTATTGGTTTCGGTCAAATCGCCGGTATATCCAAATGAACCATTGTTGGAAACCAGCACCCAGAAACCGGAAGCCGAAGTGCTGTACACATTCACACCATACAATGTTAGTGCACCACCGAAATCGACCTGCCACCAAGGATTTGGCTCGGCGGGAGTAAGCGTGGAAGAGCAATCGGCAAAGTTACTGCTGGTATTACCATCAATCGCTTTATCAGGGGTCCCGGTATCTAAACCAAAACAAGTTGTAGGATCGGTATTTGATTGAGAAGCGGCACTACTACCGGCAATGTTTTTAGATAAAAGGTATGCTGTAATATTTCCACAGTTATCAGAAGATCCACCATCAATATTCAGGTAATCGATCTCAACCTCACCCACATCATCGAGATAGGTATCGAATGAACCCTGGCAACTTGCCTCTGGTTGTTGCTGATCAATTACAGTGAGTGTAAATGTTTTGTTAATTGATGCATTCGGTGTTATGTCTGGGAAAATCCTGTCCTGATAGCTCCATGTAATGTTATAAATTCCGGGGACAAAACTCTCTCCCGAAAGGGTATCAGATCCGTTAATACTATTGACAAGTTGCCCTGCTGTAACGGCACAATTATCGGTCAGCACAGGGAGCAAACCACCACTTGGAACCGTATAAACACATTCATCAGCATCGGTATAACGCGTTGAATCATCGATGGCAAGGGCTAATGGTGGTTGGTCATCGACCGTATAATAGGTTACAATTTGGGTTGTATCGAGCCCGTTGGGGTCGGTTGCTGTCCATTCAAGGGTAATAATCCCAGTCATTCCCACACCGTTGAGGGTTGTATCTCCGGGCGCCGGTGCCGGTAACGGCAAACCAAACGGATCAGAACCTACTACAAGTGAAAACGTTAACTTCACCGCAGTAGAAGGGCAAACACCATCAAATACCTTTGGATCAAATTCTCTATCGAATGGTAAATACCGACAATCACCCGAAATATTTCCTCCACCCGCAACAAGGTTACTATTGTCGTAACGTATAATGGGCTCGCCAACACCCAACGCATCGGTACGGGCATGGTCGCTATAGAAGGTCATAATTGGCGGGTCGTCATCATCCATTTTAATTGTATCGGAAAATGATTCAACGCACCCAAGGGCATCGAAAAGAGTAACGTGATATACACCTGTGGGTTGGTTTACAATATCTTCATTAAAGGATAAATAATTCCCCGAGTTGTTCAGCCAGTAATAGGCAAACTTCTGGCGAAAACTTATACCTGAAACAGAACAGTTAGAACCAGCTTTATAATTATAAATGGTTGACCCACCACTTTCATTCACCGGATAATTAACCACCAGATTGTTATCCGGATCGATTGGACGAATCAGTGTTGAATTAGCGCCAAAATTGGCAGGAGAGGCAATGTTCCATACCCGGGCATTTCGCACAAAACCATTCAGGCTTCCCCCAATATTTGCTACCCCACCTCCTACTGCCGGATCAGTGGTAAAATCAACATGTCCATTTACAGTACCAGCATTTAAATTCAGTTCGCCGTTAGAGCCATCCCAGCTAAACGAACCGGCAATGTGATACCAATTGCGCTGTTCAATATCTCCTACTGCTAAAGTTACAGGTGCAGCGCTTCCTGCAAAGAATTGAAGGGCACCGTTGACCATCCGCAATCCATAACTACTACCAACACTGAAAAGATTTGTATTCCAATTCATTCCACCACTGGCCACTGAGTCGAGGAATACCCAACATTCAATCATGCCCTCATTGGCAAGGTCGAGGCCGGCATCAGCACCTGAAGCAGTTGCGCCTCCTCCTTGAAAATGAAGGATATTTGTTTGGCTGCCACCGGTTGGATTAATATCAATAGCTCCATCGGAACTACCCAAACATTGAACATTTGAAATATTTTCATTTAACTCAATCGCTTCAACATCACTAATAACAATATTCTCACTGTATGTGTTTGAATAACATCCATTTACACGTATTAGTGCTTTGTAGGTACCGGCAGGCACCGAACTAACCGATGAAGAAGAATAAATACTATCGTTTCCCCCCAAAACAGGTCTTAAAATGTATTCAACCTCAGCCAAAGGTTCACTTTCATATTTAGAAAAGTAGACTGTAATGTCATCTGAATTGCTGCATGAAGAGGCAATTCTTACTTCGTGTAATAATGGATCAAGCTCTATATGGATGGTATCGAACGGAGTAGTAACATAATTACCATTAATATCAGACGCTCTCCACCAATAGGTATGAGTTCCGGGTTTTAGATGTGCACTGGGTAAGATTGTCGTTCCGGTAGAGTCAGGATCATAGCCGGTCATATCGTGAGTATAAGCTATATTCCAATCCCAATCACGATATAGCCTTATCGTACTAATTTGTTCACAATTAAAATTATCGGTTACACTCGGTATGGGGAAAGGATAAACCAATGCCGCGCAATGAGGCATTGTATGAGGTACTCCAAGGAACGGATCAGTTACAAACACCGGGG
>Ga0209373_10004364_pt1 | contig 12223 bp, 8 predicted proteins | sample Higcelweek5metaG_FD_187173 | JGI IMG/M metagenome (GOLD analysis project Ga0209373, IMG submission 187173) | Freshwater pond sediment microbial communities from the University of Edinburgh, under environmental carbon perturbations - High... | ecosystem: Environmental > Aquatic > Freshwater >... | reverse complement strand
GAGAAATTGCCTTATTTAGCATCATGGGCACGATCAGGTCAAAGCGGAGTGCTTTGTTGGCTCCGGTAATCTCCTCCGCACTTACAAAGATTCTTCCAAAAGATCCGATGAAGTAAGATCCACCGGCAATAATCAGAGCAAAAACAGTGGATACCACGGTACCGGTTTGAATCGCCTTCTCATCCTTGATCGTGTAAAATTTGTGAACCATCTGGGGAAGACCCCAGGCACCCAGAGAAGTCAAAATGACAACACCGAGCAAATTCAAAGGTTCCGGTCCGAACATCGATATTAATGACCCGTTCATTTCCGGAACGGCAGCGGAAGTCTGCTTGGACATCAATGTGAGGGACTCCATCAGTCCGCCGTTAAAATTCAAAACGCCGAAGACGACAAGAATAATTCCCGCCAGCATAATGATTCCCTGAAAGAAGTCATTAAATGCCGCTGACATATATCCACCGAGAATAACATACAGTGCGGTAATCAGGCTCATCACGATAATGCAAATTTCGTAGCCGTTTTGTATTGTATCCAGATGCAAAGCCGAAGTAAAAAGATAAGAAAGTCCGTTGAAAACGGAGGCGGAATAAGGAATCAGAAATACAAAAACGATCAAACATGCCGTAATTTTTAGCGGCTTGCTGTCGTATCTTTTTCCGAAAAATTCCGGCATGGTCGTTGCTTCCAAATGCTTGGTCATGATGCGGGTTCTTTTTCCCATGACCTTCCAGACCAGAAAGCTTCCGAGAAATGCATTTCCAAGACCAATCCAGATTGCCGACGTGCCAAAGCCCCAACCAAATTGACCGGCATATCCGATGAATACAACTGCCGAAAAATAGGTTGTGCCGTAAGCAAAGGCCGTAATCCAGGGACCGACCGCGCGGCCTCCCAGAACAAAAGATCCTACGCTTTTGGTATGTCTTCTGGAATAAATGGCAATAGCAATGGTAACAATAAAGAAAATTCCGATAAATAACAGGCAAATAGCTACATCACTCATACTCCCCTACCATCCTTCATTCTTTGTCCTACATAAATAATGCTGATGCTACATTCTCCTACAGAGACTCAACATTTTAATAATAGCAGACAGACAAAAAGACGCAACCGGAAATAATCGAAAAAGCGCATATTTATACAGAATAATTGAAGATTACTACCGGATTAATCATTTTCAACGAGCAGAAAAAAAATAATCGGCACGTTGTGAAACAAATTCACTTCGTACCGATTATAAAATGGTGCGGCCGACGGGACTTGAACCCGTATGGTCTCCCACACGCCCCTCAAACGTGCGCGTCTGCCAGTTCCGCCACGGCCGCAAACACAAATGATCTTCCGAGGGCTTTTTAGCAGCAAGAATGATTATAACCAGTCCTTAGAACTGTGTCAACAAATCAATCCCGAAAGATTCACAAGTGTTTTAAGAAGCTGCCGTTACATCGAGAACAAAAAAGCCAGAAGTCCGATCAATCCCAGCGCGAGGAGGATCGCAATAACAACACGCAGCGGCGATACCGGCGCTCTGCCTCCGACTTTTCCCGTCTGGCCGTTGACGACGAACTGGAAAGCTTTGCCTTTATAGGTGAAAGAAGAAATCCATACCGGAATAAGTATGTATTTGTACTTAATATTTTGAAAAACCGTCGAAAACTGAATGCTGTCCGCGCGACTCGCGTGCCATGTTGTACGAATATGACTGTCGATACTTGAATATAGGCGCGTGCGAATCGCCTCCTGGGCGGTCTTCCAGGCATCTTTGAGTCCTATTGAATAACGCTCGGCGATAAAGCCGGCAACCAGCTCAGGCCGGTAGGGTACCAGTTTTGAAAAGTCAAACGGCTCTGCTCTGCGAACGCCTGAATTGGCGTTTCTTGTGCTTGCCACAACGGTGAAGTCGTCATAGAATTCCTGATACATACCGGAAACGGCTTTCCAATCGGTCTTATCATATCCCGCTCTTCCACGAAATGTAGATGACGTCATCGTATCGAATGTCCAGTATGGCAGATAAACCCCTGTAAAGGCATCCGGCCTGGCTTCCCGTTTCGCTTTGGTCGGTGTGAATATTTTTTTACTCAGCCATGCGGAAAATAGGCCGCCTGCTTTTTTCACGGGAATTTCAAACGGACACACACCGCCGGGTGCAATCGATTTCTCCGTTGCCGAAGGCATGACGCTGGTTGATCCGCAAAACGGGCAAACCGCCGCGGTTTCAAGGGCATCGTATATGCTTTCGCCCGAACAGTTACTGCATACAACTGCCTTCTTCTCTACACCCCAGTTAAAACTGTCGCCGGTTTCCGCAGATTCGAAATCCAACTCCGAAACGGACGAGCCTCCTTCCGGCAGAGGAAGTTGCTTTTTATACCCGCAGAATTCACACAACATGCCTCGCGTTTCGGGATCGTATACAATGGTCGCAGCACAGTTCGGGCATTTCTTTTTTGTTTCCTCTTCTGTCTTTTCCAGATTGATGTCATTGGATTGACTCGCATCTTTTTCGTCCATTTTACCCCTCCTTATTGGCTTCCGTTACGATTGCACAAATATCTTAAAGCTCATGGGCATAAGTATTTGAGGTACATCAGGCACAAGAACATCTGTCGAAAAACGGTATCCGCTTTTCAAAACAGGTTCCGGAGAAACATCCGCTTCGCAACTCCTAAACTCCGTTATATGAGCCGATACGCAAAAAGCAACCGAGGTGGTCCGGCTTCTGTTAAATGCAAATATTACGCGTGAAGACCCAATGCAAGGCTTACCGAAACAATCCAATCCGGATGAATCCAAATACCGCTCGAAAACAAATAGATCATCACCGGCTAGAAGGGTTCTGTAATAGCCGGTTTTGAGTACGGGCAATTCCCTGCGAATCCCGCTGATCTCGCGGTAGAACCGCAACTGCTCTTCCTGCTCAGGCGTAATCATGTCCCACGGATACGTCCTTCGATTGAAAGGATCGCGATATCCTTCCATTCCGATTTCGTCACCGTAATAGACCGAGGGGCATCCGACGTATCCAAGTTGAAAGACAAACCCGAGTCGCATCAGCTGCATGCCGAGAATACGCTGTTCGTCTGATAAACGAAGATCCTTCTGCTTTTTTCGGTCTCCCGGATCTTTTTCTCCGGAAAGCATTGTAATTGCCCTAGGAACATCATGGCTCGAAAGAAGGTTCATTTGACAGTAGTATGCCTGTGCCGGATAATTCTCACGGTATGTTTCCAGAAGATTATCGGACTCGGTGGCTGTATACGTGCCGCCTAAATAACCGAGAACAGCCTCGCGGAATGTATAGCCCATCACTGAGTCGTGTGTGTTCCCGAAAGTAAAATCCCGGTATGTTCCATAACTGACTTTGCAGCTGGCGTCTTCCCAGACTTCGCCGATCACCGCACCCTTGCCTCCGGTCTCCTCTTTAACGCGCTCACGGATCTCCCGGATAAAGGAATCAGGAAGTTCATCGGAGACATCCAGTCTGAATCCAGCCGCGCCCTTCTTGAGCCAATAAGCCAGAACACCTTCACTTCCAAGGATAAATTCCCGGTAAAACAAATCACTTTCATTAACATTCGGAAGTTCAGGGAACCCCCACCAGGAATCGTACATGATTTGACCGTTTTTGTTTTTCGAAAAAGAGTACCATGAAAGATATTTGCTTTTCCGGCCGTTCATTACCGCTTGAAAAGCACCCTGTTCCGGATACCTTCCATACTTATTGAAATACCGGCTGTCCGCTCCCGTATGGCTGAATACACCGTCGAGAATGAATCGGATGTTCTTACCATGCATCTCTTTTGTGAAGCAGGAAAAGCCTTCCTCACCGCCAAGAAGCGGATCCACCGCAAGATAATCGGCGGTGTCGTAACGGTGATTGGATCTCGCCCTGAAAATCGGATTCAGATAAATAAGATCGGTATGAAGCGACGAAATGTACTGCGATTTGTCAGCAATTCCGGTAAGCGTGCCACCAAAGAAATCGCAGGCGACATAGCCGGTTTCGGGTTTCCCGTCAATATCCACTTCTTCATCCCAATGATCGTGCAGTATTCGAGCAGGGTCATCGTTTCCGATATCCATGTCTTCTCTTCTAAACCGGCTTCCGCGGGCAAAACGATCCGGGAATATTTGATATATCAGCGCACCCTTCATCCAGTCAGGTGTAAGAAAATCTTTCCTGTACACGGTTATCTGAAACGCGCCGGGGAATCGCTCCTCATCGGCACCGATGCGCGCAGGAACATTACTGATTCTGCCTTCTCCGGAATAATCCGAAGCGGACTTGACATAGTAGAGAACGTCCGTTGCATCAGGATACGCATTGATTGTATCCGCACAATGGCTTCCCTCGAAATAGCCTTGCCCGTCTTGCAGCTTTCCCTTCATGCAAAACCAATAAAAAAACAATCCGGAATCCGAAGGCATCCGAATCCGGATGCGATAACGATTCGAGTTGTCCGGATCGGGATCCATCATAGCTTCATGGTAAGAAAACGAGCGAAGCCCGTACGCATAACACAAGAAAATACGTGAGTATCTCGCATTGACATCCAACGCAAGTTCAACATATTCGCCCGAAGCTACGGCGCCGAAAGGCTTCCGGTATTCCATGTCCCGGGTAAGGTGAATCGCAATGGGAATATCGGAATGGTTTTCAGACGTCATTTTCCCTTCGAGCCGCCTTTCTTTGCGGGCGGTTTTCTCTTAACCGGTATTTTTGCCGGGGTGTCAATCGGTCTGCTAAGTGGTTCCGGTACAGGAAAGTTCTCAAGCGCCTTACGTTCACGGCTCTGGCCGATTCCGGTAATCAGAGAATACAAACCCATGTATTCCGCTGCGGAACGTTTCCAGGAAAAATCGCTCTTCATACCCGTTCTTACCAGTTCGTTCCAGACCGATTTATAGTGCCTGAATAAATCACAGGCATATTTTGTGACAAACAAAAACTCATGTGCATTGATGTTGGCAAACGAAAATCCGTTACCCTCGCCGGTGTATTCGTTGTATGCCTTTACGGTATCTTTCAAACCTCCCGTTTCACGGACAATCGGAACTGTACCATAAACCATGGATATCATCTGGGACAATCCACAGGGTTCAAAAAGCGACGGCATCAGAAAAATATCGGCAGCCGCATAAAGTTGGTGTGCCATCTGATTATCATAATAAATACAAGCACTCAGTTTCCCGTGATGTCGCTTGGCAGCCTCAGCAAGAGCTCTCTCGTAATAGGAATCTCCCGTGCCGAGCACCACCATCTGCATTCCGTCATAAAGCATCTCATCAAGCACTCTCAATAGCAAATCGAGGCCTTTCTGATCCACCAGTCTTGAAATCATCACACACAACGGTGCTTCCGGATTGACATCCAATTTCAGCTGCTTTTGCAGTGCTTCTTTGCAGAATGCCTTGCCCTCGACAAAATCGTCAATAGAGTATTGTTTGGGAATAAGTTTATCCGTCACCGGATTAAATTCTTCGTCGTTAATACCGTTTAAAATTCCGGATACTTTGTACGCATATCGTTCCAAGGTCTGATTGAGCCCGTCTCCATAAAAGTCGGTCATGATCTCATATGCATAGGTCGGAGAAACCGTGGTTACAGAATTTGAATAAACGATTCCCGCCTTCATAAAATTGACGGCACCGTCTTTCAGTGACAATTCCTCGGTTAAAAACCGGTCCGGCAAATCAAGAAGGTCCTTTATTGCCTCAATTCCGTGTATTCCCTGATACTTCAGATTGTGTACGGTATATACGGTTTTAACGTTCATAAATTTCCCTTGCGGCCGATAATGGGCGTCCAAAAGCAAAGGAATCATGCCGGACTGCCAATCGTTTCCGTGAATGACATCCGGCTCGAAATTCATGAAGTCACCCAGAAATTCCAAAACAGCCCGCTGGAAAAAGCAGAATCGCTCAATGTCGAAAACATACTCGACATATACTTCTTCAAAGTGAAAATAGTACTCATTGTCTACAAAATAATAGACTATGCCATTTGCTTCTAAGGTATACAGCCCCGCATAAAGGGATCTCCATCCCATTTTAACCATTTTCCAGCCCATAAATTTCATGCTTTTCGCATACTTTTTCTTGATTTGTTGATACATCGGCATGATAACTCTTGCTTCGCAACCGATTTGCGAAAGAGCGTTCGGCAGAGATCCCATTACATCCGCCAGTCCGCCGGTTTTGGCAAACGGCACAACTTCAGAGGAGACAAACAGGGTCTTAATGACCGTCATACGATCGCCCCCTTATCTATGACTACCGGATAGTCTTTGTGTCCGACGAGCTTAGTTCCGGGTCTGATTACCGCGTTCTTATCCAGAATCACATTCTCAAGCAGACAATTCTCTGCAATATGAGCATCCTGCATGATGACACAGTTTCTCACCAGGCTGTTACTTGCGATCGAAACACCGCGGAAAAGAATTGAGCTGTCAACCGACCCCATGATTCGGCATCCGTCGGAAACAATTGCATTTTTCACATTGCAGTTCTCATGGTAAAGCGTCGGGGCTTCATCTTTAACCTTGGTGTAAACCGGCATTCCCTTCCAGAATAGGTCCGCGCGGATCTGGTCATCCAGAAGTTTCATCGAAGCGTTGAAATAGGTTTGTACATTATTGATACGAAGTACCAGACCTTTGTATTCATATGCTTTGATTTTAAGCGTATCGTGCCGTTTCAGCAGGGTATGGACTCCGAAATATCGCTCGCCATGCGCCATCATATCTGAAATCAAATCAATCAGAACGGTCCTTCTCAGCGTGATTATCCCGAGGCTGCAGCGATTCAGTTGCGTTTTCTCAGGATTGAAAAGCATATCCGTCACGTATCCCTTACGGTCAACATCAAATATGTAATTGGGAATGCCAAACTTCGTTCCGTCCCGGTTAAACATTACGGAAAGATCCGCTCCGGACTGTTCATGCATTTCCACAAAATCATTAAAAGTCGTATTCAGAATCATATTACTGTTCGCGATAATGACGTACTCTGTCCGGTTTGAACGAATAAAGTCCAGAAGGCCTGCCATCTCTTCACCGTCTTCGGTTGAAGTGGATTCGGAATTCACATAGGGCGGAAGAATGTGAAGGCCGAAGTTCTTCCGATCCAGATCCCATGAAGCACCGGTTCCGAGGTGATCCATCAGCGACTTATACTTATTGAGTGTCAGTATTCCGACACTTTTTATACCGGAATTCACCATATTCGAAAGCATGTAATCGATGATTCGATAGCGGCCTCCAAAAGGTACCGCTGCGAGCGCGCGGGGCTTGGACAGCTCACCTATTGATATTTTGTTGTTATCCGCCAGAATGAGACCCATTGCATCAAAAAACATATATCATCACTCCTCTTCGCTCTTTATACTCTGAATGTTTCTTCGATAACACTTAATGTTTCGTCAATTTCTATATCACAGTCGACCTGACAATTTGCCGGGATGATCGCATGGTCCTTGATCTTGAGGCCCTTTTCAATGACCACAATACCGTCAGAGCATATTTTGGTATTGAGGTAGGGACTCTTTCCTTCGACTGACGCACCGGCTCTGACTCCTTCGCCGATGATGGTTCCGAATCCGACAATGCACTTGTCCAGATATGCGCCTGCACGTACCGTTACTCCGGGCAGCAGGACCGAATCCTTAACGATTGCGCCCTTCTCTACCGTTACAGAGTCTGAAAGCACGCTGTGCTCTACCGTCCCGTATATTTGGCATCCGTCGGTCATCGCCGACATGGATACTTTTGCATCGCGGGAAATATAATTAGAGGGCTTCACGGGGTTTCGGCTATAGATTCTCCATGTCCTGTCAATCAGATTTGTTTCTTCAGGCCTGTCGAGAATGTCCATGTTGGATTCCCAAAGACTGCTGATCGTCCCGACATCTTTCCAGTATCCGGAAAAGCGGTAGGCAACCAGTGTATTTTTCTTTTCGAGCATCATCGGCACGATATCTTTTCCGAAATCATTGCTGGAATCCGGATTCTCTTCATCTTCAACAAGCACCTTCCGCAGAACCGGCCAGGAAAAAATATATACCCCCATCGATGCAAGATTACTGATGGGCTTCTTGGGTTTCTCAACAAATGCAGCAACTGTATCGTCCGGTCCGGTATTCAGAATCCCGAATCTTGACGCCTCTGCCCATGGAACTTCAATTACCGCAAGGGTTGCATCGGCGTTCCGGTCTATATGATACCGAAGCATCTTGGCGTAATTCATCTTGTAAATATGGTCACCTGAAAGGACCAGAACGTATTTGGCTCCACAATCATCGAGGAAATCACGGTTCTGGTAAATCGCGTTAGCGGTCCCCTTGTACCAGTCACTTTTGCCGGATCTTAGATAGGGTGGCAAAATGAACGCGCCGCCGTTATTACGGTCAAGATCCCACGGATGACCGTTTCCGACGTAAGTATTGAGCGCCAGAGGCTGATATTGCGATAGTACACCAACCGTCTCAATTCCTGAGTTGGAACAGTTTGACAACGGAAAATCGATAATTCTGTATCTACTCCCGAAAGGGACCGCGGGCTTTGCTATGTTTTTTGTGAGAACACCCAGGCGCGAACCCTGTCCTCCTGCAAGAATCATAGCAACTACATCTGCTTTTGCCATAAAGATACCTCCGTCAATTATTATTCGGTTTCTTTTTTCCGTAAATAAATTCCGCTAAGCGGTGGCAGGTTCACTTCTAAATAGTAAGGCTTCCCCTTGAAATCCTCGCAAATTGTCTCGAAGACACCCTCATCATTCACACCGGTCGGATATCCGCTCCCGCCAAAGTGCATCGAATCCGAGTTAAGTGCGATCTCATATTTACCGGGAAGGAATACCGGAATTCTATATTTATCAATTGGAACAGGGATCATGTTCAGTGCAACATAAACGTCTACGTCTTCTTCTGTACCCATGCGGCGCATCAGAAAAACGCTGTTATCCCGGTCGGATATATCCACCCATTCAAATCCATCCCATGAATGGTCCTTCATCCAAAGTGACCTGTTATCAATATAGAAATGGTTGAGTTCAGCAACAAAATCCTTGAGAAGCCTGTGTGATTCATACTTCAACATGAACCATTCCAACTCCTCGTAGAAGCGCCATTCAATAAATTGCCCGAATTCCGATCCCATGAACATCAGTTTGGCACCGGGATGAGCCGTCATATACATATAGAGTATTCGTACCGATGCGAACTTTCTCCAATTATCGCCCGGCATTTTTCCGATAAGGCTTCGCTTACCATGCACTACTTCGTCATGTGAAATGCAGAGGATGAAATTTTCCGAAAACGCATACATCATCGAAAAACAAAATTGATCATGATGCCACACGCGGGCATAAGAATCTGTTTCGAAATAATCGAGCGTATCATGCATCCAGCCCATGTTCCACTTGTGCGTAAACCCGAGGCCTCCCTCGGAAACCGGGTGCGTCACTTTCGGCCAGGATGTAGCTTCCTCGGCAATCATCATTACGTATGGATAATTGTCGTGGACAATCTCGTTAAGCTGCTGAAGAAACCGGATCGCTTCATAGTTATCCGTTCCGCCGTGCTCGTTCGGAAGATAGTCAGTGCGTCCGTAATTACGGTAAATCATGCTCGATACCGCATCCACGCGGATGCCGTCTACATGATACTCTTCGATCCAGAAAACGGCATTGGACATCAGAAAAGATCGAACCTCCGCCTTGGAATAATCGAAAACGAACGTTCCCCATTCCCGGTGCTCACCGATCCTAGGATCTGCGTACTCATAACAAGTTGAACCATCGAAACGGACCAACCCTTCCATATTCTTCGGGAAATGTGCGGGTACCCAGTCAAGAATCACGGATATCCCGTTCCGGTGAAGGTGATCCACAAAAAATTTGAAATCAGCCGGGGTTCCGAATCTGCTGGTGACCGAATAATAGCAAATCACCTGATATCCCCACGAATCGTCCAGGGGATGCTCCATAACCGGCATCAGCTCGACATGAGTGTAGCCCATCTCGATGCAATACTGTGCAAGATCTTTGGCGATCTCGCGATAGTTCATAAAATTCTTATCCGGATAACGGCGCCATGATCCGAGATGCAATTCATAAATATTCATCGGACGTGCGTCCGTCGCACTGAACCTTTTCGAGCAGAAGCCGTCGTCATTCCATATAAAATCATTCGGATCGTAAAGTATGGATGAGTCGTTCGGACGAGTCTCACAATGTCTTGCAAAAGGGTCCACCTTAAGGTATTCGCGCCCGTCAAATCCGATTATGCGGTATTTATAACGATCCCACTGTGCACAGTCCAAAACCTCGCCGATCCAGATTCCGGTATCGCCGTTTCTGCTAAGCGGGCAGGTTGTGCTCTCCCAGTCATTGAAATCCCCGACGACATAAACCTCTCTGGCATTCGGTGCCCAAACGGAAAAACGATAGCCATGCGCACCTTCTCCGTCTTCAAGAGGAAAAGAACCCATTGAACGATAGCTCTGATAATTGTTTCCGGTGTTAAACAGATACGCTTGATCCATTGCGTCCACCGCGCAGTGCATAACGCGCGCCTCTCAAGTTTATAAAATAATTATAACCTATCCGGACCTCATAACAAGAACAAGACAGCAAAAAGGAGCCGGATAAACGGCTCCTTCACAAAAAAGATTCAGAATAGGGGTGATACAGGAATTAGTGGGTATTCTTGCTCGCGAATGCAGCTCCCCGGTCGAAAGCCACAAGATTTGCCGGAATCATATGGTGTCTGCGTTCCGGGAGAACATCAAATAGTGCTTTTTCAAACGATTCACGCTGAAAACAACCGGACGCTGCAGAAAGACAACCAAGCAGTACGATCGTTCCGTATGCCATATTCCCGAGTTCGTTTGCGATTTCAGAGGAATCAATCGGAAAAAAGCGTACATCCGATCGAGAGGTACTCACTTTAATAAGTGATGCGTCAATAATGATAATGCCGCCCTCTTTGACCTGCTTTTCAAATTTTTCTAAGGAAGGCTGATTCATCGCTATAAGGACATCGGCATCGTTTATAACCGGAGACCCGATTATTTCATCCGAAATAACAACAGAACAGTTTGCCGTTCCGCCACGCATTTCAGGGCCATAAGAAGGAAACCAGGAGACTTCGCGTCCTTCGATCAAAGCTGCTTCCGCTGCCATTTTACCCGCTGAAAGAACGCCTTGGCCGCCGAATCCGGCAAGAATTATCGAATAATCAATCATCTTACACCACCAGATCCTTTCCCTTGAATACGCCGAGTGGATACTGAGGGATCATGTTTTCCTTTAGCCATGTAAGCGACTCCACCGGTTCCTTGCCCCAGTTGGTCGGACACGTCGACAAAAATTCGACAAAGGCAAATCCGAGGCCTTGCTGCTGAACGCGGAATGCTTTGGCAACGGCTCTTTTTGCCGCTTGAATATTCTTGAAATCCGTTACGGTAACGCGCTCGATATAAACAGCTCCGGTAAGTGTTGCAAGCATTTCGCTGACGTTAATCGGATATCCCTGTACTGCAGCGTCTCTGCCGAACGGAGAGGTCGTCGTCACCTGTCCAAGTAAACTGGTCGGAGCCATCTGTCCGCTGGTCATTCCGTAAACAGCATTGTTTACAAAAAACGTGCAGATCTTTTCTCCACGGGCAGCAGCATGAATAATCTCAGCGGTACCGATCGACGCAAGGTCTCCGTCACCCTGATATGTGAAAACCATTTTGTCCGGATGAACTCTCTTGATTCCGGTTGCGACCGCAGGAGCGCGCCCGTGAGCCGCCTGTACCATATCACAGGCAAAGTACTCATAATTATTGTATGTGCATCCGACCGAGGATACTCCGATCGTATGGTCCAAAATTCCCGTCTCGCTCATGACTTCGGCGATAATCCTGTGAATAATTCCATGAGTACATCCGGGACAATAGTGAAAAGGCTTCTGAGTCAATCCTTCTGTGCGCTGAAAAACGATTGCCATTATTTACTCACTTCCTTATGTATGGATCTGATTTGATCCAGTATTTCTTTTTGTGACGGCAGATTACCGCCCATTCTTCCGTAAAAATGAACCGGCTTGCAGCCGTTTACGGCAAGCCTGACATCCTCGACCATCTGCCCTGCATTGAGTTCGATGTCCAAAAACGCCTTTGTCTTCTCACTTTTTGCCACTTCTGCAATGATTTCTGACGGAAAAGGCCAA
>Ga0209373_10004363_pt1 | contig 12224 bp, 11 predicted proteins | sample Higcelweek5metaG_FD_187173 | JGI IMG/M metagenome (GOLD analysis project Ga0209373, IMG submission 187173) | Freshwater pond sediment microbial communities from the University of Edinburgh, under environmental carbon perturbations - High... | ecosystem: Environmental > Aquatic > Freshwater >... | reverse complement strand
AATTTACGGGGATCAAATGGATATAACAAAAAAACCCAACCATCAAATTTTGATGGTTGGGTTTTTTTGTTGTCCTGTTAGGTCTCGAACCTAAACTCTTCTGATCCAGAGACAGACGTGTTGCCAATTACACCACAGGACAATACAATTACCATTAGGAATGCTTTCAAATCAAAATTAGCAACAAAAAGTGAACGCACTACCGATATGGATAAAAAAAATGCCTTCAAGAATTTGTTGTCCTGCCAAGGCTCGAACTTGGACTCTTCTGAACCAAAATCAGACGTGTTGCCAATTACACCACAGGACAATGTTTGCCTTTTCTTGAAGACGGGTGCAAATTTATAAAAATTTTCAAATTGCCAAGGCGATTGCAAAAATATTTTCCCATAAATTGTGAAGTCCGCTGAATGACAGTATTTGCAGAAGATAAATAATTTTAAAAACCATTATTTTGAAGAGATAAGGCCTGCTTTATTTGCGAATTAAGAAAAATCGTTTACTTTTGTCGCCACCAAAAAAGCTAAATGGTGCCATAGCTCAGTCGGTAGAGCAATGGACTGAAAATCCATGTGTCCCCGGTTCGATTCCTGGTGGCACCACAGAGCTAAGAGGAAAGAATGAACATTCTTTCCTCTTTTTATTTTATAACCTTGCCCCACGCTTTTTATCAACATCGGTTCTATTGACTGCCACTTTCCGGGCTAAATCATTACTTTTGTTTTTATGATCGATCAAGGAACAATAGACCGGATAATGGATGCTTCTGACATTGTGGAGGTGGTACAAGATTTTGTTACCCTTAAACGGCGCGGAGTTAATTATCTAGGCAATTGTCCCTTTCATAACGAAAAAACGCCTTCGTTTACAGTTTCTCCTTCAAAGCAAATCTACAAATGCTTTGGGTGTGGAAAGGGCGGAAGCCCTGTGAACTTCATTATGGAGCACGAGCATCTTACCTATTTTGAAGCGCTAAAATACTTGGCCAAAAAATTTCATGTTGAAGTTGAAGATAAGGAAGAATCTCAGGAAGAGATTGCGCAGAGGAACAGGCGTGAAAGTTTGATGATTGTTTCATCATATGCCCAGGAATATTTTTCAAATTTCTTGTACAACGAAAACGAAGGACGAAATATTGGGCTGAGTTACTTCAAAGAAAGAGGTATTCGCGAAGATATCATCAAAAAGTTCCAATTGGGCTATTGTCCCGACGGAAAAGACACGTTTACCCGCGCTGCTCAAAAGCAGGGTTATAAAATGGAGTTTCTTGAAGAAACCGGGCTGTCTATTAAACGCGACGAATGGGTTCGCGATCGCTTTGGAGGACGGGTTATTTTCCCTTTTCATAACTTAGCTGGACGTGTGATTGCTTTTGGTGGCCGTGTGCTTAAAACCGACCCTAAAGTGGCAAAATACCTCAACTCTCCCGAGTCGGAGATTTACCACAAGAGTAAAGTGCTTTACGGTATTTTCTATGCCAAAAACGCTATTACTCGCAACGATAAGTGTTTTCTTGTTGAAGGTTACACCGATGTGCTTTCGATGCATCAATCGGGGATCGAGAATGTAGTCGCATCATCGGGAACATCGCTTACTGCAGATCAAATTCGATTAATTCGGCGGTTTACATCGAACATTACCATTATTTACGATGGAGACCAGGCGGGGATCAAAGCATCGTTACGTGGAATCGACATGGTTTTGGAAGAGGGCATCAATGTAAAAGTTGTACCACTTCCTGATGGTGAAGACCCTGATTCTTTTGCAAGGTCGATGAACTCAACCGCTTTGATGGAATACATTCAACGGGAAGAGACTGACTTCATTCGATTTAAGACACAACTTTTACTGAAAGATGCCGAAAAAGATCCTGTAGCAAAAGCTCGGTTAATCAACGACATTGTAAAGTCTATTTCTGTAATACCCGATAACATTACCCGTTCGGTGTATATCAAAGAGTGTAGCAATATGCTCGAAGTGGCCGAAAATATTTTGTACGACGAAGTCAGAAAACTGAAGTATAAGGTTTCTGAAGATCAACTAATCCGCGAAAAGAGAGAAGCTGTTCAACAGAGTTATTCAAAACCACTGGTTGTGCCTTTAGCGAAAGCTAAGAATCCGTGCGAAATTGAAGAAAAGGCGTTGATGCGGGTATTACTTCGTTTTTTTCATCATGAATTGTTCAAAATTGAAGACGAAGAAACCAAAAAGGAACGGGTAGTCAAGGTTGGTGAATATATTCTTGCAGAGCTTGCAGCCGATAACTTGACTTCGGCCGATACGGTTGTTCAGAAAATGATTGATGAATTTATGATTCATCAACACGAAGAATTTTTTAATCCCGAACGCTATTTTGTACAACACGAAGACGGTGAGATTAGCAGGAAGGTTAGTGGATTATTGGTCGACAAACATACCGAAAGCAATATCTGGCGTAAAAAAGGAGCTTATGTTGAAGATGAAGTGGAGATATTGCATCTGTTGGTTCCAAAGTTAATTGAAGAATACAAATTGAGGAGAGTGAAGATTATGATAGCCGATATGATGAAACAGATTGGCGAGCTTCAACTTACAGGCAATATGGATAAGATTATTGAACTCCAAACCATCATCACCAGTTTAAATAGAGTAGAACGTGAACTTTCCAAAAAGTTGGGAAGAAGAGCAATAACATCATAAATAGGAGCAATGAGAACAGTGTTTATTGATGATAAGAGCGAAATAGAAAAGATTATAAAAGGGTGTAGGACCTGTTTTCTGGGCATCAGCGATGAGCAAAATCAGCCCTATGTAATTCCAATGAACTTTGGCTTTTATAACAACGAAATCTATCTGCATTCAGGTCAGTTTGGCCGCAAATGGGAAATACTGAAGAAAAACCCAAAAGCGTGCATTACATTTTGTCTTGGTGACGAATTGGCTTATCAGGATGAACACATTGCTTGCAGTTGGCGGGTGAAATCGAAATCGGTAATTGCAGAAGGGATCATTGAGTTTATCGATGATTTTGACGAAAAAGTTAAGGCAATGAATATTACCATGGGGCAGTATTCCGAAAAAACGTTTACATACAGTTCTCCTGCCATCAAAAATGTGGGTGTTTTCAAAATGAAGATCGAAAAAATTGTGGCAAAACAATTTGGAGAGAAAGCAAAAACCCCATGGAATAGTTGATTGCGATGGAATCGAAACAGAAAAAGGCACTGGTTACTGGAGCCACAGGAATGCTTGGGGCTAGGTTGGTTTTTGATTTGCTGAATAACGAGTATGAGGTAAGAGCAATTTACCGATCGAAGAATAGGATTGAACAATTCAGAAAAAATGTTGGATATTACTGCCAAAATCCCGACGCTGTAGTAAATCAAGTTGAATGGGTAGAGGGCGAAATGCTCGATTTTCAGAGCTTATTAGACGCAATTGAGGGCGTTGATATTGTTTTCCATATTGCGGCGATGGTTTCATTTTATCCAGCCGATTATCCAACGATGTACGAAATAAACATCAATGGAACTGCCAATTTGGTGAATGCTTGTCTTGAAAAGGAAGTGAAACGAATTTGCTTTGTAAGTTCAATTGCGGCCCTGGGTAAAAAGGAGGATGGCAGTTTAATTGATGAGGAAACCCAATGGGCGCGTGAAAAAGGGCATTCGGGATATGGAATTAGTAAGTTTCATTCCGAAATGGAAATCTGGCGTGGAGTGAACATTGGCTTGGAAGCTGTTGTGGTGAACCCTTCGGTGATTCTTGGCCCGGGCGAATGGCATGCAGGAAGTCCGGCTTTCTTTCAAAATATTTACAACGGCATGTTGTTTTACCCAGGTGGCGTTACCGGTTTTGTTGATGTTCGTGATGTTTCGTCGGCAATGGTGATGCTTTGTTCTGAAAATAATTGGTCAAAATCGTGCAATAAGAAGTTTTTGCTGAATGCTGCTAATTTGCCTTACAAAGATGCTTTTACGATGATTTCTCGTTCTGTAAAAGTGAAAGCTCCAAATGTAAAAGCTCGAAAGTGGATGATGGAGATTGCTTGGAGAATTGCATGGTTTGGAGGGAAAATTACAGGAACAAAGCCATTGATTGCCAAAGGAAACGTTCGAAATGCCGATAAAATTCAATTATTCGACGGTTCAAAAATTTCTCGAGAGTTTGGTTTTAACTATCGGCCCATTGAAGATACAATCTCAGATATTGGTCAGTTTTATCTCAACGACAAAAAATAAAAAACCACAGAGAAAAACATGCTTCCTCTGTGGTAAATATTTTAATTGGAATGGTTACAAACCAAAGGCAGCTTTTACCTTTTCAACGTAATCAAGTTTCTCCCAAGTAAAAAGCTCTACTTCCTTATTAACGGTTGGGAAATAAGGTGAGGTAAATGTTTTTACAACAGTTTGAGGTTCACGCCCCATGTGACCATATGCAGCTGTTTCCTCATAAATTGGATTACGCAACTTCAATCTTTCTTCAATGGCTTTTGGACGCATGTCGAAGATTTGGTCTACAATTTCAGCAACCTTACTGTCAGAAATCGTAAGGTTTGATTTTCCATAAGTATTTACAAAAATGTTCATTGGTTTAGCAACTCCAATTGCATACGAAACCTGAACCAAAACTTCATCGGTAACACCAGCCGCAACAAGGTTTTTGGCTATGTGGCGTGAAGCATAAGCTGCCGATCGGTCAACCTTTGATGGATCTTTTCCGCTAAATGCGCCACCACCATGAGCTCCTTTACCGCCGTAAGTGTCAACAATAATTTTACGACCAGTTAAGCCTGTGTCTCCATGAGGGCCGCCAATTACAAACTTCCCGGTTGGATTTACATGGTAGTTGATTTCTTTGTTGAAAAGTGCCTGAACACGTTCGGGCAAAGTAGCCAATACGCGAGGAATGAGAATGTTGATCACATCTTCTTTGATTTTTGCCAGCATCACCTCATCTGCTTTCAATTGTGCATCAATTGAATCATTTGCAGGTTTGGCAAAATCATCGTGTTGGGTCGAAACCACAATGGTGTCGATGCGGGTTGGGACACCTTCTTCGCTGTATTCAATGGTTACCTGCGATTTTGAATCGGGGCGGAGGTAAGTCATAACTTTTCCTTCGCGGCGGATTGCAGCCAATTCTAACAACAATTTGTGCGATAATTCAAGTGAAAGCGGCATGTAGTTGTCGGTTTCTTTGCAGGCGTACCCAAACATCATTCCTTGGTCGCCGGCACCTTGATTCATTGGATCTTCGCGGACCACACCCCGGTTAATGTCGGGACTCTGTTCGTGGATGGCAGAGAACACGCCACACGAATCGCCGTCGAAACGGTATTCAGCTTTGGTGTAGCCAATTCGGTTGATCACTTCGCGTGCAACTTCCTGCACATCGATATACGTTTCAGTTTTGATTTCACCAGCAAGCACAACCTGACCAGTTGTTACCAGTGTTTCGCAAGCTACTTTCGAATTTGGATCGAAAGCAAGAATTTTGTCCAGAATAGCATCTGAAATTTGATCGGCAACTTTGTCGGGATGTCCTTCTGAAACCGATTCTGAAGTAAATAAATAACTCATAATCATTTAATTTGTGCCCAAAGGCGAGATAAATAAAATGAGTGGGATTTGTGATATAAAATGAGCAATCGGTTGGATACGTATGCTTTAGCATTTTTTTCTGTGGTTGCAATCATTCACAAATCTATCCACAATTAACTGGGGCAAATATAAAAACATTAATTTAAAAAATGCACAAATTATTTTATAAAGACAAAAAAGTCTTAATTGTTTATCGTATTCTGTGTTTTGTTGCTAATTAAAGTCGTTTGGCATTACTGGGTTACACCTTTTTTTATTGGTCAAGGTTAGTCAACCTCTTCGTAATCGATGTATTCCCCATCATTCGAGTCTTTGATACGTTCGCCTTTTTTATTGAACCGGAGAACCATTTCACCCTCTTCTCTTTTTCTTCTAGGTTGACTTTGCTGTTGGTTGTTTGCCGAAGACATTTGAATCCAACGGGTAATTAACCTGATCAATAAATAGAAGAAAAGCAGTGAAACTAAAAAACGGAAAAGTCCGGTTATCGAAAGTATAATTGCTAACATGTCATTGTATTTTGATGTAAAAATAGAGATTCGGAAGAATAAAAAAAGTGCTCGAGCGATTGATGCTTAAAATACAATCGTCGTTTTCATGAATCACTACATGAAATTCATCCATATTGTTGGGTTGTTCCCGTTCAATCAACTTTATATCTTCTTCATTATATAAACATCCTTCTTTGTGTTGTCATCGATAAATACATCGAAAGGATCAATTGCCGATTTTGAAAAGCTGAGCGATGTAACTCCTTCTATTTCTGTATATTTGTAGTAAGTTTTATCTGGTTTACTTTGAGCATTTGAAAAAATTGATCCCAGCAACATGGCTAAAAGCATACCTAATTTCATTATGATTCTCATGGTTTTAAATGTTGATTATGTTTGTGATCTTATTTGCAACGTATCAATATTCTTGATTTAAATGTTTTTATGGTTGCAGATTCAAAATTTTCTTAGTTGAATTTTTAAAATTTGAAAGATCAAACGTATGAATAAGCCGTTGCCATGGGAAGTCCTAGTTGTATAATGTAAATGATTTTATAGGTAAATGGAATGAATTGGAGGGTAAATTACCGATGAAGAAAATTTGTGAGAAAAGGGTTAATACGCAAATTGATTGTTGATATGCCGAAATTTAAATAAATAATCATGGAATTAGATTTCGGATATTTAGGGATAAAATTTTTTTTTAAAATAAAGAAGAAAATATCACCTATAATGTTTCTTAAATGTGAGGAATATCAGCGAATTACTCCTGTGGTGATAATAATCCTTTCTGTTTTTGTTATTCTTCCATTATCTTCATTTCAATTTTAGAAAAAATTCTTAATTTAGGACTCGAGTTTAATTTTTAATAAACGCATGGATTTTTAAGCAGATCGATGAATCTGTACCCAATAACACCACTATTATGCAAGAAGCTAACGATTCTTTGATTTTCGTTGTTGAAGACAACAGGGTATACAATAAGCTTATTGTGAGTTATTTGAAAACGAATAATTTCACAAATGTGATGCCTTTTTATTCAGGTGAAGATACGATCAACAATTTGTACCGAAACCCTGATATCATTATCCAGGACTTTCTTCTTGATGGTATGAATGGGATTGATGTATTGAAAAAGGCAAAAGAGATGGATACAAATATTGAGTTCATCTTTCTTTCAGGGCAGGATAATATTGATGTTGCCATTAACACAATGAAATATGGTGCCTATGACTACATTGTAAAAGATCAAATGGCATTAAAAAAAATGGTGAATAAGATTAACAAGATCCAGTCTGTAAATAAGCTTGTTAAGTCAAATAAGAGGTATAGGGTTGGTGTAATTATCTTTTTCGCAGCTTTAGTGTTAATCGTGCTGATAATATTAGCGTTAACATTTTTCTTGCCAGAACTATTGATGTAAAGAATCGCTCAAAAAATAGAAATAGCCTGTTCATTTTTTGAGCAGGTTTTTTTTTTGAGATAAAGTTGAAGTGTTTAGAAAAGACTTGTTTGTTCAAGTAGTAATTCGCAAAAAGATTCATCGTCGACTTTTTTGGCATACTTAATTTTGCTTCCAAGCGACGAGCGGAAAATATTTCCCATTGAGGTTCCTCTTTGCTCAATGTTTATTGACGTGTTGTCGAACTGAAAAATCTCGGGATATTGTAAATACATGACAGGTAAAAGGTCGAAGAAGTATTTTTTCTGACCATTGTTGTCTTTAAAGTCAATTAGTTGACGGCAAAGTTGCGATAATATACTTTCCTTATTTCCCTCTAAATTGAACAATAGAAACATGTCGATAGTAACTTGGTGGCAAACATCGAGAGGAAATAAATAAATTGGAATCCCCGATTTTAATAGGTTTGAAGCAGAAACAGTATCCCAATAGATATTCCATTCTGCACTGCCATCGTGGTCAGGGGCAATCACATTTCCATCGGTTAAAAATGCCCCCGCAACCCAAATTATCTTCTCAATTTTTTGAACTATTTCAGGGTATTTTGAAATAGCATCAGCGAGATTTGATGCTGGCCCGGTAAGTATAACAGTTGTTTTTTCCTGTTCGTTTAATATGCAGTTGGCTGTAAAATCAGCAGCTTCGAGATTCGATATTTTTGAAAAATTGGGAATGCTTTTTTTCAATAGATCAAGATTCGCAATTTGATTGCTTTTTTCCCTCCAGTTATCAGGAAAAGGATGAGTTCCACTGAAGATACTTTTTGAAAGCTGTAAATCGTGACGATTAAATAGCTCTAAAATGCGCAATGTTGTTTCTGAAGCTGAATCGATGTAGCAATTTCCATCGGTCAAAGAAATGCCTGTAAGTCGGAAGTTGTTGAATGTGAGCAGTACAATTAATGCAATGCAGTCATCGATTGATCCATCTTGATCAAAAAAAACAGGTTTTTGAAAATTGATAGCTTGTTCAGTCAGCATCCAGTTTTACTAAATCGGTTACTTGCAAAAGTATAAATATAATTCAAAGTAATTCAAATGTTTTATAAACAAAAAGTGCATCAAAGTCGCCGGTCTGATGATAGAATTTTCAAATTGTTTCGCCTCTCCTGAATGAGTTCTTCGGAATTTTTTTTGCGTTTTTATGGTAAAAAAAAGCTTCCGTTTAATGCGGAAGCTTTTTGATTATATGAAATGAACATGTTTACACAAAATCACAAACACTCATGAATTGAAAATCGGCGTTAGCCAAAATGAGTCATGTGAGTTCCATTCGACAATTAAAAAACAAATTATTTACGAATGAAATTGTAAGTTATTTTACTTCGCCGTTGGCAATTAACCATTCTGCAATTTGAACTGCATTTAGTGCTGCTCCCTTTTTAATTTGGTCACCTACGCACCAAAATGTAAGTCCGTTAGAGGCTACATCTTTGCGGATGCGACCTACATAAACATCATCTTTGCCCGATACAAAAAGTGGCATTGGATATTTCTTTTCAGCAGGGTTGTCCAAAACTGTCAAGCCTTCGAAATTATTCATGGCGGTTTTTACATCTTCAATATTTAGCTCTTTCTCTGTTTCAACCCAAATGGCTTCAGAGTGAGCACGTGCAACAGGAATTCGAATGCATGTTGCTGAAACTTCAGCATTGGTGTGCATAATTTTTTTTGTTTCCCAGTTCATTTTCATTTCCTCTTTGGTGTAATCGTTTTCGAGGAATACATCAATCTGAGGAATGATATTCATTGCCAACTGATACGGAAATTTGTTTGGAACAACTTCCTCACCTTTAGCAACTTGTTGAATTTGTGTTTCTAACTCAGCAATACCCTGTGCACCAGCACCACTTGCAGCCTGATAAGTGGCCACATGTACTTTGGTGATTTTTGATAAATCGTTGATTGGTTTTAGGGCTACCACCATTTGAATGGTTGAGCAGTTTGGATTGGCAATAATGTTGCGTGGGCGAACCAATGAATCTTCTGGATTAACTTCAGGAACAACCAATGGCACATCGTCGTCATAACGAAATGCACTTGAATTGTCGATCATGATTGCGCCGTGTTTGGTAATTGTTGATGCAAACTCTTTGGAGATACCAGCACCGGCCGATGTTAAAGCTATATCAATATCTTTAAAGTCATCACCATGTTTCAATTCTTTAACTACGAGTTTTTTACCCTTGAATTCATACTCTTTTCCCGCACTGCGAGAAGAACCAAATAATACTAACTCGTCGAGCGGAAAGTTTCGCTCCTCCAGTACTTGCAGGAATTCTTGTCCTACAGCACCACTTGCACCAACAATAGCGACTCTCATAATGTTAATTTTTTTTATTAAATTGTTATACTCTTAAAAATTGAATCTTTAGTACTTTAAAGTATGGCAAAAATAAAGATTGCCATTAAAAATTCACTACAATGCAACAAATTATTAGAATATCGATATTCATTCTTACCCTAACTTTAAGTAATGTGCTTAATGCACAGATTATCTGGCAGGAAGATTTTCTGATTCCCGATAAAGGATATTGGGTAAATGCGAGTGGTCAGTTACAGTCCGATTTATCGGGGGTCGATTTTAATGTTGATATTTCAGCGAGTCCGTTTGCTGCCGAAGGGGATTATGCAAAAACGGTTTCTACCTCTGGTGGGCGCTTCGAAGTTGTTGATTCCGATGGCGATGTTGTTTTTTATTCACCCGAGTTTGATATTTCTGGTTTCGATGCAGTAAGTGTGTCATTAAAAGCCACTGAGATCGGAAGTAGTAGTGATGTTTCCAAAAAATTCCTGAAAGCTTTCAAAAAGATTAATGGTGGAGAACTTATTCCATTTGCTCCCGATTCGGGCGCTTTTGGAAATTGGGGAGAAGCAACGTTGAAGCAATCAGGAATTGTAGGTGATTTGTTCCAGTTGGTAGTGGTTATGAATTCATCGTATTCCAGCGATAAAGTGATTTTAGACGAAATTGTAATTGAAGGTGTGGATTCAACTTTGCTTCGACCTTCAAAAATTGTTATTTCAAATTGTCCGTTATTCACATTCATTGAAGATACACTCGAGATTAATGCCGTTGTTAAAAATGGAATGAATGAACTGTTCATCGATTCTTCGGTAACTTTAGAGTTCACGGGAAATAATTTTAATGTTTTGTCCAGTAGTTTTTTAGATGGTATTTATTCGTGGAAAGTACAGTCATCGAAGGAGGGTAAACTTAATTTTGCTATTTCAGATTCAAAAGCACAATTTTCAACTGTCGATTCATCCCTAACTTTCTTCTCGAAAAGTGATGCTGTTTTGATTGAGAAATTTGAAGGATCAGACTTTCAAGATTGGAATTTTAATCAACAGTGGGAGATTTCAACAGAAACACCAATTGATGGACTTCAGTCAATAAAACACATTAGGCAGGAAGTACTTCGAACATCGGAACTGGTTTTTGAGGGTTTGAAAGAGGATATTCAATTGAATTCAAGCGATTTTTTCTTTTCGTTTAAATTAATGAATGGAAATTGGGATCCTTCGAATACCAATTCGTTTTATTTCTTGTTGTCAGACAATAAAACGGGTGAAAAAATGAATGGTTATGCCATTGGGGTCAATGCTTCCGAAAGTTCCGACCTGCTTTCAATGTGGAGGGTTGATGATGGTTCGATAACGAACCTGGTTTGCGAAACAGCATACGATTGGAACGAGAATTCAACCGTTCAAATTAATTTACAACGTACGTCGCTTGGGAATTGGATTTTAAATGTTGTTGACCTGAAGACAGGTGTATCTTATACAGTTGAAAATATCGAAAATAAATACAATCAGATCGACCAACTAAAACTGGTTTTCAATTATACAGCCAGCCGTTCGGGGTTATTGTGGTTTGACGATTTGATGATTGTGAAACAAAATTCAGCTCCATACATTCTTTCCATTACCACCGAATCGGACAATCGGGTTAAAGTTGTTTTCAATGAGCCTGTTAATGTGGATAAGTTGGTTGCTTCAAACTTTAAAATACAGAATGAAAGCGGTGCGAATATTGGAATCACCTCAATTGAAAAACTAACCAATACAACAATAATTCTTTCAACTTCGAAATTGAACGAACCTGAGTTTTTTCTTTCAATTACAGGGGTCGAAGATTTAGAAGGTCAAATGGCGGTAGTCTCGCATGTGCCATTTGAATTTTCGTTACCGGCACAGGAACATGATCTTGTTTTTACCGAAATTATGGCTGACCCGAATCCTCCTGTTGCTCTGCCTGAGACCGAATTTATTGAAATACACAATCGAAGCCAAAAGATAATTCAGTTGTACGATTCTGAATTGTTTGTAAAAAACAGTGTTTGGAAACTTGGGAAAAAACAGATTTTGCCGGGTGAATATGTTGTGTTGTGCAATCCCAACGATTCAATTCTATTTGCCGTTTTTGGGACAGTATTGCCTGTGGAAAAATTTCCGGCACTGCTCAATTCTGGTGTATTGTTACGATTGACATCAGCCAATGGAATCATTTGCGATGAAGTGACCTATTCTGATGAGTGGTATAACGACGATTTAAAAGACAATGGTGGTTACTCTCTTGAGCGCATTGATCTGAACCGCTTTTGTGGCGACCGTGGAAACTGGATCGCTTCGTCCGATGCGAAAGGTGGTACTCCTGGGACGGTGAATTCCGTTTCAAGAAACA
>Ga0209373_10004362_pt1 | contig 12224 bp, 10 predicted proteins | sample Higcelweek5metaG_FD_187173 | JGI IMG/M metagenome (GOLD analysis project Ga0209373, IMG submission 187173) | Freshwater pond sediment microbial communities from the University of Edinburgh, under environmental carbon perturbations - High... | ecosystem: Environmental > Aquatic > Freshwater >... | reverse complement strand
AACGTTTTAAAACCGGAATTGCACTGTCGTAATTCTTTGCTTTTAAATGCACTTGACACAAACGAGCCAATGATTGTTCGGTAAATTCATTTCGTGGTTTTGAAACTACAAAATCATAATGTTTCACCGAATTTGCTTCTAAATTATCGGCAAAATACAACTGGGCCAAATAGAAATTCGCTTTTAATGCATGTAATCCGTTTGGAAATTTACTCACATAACTTGTAAATCCAGAAATAGCTTGTTTCGCATTGTTTTGTAAATATTGTTTTTCGGCAGATTCATAGGTATCGTTATCTAAATCAGCATTTGAAACTTCTACAAAAGATAAGGTTTTAACCCAATCGGCATATTCGTCAACTTTTCCGCTATCTACATAAATTAAACGTGCAGTTGACACGGCTTCTAATGATTCTGGAGAATTTGGATATTCGGCAACTACTTTTTTAAATTTTGTTAACGCTTGCTCTTCTTTATTTCCGTTATAATAAATCAAACCTTGTTTCAGAATCGATTTTGCTACATAAGAACTCGATTTGTAACCGCTAATTAATTTGTCATAAGTCGAAATCGCCTTATCGGTTTGATTTTGATTCACGTAAGTATTTCCTAATTCATACAACGCATCGTCTGCATATTGCGATGTTGGATAGGTTTTTATGAATTTTTCTAAATCTTCAATTTTTTTATCTGGTTTGCTTACAAAACCATAACTAATTCCTTTTTGAAAAGCTGCATAATCAGCATCAACACTCTTTAAATCAATTGCTTTATTGTAGGCATCCATTGCTGGCCAATATTTTGTCGAAATGAAATTACAATCTCCTAAACGTAAGTACGCATCTGTCAAGCGTACTTTATCGTCTTTAATTGAAGTAGTGAAATCTCCAAAATATTTGATGGCATTATCATATTCTTTTAATTTAAAATACGCATACGCCAAGTTGTAATTTGCATTTTTGAATTCAGGAGTAGTTGAAGCTTCTGAGCTATTTAGAAATTGTAAAAAGCTTAATTTTGCTTCTTCAAATTGATCTAAACTGTATTCTGTTTCACCTTTCCAAAAGGTTGCTCTTGCTGAAAATTTTGCATCTTTATTTTCTGCGATAGATTTTTTAAATAACGAATAAGCACCTTTGAAATCGCCATCGGTGTACAATTCTAAACCTCTATAAAACGTTACTTTTTGATACGCTAATTTGTTTTCTGGAGATTTACTTTTTTCTAATAAAACCAGAGCTTCTTTATAATTTTTTGAAGTGATGTACGAACTAATTAATAACGTATTGATTTCTTGTTTATATGACGTATTTGGATATTTTGCCAAATACGCATTCATAATTTCAGGAACTGATTGATACGGATTTCCAATTTCGTAACTTAATTTAGCATAATTCAAATACGCATCTTCTTGAATTTTAGCATCAAACTCCATTTCAGATGCTTTTTTAAATGCGTTTAAAGCTTGTTGTTTTTTATCGGTTTTTAAATAGCTTTCCGCTAAATGATAATAGGCGTTTTGGGCCACAACATCATTTCCATCAATAATTTTATTGAATTGTGTAATGGCATTTTCATAATCTTTTTGTTGATAATATGCATAACCCAACTGATAGAAATCGGTGTTATTCCATTTTCCTTTTTTCCCTTTATAGTCTAACAAATAAGGTAATGCTTTGTCGTATTTTTTTAAATTGAAATAACTTTCTCCAATAATTTTAGACAATTCGCTTTTTTCATCAGCTCTTGATTTTGGCATTTGTTCCAAACCTAAATCAACTGCTTTTTGAAAATTACCCAATTTAAAATTCATATCGGCTTGAAAATAGCCCATTTTTTCTTTGTACTTATCTTGGTCTGAAACTTGTTCAAAATACTCGTTGGCACTTTTATAATCATCCGTTTCATAAGACATGTACCCCAAATAGTATTTTGCCTGGCTTCCAAATGTTTTAGAATTCACCACCATATTGAAATATTTAGCGGCTTCTTTATTATTTTTAGCTGTGAAATAGGCATATCCTTTTTGGAAATTATATTTTTCTTTATCTGCTTGAGACATTGAATTTGAATCGGCTTTATCAAACCATTCTAACGATTTTGGATAATTTCCTTCGTCAAAATAGTAATGTGCCACTTCAATATAGGCTTGATTGGTTTTTGTGCTAGTTGGATAATCTTCTACAAAATTTTCAACCAAAACATCTGCACCCATTTGATTTAATCTAATGGCACAATTGGCAATATAATATGCACAATCTGCTTCTACTTCTTGATTGTTTGTTTTTGTTTTTTCTTTATCAAACAAAATTTGTGCTGCTTGATATTGCTTATCTTTATACAACTCAACCGCTCGATTAAATTCGGTTAAATCGTGTGTATAAACCGACGATTGTTGGGCAAAAAGAGTTCCAGAAAAGAAAACTACTAAAAAAGAAAGTTTTAAATACTTTATCATAAGATTCGTTATTTATAAGTTCCAAATATAAGGCTTATTAAAGGTATAAACGAAGCATCTTAACATATTATTGTACTATTTTTGAACATAGTTTTTAACCAAATGCACTATTTTTAGTCGAAAAGCGTTTAAAATTTTGAAACCCAGTCATAAGTTATTACTTTTACATTTTAAAATCCATTTTCACTATGTCAGAAGCAGTTCTATCTTTAAAAAACGCAACCATTTATCAAGATAAAAATCCAGTTTTAACCGATGTTAATATCGAAGTAAAACATGGTGAATTTTTATATTTAATTGGTAGAACAGGATCAGGAAAAAGTAGTTTTTTAAAAACTTTATATGCTGATTTAGATTTAACTGAAGGAGAAGGATGCGTAGTTGGTTATGATTTGAATACTTTAAAAGAAAGCGACATTCCATATTTAAGAAGAAAATTAGGCGTGGTTTTCCAAGATTTTAAATTACTACCTGACAGAAGTGTAAAAGAAAATCTTTTATTTGTTTTGAAAGCTACAGGTTGGTCTGAAAAAGCTGAAATGGACGCTAAAATTGAAGAAGTTTTAGACAAAGTTGGAATGAAAGGTTTTGCACCAAAAATGCCACATCAATTATCTGGAGGCGAGCAACAACGTGTTGGAATTGCAAGAGCTTTACTAAACGACCCAGAATTAATTTTAGCTGACGAACCAACCGGAAATCTTGACCCACAAACCAGTGTGGAAGTTATGGAAGTACTTAAAAAAATTAATGCGAACGGAAAAACCATTTTAATGGCAACGCATGATTATGCATTAGTTTTAAAATATCCTTCAAAAACTTTAAAATTTGAAGGTGGAAAAATGTTTGAAGTAGTTCAAAGAACAGTTTAGTTCTTTGAACCTTTTTTATAGTAATGTGGATTTTCTTTCACTCCTTTTTTGAAGATTTTTCTCAAATTCATTCGTAACCAAGTATCTGTTTTTAGAATTAAATCAGTTATTTTATTTTCTGGTCTTCCTCTAAATGAAGTAACGTGAAAAGTATCGGTAGATGCTAATGGTTCGTTAGAAAAATAATAATTCGAAACACATTTTCGTTCTTTATCAACCACAACCGGTGAAACAGAATGCAACGAATGATTGTGCGTAGCCATAACTGCTAATCGATTAAATTTACTTTCAATTGTAATTTGTTTTTCAGATAATCCGTTGGGCCAAAGCTCTAAATTTCCGCCATTTTTTATATCCCAATCTGGTGTTACATAATATAACAAATTTAAAACACGCCATCTTTCACGTTCTTTATCGTGCGAATTATCTAAATGTGGATTTAAAAATTGATTTTTGCCCATCAAAGAAATACCACCAGCATACAGTTTATCATCAGGAAAAGCTTCTTTAATAGCACAAATTTTAGCCACTAATTTCACAATTCGTTCATCTTGAAATGCATAAATAATATCTTCTAAAATAGGATGATACAAATCCATTTGTGCCGCAATATATTTGTTTTCACGAATGCTTTTCTTAAGCACCATTTCTGACGGCTTTGGAAAGTTTTCATGTATTTGAATAGCTATTTCCTCAGGTAAAAGATCATCAATATAAAAAAAACCAATTTTGTTTTTAGAATCTTCAAATTGTTTCGATAAAATGTCTTGGTTTTTTTCTATTTTTGAAAATATTAAATCTGACAAGTCTTTTCGCGTCATTTTACAAATTTTTCATAAAAATAGTTAATTTAATTTACATAAATGTTATCCATTTTAATTCCAACATACAACTATAATGTTTTTTCGTTAGTGAAGGAATTAGTAGACCAAACTTCAAAATTAAATATCGATTTTGAAATTATTTGTTTAGATGATGGAAGCAAAACTACTTTTGTAGAAAATGAAGCTATTAACCAATTGAAAAACTGTAGCTTTAGTTCAAATGAAACCAACTTAGGAAGAGCTTCTAATTTAAACAAATTAGTAGAAAAAGCAAAATTTAATCATTGTTTATTGCTTGAAGCTGATGCTTTTCCTGAAGATAAAAACTATATAAAAAACTATGTTTCTATAATAAAAGAAGATATTACTATTGTATTTGGTGGTGTAATTTACAATGATAAAAAGCCAAAAAATGATTCATTACTACGATGGATTTATGGTCACAAAAGAGAAAGTAAAAACCTTGATTTCAGATTAAAAAATCCGTATAATATTGTTTTCTCCTGGAATTTATTGATTTTGAAAGAAGTGTTTAAAAAATTTCCATTTGACGCTTCCATAAAAGACTATGGTTTTGAAGATTTTATTTTCTTAAAAAAGTTAAAAGAAAATGCTGTTCCTATTCATCAAATTAACAACAATTGCATTCATCAAAACGAAGAAACTTCAATAGAATTTATAAAAAAGTATAATTATTCGCTACAAAATTTAAAAAAACTAATTGATTCAAAGCAATTGCAGTATGAAGACACTTCATTAAGTGCTTTGTATTTAAAAATCAATAAATTAAAACTTGATGGTTTAGTTACGTTTTTATTCAAGATATCAAAAAAAATAATTATCAAAAACTTAACTTCAAGATATTGTTCACTTTTTCTGTTCGATTTTTATAAATTGGGTTATTTTTGTTTACTAAATAAAAACAAACATGTATAACATTCTAAAAAGAGTTTTTACTGCTATTTTTCCAAAAAAAACACTTTTTAGGATAGAGCCTTATTTTAGAAAATGTTATGCTTTTTTTAAGAAAGGAACACAACACTTTTGTAGCGTTTGTAATTTTAAAACTTCAAGTTTTGAACGTTTGCCAAACGCTGATTTACTTTGTCCAAACTGCGGAAGCTTGTCACGTGATAGAAGATTATGGAAACTAATTGCAGAAAAATATTTACGTTCAAACATACAAATTTTAGACTTTTCACCTTCCAGAAGTTTGTTTCGCAAATGGAAAGAAGTTACTAATGTAAAACATATTGCGTCTGATTTGTCTGGCGATTTCATAGCAGATGTTTCATATGATATTACTCAAATTCCAGAAAAAGATGCTCAATTTGATTTAATTATTTGCTATCATATTTTAGAACACGTAGTTGATGATATAAAAGCGATGAGTGAATTATTTAGGGTTTTAAAACCAAATGGAACTGTTTTAATTCAAACACCTTTTAAAGATGGAGAAATCTATGAAGATTATGCTATAACTTCAGAATCTGAGCGATTAATTCATTTTGGACAAGAAGATCATGTTCGAATTTATTCGGTTGATGGTTTAAAAAAACGATTAGAATCTGTTGGTTTTTCAATAATTGTAAAACAATATGAAAAAGACGAATATTTAGGTTTTTCTAACGAAATTATGCTGGTTGCCACAAAATAAGATGCCAAAAATATCAGTAATCATCCCACTTTTTAATAAAGGTTTCATCATTTCGGAAACCTTACAATCGGTTTTGGTACAAACTTTTACGGATTTTGAAATTGTTATTGTAAACGATGGTTCGACAGATAATGGTTTTGAAGTTGTTTCTAAATTTTCAGATAATCGAATTAATTTATTTCAACAAGAAAATAAAGGTGCGGCGGCAGCAAGAAATTTAGGAATCGAAAAAGCTACAGGAGAATTAATAGCATTTTTAGATGCAGATGATTATTGGTTTCCAAATCATTTAGAAGAAATTTTCAAACTTTACACAGATTTTCCAAATTGCGGTATGTATGGAAGTCGCTATTTAATGAAAATTTCAGAAAAGAAAACCATTAAAACTACTTATTCACCATCAGTTTCTAATGATTTTAGAGGAATTCTACCTGATTTTTTCAAAGCAAGCAAAGCATATCGTGTTGGATTAACTTCTGCAATTGCAATTCCTAAAAGAGTTTTACAAAATAATTTTCTTTTCAATTTAGAAATAAGTAGCGGACAGGATTTAGAATTATATACTAAAATTGCTATTGAAAAATCTGTTGCAATTACCAACTCATTTACGGTAGAATATAATTTTTCGTTAGATAATCAATTGTCAAAAACACCGATTTCGCAAAAGAAATTAATGCTTTTTGAACAATTTCATGCTTTTGAAAGTAACAATGAAAGTCTAAAAAAATTTCTCGATTTTTATCGTTTAGAATATGCTTTACAATTTAGAATTGCTGGAAATACAGAAAAATCTAATTTCTACTTAAAAGATATTACAGCAGAAATTCCTTTTAAAACAAAAGTTTTACTTTCAACTCCAATTTTTATTTTAAAATTACTTTTAAAAGTAAAACATTTATTAAAAAAAAATGGAATTGATTTTTCTGTGTATCACTAAATTTTTGATTCCAAAAAGTCTTGAAATTCTCTTATATAATCTTCTTCCGAAAACACATCAGAAGCAATAACTAAACAAACTGCACCCGAAGAAAAATTCTTCAATTCGCGCCAAATTCCGTTAGTAATCAATAAACCCTGAAAAGGTTTGTTTAAAGTAACCACATTTTCTCTTTGACCATCATTCAATATAACATCAAAACTCCCCGAAAGTGCAATTAAAAACTCTTGTTGTTCAATATGCGAATGACCTCCACGCTCTGCTCCACTAGGCACATCGTACAAATAATAAACGCGTTTAATTTCAAAAGGAATGACATTGTTTTCAATAACCGAAAGATTTCCTCTTGGGTCTTCGATTTTTGGAATAGATAATAATTTACAATTTTGTAGCATTGGCATAAGCTTCTTTTCCTTTTTGTGCTTGTTTGAATAAGTGACCTACTTCTGAAAAAGAGATTTTACTTTGCTTCAAATCAAAAAATAATTTCAAAGCTATCCAAAATAATTGCATTTTACCAAAAATTCTATAAAAAACTGCACTTTGCACATAATAAACTTCTGAAATTAAAGTTTTGTGTCCTGTTGAAGGCTGTGAATGAGACAACAATTTTTCGGGAATAAAACCAATTTTTAACCCTTTTTTAATTCCATCAGAAACAAAAATAGCTTCTTCACCCATAAAAAATTTGGCACCTAATCCAAAATTCTCATCAAATTGTAAATTTGCGTCTTTTAAACTTTCTCTTTTAAAAACAAGTTCCACTGAAGATGTATTTAAAATTTCAAAATTAGTAAGTTTAGATTGAAATGTTCTTGGATATTTTTTAGCTAAATTGCCTTGACCGTTCAAATATTGAAATCTAAAACCATCATGTTCTGAATTAGAATTAAAGGCTTTTATGATTTTTTTATCGAATTTTTGCTGAAAAACAACATCATCATCAGTAAAAATAACCAACTTTTTTGTAGCATTTTCAAGTGCTAAATTTCGACTTTTAGACAATCCTTTTTCAAATACATTCAATACTTTTATTCGCTCATTATTAGAATGTAATACTTTATTTTCTGTAGTTTGATTGACAATTAAAATATTAAATTTATTGAAATCGGAAAACAAAAACATAGTTTCCAAAAAATCAAAATTGGTTTGATTCATGGTTGCAATTAATATTTCTATGTCCGATTTATGATACATTTTTAGCAATTGCATTATATTTACACAAATATAGTGATTAGTGATTAGTGATTAGTGACAAGATTTAGAATTATTTATGAAAATACTTTTGCTTGGTGAATATAGTCGTTTACATAATTCTTTAAAGGAAGGATTAGTTACACTTGGTCATGAAGTATCTATAGTGGGTTGTGGCGATAAGTTCAAACAATTTCCGGTTGATTATTCTATTTATGCTCAAATTTGCAACGATAATAAAATCGCTAATTTACTTTACAGAGGAATTCGAAAAGTAATTGGTTTAGATTTTGAAAAAATCGAAAAAGCGATTCGTTTTTATTTGTTAATACCAAAGTTAAATGACTATCATCATGTGCAATTAATCAATTCTGATGCATTAGAAACTTATCCTATTTTATCTCGTTTTTTGTATAAAAAATTATTTAAAAACATACAAAGCAGAAGCTTACTCATTTGCGGAGATGAAACGCCAATTGTGGATTATTTGATTAAAAAAGAATTCAAGTATTCTGTTTTAACGCCTTATTTTGAAGATAATTCAATAGAAAAAGAATTTCAATTTCCGCTTAAATACAGAAAAAATAGCTATCGAGAGACATTTGATTGGCTAAAAGAAAATTGTCAAAACTTAATTACATCAGACTTAGATTATGAAATTCCGATGCGAAAAATGGGATTTCAAACTACGTTTATTCCAAATCCGATAAATACTGATACAATTGCTTTTCAAAAAACAGAAAATACTGGTGAAATTGTCATTTTTTTAGGTATAAATCGTTTGAGTTATACTAAAAAAGGAATTATTTATTTTGAAAAAGCATTAGAAATTATTCAAGAAAAACATGCAGACAAAATCGAAATTATTGTAACAGAAAATCTTCCGTACAAAGAATATATTTCCAAATATAACAAAGCACATATTTTGTTAGACCAAGTGTTTGCTTATGATCAAGGTTATAATGCTTTAGAAGCTATGGCAAAAGGAAAAGTGGTTTTTACGGGTGCTGAAACCGAATTTTTAAATCAGTATCAATTGCAGGAAGACGAAGTTTGTATTAATGCATTGCCTGATGAAAATGAAATTGCTGCAAAACTTTCCTATTTAATTGAACATCCTGAGAAAATGATTAAAATCTCTAAAAACGCTCGAAACTTTATTGAAAAAGAGCATAATTATATTGTTATTGCGAAGAAGTATTTAGCGTGTTGGGAATAACATTACTTTTAAAAAACATTAATACTAAAATTATCATAATAAATTCATACGGAAAACTATATCGGTCATTTGTTCCAAAAGTTACAATTGCTTGTAAGACCGAATTTCCAAAAACAATTACAACAATAATTACTTCATTAGTTAATATCTTATTTTTAAAAAACTGATAAATATAAAAAGGAACTAACAACAAAAAAGATATTCTAAACAATATCAAAAAAACTCGCTGGAAATACCAAATTCCAACACAAACTTTATTTGCGTATTTAAAATTAAATTTCTCATCATTATATTTAAAAGTTGGCTTCCAAAAATTAAACCAAGATCTAAAAACAACTTGTTTTAGATATTCACCTGGATTCTCTTTGATTGCAACTTTTGCAAATTTTCCTAATTCAATAGACAATTCTTGAAAAGTAAGATTGTGCTTGTCAAAAGCTCCAGCTTCATAAGCAAACCATATAGACATTGCTACATCTTTATCTTCTCGAATAGCTTTTTCTCGATAACGCACATAAGGTTTAGAAATCCAATTGAATTCTTTAGGTGTTTTTTCGGCAAAATAAACACAGTTTTGAGCATTTGTTAATCCGTAATAAGAAGTTGCAGCAAAATAACCTGTATTTACTTTATTAACATAACTCCAACCATAATAAGCAATTAAAGAGAAAACTACTAAGATTATATTTTTTGAAAATACAGTTTTAAAAGTTGGTTTTTTAACTACTAAAAAAGCAAATAATAAAAAAGGTAAAAAAGCATAAAAAGGTTTTATCAATACTAAAAACCCAAAAAATAAACTAAGTCCAATTAAGTTTTTAAATGTAAGACGTTCTAAAATATTATCAGATATTAAATAGAATAAAATTGAGATAAAAAACAACACTACAGTTTCAACTAAAATATTTGTTTCGTAAAAAAAAATATTAATGAAACTTCCTAAAAATAAAGTAATTATAAAACTTGCTTTTTGATTAAACTTATAATTTATAAGTGTTTTATACCAAAAAATAGTTGATAAAATTCCAATACAAAACTGAAATAAAACAACAAAATATAAATTTTGATTGAAAACCGCAATTATTAGTGGATAACCCGGTGAACGAAGTCCATGATAACCCTTCAAATTAAAATCGGAAATTAGTTTACTCAACTCTATATAACCATCAGAATCTGGAAAAATAGTAACCGATGTATAAAAAATTAAAAAGAAAAAAGCCCTCAATAAAATTCCAAAAATAACAATATTTCGAATTGGATTTTTTATTAAACTTCCAATCAAATCATTTATCCATTTCAATGTTTTTTCAATCATTTTTGTTATTTTTAAAGAACAATTTTCTAAACATAAACAAAACCACAAAAAATGTTATAGCATTTGCAATTACATACGCTTCCATAACTCCTTTTACTTGAAGCGAATCAAACAGAAAAAAACTAAAAACTAAAAATAGTCCATTATAGATAATTTCAATAAAAATATATTTTGAAACCATAGCTTTTACAAGGATTTGAAAGCCAAAAGCTAAAGTCATCACTCGAAATAAATCGCCAATAAGTTGCCAAATCAACAATTCACTAACTGGCTGAAATTCTGAAGTTAACGCAATTGAAATTATAATATCTATTAATAAAAAAACCAATAAAAGAACACCGATAAAAACGGGAATCAATATTCTAAAATAATATTTTAATTCGGTTTTAAATTCATCATCAGTTTTTAAAGCTGATAACTTTGGCAAATAATACAACGACAATCCAGCGCTAAAAAACATCATGTAAAAACCCGATATTCTGGTAATTGCTTCCCAAATTCCTGCGTTGTATAAACTTGAATTATCAATAATATAATTACGAATTAAAATGGCCGTAACTGGAATTAAAATTGCACTTACTAAAGCCATTCCTATAAATTTCGATATTGTTTTTAGATAATGAGATTGAAACTTGAAAGAAAAATAAAATTGCTTTCTCACAAAAAAAACAGCGACAAAAAAGCTGATAAAATCTGCAATTGCAATCGCAAAAAAAGCACCCTCCAACTTTTGTTGGTAAATAAAATAAAACGAACTTACAAACAAGAAAATATTCGTAATAATTTGAATACCAACTATTTTCTTAAATTCTTGATTGGCATTAAAAATTGTGATTAGCAATGTTTGCAGAACAAAAAAAGGTAATAACACAGCAAAATAGCTCAAATAAACCGAAAAAACTGTAGTTTGAAATAAATAAGAACTTAACGATTCTGCGAACAAAAAAATTAATATTGTTAATACAAATGATAATCCCAAAAAGAATACTAAAAAAGAAGAAACAACGTTGTTTTTTTCTTCTTTACTATCTGTATTTTCTAAAAACAACTTAATTAAACCTTCTTTTAAACCTAAAACACTAATCGATTTGAATAATGTTGTGAAACTTCTGAAATTTCCCGTTAATGCCATTCCGTTTGGTCCTAAAAACTCAGAAATGATTCGCACAGAGAAAATTCCCAACACAAATTGAACCAAGACGCCAAAAGCGTTTAGCGATAAAACTTTAAGTAACTTATGTTTTTCGAAAAAACTCAAATTAATTTTTTTTAATAATTTTTGCTGGATTTCCAACAGCAATTACATTAGCAGGAATACTTTTTGTAACGATAGAACCATTACCAATTACCGAATTTTCACCAATAGTTACACCTTTCAAAATAGTAACATTATCACCAATAAAAACGTTTTTTTCTATTGTAATTTCAGCACATTTTGGCGTTCCTGAAAGACGTTTGTCAATTGCTAAATCATGTCCATCGTTATCTAGAATAGCGCAATTTATTCCAATCAAAACATTATCATGAATCGAAACTTTTGAAAGTACTTCGATGGAAGAATTGTTATTAATTGTGACATCATTTCCAATGAAAATTTCACTTTCTGAACTTCTTGCTTCAAAATAAGAGTAATGTGAATAGTAGTTTGGTGAATTTACAACACCAATTTGTACATTTTTTCCAAACGAAATCTTACCTTTTCCGTTTAAAAGTAATGGATGATATAATTTGGGTTGACCCAAAACCTG
>Ga0209373_10004361_pt1 | contig 12225 bp, 7 predicted proteins | sample Higcelweek5metaG_FD_187173 | JGI IMG/M metagenome (GOLD analysis project Ga0209373, IMG submission 187173) | Freshwater pond sediment microbial communities from the University of Edinburgh, under environmental carbon perturbations - High... | ecosystem: Environmental > Aquatic > Freshwater >... | reverse complement strand
CTTGTTACAGAAGATTTCACCGTTAAACACAATATTAAAGTTGATTTACAAATGGTACCAGGAGCAGAAGGATTACTAATGCTTAGGTATATTGCGGGTACTGCACCTGATATGTCAATTACAATTGGCGGTGCTTTTGACTTTGCGTATAGAGGGGCATTACTACCCCTAACTGACCTTGATAATGATGGTGTTGATGAAAATTTAGATAATTACATGAATTTACTTCGTAACGGAGGAGTCGAAGGACTTAACGTTGCTGAAGGTGACTATGATAATTATGCTTTCAATAAAGAACTAATCAAATCATATTTATGGAAGGGACAGTATTATGCTTTCCCTGAAACAGCAGGTTGGAGTGCATTGTTCTATAGAACTGACATTATGAGTGAATTAGGTCTTTCAGTTCCAAACACATGGGATGATGTTTATACGATGTTGCCTATATTACAAGAAGCTGGTTATGAATTCTTTTATGGTTTTAACGAAGGAAATTATTATCCTTTCTTATTCCAAAATGGTGGATCTTATTACACCGATGACGGTATGGCTTGTTCTTTGGATACACAAGTTGCATTTGATGCTTACAAAGAATATTCAGATTTATATATTAGATACAAAATGCCTTTATCTGCGAACTTCTATCAGAGATTCCGTAATGGTGATATACCAATAGGATTAGCGGATATGGGTACATACTGTACACTTAGTGTTTCAGCACCGGAATTAGCTGGTAAATGGGGAATAGCGCCGATACCTGGTCATTATGTAAAGAATGAAGTGACGGGTGAAATGGAACTTAATAGAGCGACATCAAATGCGGGAAGTTGCGCAATTATTATGAGTTCCACCCCTTATGACAGAGCATTATCGTGCTGGGAATTTATTGAATGGTGGTCATCAGCCGAAACAGAAGCTAACTATGGGCAAGAAGTTGAAATAACTTTCGGTGTTGCATCAAGATATAGTCCGGCTAATCAATATGCGCTGTCAGCTCTTCCTTATACACAAGCAGAGCTTGATGTTATATTAGAACAATGGTCACATACCGAAAATTCAGTTGCAGTTTTAGGTGGTTATTATACCAGCAGATATTTAATGACTGCATTTAATAAAACAGTTTTACAAGGTAAGAATGCAAGAATATGTTTGGAAGATGCAATAAAAGAAATCAACAAAGAAATGAAACGTAAACAGGCGGAGTATAACGTTTATGACTCCATTACGGCAAAATCGGTGGAATGAGGGGGATTTAAATAATGGGTAAGGATAATAAAAAAGAAAAAAATAATATCCCAGAAGCACCTCAAGTAGTCAAAAAACGTTTTTTTAATGTTGAAAAACGTTTTGGATATACGATGCACGAAATGTGGAGATATAAAGTTTCATATATAATGATGGCTCCCTATTTTATAGCATTTTTGGTGTTTTCACTTATACCGTTAATAGTATCAACATGGTGGAGTTTGTGCTATTTTAACGGAATAGAAGCTGCGAAATTTATTGGATGGGATAACTTTTTATACTTGTTCTTAGAAGATTCGCTTTTTCTTAAAGCTTTTAGTAATACAATAACTTTTGCGATACTTGTAGGACCTGCAACTTATATTATGTCATACTTTTTCGCATGGTTTATTAACCAGGTTCCACAAAAATATAGACCGTATTATGTACTGGCATTATATGCTCCGTCATTATCGGTTTCTGTATTAGGTTTGTTCTGGTTAGTCTTTTTTGCAAATGACAGTCAAGGATATTTGAACTCAATATTGATGAGTATGGGAATTATATATGAACCGATTCAGTGGACAACCGATGTAAATTATATTATGCCAGTAATTGTCTTCGTGTCGTTATGGACTGGTTTAGGTACTGGATTCCTATCCTTTGTTGCTGGCTTTACAAACGTTGATACAGAACTTTATGATGCTGCTTCTGTTGATGGTGTAACGTCAAAATTCCAAAGACTAATTTATGTTGATATTCCTCAAACAATGCCTCAATTGTTGTTCGCTGCTATTTTACAGATTACCGGTATGTTTACGGTAGGCGGTATATGTGCTGCAATCGCAGGAAATCCAAGTCCTGAGGATACGGCACTTACGATTACACTTCATCTTGCGGATTACTCCGGAAATAGACTTGAAGTCGGTTATGCTTCTGCAATAGCCGTGTTATTGTCGGTAATGATAATAGGATGCGGTCGTATGGCATTTAAACTATTAGGCGAAAAGGAGGGATAAATCAGATGTTTCAAGTCGATGTTGACTATTTAAAAAAAGCTAAAAAGAACAGAGATTATTTTACACCTACTGTTATGGTAATTTTAACGATATTCGGATTAATCTCTTTGATGCCTTTGGTATATCTTGTTTCTACGGCATTTAAACCTATGGAAGAATTGTTCTTATATCCTCCGAGATATTTCGTGCAAAATCCAACAACAAAGAACTTCAAGGATTTATTGGAAGTTACATCAAACACAATGGTTCCTTTCACGAGATATTTGTTTAATACTATTTGTATTACACTTGCATTTTTGTTTTTGATGGTGGTTATGTCTTCAATAGCATGTTATCCGATGTCAAAGCATAATTTCCCAGGAAAGAAATTTGCTTTCGGTGTTGTTACAACATCACTAATGTTTGTCGCTGCTGCGACTGGTATTCCTTCATATTTAATAATAACAGGTTTGCATTTACCTAATACTTATTGGGTTTATATTATTCCTGGTTTAGCGAACTCAACGGCCGTGTTCTTAATGAAACAATTCTTGGATCAGGTGCCGAATGATATTTTTGAAGCAGGCAAAATTGACGGTGCATCAGAATTCTATTTGTACACAAAGATTGCTTTGCCTCTTTTGAAAAATGCACAAGCGACTATTATCATTTTGAGTTTTGGCGGTATTTGGGGTGACGGAAGTACATCTGTAACATATATTAAAGATGAACAAATGAAAACATTGGCATATTTTATGGGTACTATAGGCGGTGGACTTGCCAGAGCGGGTGTTGGTGCTGCATCAGGTTTAATAATGTCTTTGCCTGGTATATTAATGTTTGTTGTTCAACAAAGTAAAGTTATGGATACTATGTCTCATTCTGGTATTAAATAAGGAGGTGTCGAAATGAAAGCAAAAAGATTATTATGTTTTATTCTTATATTTATAACTGTATTGCCAATCGCTTTTACTTCTTCGGCGTCAACTCCGTATGCAAATTATTTTATGACTACTACAGGTAAATGGAATTTACCTATTCCAGCACCATATGAAGTTTCTACGATAATTGATACAGCGAATATAGAAGGGTGTACAGCACTAACGGCACCTGAGGATATATTTATTGACGAAAACGGTAAATTATATATTACCGATACAGGGAACAATCGAATTGTAGTATTGAAACCCAAAAAAAGTAAAGCAACATCGGAAGCTGAAGCTGTTATAAATACAGTTAATTTTGAATTGGATTTTATAATTAAAGGTGATGAAGCAGATGCGACAGATCCTTCAAATCTTAAACAACCGAAAGGTGTTTTTGTTGATGATGATGGTACGATTATAGTTGCGGATACCGGAAATGCAAGATTGGTAGAATTTACGAAATATGGTAACTTCAGATATTCGTATCCGACACCTGAGAGTGAATTGCTCGGTAGTGATTTTTCATATCAACCGGTTAAAGTAATTAAAGATAGCAGAGGATATATTTATGTTGTATCATTTGGTGAGACGCATGGTGTATTATTGCTAAGTGGAGATGGTGAATTTAAAAGTTACTATGCCGCAAATAAAGTTTCTTTAGGTTGGTGGGATGCACTAGCAAGAAAACTTTGGTCAAGAAAAGATAGAATGGGTACGGTTGTTACTTTGCCGTATACATTTAATAATATTTATATAAGTTCAGATGGTTATGTTTATGCCACTACTTCAGGTAACATATCAACATCACAAATAAGAAAAATTAATTCCGCAGGTAGCGATGTGCTATATGCTAGCAAAAATTTTCAAGATGGTGCTTTAGGTACACAAGCATTTCTTGACGTTACGGTAGATAGTAGTAATAACATGTTTATTATGGATAATAACTACGGAAGAATATATGAATATGATCAATGGGGAAGAAATCTTTTCGTTTTTGGAAATAACGGAGTAGGTGACGGACAATTTAGCGATGCCTGTTCAATGGAAGTTGATTCAAATGGAGCTTTATATGTTATGAATCGTGGAAACGGTACAATAACCGTATTCAAATCTACTGTATTTGCTGATGCTGTTCATTATGCGAACAATCTTTATTCTTCTGGTAATTATGATGATGCTTATCCAGCATGGGAAGAAGTTCTAAACCAAAACAGTTATTATGTTTTAGCACTACAGGCTATGGGAGAAATTCATCATAGAAACGAAGATTATACGGCAGCAATGGATCTATTCGAAAAAGCCGAGGATGCGACTAATTATTCACCATCTTTTGTTAAAGCTAGATATTTAGTTATTAAAGAATATTTTTCTTTGGGTTTAACAATTATTGTACTTTTATTTACAGCATTGGTTGTATACCAAAGCGTTAAAAAGAAAAGAATCAAAAAATATGGAGCAAAAGAGCAAAAGAAAACTATATTTACTCCGACTTCTAATTTCCTCAAAAAAATGAAAAGGGTTTCAACACATCCTATTGATGGATTTAATGCAATAAGATATGAAGGAGAAGGAAAATATAAAGATGCTTTTGCCATAATGATTATATATACGATATTCTCATTACTAGCTACATTTTCAGAAAGTTTCATATACAGAAATGGTGCATCATTGGATTTGGTTAAATGGGGTTCGGAAATATCTTTCTGTTTATTACCTTGGGCTGTGGCTTGTATTGTTAATTATGGGGTTACAACAATCATGTTTGGAGAAGGACGTTTAAGAGATGTTGTTATAGGTGGTGCGTATTGCCATGTCCCTCTATTGTTTACACAATTACCTTTAGCTTTATTGACTCAAGTTCTTTCTAGCGAAGAAAAAACAATGTATGGTTTGGCACAAAAAATTATTTTAGTATGGGTTTTCATTTTAGTTTATTTATGTATAGTAAATATTCATGGCTTTACACCAATAGTTGGGTTTGTAGTATTAATATTAACTGCTGTTGGGATAGCTGCAGTAACTGCATTGTTTATGCTATTTGTTGGTGTTGCCAGTCAAATGTTTGACTTCTTTATACAATTTGCAAAGGAGTTGAGTTATCTTGTTTAAGAAAATAAAAAATATCAAAATACCGGTTAAAGCTTTAAAATATATTGTAATAATTTTAGTGGTTTTATTAGCTGTTTTCTTGGTTGTCAAAATTGGGTTCGGAAATGTTTCGGATGTGTCTTTTTCAACTAACGGATTAGATATGACTGATGCTAAGCCTGCAATTTCTCAGATAGATTCTACTTCCAATGTGGAAACATTGGTTGCAGAAACTGACAATATTCAGTTTTATTACACTCCATCTAACGATTTATTTCGTTTAGTATATAAAGATACAGGTGAAGAATTCAGAAGTTGGCCAGATTTCTCGGAATATGGAGATGTCAAGGATGATGGAAGCGCAACAAGTGCTGCCAAAATTCTACAATCTCCTGTTAGTATTACTTATACAGAGAATGGTAAAGTTCCTAAGAGCTTTGCGATAAACCAAGTTGAAGGGATTGTCAAAACTGTAAATATTATTGAAAACGGTTTACAGTTAACATATTTAATGTCATCTCCTGGAAACGGCGATACTTATGATGTTAATTCTATATACTATGATGCTCCATGGACAATCGAGTTTTCTGTTGAATTTACTATTGAAAATAATCAATTAACTGGTAAAGTTCCTTTTAACAGCATTAAAGAAAATGATGAAGATAAAGAAGCAAGAATGGTATCAATATCTATGTTACCTTACATCGGAGCTGCAAGACAGAATGATGATGGCTATTATGTTGTTCCAGATGGAACTGGAGCTTTGGTATATTTCAGTACTCCAAGATATTCAACCTTTTATGAATATGAAAAGAAGGTTTACGGAAATGATTTGACATTTGATCAGCTTTCAAAACCTGATTATGTTAATGAAACCATAACATCTCCTGTTTATGGAGTTGTCAAAAATAATACAATGTTATCTTCATATGTTAAAGTAGGGGATTCAAACGTTTCTTTAAGAGTCGGAACTCCATATGGTGCTGTATCGTTACCATATTATAATATTGGCTTTAAATTTTTCTATCGTCAGTCATATAATTCTCAGTATTCAAAAGCTGCAGATCAATTTACTCTTTTCGAAGAAAATTCTTCAATAGGGGATGCTGTTCAAGTTTTTGATTTCCAAGCAAAAGAATCAGATAATGATAATTATACGTACGTTGATTTTGCAAATAACGCCCGTTCTTTTGTGTCAAAAAAATGGTTGGCAAATTACGGAGAACAAAAAGAAACTTTGAAAGAAAATGCAACAAGCATTAATTTAAAAGTATTTTTGGGTGCTGAAAATAGAACTGGTGGATTGTTAAATACAACAAAGGTAATGACCACTTTTGCCGAAGTTAAAGAAATTTATAATTATTTGAGCAACATGGGGATTACAAATATACGAATATCCGTTTTAGGTTGGCAAAATAACGGATATTATGGAAATATTACAGATAAATACAATCCGGAAAAAGATTTCGGTGGCAAAAACGGATTGAAAGATTTAACAGACTGGGCAATACAAAAAGGAATTGAGTTGTCATTTGAAAACAATTTAATCCTTATGTATGATGAACCTACAAACGGTGTAAGCTTGAGAAATGCTGTTGTCAAAAAACCGGGAACCGATTATCTTTCTTTTAGTGCTGCAAATTCATCTGGTGTATATCGTGGTGGAACAAATTTCTACATACTTAGTCCTGAATATTATACAGAAGAATATTTATCGAAAGATTTAAAGAATTTAAGTTCATATAACGTCAAAAATGTTGATTTGTTAACTGTTGGAACAGATATTATGACAGATTACAATAAACAAAATGCAGCGTTAAGAATACAGACAATTAATACTTATGTTGATTGGATCAAAAAGTATGGCGAGAAATTTGATGCTGTATCAGTATATAACGGAAACGATTATTCATTATTATATGCAGACAATGTTTTTGATTTCCCTATAGAAACATCAAACATTGTTATACTTGATGAAACAGTCCCGATATTACCTATTATGTATCATGGTATGATAGATTATTATACTGGTTCAATTAATAAGGAAGATAATGAAAACACAACAATACTAAAAGCAATAGAATATGGTTCGTTGTTTTCATATGAAGTAACTTATCGTTCTACTGAAGAACTTAAGTATACTTACTATTCTGGATTATTTAAGTCAAAATATACGGAACTTGCAAACGAAATATTAAAAGCATATACAATTGCACAGGACGTATTACAACCACTTAGACATGAAACAATAGTAAACCATTATCGTGCTATAAATAATGAAGATGTATTCTGTACCGAATATTCTAATGGTACAAAAATACTTGTAAATTATACAAGTATAGATTATACAGTTATATTACAAAACGCTGCTGGCATTGAAATTACTCAAGTTGTGCCTGCTAATAATTACAGTGTAGTTAAGTAATAGAAAGGGGGACAATATTTTGAAAAATGAAATAAAAAAGAAGAAAGCGCTGGCGCATCAGAGAACATCATACAGTTTCCTTTCTTTTGAACGTAGAAGAGTTGTTGAAGGTATAATATTTATTATTCCATGGCTTGTCGGTTTTATTTGGTTTGTAGCTATTCCTTTGCTTTTATCTGTCAAAACAAGTTTTTATCAAACGAAATTGACTGATATGTACGGTGGAAAGTACATAGGTTTTGAAAACTATTTAACGGTTATTAAACAGCCTGCGTACGGACAAGTAGTTGTTAATTCGTTTTTATCATCAATATATCAAGTTCCTGTTATAGTAGGATTTGCTTTGTTTGTTGCAGTACTACTTAAACAGAAATTTCCAGGACGTGTTTATTTTAGAATTATATTTTTTATACCTGTAATTTTGGCAGGTGTTATAATGACATACTTAACAACGGAAGGCATAGGATCGATTAGTATATTAAGCGGATCTACGTCTACTTCCTCTACTGGTATTCTAGGAATTATATCAACAATGATGAATGGTTCATTAGCCGGACAAATCGGTAATATAATGTGGAAAAGTAGCGTTGAAATATTGATATTCCTTGCAGCTCTGCAAAGTGTACCAGAGATACTTTATGAGGTTGTTGTAATAGACGGAGCAACTGCTTGGGAAAGTTTTTGGCATATTACGCTTCCATATATATCTCCATTTGTTATATTAAACTGTATTTATGCAATGGTTGACTCTTTTGTTGATCCTTCAAATCCTGTAATGAAAATTGTAAATGATTTAAAGGATGTAGGTTCATTCGGAACCGCAGCGGCTTTAAGTTGGATGTATATGCTTATGGCTTTAGTCACTATTCTTATATTTGTATTACTTACTAAGAGGTGGTTACGATGAACGAGAACCTTCAAAAAATATCTAATTATTTTACAGAATTAATCAAAAAATATGAAAATCTTGGGTATAAAGTTAAGAAAAAAATTCTATTTATTATTGGTAGAATATTTCTTTATTATGTTTTGATTGAGTTAGCATTTTTGTTTGTGTTACCATTTATTTATATATTTACTAAAGCATTAATGACATCTGCTGATTATATGGATGCAACAATTAACTGGATTCCTACGGCAGTAAACTGGAAAAATTTTTCAGAAGCATGGAAAGCGCTGGATTACACAGTTGGATTTAGGCAAACCATAATAACTTCTTTGGGAAGTGCTATATTACAAACTGTTTTTTGTGCATTAGCCGGATATTCATTAGGAAGATATAAAGGTAAATGGAAGAGTGTAATTTTTATATTGGTTGTATTAGTTCTTTTAATTCCTCCACAAACAACAATATTATCGGCTTATGGTATTTTTGTTAAAATGGGAATGATTAACACTTTCTTACCTATATTACTACCTTGTTTGTTTGGCTTAGGAATAAGAGGTGCATTGTTTATTTTAATTTACATGTATTTCTTCCAAAGGGTTCCAGATGCAATGGATGATGCCGCAAGAATTGACGGAGCGGGTGCGATTAGAGTTTTTTCTCAGATTATGTTACCTCTAGTTAAATCAGCTACTGTTATTACATTTATGTTTTCTTTTGTATGGCATTGGAACGATAACTTTGAAGCATCGACTTATATGTATAGAAAATCAGTACAGACATTGCAACCAAGATTACAGAATATAAGATCATATTATAGTGATATTATGATGAAATCGACAGGCGCGGATAGTTTAGCTCAAAAAGCTTTAACTGAACCTATGTTATTTGCAGGATGTTTGATTGTTATGTTACCTGTATTAATTGTTTATATATTTGGCCAAAAGCGTTTGGCTGCAGGTATTGAACGTATTGGTGTTATTGAATAAGAGAGGGTGCACACATGAAAAAAGCAATGATGTTTTTTTGCGTATTATTTCTTCTTTTCGTTTTAGCTGCTTGTGATTCTACAACAACTAAAACGGGTGGATCAACAGTACCGAAACCAACCAAAACTCCGGATGCTCCGGCTTTGGTAGGATCATTTAAAATATCAGCATATAAAGATTATGAAAGCGATCAATCACTTGATGATTATGTTCAAGAAATTATGCTGATGTATCCTGGTATTGCTGTAACCGTAGATGACGAAATGTCAAAAGACGAATATTTTGCAACACTGGATGAAAGAGTCAAAAACGGCACTATAGGAGATGTTTTTGTTGTTGATGATACTCGCGTGGGTTCATATGCCGAAAGTGGATATATTCTTCCGGTTACAAGCTATCTAACAGATTTAATGAACTACGAAACTTATGAGAGACTAAAACCAGAAGAATTATTATTACCACAAGCATATAAAGCTGCTTATTATAATAATGAAATGTATATGTGCCCCATGGAATATGATCATGAATTGGTATTAATGAATTATGATATGATTAATGAAGCACGTGATTTGTCGGTAACTCAAGCCCAGATTGATTTTGATGATTTTGTTACATATATACGTAACAATGTTAATGTTTTGGATAATCTAAATGATGCTAATGATTATTTCTCTGAAAAATTAGAAAATAAATTTTCATTAAGTGTTGCAGATAAAGATTGGCTTTCGATTTCTGTTGTTTTGAAAGAAGCAATCGCAGAAGAAGCTAATTATAGTAATCTAACAAATAATATAGAAAATACATTACTTACAGATGAAATTACAAATCAAATTTACTCAATTATTGGCAACAAATCTATTAAAGCAAAATTTAGCGCAAGTCTTGCTTCATACTTGGTTAAATTTAATCAGGATCATGCAATAAATTCGACATATGCTATGACAAATTTACAATGTAGCGATTTAGCAACTATTATCGTTAATAAAGTTTTGACAGATGACAATGTACTAAATGCTGCAAAAAAGAGTGTAAATACAGCTGTTTCAGAAATTAATGTCAAAGCTTTTGTTAATAATTTAACACAGGATTCAACGGAAAAATTACTGAATTCTATTGCACTGAAATATACCAATGAATTAACTGGATATTTTAATAAAACGGCAATAGAAAATGCTATAGCAGGAAACAGTGTTATAGGTAAAATGCTTGGAGCAAATTTAGTTGATTCTGTTTATACAGATGGTATTCTTGATCAAGATGCTTCAAAAAAGGTATTAGAAGTTTATATTGCAGATCAGATTGCAAAGAATTTAAATATAAATGAAAACAATCAAGTTAATTCTTATATAACAAATAGTAATATTACTTTATCATATGATGTTATTTTAGCAAATTCGCTTACAAAAGAATTGACCAATTTAAATGACAGAATAAATGAACTTGAAAAAATTGGTATACCATCAGATAAATGGACTTGGAATGATTTTATGGTTTACGTAGAATCACTTTCAAAATTGGCTGATAAGAATAAATCTTTAGGATTATCTGAAATAACACCATTGGCATTAGATAGCTCAGATTATGCAATTTGGGGAGCCTTTGTTAACGGATTTGGAGGCTCGATTATATCCGAAGACGGAACTTCTGTTTCAGTTAATTCGGACAATTCAATAACAGGTATATTAACTTTAGGAAACTTATTTACATCGGGAAAAGCAAAAGATATTGACAACGTCACAGCAGAAACATTATTTAATTATGGTATGATAATAATTAGTCGCTCTGATTTATCTGAGTGGTATTCAGTATTGGAGAATAGCGATGTTGCTTGGGATTATATGCATTTCCCCAGATTTAACAATCATTCAGTTGGAGTACACATATCGGGACTGGCAGTTCACAAAAAAGTTCTTGAATATGAAGATGCAGAAGATGAATATGATTTATGTGCTAATGTTGTTTTATACGGATTGGTAGAGACAGCAGCCGTTAAGTTTTCTGGTATAGGTGAAGTTGTTCCAGCTTCGCTAAAAGTATATGATAAGAAATTCTGGAGAGAATATCCTATAGCCGGCAAAAATACTTCTGCTTTTGCAAGCTATTATGCAGCTGACTTTAGTGCCGCTTTATATACATATATGCCACAACCTGCGGCTGAATATGTAGATGATATAGGTAATTTAATAGATTCCTATATTGCAGGAGGAGGAGAACAGGCTCTTCGTATTGGAATTACAAACATTCAAAATAATGCAAATTCGTTATGGCAACAGTATAATGCTACTCATACCACGGCGTCTTAATATCATCACAAAAAATTCACAAAAATATCAAATGTGAATTGATAAAGAGCAAAGTAAACTTTTTGTGACAAATAGATTTTTGGGTTTTAAGTATATTGACTACTTTCAGTTAATATACTATCATAAAAACAGATTTAATATTATCGAATGGAGGTTTTTTTAATGAAACATGTATTAAAGACGTGCTGCGTTTTGCTATTGGCGATTGCTATGTTCTTTAGTTTAGTTGCTTGTAACACAGGAAATACACGAGAAGAGCATGTTATTGTCGATTCTGAAACATATGTTCCAGATGTAAGCGGTAAAGTAAAGTTTACATATAATGCTGCATCAACTAAAGATGAAGATGCTCCGGATGCATTTATCGCGGCTTTCGAAAATAAGTA
>Ga0209373_10004360_pt1 | contig 12241 bp, 16 predicted proteins | sample Higcelweek5metaG_FD_187173 | JGI IMG/M metagenome (GOLD analysis project Ga0209373, IMG submission 187173) | Freshwater pond sediment microbial communities from the University of Edinburgh, under environmental carbon perturbations - High... | ecosystem: Environmental > Aquatic > Freshwater >... | reverse complement strand
CTGTTCAGGATATCCAAGAAATACTCCAATATTATGGCCCAAAACTTCTCCGAGTACGAGCAGTGCCAGCGAAAGAAAGATGATTGCATTGAGGGCCAGAGTACATAATACCGCCACTATTTCCAGCCTGAGAAAGGATCTCCTTTCTGGTTCATCATAGGCCTTGTTTATGCCCTTTATTACGGCTTTAAAGCCAGAGGAAGAGATCCAAATTGTGAGTATCAAGCTCAATGACAATAGGTTATGGTTCCTGGTTTCCACAACACTTATTACTGTGTTCCGTATCAGTTCAAAAACACTGGCAGGAACAAACTGGCTCAATCCCAAAAGCACATCTTCGCTTTCTATTGAACTGAAACCTATGAGTGTCATAAGGAATATCAAAAATGGAAAAAAAGATATCAGCAGACTATACGCCAACTGCGATGCCAGGGCTGTAACATCGTCGTCCCTGAACCTGTATACAAGATTTTTTATATCTTTCCTGATCCTGATACTCAAAATAACAACTCCCTTTTCTGTTATTTTTGAATCATGATTTTTGCCCACTCTTTGGCAGCTTCAGCTTTTTTATCAACGTTCTTTATTGGCTCCGAGAATTCGATCTCGCCTATGATGTCATTTTCCTTCAGCCTTTCTCTCATGTTTTCAAAGGTCTTGCCTTTGGTTCCGCCATCGCAGCAGAAGAGAGCGATTTTTTTACCGCTTATGCTGTACTTGGTAAAAAAAGTGTTCAGCGCCGGAGCAAAGCTGAACGCCCATACCGGCGTGCCGATAAAGATAAGCTCATATTCTTCAATATCGACGGTCATTTTTTCTATTGCGGGCCTTTTTCCCATGACAACCTGCCTTCCGCCCCAAAGGTATTTCGTGAACTTTGTGTTCTTAATATCCGATACAGGTTTCAGTTCTGCTATGTCTGCACCAGCAGCTTCGGCAATGTTCTCCGCAATGAATCTTGTATTCCCTTCAAAAGAATAATATATCACCAATTTTTTCATCATGTTTCCAAACCCTTCTTTAAAATATATTTATCATAAATCAGTTCAGCGATTTTTGCACATATAAAACCCAGCAGGATTCCTGCTATGATATCAGTTGGATAGTGAACCATAAGATAAAGCCTTGAGAATGCTACTGCTATCGCCACTATAAATGTGGGAACCGCTGCTTTTTTTAGTTTTCCCGCCAGCATGAAGGCAAATGCAAAGGAAGATGCAGTATGCCCTGATGGAAATGAAGACGACATCGGTTCCTTTATCAATAATTGTATCTCAGGAAATTGGACAAATGGCCTTGGCCTCTGAACCAGGTGCTTTATTATCCCTTCCCCTGCGATTGTAGTAATTAACAGCGACAGGATGCACAATAAACCAATCATTCTGTATTCCTTCTTGAGCATTAGTAATAGGGAAATTATGATCCATATTGCGCCCAGGTCCCCCATTGCGCTGATAACCGGCATTATTTGGTCAAAAAAGGTATTGTTTGTTAGATTATGTATCTGTATCAGCAGATTGTAATCCATGGCGGTTATACTGTTAAGCATCATTTTCCACCTGATATAGTAAATTGTCTTCTAACACATAAAACAAAGGTGCAAATATTATTTTGGGATATCTTTCACTAAGCCTCTTAGTCTCGCTGAGCAGGAAATTGATTTCATTCTCTATTTCGAACATAGGGGCAAAACTTGTAAAGTGCTCCTCTGCCTGTGTTCTGTCCCATCCTGCATTTTCAACCAGGCCATCAATGAATTTTCCCTTTTTTGACATCAGATTAACCATGCCGCAATTGTTGTGCCCAATCAGTGCAACGACCTTAACTCCTCCAATTGCTACGGCATAGGAGACTTTAAATTCGCTGTACCTTAGATTGCCGCCGCCCGTCCTCAAAATATACGCAAAATTATTGGGTATATTAAGCTGTTTTCGATTATCCATGCACATTCCTATCAGCATTTCCGCGTTATCATGCTTGCCAAATTCTTTCTTCAGATTATGGTATTCAAGAAGCGTTTCTATAGATGTGTTCCTGTACTTTGGAAGAATATCCTCTTTGCTTAATACTTTAATTAATCTTCCCATTTTTTCTCCTTTTTATCCGTAAATAATGCGATTATTTAAGTCTGTCTTTTAGTGTGTAATATACGATGCCTATTGCCCCTGGTCCTACATGCACCCCGATTACAGGACCTATATCACAAATTCCGATTTCTTTATTCAATATCTCTTTCAATGATTCCGCCAATTTTTTTGCTTCCTCATAACAATTTATATGATGAACTGAAATCTCACCCAAGCCGAAATTCCTTACATCTTCCAATACTTTTTCCACAATGGTGGCTACCGCCTTTTGCTTTGTTCTCACTTTTGTTACCAGTTCAGTTTTGCCATCCTCTACAGTGAGGATTGGAACGATTTTCAGAAGGCTACCGAGCAATGCGCTGGCTCCGCCAATCCTACCGCCTTTTTTCAGGTATTCCAATGTCTCGGGAACAAAATAAAATTTGCTCCTTTTCTTGTTGTCTTCCGCAGTTTGTACCACTTCCTGAAAGCTTTTTCCTTCCTGTGCAGCCCTTGCAGCAACAATAGCAGCATATCCCAGCTGCATACAGTTTGACCTTGAGTCGACGATTCCAATTTCCGCATCGGGATATTTTTCCAATATCATATCTTTTGCGATATGGGCAGTCGAATATGTACCACTCATCTCCGAAGATATAAACACGCATAGAAGACCATCGCCTTGTTCTACGGTTTTTTCCATCACTTCATATATTTCATTGACTGAAGGCTGAGATGATCTTGGAATCCCTTTTTCTTTCATCTTCCGGTAGAAGGTCACGTTATCAATATCCACTTCCCTGAAACTTTCATCTTCAAAATTAACATTCAGGGAAACCAGCATAATTCCCAGACTTTCCCTCAAAGAACTATCTATATAACTCGTGCTATCCGTTAATATTCTTATGGCCATTTCGCTACCCCTCTGCGATATCAAGATTTTCTTTCATTATAACAGATGTGGGGACGGTTACTCAACGGTTCTATTTTTTGGAAAAGCATTTTTAATAAGCCGCCAAAAAAAAATAAATGGCCGATAGGCCGGCCATTCAAGACATTATTTTTTTAAGAGAATATTTTTCTTGTTCAAGTATTCTTCTTCAGTGATTTCTCCCTTGACGAATTTCAGTTTTAGAAGATCCAATGCTTCATTAGTGCTCTTACCGCTACCGAATTTTTTATATACGAAATACACAACTGCAATTATCAAAAGTATCCATGCCAACATCATAAAGCCCATCAATCCGGCTCCAAAGCCGTATCCATACATCATCCCATGTCCTCCAATCACACATAACATTTTCAAACACCTCCGTTTCAACTATGCTACAAATTAATTATATAAAATGTTTGTGTAAAAACTATGTTGAATTTGTGAATTTATTGTTATCTTTTGGGGATTGGTTGATGGATGAGGGAATTGAGGGACGGTTACTCAATGGCTGCACTTTAACAATCGGCTTTGACGCTATCGTGGTTGCATCTATTTCATTGATATTTAAAAATTCACTGTATGTTTAACGCTTAATTTTTATATTTTATCTATCATACAGATTTTATTTTTTCACGTAAAGCAAAAAAGGGCGTACTTACCCCTTGGATGAGAGATGTTTAAATTTTATTGTTTCGAATTATAATTTATGCCATGCAAACCGATATGAATTCTGACATAAGCATCTGGTATTCTTTTCTCCCTCTGATCAGCTCGAGTCCTTGGTCGCAAAGCATTGACACCCTCGATTGGGATATGTTGCCTATTGCTACGCATATATCCTTGTTCCGATAATTGCAGAAACATTTTAAGAACAGTGCAAAAATGGCCCTCTGCTCAACGGTTTTCTTCGATCCTTTAAGCAAAAGGTCCGCTTTGGTAGCTCTTATTTTCTCCTTCAAAAACTCTGATATGCTTTCAATAGTGCAGTTTCTGAACAAAGTTCTTCTCTCGCTTACATAATCGGTCCCTTCGTCCCTGAATTCCGCATCCGCACTTATTTTGTCATCAGTGTAGCTCTTTACATATTCCATATACATCTTTACCGGGCTGGCGCCCTTTCTTCTGAACATGCTGAGCAGGTATCCCTTTTCTATCAGTTCCATTTTGTCCCGTCTTAAGCCCAGGTACAGACCAAGGCTTGAGTACTTGTATTTTTCTATACATCCCTCGTATTGCTCAATGGAGTGCGGGTTGTTATGTATATATGCTGATAATCTTACAAAATAGCCGTTGTTGTTAATGATTTTGCTCTTGAACCGTCCCTGGAAGAGATGCCCGTGTCTGTCATACTTCTTGTTGTAGTATATGGCATACCTGTGGTTCAAACCATGCAAAACTTTCGATATATCCGCTCCGTTTGCTTCAATTATGATATGCGCGTGATTATCCATGAGGCAGTATGCATGGATCCTTATTGCAAATTTGTCTTTATAATGTTTGAGTTTGCGAATATACATTTCCTTGTCCTCATCACTCCGGAACAGATCTACTTCACTAATGCTCCTGCACATCACATGATACATAGCACCGGGGCTCTTCTGGCGGGCTGTTCTTGGCATAACAAAACCTCCTTAAAGGGCATAATCTTTATTAGCATTATGCCCAGTTAAGGAGGCAAATATTCATTTCATTAACTTTGTTGAGTAACCGTCCCTTATTTTGTCTGGTTGATCCCTGTGTAAATCAGCACTGCATCTTTTAAAAACTCTGCCATTCCAGGTTGGTCTTTGTCATAATACGCTTTAAATCTTTCATCCGCCACATACATCTGTACAATGCCTGCATGGGCTTCCTTTGAATAATTGCCCCAATAAAAAGTCAGCCATTTTTTATGAAGCCCTGCAACATTCTGTGAAAGCTCACTGGCAGGATCACCTGCTTTGAACGCTTCCGCCAATTTCTCCATTATTTCTGCAGCAAGCTTTGAAACCTCTTCATATTCTTCTTCAGTCATACCCATTAGTTTTGCATTGGATTTGTCTACTGCGTCATTCCCATAATTTTCTCTTGCCTCATTGCCATATTTTTTTTCGTTTTCTTCAACCAATTTACGTTTAAAGCCTTCAAACTTTTCTTTATCAGCCATCTTAATATCCCCCTTCATTGACGCGATAGTCTTTTCTACATTTAATATCAACATATCCAGCTGTTCCCTTTTTTCAAGAAGTTTTTTGTGGTGTTCATTTAGTGCCTCAGACTTGTTGAATGAAGGTTTTGTTATAATTTCTTTTATATTTTCTAATGCAACCCCCATTTCTCTGTAAAACAAAATCTGCTGGAGCATGTTGATTTCAGAGTCCCCATATATGCGATATCCTGATGAATTAATTCTTGCCGGCTTTAGAATTCCAATTTCATCATAATATCTTAGAGTTCTTGTACTTACTCCTGCAATTGCAGCCAACTTCTGCACCGTATATTCCACATTATCACCTCCTGACAAAAAGAGAATACACCTTGACGTTGCGTCAATGTCAACATATTTTCTGGTTCCGAAGTTTTTTTCCTATTTTTTTCTCTCCATTATTGTCACTTTTATAATATCGCCTGCTTGCTTTCCAATTTTAACTCGAATATCTTTCCTTATTCCTATAATATGACAAGGGGTTTTCATTTTTACAAGAATGCCATCATATGTCTCTCCATCAAATGTTGCGGTTACAAGCACACGACCTTTTCCAAATTCCGCTTTGACATCAAAAGGTATTTCTATATATGCGCCATCAATATCAGGAACTTTTTTTATTTCCGCTTCAAATTCATAAATTTTGTTCATGGCCATTCATCCCTTTCAAATCATTTGATTATCGCTGATTTTGTTGAGTAACCGTCCCCGAGTTTCAGCTTTATAAATATTCAAATCCGTCTGTCTGAAGTGATAGCAGATTTAAATAGTCCTCCATTTCAACTTTTCTTATATTGCCTATTCTCCACGCTTCACTGGTTAATAGTTGGTCACATAGCTCTACACTAAATTTTCTTATCAACTCAATTGCGCTTGCCAAATCAGGTGTCCAGTCATCTATTCCCACAATAGATAAAATCCTTGTTATTCCGATGATGCCCATGAAATCGAGGATATCAGCGTCACGGAAAACTACAGCTTCCGGGCTTGGACCTGGCTCTGCATAAAACATGTGGTGCTCAATTATCTCTTTGACAAGCTTAATTTTCGATTCAGGAAACTTTATGTTATTTAGAACTTCATCACAAAGCTGTCCTGACCTATCAGCATGATCGACTTCAGGTTTTTTATACGGCTCAAACGCGCCGATATCGTGCATGTATGCTGCCGCATAAATAGTCTCTTCATCAACCCTGAGATTCTCTGCTGCAGCAATACTCATAGCCATATTATAAGTCCTGTTGCAATGATTGAATCCCCATGCAGGGTGTTTAAATTTCTCCTCCGCAAAAACTAATAAATATTCCCTCCACATTTTAGTGTACCTCCCTTGATTTAAGTTTTCGTAACTTACATATGAGCAAATTTACTTAACCGAAGGTGAAAGTGCTGAGTAACCGTCCCCAGGTCCAGGCTCATTTGATTTAATTATATCATCTTTAAATTCAGCTTCAACAAAATTACAGGTGCATAAATTTGCCTTATATGCTAAAATAAACAAAAATAAGGTCTATGATGAAGGAGCTTGAGGTCAATGAATAGTAATGGCACAAATACTCCATTGCACAGACTCTCCTCAATAAAAGAAAATAATTATGCTGATATTGATTTATCCCTGCATAACTTATTCTGGGCATTGGTAATCTTCAGCATCTTAGGATATGCTGTGGAACAGGCCGCTGAATTTATTAAATTCGGTGATTTTTCAAGCCGCCAAGGCATGCTGTACGGCCCATTCAGTCAGATATGGGGTATGGGAGCAACCATATCTATCATATTTTTACATAGGTTTCAGAAAAAGAATATATTTCTGCTTTTCTTGTTATGTACCCTATTTGGCGGATTATATGAATACTTTTCCAGCCTTATTCAGGAGTTTATATTTGGCACGGTATCGTGGCAATATTTCTATCAGCAATACAATTTTCAAGGCAGGACAAGCCTTTTGTTTAGCATTTACTGGGGCATAGTGGGAGTGGCCATCATAAAATATTTTTATCCCCTTTTATGCCTGCAACTGAAAAAATTCCCTCGCAAAAAGATGCTCATAGTAACCTGGATCGCTTTTATTCTTATTTTTATTGATGCCTTCCTGTCAACAGCCGCTGCGCTAAGATATAACGAAAGGCATCTCAAAATCCCGGCAACCACTGAATTCCAGCTTTTTATCGATAAAAATTATCCTGACTCTTATATGAAAAACATCTACCCAAACTCGTATTTCAAACATTAAAAAGTCGTGAGACCTCAGTTTTAAGAGTGTATCACGACTTTCATTTTGATTTGTTTAAATTCAGCTGATTTCAATTACTAAATCTATTGAGTAACCGTCCCCTGTCCCCTGTCTCTAATAAGCTTCTACAAATACCTCAAAGTATGCCGTTTCATGATCACATGCCGGGCATTTATCCGGTGCGGCTGTTCCAGCGTAAATATATCCGCAGTTGTTGCATTTCCAGAGAGTCGGAACATCCTTCTTGAAAACTTTGTCGTTTACTAGATTTTCTAAGAGTTTTCTGTATCTTGTTTCATGGTGTTTCTCAACTTCTGAGATTTCTTTAAAGACTGTAGCTATTTCAGGAAAACCTTCCTCCTCTGCAACAGCTGCAAATGAAGGATACAGATCATACCACTCTTCATGCTCCCCATCTGCAGAAGCTTTCAATGCAAACTTTGTATCTCCTAATCCAACAGGATAGGAAGCATTAATTTCTACCATCTCGCCCATAAGGCTCTCATTCAAAAATTTAAAAAACCTTTTAGCATGTTCTCTTTCATTTTCAGCTGTTTCCATAAAAATATTGGAGATCTGAACAAAACCGTCTTTTTTCGCCTGTGAAGAATAGTAAGTGTACCTTGTCCTTGCCTGACATTCTCCTGCAAAAGCTTTCATTAGATTCTCCGCTGTTTTTGTTCCTTTTAATGACTTCATACCAACTTACCTCCTTAAAATCTTGATTGAACATTTCTAGTATAATGATATTCTAAAATCTTGAAAAACGCAATAATGCCCCTGTAATTTAACAAATATTCTGAATTTTTTTAATTTCCACGTACCTTTTTTGCAATTACTGTGATAGAATATTATAAAATACATGCAAAAGGGGGAACGATAATATGTTTCAGATAGAATTGAAAGAAAAGGGTGCCCAGCCAATATTGTTCGTCAGGACAGTCACCGAAATAAGTCTTTTGCATACTATTGTTGAAGAAACAGAAAAAAGGATAAGGAAGTACATTAAGGAAGTTGGCGGTAAAGCCATAGATATTCCATATTCCCGTTACCACAAAAATGACAACACGGAAGTTGATGTTGAAATAGGGATACCCGTTGCTGCAAAACTCTCTGGAAAGGGCGAGATACGAAGCGCAGTCCTCCCTGCCGGAAAGTACGTAGTTGCCAGATACACTGGTCCATACAAAGAAATGGACAGGGCATATGAAGGGATCCTCAGATGGATTTATGAAGAAGATCTCAAACCAACCAGTCCATATTACGGTTACTTTTATGAAAGCGATGAAACCATCCCTAAATTTGAATTGACCGCCAAGTTGATTGTGCCGGTTGAATAAGCAGACATATGGCAAGGCTGGGAGTTTATAACACATATAGGCTCCCAGCCTTTTTAAATTTCCGGACCAATCAATAGATATACTTTCTCCATTTTCTTAAGCTATTTTTTCAGCTATTGGATATTTGGGGCAGAACTTTTCTTTTCTTTAGGCTGACGCTCGGAAAGGTACAAACCTGTCAGTATCATCAACATTCCGATGGAGGATATCAGAGTTATCCTTTCACCGAGAAGGAGCGCTGCTCCGGTCATCGTCAGTATTGGCCCAAGGTAAAGATATGCACTCGCCTTCACTGGTCCGAGGATTTCCACTGAATAATTCCACGAAATGTATGTGATTGCCGATGCCAGCAACGCCAGAAAGAGCATGTTCAACAGATTTGGAACATAACTGAAGGCTGCCAGCTTCAAATGAAAATCTGTGTACACCAATATAGGTATAAGGAACAAGATCCCATAGAATATTATTCTGCGTGAGTACAATATAATATTGTAGTTGAATGAATTTATCTTTTTCAGCACAACGCAATAAGCTGCCCATACAGCTGCAGCAAGTATAGCCAAAACATCACCGGCAGGATTGAGTTTGAGCACCTGGCTCCCGTTGAAGCTTATCAAGGCAATACCCGCTATGGATATCAGAAAGCCTATGAGAAAATTTGCTTTAAATTTTTCCCTGAAGAACAGATAAGCCATTGCAGCTGTAAAAAACGGGGAAATTGAGGATAAGACCGCAACATTGGATGCATATGTATACGAAAGGGCTGTAATAGCAAGCATGAAATTCAGCGTCACTCCTGTAATCCCTGCAAGGGCAAAATAAGCCTCCTCCGTAAGGTTTCTGTATTTAAGAAAACGTGGATATGCAACAAGCAGTACAATATACGCAATCACAATTCTATAGAAAAAAATGTCAACGGTTGAAAAGTCAGTCAAAAGGTATTTTGTCGATATAGGTGCATATCCCCACACCACAACTGTCAGCAGCGCGATCAGATGTCCTCTTTTCATAAGTTTCTTGTCATTTTTCATCAAATGTCCTCACTGTTCCATTCTTATTTCATCAATTCCAAATAGAGATTATAGGTATAATCGTCGAAGCAGACGAGTCTCACTTCCTTAATAGCCGTGTATTTCTCCAGAGATTCATTTACCGCGTCAAAAGCAATTTTAGCGGCAGCCTCCTTAGGAAATCCGTATACTCCCGTGCTGATATTCGGGAATGCGATAGTTTCAATTCCATTTTCTTCTGCGACTCTAAGACTGTTTCTGTAAGCGTTGGCAAGGAGTTCCCTTTCATTATCTGTTCCTCCATGCCATACAGGACCTACTGTGTGGATGACATATTTCGCCTTCAGGTTGCCTCCCGATGTTATGACCGCCTCCCCGGTACCAAGCCTGCCTATTTTGTTTATAATGACTTTACATTCCTCGTCGATAGCAGGCCCTCCAGCCCTGTGTATTGCTCCATCAACACCTCCGCCGCCGCGGAGCCCCGAATTTGCTGCATTGACTATTGCATCTGCATCCTGCTTCGTCAGGTCGCCTTTCAACAAAACAATTTTATTATATCTTACAGCATCGCTCATAATTTCAACTCCCGTTTCATAATTATTCATTGGCTAATAATATAATACTACAGTCTATCCATTTTCCTCTATATTTTCTTAAATTTTAGTATTGAATTTTGTGGAAAAGTGATAAACTATATTAAAGTGGGAATAATGTTCTTCTATAATTTAAATGGTTAGAGATGAAAAATCTTGTGCTGTATTAATGTGGAGGTGGGTATTATGAAAAGAAGCATCAAAGTAGTCGGTGCAATAATTGAAAATGAAAATGAAGAAATACTTTGCGCACTTCGTTCTCCAAGAATGTCAAGACCTAACCTATGGGAGTTCCCTGGTGGCAAGGTCGAAAAGGAAGAAATCATAAGGGAAGCTGTCGTACGGGAAATAATGGAAGAATTGGGCTGCAATGTTGAATTCAACAACGTCTTCAGCGACACAACACACGAATATGAAGATGTGATTGTCAATCTGATCACGGTGAGATGCAAGCTTATTTCCGGTTCACTTGTAGCCACCGAACATTCAAAAGTTATCTGGCTCAAGCCTGAAAGTCTCACTTCACTTATATGGGCTCCAGCAGATATGGATGCAGTCAATAAACTGATTAAAGAAGGGGTATAGGCTCACAAGCCTGCACCCCTCGTTTTTTTGATTTATAACTGTCTTACCGGCCTGGCTTCAATATAACCCCTGTAGCCCATTGGTGCAAGCTGGAACCTTGGCGCTTCATCGTCCGCCCACTGGAAGCCGTAAATTTCAGGTTTATATTTTTCCATTACCTCCCACAATTCTCCTATAGCCTCTTCAAAATTCTCATCCTCATAAGGCTCTCCCTGAAAAACCATCATTTTGCACGGCGGGAGGTCTACCAGTTCAAAATCTTCAGGTACCACTCCCTTGTAATCCTCAGGGACCTCCACACCCTGCACATATTTTGATGTACCCTTCCGTATCATATTGTCCGGAAGCCACATTCCTATGGGCTCATACATTGCCTCCTTTATGCTTGACAATATGCCCCATATATCGCATCCTACTTCCTCGCAGTATTCAAAATATTCCGTTGCCTTAATGCCCCTCTTTAAAATGACCTTTCTCTTTGGTCTTTCAACCACCTGGACAAAAACAGTTTTTGTTTCTTTGTTCTCTGGCATCTCTTTCTTCTCCCCTTTGCCAAAAGTAAGGTAATATGCACGGACGCTATATGGAATAAAAAGCTGTATAGGTGGAGTATCACTTCGGTACTTTTTCGGAGACACCCCGAATTCCTTTGTGAAAGCTCTTGTAAAGCCTTCATGGGAGTCAAAAACAAAGTCGAATGCCACATCTATAACCTTTGCCCTATTATCCCTTAGCATCATGGCAGCTTTGGACAACCTCAAAGACCGTATATATTCAAAAGGCGTCTTTCCGGTCATTTCCTTGAATATCCTGAAGCTGTGCCACTGTGAGTACCCGGCTGCTTTGGCAAGTTCTCCCATGGTTATCTTTTCGCTGATATGCTCTTCAATGTAATCCTGCATCCGCTGAACCGCATCAACAGTTTCCCATCGTTCCATGCTATCACCTCCTTATCACCAGAATATCACTTCACCATTATCTTTTCTTGACATTGGTTGCTATCTTTTATTTCCTATATATACCGGAATTTCCTCCCGTTTATATAATCCGTCTTCCGTTATCAATCCTTCTATCAAGCATCCTGGAACCAGATCAAAGCCCCGCTCAACCTTCTGCTCCGGCATAGCAGGAGAAAATTTCGATGAATCGCTGACTATGTAGACCGGCACAGGCGGCCTGTGCTGCGCAGCAAGTTTTGAAAGCCTCAGGCTGGGATACCCGTTCAAGAATGAACCGTCCCTGAAAACCGAATCTGAACCAAGCATTACAATATCAACCCCGTCAAGGAAACC
>Ga0209373_10004359_pt1 | contig 12244 bp, 10 predicted proteins | sample Higcelweek5metaG_FD_187173 | JGI IMG/M metagenome (GOLD analysis project Ga0209373, IMG submission 187173) | Freshwater pond sediment microbial communities from the University of Edinburgh, under environmental carbon perturbations - High... | ecosystem: Environmental > Aquatic > Freshwater >... | reverse complement strand
GTTACGTTCCGCAGGTAATCCTTTCGGGGCGCCATGTGAACAACAGCATTGCACCTTTTATAGCCAACAAAGTACTGAAACTAATGATTCAGAAGGGACAAACGATCAAGGGAGCCAATGTGCTGATTCTCGGTGTAACTTTTAAAGAAAATTGCCCCGACATTCGGAATACCAAAGTCATCGATATTTACAACGAATTCTGCGAATTTGGAACCAAGGTTGATATTTACGACCCCTGGGCCATAGCCGAAGAAGTGAAACATGAATATGGAGTTGACATTATCAACGAACTTGATGAGAACAAAAAATACCAGGCCGTATTGCTGGCTGTTGCCCACGACGAATTTCAAACTTTTGATTTCGAAAAACACTTCTCTGCCGGTGCAGTAGTATTCGATGCCAAAGCAGTGGTGAACAGACAGTGGGTGGATGGAAGATTGTAGGGGAGTGAGACAATACATTAATATATTTCAATATTATAATACTTAAAATATTATTAGATTGTTTTAACAATTCATAATGAGAGGCCTTGTAGAAAATATTTACATTTAGCCCTACTTCTTCAGGTTAAATGACCGGATTATTATATCTTTGTGGAAGAGAATTATTTTGATTCAAAGAATCAACTTTTTATAATTAGTAGTTATTTTAATTGAACAGCAGATATTAATTTTTTGTGAATCCATAATTAAAACCAAGTGATTTTATTTATGCAGATGTATTTGATTCTCCGATTAAAAACGATGAATGTTTAACAATATGGATTGGATTTGTTGATGTATGTAATCCTATTGAATATGAAGGTGATTGATATAATTTAAATCATTTCTTACAATTATGAAATTTGAATCAAAATAATCCTTTTGATTGTTCTATGAGCATAGTTTCTTTGTGAAGGATATTTTGAACATTTTTTTTAAAGTTATATTATCAAAATAGACAATGGGAATTGAAAATATCGGACGAAAAGATGTTATTTGGAACTATGTGGCGACATTTTTTCAAATTGGAGCAGGAGTAATTCTTCTTCCATTTATTTTGAAAATGATGTCATCAGAAACAGTTGGAATTTGGACGATTTTTTCAACTATAACAAGTCTGATTGCATTGTTAGATTTTGGATTTAATCCTTCATTTACCCGTAACATTAGTTACATATTTTCAGGAGTAAAAGAGTTTAAAAAAAGTGGTATAGCAGAAATTAGCAGAGGTGATACAGTGGATTTTGGCTTATTAAAAGGAACAATATCAGCTATGCGTTGGTTTTATTCCAGATTATCGGTTTTCGTTTTAATAATCCTTCTGCTTTTTGGCTCATTTTATATCCAGCATGTTTTAAAAGCATACACAGGTAATAAATTTGATGCTTATGGTGCTTGGGTGCTTTTATGTTTAATAAATGCATATAACCTTTATACACTTTATTATGATTCATTATTACAAGGAAAAGGGTTAATAAAGAAATCAAAGCAAATAATGATTATTGGACAATGTGTTTATTTGTTTGTAGCCATTATACTTGTTTATATGGGGGAGGGTTTAATTGCAATAGTATTAGCACAAACACTGTCAATTGTAATAAAGCGTATATTGTCATACAAAGTATTTTTCTCAGAGGATTTAAAACTTAAATTATCTACTGTAAATAGTGTTGATAAAAGACAAATTATTAATGTAATTTTTCCAAATGCCTTTAAGTTGGGTTTAACAAGTATTGGGGGATTTCTTGTGAATAAATCATCCATTGTTATTGGATCGTTGTTTTTAACTCTTGATTTGATTGCAACATATGGGATAACAATGCAGATTATCAGCATTTTAATGGGTTTGGCAGGTGTCTATTTTTTGTCCTATTTGCCAAAAATCGCTCAGTACAGGGCTACAAATGAATTGATTGCGATTAAACAACTGTATTTTAAAAGCGTACTTGTGCAGTTGTTAATTTATGTTATGGGTGGTACTATATTAGTTTTGGCTGGTAATTGGGCATTATCATTTATTGGCAGTCAAACAAAACTATTAGGAACAGGCATGATAGTTGTTGCATTACTTATTTCTTTTTTGGAGTCAAATCATTCACTTGCAGCGAGTTTTCTGTTGGCTAAAAATGAGGTTCCATTTTTCATTGCATCGTTATGGTCTGGATTTACAACATTGATATTGCTTTGGTTGTTGCTAAGCTATTCGGGTTTAGGTCTTTGGAGTTTAATTTTAGCACCGGGGATTACACAGGCTGTATATCAAAATTGGAAATGGCCTCTAGTACTAATTAATGAACTAAGAACAAAATGATATGGCTAACGATTTTCTGGTTGATTTTTTTGACATAATGCATTTCTGAAAATTATTTATTTTGTGATAATTAATTATTTATGTTTTTTTTTGAATGAGATATTTTTTTTTAAGATTATTGATTTGTTCGAATTTATGTAAGTTTACCGCAAGGAAATTCTAATTATATATATATTGATATAGATAGTCGTTTTGTATAATTATGTTATCGCTACAGATGTGTTTATTTTCGTTTTCAGGAAATGTCACATTAATTGCAAGTGATTTAACAGTTGTGTGTAAATTGAATGTTATGACAGTTTTATGATAGATTGTATTGATGTTTCAGTAATTGTGGTGAATTATAACTCAGCAGCTTTACTAATAAATGCTGTAAATTCAATATTTGAGCATACAGAAGATGTGAGCTACGAGGTTATTGTGGTAGATAATGCCTCACCTGATGGTAGCGGCTCTATTGTCAGCAATTTTTTTGGAAATAGAATTAAGTTTATCCAGAGTGAAGAAAATATTGGTTTTGGTCGTGCAAATAATCTTGCTATTGCTAGGGCTAAAGGTAACTCTGTTTTTTTGTTGAATCCTGATACGCTTATATTGAATAATGCCCTTTGGTATTTTGTGGATTTTGCAAAAAAAAATTCTGATAAGTATAAAATTGGTGCATTGGGATCTATTTTATTTGATGAGAATATGAATAAGACAATTTCCTATAGTACATTTCCAACGACTAAAAATGTCCTAATAAATTGTTTAACATCCTTTTTTCTATTTTATTCTAATAGAAATAGAATTTCTCAGTTCGAATATTCAAATTCTGATAATCCATTCACGGTAGATTTTATTTCAGGGGCTGATTTGTTTATTTCCATGAATGTACTGAATTCGGTTGGTAATTTTGATCCTTGTTTCTTTATGTATTGCGAAGAAACTGACCTGCAAAAGAGAATTGATAACGCTGGGTTACAAAGAATCATTATTTCAGGTCCAGAAATAATTCATTTTGATGGAGGTACTTTTGATGAGAAAGTAAGAAGATCAAATCGTAGGAGAATAATGAAGGATCTTGGTGTTTTGACATATCTTAAAAAACATAATGGTAGGTTAAATTATTTGGTATTTAGATTCTTTTTCTTTATTCTTAGATTACCTGCTGTATTTAATTCGCATTATACATGGAAAGAAAATTATGAATTTTTTAAATATGTATTAATATGATCAAGGAGTTCTTTAAATGCTTTATTGCATATTATTTAACGAATCATTTAGTGAATCATATTCCATCTTTTTCTTTTCGCCATTTTTACTATAGAACTGTAAAAGGTATTAAAATTGGTGAGAGATCAGCAATTCATTTACATTTACATGTTATTGGAAGAAAAATAAGAATAGGAAATCATACAATTATTAATCGAAACTGTCTGTTAGATGGAAGAGGATCAATTCTTATAGGCAATAATGTATCAATTTCGCCAGATGTTCATCTAATTTCAGGTTCGCATGATGTTAATTCTAGTGACTTTGAATACTGTGAAGATGCTATTGTAATCCATGATTATGCATGGATTGGTAGCCGTGCAACAATTCTTAAAGGAGTCACGATTGGTGAAGGTGCTGTTGTAGGAGTTGGTGCTGTTGTTACAAAAAGTGTAAACCCTTATTCTATCGTAGGAGGAGTACCTGCGGTAGAAATTGGCAAAAGAAATATGAATTTAAATTACACTTTAGATTGCCAGCCGTTTTTCAATTAACAAAATCAGCCTGTAGAAGTAATTTTTATCGCATAAAAAATGAGTGGATATTCTTATATATATACAATTCCTTATTTATTGTTAACACTATTCTTTTTAGTCTTAGCAAGAAACGAATTGAGTCTCGAAGAGCAGAATAAAAAAACAATACATAGAATATGTATGTTCTTATTCCTGTTCTTTTTCGGGCTCAGGGGCTTTATAGGATGGGATTATACTTCCTATTATCCAGCATTTACTGATTGGGATTTGAGTTTTATTGATGTAAATTTATTTGAACGTGGCAATGAATTTGATGCTGGTTTTTCGGTTTATCTTTCCGTTATTCATTTATTTACGGAAAATTATCATGTCTTTATATTTATCACCACGCTTTTAGATGTAATTTTATTAAATATAATCATTAAACGTTATTCTCTAAATTATGCATTAAGTTTTGCTCTTTTTCTTGCTTTTAATTTGGCATTAGAAGTAGATTTACTACGTAACATTAAAAGTGTACTCTTATTTTTAGTTGCTTTAGAGTATTTAAAATCAAGACAACCAATTAAATATTTTTTATTGATATTTATTGCTACGACTTTTCATTGGACAGCAATTATTTATTTCCCATTATATTTCTTTCTACATAAAAAGTTATCACGTTCAATAGTAATTGCAATTGTTATTATAGGAAATATTATTTTCTTTACGAGTGCATTTTCGTTTCTTTCATTCTTTTCTGATGCGCTTTCTTCATTAGGAGGTGTCTTTGAACTAAAGCAAGAGAGTTATTTTGAAAGCGGGGATTTTACAAAGAGCTGGGGCTTTTCGATAGGTTACTTCGAAAGATTATTGACTGTTATTATTATACTTATATATTATGATAAATTAGTCGAACAGAATTCAGATAATATCTTATTTATAAATTTGTATATAATTTATATAAGTATGTTTTTATATTTATCTGACCTACATATACTTATCAATAGATTTTCTTTATTTTTTTCATGTACCTATTGGGTTTTGATTCCTGCAGTATTGTATTTATTGGACTTTCATAAGAGAAAGTTGTTTTTTGGGGCAATAGTGATATATTGTTTTCTTAAGATATTAGTTACAACAAATCATATATATTATCGATACGATAATTTATTGTTTGGTATAGAGAGCTTTGAAAACAGACTATCTGCTTTCTATCAATATTTTGATTTTCAATTTTAGTGAAATAATTTGATATTTATCATATTTTTTATGAAGAAGATTCTTTTCTTAGATCCAGTATCATTAATAGGTCACGTAAATTTTAATACGATTTACTTGAATGCTTTGGCTGATTCTGGAGTGGAAATTGATGTTGTTTTTAAGGAAAAATATATTGACTTAAGAGCTATTTCAAATATTGATAAAATTATCGAAATTCCCAATATCTTTTATTCAAATATTACGGGACTAGGAATTGTTAGCAGATTCTATACATATTTGCAATTACAATTTATAAAAAGAAATGTAGACTTCAACAATTATGATTTAATAATAATGTCTTCTTATGATGAGATTTCGTTGTTTTTTTCTGGCATTAATTCCAAACTGTTTTTAATTAATCATGATAATGCCAGGGGCTTTGAATCTAAAATAAAGACATTTTTTTTGAAGCAAATATCAAAAAAACACTCCTACATAGTTTTTAACAATTATATTAAAGATGTATTTCTCAATCAGGGTATCAGTAACGTATTTGTTATACCTCATGGTTTACCTCATCCAATGGGTAATTTGATTGATAAGGAACTTATTGCACAATCTATTAACCCTCAAATATCAAAGGAGAAATACAAAAGGATCTGGTTTATTCCATCCTTTGCTTCAAATGTTACAAAATTAAATTCAATACTGAATGATACTACATTTCAACGCTATTTAGTTGATAATTGCATTTTAGTTGTTGTGAAAAATCGAAATATCACTTCTTCGCATGAGAATATCTTGATTGTTTCGAACTATCTTAAAGTTGTTGAATATCAGTCGATTTTTCTCTTAAGCGATGTCGTGTTGATAATTTATCCTGATAGTTTCAAATGCAGGGTTAGTGCTGTTTTATTTGAATGCATAGCAAATAATAAACTTTGTTTCATTTCGAATTTGCAGGCATTAAAGGTATTTAGGGATTACTTTTGTTATAATCCATTTTTTGAGAGTACATCGGATCTTTTAGTTAATGATGAGGTATTAATGATTCAAGACCAAAAAGATTTATATAAAGATAGAGAATTACTTAACCCGGATTTTAACGAATTATTAAATAGCGTTTGTGGAATTTAGACTTTAACTTGTTTTTTTTATGAATAAATTCAAACTCCATAAAAATACGCTGCTTTGTATATTGCCAACAATTGGTGATACTAAAGATTCAAAAAGAATAGAACTTCTTAAGGATGCTGGTTTTGACGTTATTGTAGCTGCATATGATAGAGGTAGTTATATTTCACGATTACCTGATGCGGAAATAAATGTATTAGGTAAAATTGTTGATGGTAAGTACTTTAATCGTGTCGTAATTTACTTAAAATCATTCTATAAATTACGAAAGCTAATTTCGAAATCTGATGCAATTTATGCAATAAGTCCGGATATAGCTTTTATCGCATCGCTTTGTAATTTTCGTTTACTTAAACCTCTTATTACTGATGTTGCCGATATAAGAGAAATTGAGGTGTCAAAATCTATTGGGGGATTTATTGTGAGAAGAATGGATCGATTTATAGCAAAACGAAGTTCTATGGTGGTTGTTACTTCTCAAGCGTTTATTGATAAATTCTATCACGATGTTTTGAAAGTTAATATTGAAAGTTTTTATCTGCTTGAAAACAAGGTCGATTATGACTTAGTTTTCGATAAAAACACTTCTGTTTTGCATAATAACAATAGTAAGATTCGCATTGGATATTTTGGGGTATTAAGAGATAATTGGACTATAGAATTATTTTTGGAACTTTTGCGTCAGTTTCCTGATCGATTTGAGATTGTAACGGCGGGTATTGACTCAATAACAAAGTATAATCTTTCAGAATTAGCATGTAACGTAAATGGATTTAATTATTTAGGTGCTTATAGATCGCCAGATGATTTGGAGAAACTTTATAAAAATATTGATATGATGGCCATATTTTATCCGGATAATAAAAACGATGTTAATTGGTTTAATGCTAAAAGAATTTGTCGTAGTAATAGGTTTTATGAAGCTTGTTTTTTCAAAAAGCCAATTTTAGCTTTCGACTTTTGTGCGGATGGGTATGAAATTGAAAAATTCAATATCGGCTTTACTCTAAGTGATTATAATATTGATGATGCGATAAAACGTATATTGTTAAAGGCTACAACAGATAATATAAAATTCTGGACAGGGAAAATGAACGATTTAACTGAAAATACTTATAGATTTACTGATGAATGCTCAGTCCTAAAAACTAAGATAAATAAATTGATTAATTTCAAAAATATTTGACATTTAAACAAATGAACAGAGAATACCAAATATGCACAAACTGTGTAATGGACACAACCGATTCGAAAATCGTTTTCGATGAGAATGGAGTTTGCGATCATTGTAACACTTATTATAAGGATATTTTGCCTCATTGGCATACTGATGAGAGGGACGATAAAGAACTTCGGAACATTATTCAAAAAATTAAAGCCGAAGGACAGGGAAAAGATTTTGATTGTATAATGGGTATGAGTGGTGGCATTGATAGCTCATATTTATTGTATATAATGAAAGAACAATATGGATTACGTCCTTTGGTATTCCATGTGGATGCAGGCTGGAATTCGCAAATAGCAGTAAATAATATTGAACGATTAATTGATGGTCTGGGCTTGGATTTATACACCGAAGTTATTAATTGGGAAGAAATAAAAGATCTTCAATTAGCATTTTTCAAGTCCGGAGTTCCACATGTTGATGTACCCCAGGATCATGCTTTTTTTGCAACGATGTATAAATTTGCGGCCAAAAACAATATTAAATACATACTTACCGGCGGAAACTATTCAACTGAATGTATTCGAAATCCTATAGAATGGATGTATTATCAATCGGATTCGATACAGTTAAGAGATATTCACAGGAAGTTTGGCAAAATGCCATTAAAAACTTATCCTGTTTCAAACATATTAATGCACAAGCTTTATATGCCCTATATTAAGGGTATAAAGCTTATACGTCCGTTGGATTACATCCCATACAATAAGGATGAGGCTATGCAACTTCTCTGTGATAAGTTTGGTTATCAGAAATATCCACAAAAGCATTTCGAATCCCGTTTTACGCGTTTTTACGAAAGTTATTGGTTGCCAACTAAGTTTGGTTATGATACACGTAAGGTGCAGTATTCAAGCTTAATACTAACCGGTCAGATGACAAGAGAAGAGGCTTTGGACAAATTGTCCAAACCAGCTTACGATCCGGAAACGATAGCTCAGGACTTTGAATATATTGCAACAAAGCTGGGTATAACAGTTGAAGAATTGCAAGTATATATGGATGCCCCTAATAAGACTTACAAGGATTATAAATCGCAGGATAGTATTTATCAGATAGGAGCCAAAGTTATGCGTGCTTTAAAACTAGAAAAGGGAGGCAAAAGATGATTACAATTGTAAATTATGGATTAGGTAATATCAATGCTTTTGTAAATGTTTATAAAAGACTAAATATTCCTGTTGCTGTGGCAACAAAAAGGGCTGATTTGGAGGGTGCAAGCAAGATTATTCTTCCGGGAGTAGGTGCTTTCGATCATGCTATGACATTACTGCAAAAATCCGGAATGAGAGAAACGCTTGATGAATTGGTATTACAACAAAAAGTGCCTGTGGTTGGTATATGTGTTGGTATGCAAATTTTGGCGAATTCGAGTGAGGAAGGAGTGTTGCCAGGACTTGGCTGGATTGATGGCGTTGTGAAAAAATTTGATGCTTCATTGATAAAGCATAAAACGCAACTACCTCATATGGGTTGGAATACAATCAATCCGGTTGATTCTATCAACTTGCTTCATGGTTTCAACGAAAGTTCAAGATTCTATTTTTTACATTCATATTTTTTTCACTGTAATGACATTCAAAATGAAATTGCGAATACACAATATGGTATAAATTATTCGAGTGCTGTTCGGAATGATAATATTTATGGGGTACAGTTTCATCCTGAGAAAAGTCATGAGAATGGAATTCAATTACTGAACAACTTTGCAAAACTTTAAGTATGCTTTATCCCCGAATTATTCCCTGTCTGCTTGTTCATAACAAAGGGCTTGTAAAATCAGTTAAATTTTCAGACTACAAATACGTAGGAGATCCCATAAATGCCGTAAAAATATTCAATGAAAAGGAAGTTGATGAGCTAATGGTAATTGACATTGACGCCACAGTTGAAAACAGAGAGCCTGATTATAAGATGATTGAGAATCTTGCGGTTGAATGTCGTATGCCTCTTTGTTACGGCGGTGGTATTAAAAGTGCAGAACAGGCTCAACGTATATTTAGTTTAGGAGTCGAAAAGATAGCGATTAGCTCTGTAGCTATTGAAAATCCTATGTTGATAAAGGAAATTGCCGAACAGGTAGGAAATCAGAGTGTAGTTGTTGTTCTTGATGTAAAGAAGAAGTTTTTTGGTGGTAAATACGAAATATGGACTCATAACGCAACGAAGAATACAGGCAAAGATCCTGTAGAGTTTGCCAAACTTTGTGCATCGTACGGAGCTGGTGAAATTATCATTAACTCTATCGATCAGGATGGAATGATGAAGGGTTATGACCTTCATATAATTGATAAAGTCAGAGAATCTATTACTCTTCCAATGACTGTTTTGGGAGGTGCAGGAACTCTTGATGATATTGGTGAATTGATAATGAAACATGGTATTATTGGTGCTGCAGCCGGTAGTTTATTTGTTTTCAAAGGCAAATATAAGGCTGTGCTAATAAATTATCCAAACCGAATAGAGAAAGACTTTTTAATGAGTAGAGATTTCAAAGTTTGATTGAAAAATTTTAATGTGATTACGATTTAAAATAATTTTATGAAAGCAGTTTTTATGGGCCTTGGTTACATAGGGCTCCCAACAGCAGCCGTAGCGGCAAGCAAAGGTATCGAAGTAGTTGGCGTTGATGTAAACCCCTTAGTTGTAAATACAATCAACGAAGGTAAGATTCATATCGTAGAACCTGAATTAGATAAGGTGGTTAAGGAAGTTGTAGAAAATGGAAATTTACGCGCATCTCTTCAGCCCGAACCGGCAGATGCTTTTTTTATAGTTGTGCCTACTCCTTTTAAACAAAATCATAGAGCAGATATATCGTATGTAGAATCAGCCACTCGTATGGTGATTCCTTTTTTAAAGGAAGGAAATCTTTTTGTAATTGAATCGACATCGCCGGTTATGACAACCGAGAAAATGGCTGAAATCATTTTTAGAGAACGTCCGGAATTGATAGGTAAAATTTATATTGCCTATTGCCCTGAACGTGTATTGCCTGGAAATGTGTTGTTTGAATTGGAAAATAACGACAGAGTAATAGGTGGTATCAACATTGAATCATCAGATAAAGCTATAACGTTTTACTCGAAGTTTGTAAAAGGTAAGCTTCATAAAACCAATTCCCGAACTGCTGAGATGTGTAAACTTACTGAAAACTCTTCAAGAGATGCTCAAATAGCATTTGCAAATGAACTTTCCATAATTTGCGACAAAGCGGGAATCAACGTATGGGAACTTATTGAATTAGCAAACAAACATCCCCGGGTTAATATCCTTCAGCCCGGTTGTGGTGTTGGAGGGCATTGTATTGCGGTTGATCCCTGGTTTATCGTTTCTGACTATCCTGAACAAGCCAATATTATTAAACGTGCACGCGAAACCAATGATTATAAAGCAGATTGGTGTGCTAACAGGGTAATTGAAGAATGTCATAATTTTTCAACCAAATTTGGACGTGAACCAATAGTTGCGTGCATGGGTTTAGCGTTTAAGCCTGATATTGATGATTTACGTGAGTCACCAGCAAAGTATATTACCTCACGAATTATTTCAGAAGCTAGAGCTGAAGTGTTAGTTGTGGAGCCGAATGTATTAGTTCATAAAACTTATAATTTGATGAATTATAATGAAGCTTACGAAAAGGCCGATGTAATAGTTTGGTTGGTTCGACATAAAGAATTTTTACAAATATCTAAATCAGAATTAAAAATAGAATTTGATTTCTGTGGGGTAAGAAAATAAGTAAGAAATGAAAAAAATTATGTTAGTCTTCGGGACACGTCCCGAAGCTATAAAGATGGCGCCTCTAGTTATTGAGTTTAAAAAACATCCTGAGCTATTTGAGGTTGTTGTTTGTGTTACAGGACAGCATCGCGAGATGTTGGATCAGGTACTTAACCTGTTCAATATTACCCCTGATTTCGATTTGAATATAATGAAACAGGGACAGGACTTGTATGATGTAACTTCAAGGGTTTTGTTGGGTATGAGGGATGTTTTAAATGAGTCAAAACCTGATATTGTTTTGGTTCATGGTGATACTACAACCTCAACAGCTTCAGCATTGGCTGCTTTTTATCAACAAATTCCTGTGGGTCATGTTGAGGCGGGTTTACGCACGCACAATATTTATAGTCCCTGGCCAGAGGAAATGAACAGGTTAATTACAAGTAGAATTTCAGCATACAATTTTGCACCAACAATTTTGAGTAAGCAAAATCTGCTAAATGAAGGCATTTCTGATGAAACAATTGTAGTATCAGGAAATACGGTTATTGATGCGCTATATGTTGTGCTGAATAAGATGAAACAAGATATTCAACTTCGTACGGAGTTAGTGAGCCAACTTCAGGGTTCAGGGTATGATGTAAATAGGATTTCAGACGAAAAGAGATTGGTCTTAATTACGGGACACAGACGTGAGAATTTCGGAGATGGATTTTTAAATATCTGTAATGCAATTAAAACACTATCAGAGAAATATCCTGAAGTTGATTTTGTATATCCAATGCACCTGAATCCAAATGTTCGAAAACCAATTACAGAAGTATTTGGTGAAAGACCGTCAACAAATATGTTTTTCATAGAACCCTTAGATTATCTTCCCTTTGTTTTTCTAATGGAGAAATCTAATGTTGTTTTAACTGACAGCGGAGGCATACAAGAAGAAGCGCCCGGACTG
>Ga0209373_10004358_pt1 | contig 12246 bp, 9 predicted proteins | sample Higcelweek5metaG_FD_187173 | JGI IMG/M metagenome (GOLD analysis project Ga0209373, IMG submission 187173) | Freshwater pond sediment microbial communities from the University of Edinburgh, under environmental carbon perturbations - High... | ecosystem: Environmental > Aquatic > Freshwater >... | reverse complement strand
TGAACCGTTGTCTATCACGATGACTTCATACTCGTTCCGCTGCATGCCCAATTGAAACCGGGGGGAGAGCGAGTAGAGGGTGCGGGGCAGTTCACGTAGAAAATTCCAGTTTATGACAATTATGGAGAGACGTGGTTTCATAGGAGAGTACTCAGTATCCGGGGGAGGCTGTTGTTGTAAAAGGTTCGTACCGGCTGCATGTCTGCCGGTGTCGTAACGTGGTGACGGATTGCCTTCACCCGTGACAGAAGCTGGGCGATAACCGGATCGTTTGGATGCAAGGCCCCTTTTCTTTGCAGCACGTCCTGTGGTGGGTCCTGCGGCTTCTGCCAGATATCAATAATAAAATCGAAACCTTTAATGAAAACCTGATTCCCGGCATCAGCTCCGAGCACAATGAGTGTTCCGGCAGGGTGTGTATTTACCGGGATCAACACCAGATCCGGACGCACATCACGTAATATCTGCACGATTTTCCAGACATCACCGGTCCAGACCAGGGTTTCTCGTTCCCGGCTGGCCTGGGCAGGATGATTGGGATAGATATCATCCAGCACGATAATGCTGCCGGGATGGCTTCGTGCCTCAATATTAATGAAATCCTTGATAACATTTTCAATCAGGTGCATGCCGTCAATATAGACCATATCAAGAATGTCCTGGTAAGGCTCAGGTCTATTGGATTTATCAAAAAAGTAATCGTCACTTGTTGCAACGGCAATCTTTTCCCGCAGCGGATTATCAAGACCCATGCAGGGCGAGGGATCAATGCCGAGAGCAGGGCAGGTGGCAAGCTGAAGACTTGCCCCCATGAACACACCAATCTCCAGATAAAAGCGGGGTTCCAGAATATGGTGAATGTATTGAAGGAATTCAATGGTTGGCACTGCTCCCCGCATCACCTCATACGCGGCATCCGGGTGCGGAGAAAATGCTGTATATGCTTGAGCAGTCGGTACTGCTATCTCTGAAACTGGCTGGTGCCATATTTTTGAACGGAAAACCCCCACGGCGTTGTAAAATGGGCCCCGTCCATCAAGCCATGTTTCAGCAAGGGCAAGTCCGGCATAGCGGGCCAGCGCCTGGTAGCTGTCGGGCAGAAACCGGTAACAATCCAGAGGATAGTGGTGGATGGCCCCCGCCGATGGCGCAATGACGATAATAACCCCCTCCGGGCTGCAGACCCGGGCCATTTCCTTGAAAAGCAGCCAGAAAAATTCGCAATGTTCAAAGGTTTGGCCTGAGATTACGATATCAAAACTGCCGTCATGAAATGGAAGCAGATACGGGTCTGTCTGCACGGCATTGTGCCGTGTATCGCTGGCGATATCAGTGATTAGATACTCGCATCGGGTGGAGGAGGTAGTAAGCGTTGAAGTAAAAAGAGGTCGGTAAGAACCGTTGATTTCAGCACCCCCCACATCCAGTACCCTGAGGATTGGTCGCCCTGCAAGCACCCTGTCGGATAGAATGTGTCGCTTTATGCAAGCTTCCATGTTGTCGAGAGAAGATTGGTGCATGCAGTGGTTTCCCTTCAGAAGGCCAAGGAAGCGGCAAGCGTCTGTCAGCTTCACCTGAACGGTAAAAACAGGCCCCATAATGACAAAATTGTGTAGTTTTTCAAGTTTCTGTTGAACAGCTACCTTACTATCATGCCGATAGCAGGCTGCCGAACATGACTCAGACCATAACTCAGATCTTCCTCAGCCATCCGTGAGGGTTATAGGTCACATTACGGCCATAGAAATTACACAGCTCCAGATCAACTTCGTATCTACCGGCTTGCTCGTCCAGAAACCGGGCAACTGCCCGGTTCGGACCATTCTGGTAACGTCCGTAAACAGCTTGAGGCAATGCCGCTACAACACCATCCTCAATAACCATGTATTCGCCAGACATCAAGTGACGATCAAAAAAGCGGAGTGCCTCCAGACAGGTTTCGTAAAAATGAGCGCTGTCCTCCACGACAAGCCAGGGCCTGGGCAGCCTTTCCAGAAATGTATTCGTCAGGACTTCACCGAGTTGCATCACGTCTCCCTTGATGAACTCGATTCTCGGATCTTTAAAGCGAGTCGTCAGCTCATTGTCAACACTGATAATCCTGGGTTCAATGCCATGCAGCGAAAGCATGTCTGCAAACCAGAGTGCGCTGCCTCCAGAGCTGGAACCCAGTTCTATTACGGTGTTTGGACGCAAACGGGCTATCAGTTGAAGGTACAGCACCAGATCAAATGGACTTTTATACAAGGGAATTTGACGATACTGGGTGCGTAGTACCCCTTTTTGCAGGGTATCCAGCAAAACAGGCGATAAATCGGACAGAAAGGCATCATCTGATTTGACAGAGATCATCTGCAGGTACCTCTTGAAAATTTGTGCATGTGACCAACCATGAACGGAATAGTTTTGAAAGGGGCTCCTTTGTCAAAAAAAACTTGGCCCGTAAAGAACACTGCAGCTGCGATACGGATCAAAATGGACAGAGCTGTCCATCAGGATTCCCGACTCCCTTTTTGTTCGACCAGTCGTACAACCTCAGGAATTTGATCTGCCGGAACCGGGCGGGAGTAATAGAATCCCTGAATATAGGTGCAGCCGATCTGCCGGAGAATTTCAAGCTGCTCCTGATCTTCCACCCCTTCCGCAACCGTCTGCATATCGAGGTTGGTGGCAAGGCTCACCACTGATTGGGCAATGGCCCGATCCCCCGAATCATGGGCAAGATCCCTGACAAAGGAACGGTCAATCTTGAGGATTGTGACCGGGAAGTTTTTAAGGTAACTCAAGGAGGAGTAGCCGGTTCCAAAATCATCAATTGATATTCCGCAACCCAACGAACGTAAACGCTCCAGCACCCGTACCACCTCATCCGGCTTGTCAACCAGGGCACTTTCAGTCAGCTCAAGTTCCAGCTTTTCAGGCATGATCCCGGTTTCATCAATAATTGCAGAGATCCGTTCAATCAGGGCCGGTGACTTAAACTGCACTGCCGAGAGATTGACCGCCATGCTCAGCTGGATTCCCTGTTGTTGCCATGCCAGCTGTTGCTGACAGGCTGTCTTCAATACCCACTCGCCAATCGGAATGATCTGACGGGTTTCTTCGGCCAGCGGAATGAAACGCATCGGTGAAACCAGCCCGAATTCAGGGCTGTTCCAGCGCAGCAACGCCTCTACCCCCGTTACCTGTCCGGTTACGGCACTCACCTTGGGCTGATAGAGCAGTTCCAGTTCTCCCCGATCAAGCACATGACGCAGGCCATGTTCCATGGCAATCCGGTCACGGAAACTGTTGTTAAGCTCTTCCGAAAAGAAGCGGAAGGTATTTTTACCTTCTGCTTTGGCATGGTACAGGGCGATATCGGCATGTTTGCCCAGTACCTTGGCATCAGTGCCATCCTTGGGAAACAGGGCAATACCGATACTGGAGGTCACCACCACCTCACGACCGTCCAAATGCATTGGCTCTGCAGCAACATCAATCAGTTTCTGGGCCACCGGTACTACATCCTGATCATGTCGGACATCGTGCAGAATTACGGCAAACTCATCTCCACCCAACCGGCAGACAATATCATCATCCCGTAACGTCTTTGTGAAGCGGTTGGCCATCTCGCGCAGCAGTTTGTCTCCTGCAGGATGCCCCAGACTGTCGTTGATATGCTTGAAGCTGTCCAGATCAAGATAGAGTAGTGCTGTGCCGATTTCCTGGCGTCGGCTGCGTCGCAGGGCAAGTTCCAGCCGGTCCTGCAACATGCGGCGATTGGGAAGATCGGTCAGAGGGTCGTAATAGGCCAGACGTTCTATGGTGGCTTCGGCATTCTTACGTTCATTGATATCTTCAACGTTGGCAATGAAGTGGGTTATCTGCCCATTTTCATTGTGCAACGGACTGATGGAGGCGATTGACCAGTAGACTTCGCCATTTCTGCGGCGATTTAACAGCTCTCCCCGCCACTCTTCACCGGCCAGGATGGTCCTCCAGAGGTTGTCAAATACCTCACGGGGGGTTACGTCGGATTTGAGGATGCGCGGGTTCTTGCCGATCGCTTCCTCAGGGCTGTAGCCGGTCAGCTGGGTGAACTTTTTGTTGACATATTCGATCACTCCATGGACATCGGTGATCAGCACTGCGCTGGCGCTGTGCTCAATGCCATGGGTCAGTTTCCGTAGAAAGTCTTCGTTTCGTTTTCGCTCGGTAATATCCCGGATTGACTCAATCGCACCGATCTGCTGTCCTGCAGCATCATAGAGCGGCACGCCGGTAGCCCAGACGTATGCCCCTTCACCGTCATACAAGGCCGGACAAAAGGTCTCGGCATCAAGGATCTCGCCGGTACGGCGGACATTGGCGTATTTGGCCATTAGCTGTGCATCGTCAATATCAAACAGGTCAAGCAGCTGGGTTCGGCGTATTCCGTAAAACGGGATGCTGTATTCGTGATCTCCCTTGCCGATCATCTCTTCCTTCGAGACCCCGGACATCTTTTCTATGGCGCGATTCCAGACCACCACCTTCTTGTCATTGTCGATAACAAAGGTGGCGTCCGGCAGAAACTCAATCACCGCTGTTAAAAGCTGCCGCGTATCCAGCAACTCCTGTCTGGCTTTGGCTGCCAGTTGTAACTGTTCCCGTTGATACCGCTGAAAAGATATCATCGCCACGCTTGAGATCAACGCGATAGCAATAAAGATGAGTATCTGGCTTCCGGCATGTTTGCGCCAGCCTTTAAAAATGGCGTTCAGGTCACGGCTGGCTGCCACCACAAGCGGTTGGTCCATGGGGAGGTTTTCCGGTCGGATGGTATGCTGTGCCATCAAACGTTTCTGGCCGGTTGTATAGACCGTGCCGCGCAAGACAGTTTCCTGTCTGCCGCTGGCCATATGACGGCTGAAAAAGGAGCCAGGTTTGGCCAGACTTCTGCCATGGAGTTGTGGCTGTGCCGGTGACATTAAAAACAGATCACCATTGCCGTGGGCAAGGGCTGACCACATATCAGGCGCATAGTTTACCGATTCAAGCAGTATCTTGAAATACTCGGGGTCAAGGGTGGCGACAATGATTCCTGTAACATTACCCTGGGCATCCGGGATGACCCGCACCAGGTTCATACCCCAGGCCCCCAGCAAGGTCTTAAAGGGAGCTGAGACTATCAGGCGGGAGGTGTCAGCCCGCTTCAAGGCCGTTTGAAAATAGTCCCGCTGGCTGAGATCCTTGCCGATAATCTCTTTCCAGTTTGCAAGGCGCACCATGCCCTTTGCATCAATGGCAAGCAGGGTACGTACGCCGGGAAGCGCATCCACCAGGAACTCAATCCGTTTGTTGGGAATAGCCTGCGACCAGCTTTGGGCTGGCATGGTACGCAGTTCATTGCTGATATCCAGCAGGATATGATCGGTCGCTTTTAACTGAGCGCCAAGGTTGGTGTTCATCATCCTTACCTGGGTCAACAGACGTTGTTCTTCACCATTCAGGATGTCGGTGTAGCCTTTATAGAGATTATGGACAACAGCCCCTGCCAACAGGCACAGTCCGATAATCAAGAGTGTCCATTGTACCTGTACTCTGTTATGTTTTGCCGCGCCCATGTAGCCGGTACCTGTTAGCATTGCCCTGTTCCTGTTATATGAAGATAGTCTACTTGTTTGCCTGGGAGTCTGTCGGACTTGGGAAATCGTAGCGAAAGTTTGACGGGGCGAAGGCAAGCTTTATCGTTTTTGAAGGTCAATAACGCATTATACGTGCACCCATCACTAGTAGGGTAAATACCCTAGTTTTTCTAAATGTCAACTACTAACGACTAAGCGGACTTTTTTAGTCTTTATTTGCTCAAAATAGAGGGCCACCCTGAATCGAGGGCGGCCCTATATGCTACAGACAGCTGCTACAAAATAGCTGCTACTTCTTCGGCTCTTCCTTTTTAACTGCAACGGCAATGGCATCATTCAGAATCTTGACCCCGGCCTTGGAGGCGGCAATGGAGCCGGTCAGGGTTTCACGGGCAAGGGTCGGGTTGTGGAAACCGTCAGAGTTCTCTGCGGTCCAGTATTCCCACAGTACATGGGCCTCTTCATGTTTGGCCCGGGCCTGATCCAGCACGGCAGGGGCAACACCGGCACGGGAAGCCACCAGATAGGTGTCGATCAGCTGACCCAGCCAGTACTCTGCCTTGCGCATCTTGCCCTTGGTGTAGTTACGGATGGTGTCGATCTGCCACTTGGCCTTCTCAACACTGGAGTCCTTATGGCAACTGATGCAGGACTCTTTTGCCATATTGATCGGCTTGACTACACCGTGGGTAGAATAGCTCTTGCCATCTTTCCCCTTCAGCTTGGGCATATGGCACTGATGGCACTGCACACCGGCCTTGTCATGCACGGAGCCGGCATAGGTCTCTGCCTCGGGGTGCTGCAGCTTGATCAGGCGGGCACCGGTTACCGCATGCTTGAAGTCAAAGAAATCAAGTTGCTTGTAGTGGGCCAGGATCTCTTTGGCATTCTTGAGCGGGAAGTGGTTGGTACGGTCCGAGGCAAAGGTTACCGGCTTGCCGTCGCTCCACTGGGTACCGGGGTTGCAATTGTACTCCACATGGCACTGGGCGCACATCATGCGGGAATCGGTCTTCTCCATCACGCCGATCTTGCGGAAGCCGTCACGGAAGGAAACCACCTTCAGGTCGGTCTTGCCATCCCTGGCAAAGATGTTCTTGGCCGGATCCTTGTCAATGGCGGCAATCAGGGCATCACGAATCACGCGGGGTTTTGTTCCGTGTGGATCATGGCACTCGATACAGCCGACCGGGTTATGGACATCCTTCATGACATCATTCACATTGGAGGTGCGATCAAACTTGCCCCCCTTCTCACCCAGATATTTCCATTTCAGTACCAGATCAGAAGTCTTGCACTGGATACAGGTAGGGTTACCGGCCATGGCGGTCTCGGTCAGCTTGGCACTGGCACCTTTGTCCTCTAAAACATCCCAGGTCTTGCCAACCTTGTCGTAGTTCTTCCAGCCACCCTTGAACTGGTAGCGGCCACCCTGGAAACGATCTACCGCAAACTGGTCCACCACCATAAAGGCATGGCCGCGTGGTTCGGCATGTTCAAAGGTAAAGCCGTGCCCTGCCAGCAGTTTGTCCTGCATAGGTGAACGACCGATGGGCGTGCCCTTTTCCTTGCGTGAGCCGCCTTCGGGGTAGTGGGGGGTAAAAAAGCTCTGATACTGATTCTTGTGACAGGAACCACAGACCGCCGGGTCCAGCTTGGTCACCGGTTTGGTGTCCGGGCCGGGATTGGCCAGGTGCTCTTTGGTCTTGTCATGGCAGACCGAACAGGCCAGTGCGGCATGTTTGGATGCCTCCTTGAGCGCCTTTACCTCGCTGTGGCACATGTAGCACTGCTCACGTCCGTCTTTGGCAGGTTTGGCTGCCGGTTTTGCCTTGGGGGCTGCCAGCGAAGGGATCGCCAACAGGGCGCCAAGCCCGATAATACTTGCTGCAACTGCCAGTCTCTGTTTCAGCATACTGTATTCTCCTCTCTTCTGGATGATGGTGAAACTAAGGAGGCTAGCAACAATAACATGAACATCTTGCATCTCATCTTTCGGCCATCTTTAACTCCAGCTCAATCACAAAATCCTCAACGTAGCCCTGCTACGCCTGCGGTTTTGTTCAATCGCTGTAGTCAAATCTGACCAAAATCTGAGCGCAATTTTGTTCAACTTATTATTGCTGGCCTCCTAATCACCTGAACTCAATTCAGCACGTATCCGCAGTGTTATCGCCTTGGGGGTAACCGGACAGACATACAGACAACTGCCGCAACCGTTGCACCGGGTTGTATCAATTCTGATCCCCTCACCCATCACCACCACAATTGCCTGCTGTTCACATTTTTCCACACAGCTGAAACAGCCGCAGTTTTTTGCCAGGCAACGCTCATTGCGCGGCACCGCCACCATCGGTTGATCTCCGTGGGGCAGCTCAACGGCGTCGTCCTCGGCTTCCACAAGCGGTTGCTGCAGTATGCCGGTGGCCTTCAGCAGGGTGTCGCCCAAGGAGAAGATCCCCTGCCGGAAAAATTCCTTGCGGGAGAGTGTCACTTCTTAATCGCCTTTTTACTGCCTTTTTTGACCGGCTTTTTGACTTCCCCCGGTACATGGCACTGGGTACAGTTCAGGCGATCAGGATGGGGGGCCTTGAAGCTGCCGGTATGGCAGCCGTTGCATGAGGCACCGTCCGCATCATCCTGCACCGCATGGGGGATGACCGGTGGATGTTTCTCCGCCTTGACGGCATCGGCGGCAAGATTGGGCTCAGGCTGTTCATCGGCATGGACAGGAGCCAGAGCCAGCAGCATCAGACAGCTGATCAGGGATACAAGCTGCATAGAACGTTTCATCATCGGCCTCCTTTGAGGGGGTCTGTTGCGTCTCGTGATAGCGGTTGATAACCGATTGAAATCTTGAGTGCCTTTGTTGGACAGGTATCCAGACAGGCCATACAACGGATGCAGTCTCCTGCCGCAACCTGGGGGTGATTCAGCTCCAGAGAAGGGTACAGTACCTCTTCCACCGGACAGGCCTTGAGGCAGTCATTACAATGGGTACAGCGTTCAGAGATAAATCCGATACGTAGCGGACTAGCGGCAGCCAGCAGGCTGTAGAACCCGCCCAGCGGACAGAGCGAACGGCACCAGACCCGTCTGGCCACCAGCAGTTCCACCAGCAGGATGGCTGCCACCAGTAGCAACGGCACCAGCGCAGCAAACACAATTGCCCGGCTGATAATGCCGATCGGTGAGAACAGCTCAAACAGCGGAACCCCGGTGACCATCACCACCAGCAACACCAGTGCGAGACTCCAGCGGTTGAGGGTAAGCGGCAGCGTTTGTGTACCGGTTCCCAGTCTCTTGCGCAGCCGATCCGCAAGTTCGGTGATCAACCCCACCGGGCAGACCCAGCCGCAGAAGGTACGTCCACCCAGCAGAACATAGAAGCCAACCACCAGCATGGCGCTGAGCAGATAGGAGAGCACAAAGACCCGCCCTCCCAGCAACGCCTGCAAAAAGGCCAGCGGATCTGCCAGGGGAAGCCCCAGCAGTTCTGCAGCTGCCAGATTCCCCCTGAAGATCGCCAGGCCGGCCAGGGGGGAGGCCAGCAAGGCGATCATCAGCAGTTGCACTGTACAACGTGCTATACCCCAGCGCTTAAAATTCATAAAAGTCCTTCTGTTCCGTAACCCGTTGCTGGACAGCAATGACCGGTTTTTCCCGCACACAGACCTTTTCGCAGATGCCGCAGCCTACGCACTTATCCTTATGGATGACCGGCTCCATGATCGTATGCTCACCGGTACGGGTATTGTGCCGGTTCTCAATGGTAATCGCCTTGTCGATCAGGGGACACTGGCGGTAACAGACCTCGCAGCGCAGACCGCGAATTGAAAGACAGCCCTCCCGGTCAATGATTACCGCTGTCCCCATTCGTACCTTTTCCACCTCGGTCAGTTGCTTGTCCAGAGCACCGGAAGGACAGGCCTTGACGCAGGGCAGGTCAGGGCAGAGGTAACAGGGGGTCTCGCGGGGTATGATGTGCGGCGTACCGATTCCGACACCGGCCTCTCCACCAGCCATGACAATTGATTGGTACGGACAGGCCTGGGCACACTTGCCGCACTTGACACATGCGGCCAGAAAACGCGGTTCCTCAATCGCCCCCGGCGGTCGCAGGTAGAAGCCCCGTGCCTGGGTCGGCCGCAGATAGACCGCAGAGATGGCGGCACCACCCAATGCAAGGGTCAGCGGGGTCAGGATACTGCCCTTCAGAAACAGGCGGCGTGAAATGCCGGTATTTGTCGTGTCAGAATCCATACAATGTTACGCCTTCTCAACCTTTACTGCGCATTTTTTGAAGTCAGGTTCCTTGGACAGCGGATCAAAGGCATCAATACAGAGGTCATTGATCAGCTTGGTTTCATCAAAGAAGGTGGTGAAGACATTACCCTTCTCCGGCTTGCCACGTCCATTGATCTCGGCAATCAGCACCACCGATCCCCGACGGGAACTGACCTTGACCTTGTCACGGTTTTTGATTCCCAACCGGGCGGCATCCTCCGGGTGCATCTCCAGGGTTGCTCCCGGCATGGCCCGTTTCAACTCCGGTACCCGACCGGTCATGGTGGCGGTGTGCCAATGTTCCAGCAGTCGGCCGGTGCAGTACCAGAACGGATACTCGCTATTCGGGCTCTCTGCCGGTGGTTCGTAGGGACGGAACCAGATCGTGGCCTTGTTGCCCGGTGCCTTGTAGAACTTGACTCCCTCACCCTTTTTAACATAGGCATCGTCCGCATCGGTATAGCGCCAGCGGGTTTCCTGACCGTTGGACTTGACCGGCCAACGCAGCCCGCGCACCTTGTAGTAGGTTTCGTAGGGGGCCAGATCCTTGCCGGTGCCGATGGTGAACTTCCGGTATTCTTCCCACATCTCTTTGTGGAAGTTTTTCTGGCTGTAAGGAAAGAGATTGCCATGACCAAGCCGTTTGGCCAGCTCAATCAATTGCCAGGTATCTTCCTTTGCCTCGCCGGGAGGTTCGATCATTTTGAACCAGTGCTGGGTGCGGCGCTCGGTGTTGCCAAAGACCCCTTCCTTCTCAACCCAGGAGGCAGAGGGCAGGATCACGTCTGCCACTTCCGTTGATCTGGTGGGATAGATATCCGAGACCACAATGAAGGCCTTGCGGGCCTGGGCAGCCTTGCGGTAGCGGGAGAGGTTCGGGATCGACTGGAACGGGTTGGTACACTGGATCCAGAGACACTTCAGTTCACCCCGGTCAATGGCGCGGAACATCTCCATAGTATGCAGTCCCACCTTGGGCGAGATCTTCCTGGGATCAATGCCCCAGATTTCGGCGGTTTTTTTGCGGTGGGCTTCGTTCATTACCACCATGTCAGCAGGCAGGCGATGGGCAAAGGTACCAACCTCACGGGCGGTACCGCAGGCAGAAGGCTGGCCGGTCAGGGAGAGCGGATTCTCCCCCGGCTTGCATATCTTGCCGGTTAAAAGGTGCAGGTTATAGATCAGGTTGTTGACCCAGACACCACGTACATGCTGGTTAACCCCCATGGTCCAGAGCGAATTGACCTTGCGACTCTTATCAGTATACAGCTGGGCCAGATGCTCAATCTTTTTGGCCGGTATCCCGGACAGCTTTTCAGCCCACTCCGGAGTAAACTGCTTCATCAGCTGCTTGTATTCGTCAAAGGTCAGCGGCTTGGGTTCCTCTTTGGGGTTTTCCTTGTCCTTCAGGCCATAGGGTTGATTCTCGGTGCCCCGCTTGAAGGAGACATGCTGCTTGACAAAGGACTCATCATACAGCTTGTCCCGCAGGATGACATGGGCAATGGCATTCAGGGCAGCCAGATCCCCCTGGGGGACCATCGGGATATATTCGTCCGCCATCTGGGTGGTACGGGTCCGGCGGGTGGCAATATCAATGATCTTGACCTTCTTGTTCTTCAGTTTGTTATCAATCAGACGTGAAAACAGTACCGGGTGGGCCTCTGCCATGTTGGCGCCCCAGAGGATATAGGTATCGCCCAGGTCAAGGTCATCGTAACAGCCCATCGGCTCGTCTGAACCAAAGGTATTCATGAAGCCGACCACTGCCGAGGCCATACAGAGCCGGGCATTGGGCTCGACGTTATTGGTGCCGATCCCCCCCTTGAACAGCTTGACTGCCGTGTAGCCTTCAAACACGGTCCACTGCCCGGAGCCGTAAATCGCCACCGAGTCAGGGCCGCTCCTGGCAATCGCCTCCTTGTACTTGGACGCAATCAGGTTCAACGCCTCATCCCAGCTGGCCTTGACCATCTTGTTGCCCTTACGGATCAGCGGATGGGTCAGCCGATCCTTGCCGTAGAGTGCCTTGGAGAGAAAGTAGCCTTTGATGCAGTTGAGCCCCTTGTTGACCGGACCGGCCGGGTCACCCTTGGTGGCAACGATCTTGCCATCCTTGACCCCCACCAGCACACAGCAGCCAACGCCGCAGTAACGGCAGGGCGCCTTGCCCCATTTAATCCCTTTGTCATCGGCTGCAGAAGCCAGGCGGGGAGCAAGCGCCTGCGCCCCGGCTGCTGCAAAGGCGGCTGCTGCCGCACTGGCCTTCAGGAAATCACGCCTCGTCAGTTCCATCTGCGCCTCCTTCTTGGGTTACATCTTCAAAGTTATGGTACGCCACCTGCACACT
>Ga0209373_10004357_pt1 | contig 12248 bp, 8 predicted proteins | sample Higcelweek5metaG_FD_187173 | JGI IMG/M metagenome (GOLD analysis project Ga0209373, IMG submission 187173) | Freshwater pond sediment microbial communities from the University of Edinburgh, under environmental carbon perturbations - High... | ecosystem: Environmental > Aquatic > Freshwater >... | reverse complement strand
AAAACTTCGTTCGGCAGAATAACTGAAACATGCTTTTCGAAGCTCCTGCCGCGCTGGCGTGCCAACCTTCGCCCTTAAGGGTTTCCACACCGATTCCGATAATTAAGCCAAATGTATCGGAGGAATCACATGAAGGCAATTCGCTCTCTACGAAACCGGATAATGACACGAAGCGCGATCGCCTTTTTCGCGGCATGCGCCACCACAGTGTTCGGCATCGCTACACCGCTTGCCGCGCAAGACGCTCTCGTCAAGCTTGAGGCAGTCGCTTCCTATTATGGCGATGAATTCCAGGGGAGGCCGACCTCATCTGGAGAGATTTTCGACATGAACGCGTATACCTGCGCGCACAAGACGCTCCCCTTCGGGACAATGCTCGAGGTGACGAATCTCGCGAACGGCAGGAAATCCGTCGTTCGGGTGAATGACCGGGGGCCCTTTGTCGAGGGCCGCGAGATCGACGTATCGAAAGCCGCAGCCTACGATCTCGGCATGGTGTCGACGGGAACCGCCCGCGTGTCGATCAGGAAGGTAGGAATGGACGGCACCGCCGCAACGGCTGCGAGCGCCACCGCTCCTACATTGGCCACGCCTGCGACAACCGCCTCAGCGCCAGCACTCGCTTCGGCCGCACCCGTCGCTTCAACTACGGCCGCGGCTCCGGCGTACATTCAAGATCGTGCCCTGAAGGGCAACGCGAACGCACCGGGAACCGAGGCGCGCTGGAGGATACAGCTTGGAAGCTTTTCCAAACCGGAAAACGCCAACCGGCTCGTGATACAGCTGCGCAAGGACGGATTCAACCCGGCGATCGAGCGTAGCGAAAGCATGACGCGCGTCGTTCTCGCGGGGATCCCCGATTCCGCGCTTGGCTCGATGAAAGACCGGCTCGCCGCCGCGGGTTACGCGAACGGCCTCGTTCGGGGGGAATAAGGCTCAGCGCGAAGCGCGGACACGGGAATTTCCCCGATTGACGCCAACGCTTTTCCGGGCGATGATACCTCGATAAAGGGGTTACTCATGGAAAGAAAGGTTTTCTCCCGCGGCGCGTTCGCGCTTTGCTTTACGGCGTTCGCCGCGCTCTTCGCGCTCGCGTTCATCTCATGCTCCGGAGCGGCAAGCGCCGACGCAAAACGGTATCCGAACGGATTCGCCGAAATCGGAATCAAGCAAAAGGACGTCGACGCGAAGCTCAAGGCGACCGTCGACCGCTTTTTTCGCGGCGCGGCAAACGAACGGCTCTATTATGAATACGGAACCGACATGGCGTACATCCTTGACGTCGGGAACAAGGATATACGGAGCGAGGGCATGTCCTACGGGATGATGTTCGCCGTGCAGCTCGACATGAAAGAGGAGTTCGACAGACTCTGGAAGTTCGCCCACGAGGTGATGCTCAACAAGTCGGGCGAGTACGAAGGCTATTTCGCCTGGCACGTCACCACCGACGGCAAGGTGATCGACGCGAATCCCGCCTCGGACGGTGAGCAGTATTTCGCGGCCGCGCTCTTCTTGGCCTCGAATCGCTGGGGCGACGGCGAAGGCATCCTCAACTACCGCGCCGAGGCGAACAAGATCCTCGATCACATGCTCAATCATACCGATCTCATCGAGCTTCCCGAAGGATCTCACGTCACCGCGATGATCGATCCCAAGGCAAACCAGGTTGTCTTCGTTCCCGAAGGCCTTTCAGCCGGCTTCACCGATCCTTCATACCATGTGCCGCATTTCTACGAGCTTTTCGCCCAATGGGCCGATAAGGACAAGGACCGCTGGGCGCTCGTCGCCGCCGAGAGCCGAAACCTCTTCAAGAAAGCGTGCCATCCCGAAACCGGACTCGCGGCCGATTATACGGGATTCGACGGCACTCCGGTTAACCAGGGAAGCCACTACCGCTTTGAGTACGACGCCTGGCGCGTCGGGATGAATATAGCGCTCGACTCCCTCTGGTGGGGAAAGGATCCCTGGCAGCGGGACCAGTGGGCAAAAACATACCTCGGTTTCTTCCGGAAGCAGGGCTTCGGGGTGTATAAGGGGCTCTATAACGTCGACGGTTCGCGTGCGACGGGATACCACTCGGCCGGACTCATCGCGATGAATGCCGTCGCCTCGCTTATCGGGGATCCCCAGGATCGAAAAGACTATATCCGCGAACTCTGGAGCCTCCCGGTCCCGTCCGGCACCTGGCGATACTACGACGGCTGCCTCTATCTCTTCGGTCTTCTCGAGGTATCCGGGAACTTCCGGATCTACGAGCCTGCCAAGACGGACAAGTAACGCGATCCCGCGCGCCTTTTCAAGTATCAAGCTCCCTCCAAGGCCAATGGTGCCCGGAAGGAGGGCTTGAGGCGCGGCGGGCTTTGCGCTATTCACGGATTTTCATTTGTGGTATAATTTTTGTACATGAAATTCACCGAATTTACCCTTGACGCAGGCCTCCAGGAAGGCCTTGCAGAAGCAGGCTACATTACCTGCATGCCTGTCCAGGAACAGGTACTCCAGAATGGCCTCGAAGGGGCCGACCTTTACGTCCAGTCCCAGACGGGAACCGGAAAAACCGCCGCCTATCTCGTTACCATCCTCCAGCGGCTCGCAAGCGATCCCGCCCTCTCCGGCAAAAAAGCGCTCATTATGGTTCCCACCCGAGAACTCGCGGTGCAGGTCGAAGAAGAAGCGCGCATCCTCGGTTCCTGCATGAAACTGAAATCCGCAAGCTTCTATGGCGGCGTCGGATACGGCGGACAGCAGGACCTTCTCAAGAAGGGCGTTGACGTCATCATCGGGACTCCCGGTCGCGTTATCGACCTTCAGCAGTCGGGCACGATGGACCTTTCGCAGATCGCTTTCCTCGTCATCGATGAAGCCGATCGCATGTTCGACATGGGCTTCTATCCCGACCTCCGGACCCTCATCAAGGTGCTCCCGAAGGCCGAACACCGCCAGACCATGCTCTTCAGCGCGACGCTCAACGCTACGGTGAAAAACCTCGCCTGGGAATACACGGTTGAGGCGAAGGAGATCACGATTGAGGCGGAGAACGTCACAGTCGACGAGATCGACCAGATGCTTTTCCATGTGTCAAGCAACGAAAAAACGAGGCTCCTCCTGGGGCTCATCAAGAAAGAAACCCCTGAAAGCCTGATCATATTCTGCAACACCAAGCGCATGAGCGAGGTCGTCGCGAAGCGACTCAAGATCAACGGCTACGAGGCGGACTTCATCATCGGCGACCTTCCCCAGTCCAAGCGGCTGCAGGTCATCGATTCATTCAAGTCAGGCTCGCTCAAATTCCTCGTCGCGACCGACGTAGCAGCGCGCGGCATCGACGTAGACTCGCTCGCGATGGTCATCAACTATGACCTTCCGAACGAAGCCGAGAACTACGTGCACCGCATCGGGCGAACGGCGCGCGCGGGAAAGACCGGCAAGGCGTATTCCTTCTGCTCCGAGCAGGACGTGTATAACCTTCCCGCGATCGAGAAATACATCGAAAACAAGATCCCTACCTGCGTGCCCGGCGAGGACGACTTCGCCGAGGACAAGAGCGCGCACGTATACATCCGCACCGACCGTTATGATTCGGACTATGACGATGGAGACGGGGACCGCGGCGGCTATCGCGGACGCGATGGTCGCTCAGGCGGAAGAAGCGGTGGGCGTTCCGGCAGCGGCTCGCGCAGCGGTAGCGGTAGCGGCTCGCGCGACCGGCGCCCGAGCGGCGACCGTTCTGGAAGGCCCTCGAGCCGCGGACCTTCGTCGGAATCCCGCGCACGGCCGACCGAAAGCCGCCCTTACGAAGGCAGACCCGCCGACGGAAATCGCTCTGGAGAGCGGCCCCAGAATGTCGGCGGACGCGGCTTGGGCGATTCCCGCTGGGCTGGACGGTCCGGCGAAGGTCGAGGCGGATACCGGCAGGGCGATAACCGGGCGAACGACAGCAGGGAACGCGATCTTTCGAAACTCAGCTTCGAGGAACGTATGGCATATTACAAGAACAAGTACGGTTCCGAGGAAGCCGCCCGAGCGGCAGAAAATCAGCGTGAAGCAGCGCGGGCTTCCGCGGGCGATCGCGCGACAAGCGGTCAGGACGACGGTAAGAGAGCACAGCGCGACGGAAAGGTCGCGGGCAGAGGCGATGGCCGACAGCGGAAGGATAACCGCCCGCGCGGCACGCCGGCTGGCCTTGGCGAAAGCCGCGACCGGAACGCGGGACAAGGAACTCGCGGAGGACGGCCAGGCCAGGGCAAGAGCGCTGCCGGAAAAGGCGATGTTGGCGGTTCTGGCGGTTCAAAACGAGCCGGGCAAAGCAGGAACGCCCCTCAGGGTGCGAACGCGCGGCAACAGCAGGGCGCGCAAAGCGCTCAAAAGCCAGCAGGCGGCGGAGTTGGTTTCGGAGCCTTCCTGCGGCGGGTTTTCTCAAAGAAATAAAGACCTAAGCAGTTCGCGCGCGCATCGCGTACGCGAACTGAATGCCCGGCTTTACGGCCGGGTTTTTTGTATCCAGATAGAAAAACCGTTCAAACCACGGACAGATAAAAAAAATGGAGGATAGTTGAAATGAAAAATCATTCGGCACGTTTTCGTATCCTGCTTGGAAGCGCCTCGGCGATCATCGTCCTTGGCGCCTTTGTTCTCATTATCTACATCACGGGACATTTCCCCGGCGCCAAAACGGGCGGCAAGGAACTCCTCATCGCGTCGCTTGTTTATCTCGCGATCGTCAACTTGCTCGCGAGTGATGGGGCACGCGTCTTCCGTCACGACCTTTCGGCACTTCAGGCAGAACCCGAGAAATACAGAAAGGCACTCGACATTCTCGGCAAAGTGCCCTTGAAGGCCATGATGGTTTTTATCGTGCTCTCGGTCGGTTATGCCGCGAGCTTCATGTATCTCTGTGAATTTCTGAATATACCGAAATCGAGCGGGCCCTCGATCGTGATCCTCATCAGCTCGCTCGTAATGCTTGCCGGCGGCTATCTATACGTCCTCGGCGACCAGGCGGTTTCGTATACCCTGAATGATTTCGCCCTCGTCACCTATCCTTCAGACCTCAAGTATCCCCGGCAACGCAACAAGAACTTTATCATACCGTTCTTCATAGCCGTCATGACCATAATCGCGACCTACTCGATACAGGGCCTCTACAAAGTAAGGGAACTCACGATCGCCGCAGAAGGGACCGCCGCGCGTACCGGTTTATCAGTCTTTCTCCTCGCAGGCTTTCTCTTCATTGTCGGCGTTCTGATATTGCTCTGGACAAGGGAAAATGCCCACATCTATCAATCGCTTATCCGCCAGCTTGAAGAACTCACCGCGAGCGAAAAGAACCTCTCTGGGCGAATCAAGATCCTTTCCGTGGACGAGCTCGGTTTTATCGCCGGAAGGATTAACGAGTTCTGCCAAGGGCTTTCCGAGAGCGTCATCGGACTCAAGGGGGCCCAGGGAAAACTCTCCGCGCTCGGCGAGGAACTTCGCGAAGGCGCCGGAAATTCCACTACGGCGAACGACCAGATCAAGGAAAGCGCCCGCGAGGTAACCGACAAGGTTTCCGCGCAGGCAGACAGCGTTCTGGAATCGTCGGGGGCAATCGAGCAAATCGCGCGCGGCATCGAGTCCCTCGAGCGGCTTATCACGGACCAGGCAAGCAGCGTTACCGAGGCGTCCGCGTCCATCGAGGAGATGGTCGGTAACATCAACTCGATAACCGCCTCCACCAACAAGATGGCCGATCGGTTTACCCAGCTCCTCTCGGCATCGGCCGCGGGGCAGCAGGCGCAATCCGATTCGGACGAGCGGATCAAGCAGATCGCCGATCGGTCGCAAACGCTCTTTGAGGCAAACCAGGTTATCTCGGATATCGCGAGCCAGACAAACCTTCTCGCGATGAACGCCGCGATCGAGGCCGCGCACGCGGGCGACGCCGGACGGGGATTCTCCGTCGTCGCCGACGAAATCCGCAAGCTCGCCGAAACCTCCGCCGAGCAGTCGAAGAGCATCAGCACGGAAATCGGCCTCGTTCAGGAAGCGATCGACGGGGTCGTATCGACCTCGAAAAAATCCGAAACCTCGTATTCTCGCGTCGTCGAGCTCATCAGCGAGACAAGCTCCCTCGTCAAGGAAGTCGAGCAGGCCATGATCGAGCAAAAAAGCGGATCGATGGAAATTCTCGAGGCGCTCAAGTCCATGAACATGATAACCCAGCAGGTTCAAGGCGATTCACGCCAGATGAACGCGGGCAGCTCGACCGTCCTTGCCGCGATAGGGCGCCTTCGCGACACGTCGGTGCAAATCATCGATAGCATGGCGAAGATGCGCGCGGCTACCGACAATATCAACCGCAACTCGACGCGCATAAACGAGCTTGCGGACGAAACATCAGCGGCGATAAAGATGATGGACGGGTCAGTAGGCAGTTTCCGTACCTGACGCACGGAAAAAGGAGAACCCGCTATACAGAAATAAAAATCTGTACTAACGCCCGTTGCCCATCCGGAACGTTTCCGATATCGTGCAGGAAAAGGATTCGTACATGAAAGAATCGCTCTCCCGCGCGCAATCGATTTTTTATCTCCAGCTTTCGAACATTCTTTTTGCCGGCACCGCCATCTGCATCAGCCTCATGTCCGGAAAGTTTGACGGGTACTTCACCTCATTCTGCCGGTTTCTCGTTGGCCTCGTCATCGGCTTTACGCAACTTCGCCTGGAGAAAAAGCCCTTCAGGATCATACGCTTCAAGCCGTGGCTCGGGCGCGGTATCTTCGGCGCCGCGGGCATGACCCTCTATTATGTCGCCATCGCGCTCGGAACGCCGGGCCGCGCGAGCCTTTTCAACAACAGCTTTCCCCTTTTCGTCGCCATTATCGCGATCTTCATCCTCCGGGACGACGTCCGCGCGAACACCGTCGCGGGACTTGTTATCGCGTTTTCGGGCATCGCGCTCGTGCTCTGGGACGGCTCGCGCGTACCGCCCCTGGCCGACTTCATCGGTCTCGCGAGCGGCATCCTCGCCGGAATTTCCTATCACTTCAATAAGGCCGCGTCAAAGACCGAGGATCCGATCGTGATCTACCTCGGCGTCTGCTTCGTCGGTATCCTGGCGAACGCGTTCTCTCTTTGCCAACTATCCCGTCTCGACGTGCTCTCCGCGTTTCTCCTCGTCCTCGCGGCGATAGGCGGCTACTTCGCGCAGATTTGCATCACGGTCGGCCTCCGCGATATTCCGACCACCGAAGGAAGCGTCCACACCTTCGCGAAAATTCCGATAACCGTTTTCGCGGGTTTTATCCTGCTCGGCAATATCATTACCTGGCGGTTTATCGCCGGAACCGCGCTCCTTTTCGCCGGCCTCATCCTCAATCAGCTGATCATTCGCCCAAGGAGTGTCGCGAAAGGATACGAATCACGTTGATTCAACGTGATAAGCTGTTTTGTTTATTTCGAAAAGTCTGGGATTTCCCCTTTTATTAGCAGCGCGTCGTAACTCTTTATCAGGTGCAGGACAACTGATTCCGGGGTATTATGACTGGCGGCAAGATACGGATCTGATACGCGTAATACCTCAACCCGTTTTACGGATTCATAACTCTTACCCATCTTTTCCAGTTCAAGCTTCATGATTTCGTCCGTTGTAACTATCAAATCCACCCTTCGAGCAAAAAGCATTTTTATGCAGCTCTCAAGCGAGTGCGTAACGCGGATATTTGAATATCCAGCATGAAGCAGGAAATCATGATTTATATCCTTGTTTACCACCGCGATTCGATATTTTTTATACAAATCAACCCTATCCGGTACTATAGACTCATTATCACGAAGTCCATAAAGGCAAGTGTCATTTTTTTTGTATGATACCCTGCCTATCCAGTAAAAACTTTTTTCGCGATCATGCGTACGATTCAAACTATATATCAATGTATTTTGGTCATTTAATGCCATGGAATACGCACGCGCCCACGGATATACGGTTATCTCATAGCGCATCTTTGCTTCGTCCATTACTTTTCGCACAATGGCAGTTGCGCTACCAAGGACTACACCGTTTTCCGAGTAGTTTAAAGGGGCGAGCTCCTCTGTAACAACATAAAGTTTCTCCTGAGAAAATAAAGAATATTTATCCACCAAAATGCACAGTATGCATAGTAGAATCAGATTCTTTTTCAAGTGCATATTCTTCTCCTCTTTAATTATCAGCTATTAGAGATTAATATTCCACGTTCCAAATCTTTACTTTCTATGTGGATGCACGCACGATAAGCTTTGTAGGAATGACTTCGCAATTAACCCGACCAGTCGTGACGAACGACGCAGCGGTAACTCCCATTTGGTAGAAATCGGTAGTAAGCACGCTAACAGGAATCGGTAAGTGTTCAAAATAAGGACCATCGTTTATCACGATAATCCCGACATCCCTCCCGGGAATCAAATTTCGCGACTTACAGGCACTCAGAGTCTCGAGTAAAAGAAGATCGTCGAGAATCACAAAAAGCTCATCTGCGGAAGGCTCTATCTTCCCCCTGATGGCTCTTTCAGTAAACGGCGTTTGAAGGTGCCTGAATGGCATGCCGACAGTATCGGCGAACCGCGTAAGACCTTCCTTCATCTGCTCGATTATCGCATCTGTGCAATATCTCGTAAGAAAGGTAAGTCGTTCATACCTTGCGAGAATGTCTCGTTCTGCCATAAGTCCTTGGTAAAATCCTTCGGTAAAATCCTGAAAGACCGACGGATGCCGCAATCCCTCGATTTTCCGGTCAACGAAAAGAAGCTTTCCCGGATTCACATACTGAAAATACTCCGCATCATTATTCTGGCTCGACGTAGGTATGACCAATACCGCAACAACGTTGGGATTATCACGATATCGCTCGTATGCTACCTGGAGAAGATCAAAACTATTTCCATGACATACCGGATCGACGAAATATCCGGCAGGAAGGGAATCGACCAGGCCATGATAGATTTTTTCCTTATAAGGCGTCATCTCGTCCGCGAGAAACACCACATGCTTGAGATTCTCCTGAATAAAAACATTGCGGACGAAATAGGCCTTGCACGGACTTGACTCGACGATTCCGCGATTTTTCAGATCTTGATACGCCTTAACGACAGTATCTCTCGACACCGAGAACCATTCGATAACTTGATTAATAGAAGGAAGCCGATCCCCGAGAGAAAGTTCCCCTCCAACAATCAGTTCCCGAATCCTGTTGGAAATCTGGACATATTTCGGTTCCGTTCCATCTTCATTAATCCGTCCAAGGTCGATTACGTATTTGTCCATGGTTTTATCCTTGCACATTTTTATCGTGCAGGAATCAGAACGCATGAGCGCATCTTCATGCCTCACGAATTAATGATCCTGTACGACTTACCGATACAGGCTTTTCAAAATCGATCGGCGTTACGCCTATTGTTCTGCCTTGTCCTCAAGCACCGATTTTAGCGCGAAATACGCGGGCTTGGGATTTATCTGTCGATCGAAAAGATGCCCGGAACCAAATCCAGGGAAAAATTGAGGAATCCAGCTTCGAAGATCAGTATAACCCCACATGATAAAACTTTTCGCGTTTGGTTCACTCAAGGCGATATCCATCAACTTCGTATAGACCGTTATCTGCTGTGCTTCCCTTTCTGGTGTCACCGGCATTTTTACGCGCACGTCTATCTCGGAGAAGGTCACTGCAATTCCTAACTCGCCAAAACGCCTGATATTCGCGCGAACCGCCTGTTCGTTAACGGGATATTGCGCATCGAGATGCATCTGAAAACCAACGCCATCGATTGGTACCCCCCGTTCCTTCATACCCTTGACTAATGCGAAAAATGCGTCGGCCTTTGGCTGTCCCATGGTTTCATTCGAGTAATCATTAAGAATGAGTTTTGCTCCGGGATCGGCCGTACGTGCGGTTCGAAACGCAATGTCAAGGTAATCGGGACCAATCGTACGATACCAAATCGTATCGCGCCACGAACCGTCATCTGCGAGCACTTCATTCGCGATGTCGTACTCTGCGATCCGCCCCTTATATCGCGTCATTATAGCCGTTATTTGCTCGGTCATGAGGGTTATCGCTTCCTCGCGCGTCTTGAGCGCGTTGACATACGGAGGATTTTGCTGATGCCAGAGAAACGCATGCCCTTTCATCCGTATATGGTTTTTTTCGGCAAAAGCAACCATTGCATCCATGTCCGACCAGTTCCAGAAATTTTTCATGGGTCTGATAATGCCCCATTTCATCGTATTTTCCGGCACTATTTCGTTAAAATTCTCGATTATCAACTTGATTGACTTAGGGTCCAATACATCGGCTGCCTGAACCGCGACGCCATATGAAAGCCCCCGTCGATCAGCACACGAGCGAATCGTTTGCTGCGGAACGCACCCATAAAGCGTTATCAAAGTCACAAAAAAACACACTGCAATGAAGCGTTTACACAATATTCTCATGAAGGTCCTCCATATAGTATTGATTATAGCATAACTGTTCTGGTCTGTATTGTTCTGCACTATACTATTTTACTGCATCAGATGTTTTCCTGATGCGCTCCTTTTCGCCGGCCTCATCCTCAATCAGCTGATTATTCGTCCGAAACGGGCAAAAGCTGCGCCTCTTTCAAAAGCGTGAAAAGTCCAGATTTCGCCCTTGCAAAGTCTCACTTGCCGCCGGCTGCGGCGCGGGGCTTTCACAGCTGCAAGGACTTGGTGCCTCAATCTTTTCTGTATACCTACCGGTAGGTATACAGAAATCTTCACACTATACCTACCGGTAGGTATAGCAAAACCTCACATCAGTTGCAACCAAGGGCTTTTTCCGGTATCTTTCACTATATGATTACTGTAACCGATCTCAGCCTCACGTTCAGCGACAGACCGCTTTTCAAGGACGTAAACCTCAAATTCACGCCGGGCAATTGCTACGGCATCATCGGCGCGAACGGCGCCGGAAAGTCGACCTTCCTCAAGATCCTTTCGGGGGAACTCGAGCATGACCGCGGCGACATCATCATCCCCGCGGGCCAGCGCATGGCCGTCCTCAAACAGGACCACTTCGCCTTCGACGCCTACACCGTCAAGGACACGGTCATGATGGGCTATCCGAAACTCTTCGAAACACTGAAGGAACGCGAAGCGATATACGAGAAGGCCGATTTCTCGGAGGCCGACGGCATCCGCGCGTCGGAGCTTGAAGGCGAGTTCGCCGAGCTCGGCGGATGGGAAGCCGAAAACCAGATTGAGCAGATGCTCTCGGGTCTCGGGCTCGACGAGGAGCACCACAACAAGCAGATGGGGGAGCTTGACGAAGGTCAGAAGGTTCGCGTGCTCCTCGCGCAGGCGATCTTCGGAACGCCCGATATTCTCCTTCTCGACGAGCCGACGAACGGTCTCGATCTCGAGTCGATAACCTGGCTCGAGGATTTCCTGATGGATTTCCCGAACACCGTCATCGTCGTCAGCCATGACCGACACTTCCTGAACACGGTGTGCACGCATATCTGCGATATCGATTTCGGCAAGATCCGCCAATATTCGGGCAACTACGACTTCTGGTTCCAGATGAGCCAGATCATGCAACGCCAGGCGCGCGACCAACAGAAGAAGCGCGAGGACAAGATGGCCGACTTGCGCGAGTTTATCCTCAGGTTCTCGGCGAACGCGTCGAAGAGCAAGCAGGCGACGAGCCGCAAGAAGGTATATGACAAACTCGCCGTCGAGACCCTCGAGGTCACCACGCGCAAGTTCCCCTACGTCAACTTCAAGCCGGATCGCGAGATCGGCAACAACGTCGTCCGCGCGGAAAAGCTCAATTACTCGTACGAGGGCGTCGAACTCCTGAAGAACTTCGACCTGACGGTGAACCGCGGCGACAAGATCGCGTTCGTCGGGATGGAACACAACTCGAAGAGCGCCTTCTTCGACATCCTCGCAGGCGAGGTGACGCAGGAATCGGGCGACGTATACTGGGGACAGACTGCGAAGTTCGCCTATCTCGGCAAGGATAACACGGCATTCTTCGCGAACGACATGAACATCACGGACTGGCTCCGCCAATATTCCCCCGAGCAGGACGACGGCTACGTGCGTGGCTTCCTCGGCCGGATGCTCTTTTCGGGAGACGAGTCACTGAAGCCCGTAAAGGTTCTTTCGGGAGGCGAGAAGGTGCGATGCATGCTCTCGCGTCTCATGCTTTCGGGCGCGAACGTCCTTATCCTCGACGAGCCGACGAACCACCTCGACCTCGAGGCGATCA